>Ga0099364_10005160_pt1 | contig 19507 bp, 25 predicted proteins | sample TergutTh196P3_FD_73070 | JGI IMG/M metagenome (GOLD analysis project Ga0099364, IMG submission 73070) | Microcerotermes parvus P3 segment gut microbial communities from Pointe-Noire, Republic of the Congo - Th196 P3 | ecosystem: Host-associated > Arthropoda: Insects > Digestive system > Gut ...
AATAGTAAAGCCTGATTTTAGTGCAGCTGGTTTACAAGAAGCAGTAGTTAAATTAGATATGCTCAAAATGAGCGTGAAAGAACGCAGGACTTATGAAAAATATTTACGCAACAAGACAGATGACGATACAGTTATCGAAACTTATCGAATGGAAGGTAGAGAAGAAGGTATAATAAAAGGTCGCGAAGAAGGAAAAAAAGAAGGTCTTTTAGAAGGCAGAGAAGAAGGTGAAAAAGAAGGGATTTTAAAAGGCATAGCAGAAGAAAGGAAAAATATACTTGAACTATTAGAGAAAGGATATACGTTAGATCAAATCAAAAATATTTTAACAAATGGAGAATCAGAATGAGTAATCGTACCGTCAATCGTCCCGATTGACACATCACGATCTGTACGGAACGCACCAATTTCTGTAGGGAACGCATTTATTCGTTCCTAGTTCAGTTGTGTTTCATATCGAACAAGGAACGAATGAATGCGTTCACTACAAAGTTAGTGTATTATTTAATATCGCCATTATTCTTTTCCTGTCAAGGTATCATTTCTAAAATATTGAACATCATGAAAAGAATCACCATAATATTCTAACAATATTTCAGATCCATCTCCATAAATCAGCTTATTATTAGTGGCGGAAGCTATCGATGCTCCCATCCCAGAGGCTGAGTTTGCTTTTTCAGGTGGAGCTCCAGATTCAATAGAGCCATATATTATTCCACCTTTCATAATTAATTCTGTGTTATTCATTAACGATACTCCACCACCTCTTCCTCCACTTGGACTTGCCATATTTCCATGAACACTTGATTGATCGTGTATTATGAGCTGCCCAGTAGAACCGCTATTCCACGCTCTAACTATAATTCCCGCATGATCATCGGCGATATTATTTGATACAGACGAATAACCGAACATGTTAATTTTGCGAGCTTCTACTACACCACGCGAATTCCCTGTAATTGAGGCGTAATCATACATGGTTAACTCGCTTAGATACACTCCTTTTCCTCTGTTATCTTTTCCCTACGGGAAATAAAAAAAGGATATAGAAATTTGATATATCGTCTAAACACATGTTAAAACTCAACATATTTTTGGCTATGTCGTAAGTGTTTTTCTGTATACCCTGTTGTATACCTTGTTGTATCCCTTGTTGCAAAGTACAAGACATCGCACTAGCGTAATCAGCTTTGCTTCTTTCTCTTAGTTCATAATTATACCTTTCTTCGGCAACCAGAACAAAAGCCTCTTCGATTGTTATTGCACGATTAATTAAAGGTTCATTATTTGTAATTTCTCTCATAAGTTCTCCTTCCATGTTATCCAAATATAATAACCAGCAATTTAATGCGTTTAGTTTTAGTGGATTTTTTCTGAGTTTTGGTAGTTCAAGCACATGAATCTCAAGTGCGTCACAGAAGACAGGATCGTCTATATCGTCTTTTAATTTAAAAATACTGTGATATTTAGTAGGGTCTTTTCCGTTTAAAAGATTGAAATCTGCAATTAAAATAGTAATTTGTTTTGGTAATTCGTTGTAGTTTTGTCCTTTTTTAAGTTCTGATTTACAGAACCAAAGTATTTAAAATCGGTTTTTTGTCAAGTGATTTTAATATTTTTATCATTTATTTTCCTTGACAAATATTTAAAAATTATTTTTATGTGCAAATAATGATAAAAAATTTAAGCAATGAGTATTATAAAAAGATAAGAAAGACCAACTTAAAGAAAGATTTATATATATTGATAGAGGGCGAAAGGCTTATATTCCAATTGATTACATATAATGTTAGAATAGTAGAATTATACATAAAAGGAAATAAAGTTGAACAGTATAAAAATCTTATTGAACTATCAAAATGCCATGTTTTTATTTTAAGTGATAGTCAGTCTGAAGCTCTATCAGAAACTAAACAAGAACAAGGTATATTTGCATTAATTGAATGGAAATTAACACAATTAGAGAATAATCTTAAAAAATATATATACTTAAACAACATAACAGACCCCGGAAATTTAGGTACAATAATAAGAACAGCATCGGCATTTGGCATTGAAGGTTTAGTAATTGATAATTTGTGTTGTGATTTATTTAATCCTAAGGTAGTTAGAGCATCAATGGGTGCGTTATTTGTAATGCCAATTTTAAGAGTTAATCAAGATTGGATTGGTTCTGGAAATAGGAAATTATGTGTAACTGTATGTAACAATGAAGTTATTTCACTGAATGATTATTTAGCTCAGGTTACAGATAGCCATGAAAATGTATTTGTTATTGGTTCAGAAGCTCATGGGGTTTCTGATTATATTTTAAACTTACCCCATGAAAAAGTGACTATACACACAAAAGGAAATATGCAATCACTTAATGTTGCAATTGCAACGGGTATAATGATATATGAAATTAGTAGATGTTTTTGATAGCGGAGAATTCCTCACAAACAAAAAACTTTGGCTTGCCCCTTTAGCTGGCTACACCGACGCCCCGTTTCGTTATATTGCCAGAAAATGTGGAGCCGATGTATTGGTTTCAGAAATGGTTAGCGCCGATGGTGTCAAAAAAAACTTTGAGAAATTTGCTCACGAAGTAAAATTTGAAGATAACGAAAGACCTTTTGGCATACAACTATTTGGAGACAATCCGGAAGTTATGGCAAAAGCGGCATTTTTACTATCGAAATTAAAGCCGGACTTTTTTGATATAAATATGGGATGTCCTGTAAAGAAGGTTGTAAAGCGATATGCTGGTTCTGCCTTAATGTTGAAACCTGAACTTGCAGAACAGATAATAAAAGCAGTAAGTAGCGTTTTGAATGATTTAGGTATTCCATTAACAGTAAAGATAAGAGCAGGATGGGATTTTGATAGTATCAATGCTGTTCCATTTGCTCAAATGGCAGAAGCATCAGGTGCAGCTGCAATAATAGTTCATCCGCGCACGCGTAGCCAGTTTTTTACAGGATTAAGTAACTGGGACATAATAAAGCAAGTAAAGGAAGCAGTAAATGTACCAGTGGTAGGTAATGGAGATATAAACACAACTGAAGATGTCGTAAAAATGTATGAACAAACAAATTGTGACAGTATAATGATTGGTCGAGGTTCATTAGGTAAGCCTTGGATATTTAATAAGATGAAATCTACCAATCACCAATACAGTGAACCTGAAGCACAGTATGTTTTTAGCATAATTTGCGAACATATAGATAAAGTTTTAGAGCATTATAAGGATCCAAGGGCTTTAATCCCAATGCGTGCTCATTTCGCTTATTACACAAAGGGTTATGAAAATGGAAGTAAGGCAAGGCAAAGAATATTTGCTTCAACAGATGCCGAAGAAATAAAAAAGATAATGGAAGATTTAATTTATGGAAAATGTGAATAACGTAATATATCAAGCCAAATTTGCTCTTAAAACAAATTGGTTATTAGCGGTGAAAATTTTAGAAGATGCTTTAGTAAAATTTCCGGAAAATGAGGACATATACGTTGAGTTAGCTGAAATATACACTTCTAAAGAGGTATATAAAAAGGCTTTAGAGTATTATCAGATTACTCTTAATATCAACCCTAAAAATGATTTCGCAAGATTTAAAACAGGAAATATTTACCTTGAACTTGGTGAGCCAAAAATGGCGATTATTCACTACGATAAAATGACAGAAGACTATCCTGAAGCTCTATTCAACAAAGCAATTGCTTATAAAAGCTTACATAAATTAGATGATGCTGTTGTCACTTTGAAAAAACTTACTGAACATTCTGTTCAAATGATTGGTGCATATAAATATCTGGTGGAAATTTTGGTCACATTAGGTAAACTGAAAGAAGCTGTGAATTATATTGACAAGGCAAGAAAATCTTTTGGTGATGTTTTTTTACTTCATTATTTAAGAGGTTTAGTTTATGAACGAGAGAAAAACCTTATTGGAGCATACCATGAATACATGATTGCAGCAAGAGAAGATTCTGAATATCCGCATGTTCACAAAACGCTAGCAAAACTGGCTGATGCTATAGGACAGAAAAATCAAGTTTTAAAACACTTAAGAAAAGCCATACGACAAAGATTTGACGTATGGAGTAGTATAAAAGAATTTGTGGAACATGTTGTAAAATATGATTTAGTTAATGATCTAGATGGCTTACGTGAGCTGATGAGTGATTTTGATGATCTAGTATTTAGCCATGCAAAGAAAATCTACTTAGAACTAAGAGGTCAAAATGGAACCAATAATTAAAACGCAGTTATTAGAGAAAATCTATGACATGGGAAAGATTAAAGTTATCGCTTTAAAAAACATTGATATACAGATATTTCCGGGTGAATTTGTTGCTATCATGGGACCTTCAGGTAGCGGAAAATCAACATTAATGCACATTTTAGGTTGTTTAGATACACCCACTTCGGGAAAATATTTTATTGATGATACAGAAGTAAGTCTTATGCATAAGAATCAGTTAGCAAGAATTAGAAACGAAAAAGTTGGTTTTGTATTTCAAACTTTTAATTTATTACCACATATTAACGTTCTAAAGAACGTTGAACTTCCACTTATGTATAGTGGTATTAAACAAAAAGATAGAACGAAAAAAGCAAAAGATATTTTGCGTAATGTTGGGCTTGAAGACAGAATGAGCCATAAACCTTCTGAACTTTCTGGAGGTCAAAGGCAACGCGTTGCTATTGCAAGAGCCGTTGTTACACGTCCAACTATTATTCTTGCTGATGAGCCAACAGGTAATCTAGATTCACAGTCCGGTAATGATGTGCTCAATATTTTTAAAGAACTTCACAATAATGGGAATACAATCATTTTAGTTACACATGACAGGCAGATTGCTAAAATTGCACAAAGAATTATATATATTAAAGATGGAGAAGTAGCCGATGGCAATTTCATTATTTGAAGGCTTCACATTAGGGTTTGTTGATTTCTGGGCTCATAAATTGAAAAGCTTTATTACTATTGTAGGTATAATACTAGGGACTATGTCAATTATTGTTATTTTATCCATTGTGAAGGGTTTACAAGAACGTTCTATGCAATGGGTAAATGAAACTGGTGGTACTAAAATGATTGTACTTACCAGAAACTGGACTGATACGAACGTTCTTAATCAAGCAACTAGATTTACTTTAAGGGATTATGATTATATTCAAGAAAACATTCCTGAAGTTGAAGCTATTGGGACTAGAATAGAAAGATGGGGGAGACCAATTAGCAACGGTCCAAATGTTACACACACAACTATTTATGCGGCTACACCAGCTATGGATATAATTTCAGAATGGACTGCTGACCAAGGACGTTTTATTAACAATCTTGATTATCGTGAAGCAAATGACGTAATCGTAATTGGAACCACTATAAAAAACGAGTTATTTGGTCCTAGAAATGCCATCGGACAGTATATAACACTATCCGATAGAAGACTACAAGTTATTGGAATTATGGAACATAAATTCATGGATTCAAGTAATAATTTTAATTTTGGAAACGATAATCCGCTTGAATATTACAATAGAATTTCAATTATACCACTTAGCACGGCTATTAACAAAATGGGGTTTGGAGATGAACTTGATAGTATTTCCATTCGCGCTTTCAGTGAAGAACAAGCACTTGAATTAGGTCCTGTTCTAAATCAATTGATTTTAGATATAAGACGCGGAGAACCCGTTTTTATGGTGCAAAATGGTGCAGAAAGAGGTCAGGGAGATATTGGTACACTTTTTAAAGTAATCTTTTATTTTGTCACAATTATTTCGTTATTAGTTGGCGGGATAGTGATAATGAATATTCTGTTGGCTTCTATTAAAGAACGTACACGTGAAATTGGTATAAGAATTACTGTTGGTGCTAGACAGGTTGATATATTTTTACAGTTTTTAGTGCAGTCGATTGTTATTACACTATCAGGGGGTGTGATAGGTGTTTTAGTGGCTATGGCTATTCTGGATTACGTGGGTAGCTATCTTAAGATGCCTACAGCAATTGACTTTTATACAGTTTTATTGGCTTTGGCAATTTCGCTTTTAGTCGGCTTGTTCTTCGGGATATATCCGGCTATAAAAGCAAGTAAATTAGACCCGGTGAAAGCGTTAAGAGTGGATTAATTATGTGGGGGGTAATCATAAATGATAGAACAAATGTTTGAGATTATATTAGAATTATTTAGCCAAATGGGTTATATTGGCATTATTGTTCTTATGATGATTAGTTTTTCAATGATACCTTTCTCGTCACAAGTTGTAGTGCCACCTGCTGCCATATTAGCATCAAAAGGGGAGCTTAATTTGTTGTTAGTTATATTAGCTGCAACATTAGGAAGTTTGTTAGGTGCTTTATCAAATTATTTCTTAGCTAGTTTTTTTGGTAGAACGCTTATTTATAAAATAGTAAACACTAAAATTGCTAGAATTTGTAGATTAAGCCCTGAAAAAGTCAAAAAAGCAGAAGAATATTATTTAAAACATGGAATAAAATCTACTTTTATTGGATATTTAATACCGGGAATAAGACAATTAATTTCATTACCTGCCGGGCTAGCGAAGATGAATCTAACATTATTTATTGGATTAACAAGTCTGGCTGCTTTTATCTGGGCGACATATCTTGCTTTACTTGGTTATTATTTCGGTGAAAATATTGATATTATCTTTAGATATATTAAAGAGATAACGATTATCGGTTTCTTTGTTTTTTTGGTAATTGTTATTTTCTTTGTTGTGAAAAAAAAATACTTGACTAATTTTTTTAAAAAATAAACTTGTGACGAATGAATGAGGACTTATTAAAAAGTCTTGTTACCTTACACATGCTGAAGGAGTCCGCTCCGAAAAGTCGGTTTTTTAATTAATTATTGATATTCCTTACACATCTCGGAGAGATGTGACGTTTAATAGAAAACAAAATGTAACACCAAATCCCACCCCGAAGGGGTGGGACGAAAAGCGATGAACCTCATTACAATAATCGACCCACACCTATTAAACGGCCCACCCTTTCAGGGTGGGAGAGGTTTTTTGATTATGTTTTCTATTAAACGTCCCACACCTTCGGTGTGGGAAATGAATAACATATTTTATCTACTTTTCGGAGTGGACTCCTACGGCATGTGTAAGGAGTTAATTAAAATTAATAGGAGAAACAAATATATGCACGATATTAAACATATCAAAGACAACAAAACAGCAATACAAATTGGATTGAACAATAAAAACGACAAATCCGATATTGATAAAGTATTAGAATTAGATGAGCTACGTAAAAAGACCTTATTTGAGTTCGAGACATTACGTGCCGAACAAAATAAAATATCTAAACAAATCGGGCAACTAAAGAAAGAAAAACAAGATGCCTCGTTTTTGTTAGAAGACATGCACTCTGTTGCTGAAAAGATAAAAGATTTACAGGCTAAAACAACAGAAATAGAAAACGAACTACATCAATTATTGTTATCGATACCAAATATTCCACATAGTTCTGTTCCAATTGGCAAAACTGAGCATGATAATGTAGTAATTAAAACCTACGGAGACATAGATACTTCGTTTACACCGATTGAACATCAAGATTTTGTAGTAGAAAATGGTTTTTTAGATTTCACACGTGGAGCCAAAATTACAGGTAGCGGATTTCCGGTTTTTGTGGATAAAGGTGCTATGCTTGAACGAGCATTAATTAATTTTATGCTCGATTTTCATATTAAAAACCACGGATACGTTGAAGTTAAAGTTCCTTTTGTTGTTAATAGACAATCAATGATTGGAACGGGTCAGTTGCCTAAATTAGAAAACGATATGTATCATTTGTTAAAAGAAGATTATTTTTTAATTCCAACTTCTGAAGTGCCTGTCACCAATCTTTTTGCGGGTGAAATTTTACATAATGATCAACTGCCAATTAAATATGTTTCCTATTCACCGTGTTTTAGAAGAGAAGCTGGGTCATATGGTAAAGAAACTAAAGGATTGCAAAGACTACATCAATTTAATAAAGTTGAAATGGTGCGGTTTGTGAAACCAGAAGATTCTTGGAATGTGTTAGAGGAAATGTTAAACAATGCTGAAGCTATTTTACAGGCTTTAAAACTGCCATATAGAGTCATTACATTATGTACAGGGGACATGAGCTTCGCTTCTGCAAAAACTTATGATATTGAGGTTTGGTCGCCTGCTACTAAAAAATTTCTTGAAGTTTCTTCGGTTACGAATTTTGAAGATTTTCAGGCAAGACGGGCAAATATTAGATTTCGCGATTCTGATGGAAAGGTGAAATTTGTACACACTTTGAACGGCTCAGGTCTAGCAACACCAAGAACTTTTATTGCGATTATTGAAAATTATCAGCAAAAAGATGGTAGCTTTGTTGTGCCGGATGTTTTACAGAAATATATGTGATATTATTCTGTACGGAACGCATTTATTCGTTCCTAGTTCTCCCCCTTGTCCTGTACGGAACGCATTTATTCGTTCCTAGTTCCCCCCTTGTCCTGTACGGAACGCATTTATTCGTTCCTAGTTCTGATGTGTTCCCAACCGAACTCGGAACGAATAAATGCGTTCCGTACAGGATGGAGGTGGAACGAATAAATGCGTTCCGTACAGAATTAATCGCAAATTAATCGAGGTAATTAATGAATATAATACCCGCCACTAATCAATTTATTGACTCAGCACAAAACGAACCAGATCTACAAAATATAGACAAAACTGTATTAACAAAGTACATAAGAAAATATATAAAAGCATTAAAAGAAAACACTTCTCCACTTCCTGAAAGCAAACAGATTATTTTAGAACAATTTATTGCTCATTTAAAAAACATCTTATCACCTCCTATAAAACCCGTGATTAATGCTACCGGAATAATCCTACATACCAATCTTGGAAGAGCACCTATTTCTGAAGTTCAGTTTAACAAACTTAAAAAAAATATAAAATATACTAATATTGAGTTTGATTTAGCTTCTGGCAAAAGAGCGTATAGAGATAATTATTTAAAAGATATATTTAGTTTTATAACTGGTTCTGATGATGTTGTAGTTGTAAATAACAATGCAGCTGCTTTATTTTTAATTATTAAAACATTTTGCATTGATAAAAAGGAAATTATTATCTCACGTGGTGAGCTTATAGAGATTGGAGGTTCTTTTAGAATTCCGGATATTTTAAAAGAAGCTGGAGCAACTTTAAAAGAAGTCGGCACAACAAATTGCACGCGACTTTCTGATTATGAAAACGCAATTACAGAAAACACTGCCATGATTTTAAAAGCTCACACTTCAAATTTCAGTATACAAGGTTACACTGAAGTCACTTCTGTTGATGAGTTAGTGAATTTGGCAAATAAAAAGAATATTCCTTTTGTTTATGATGCAGGTTCTGGATTGATAAAAAAACCAATGCTTATTAAAGATATTAATGAAAAAACTATACCTGAATATTTAGATTTGGGCGTTGATGTTATCTGTTTTTCTGGTGATAAGATTCTAGGCGGAACACAAGCAGGAATAATTTTAGGAAAAAAAGAATACCTTGCACCACTCAAAAAGAACCCGTTAATGAGAGTTTTAAGAGCAGATAAACTTACTATTTGCAGTTTATTCCATCAGATTTCTATGTATAAAAATGAAAAAGAACTAATTGAAAATAATGTTGTTTATTCTCTACTTTCACAAAGCGATGAACAAATTAAAGAAAAAGCGGAAATTTTAGCAGAATTATTAAACAATAATAATATAGAAAACAGTATTCATGAGGTTGAAGCATTCTCCGGTGGTGGTACATTGCCTGATAAATCTTTTAAATCTTATGAAGTTAGGATAAACCTGAAAAAACATAGTATGACTGAAGAAGAATTGTATTATAAATTTCTTTCGTTAGATAAACCTATCGTTGCTGTTTTAAGAGAAAGAAAATTATTCGTTAATGTGTTCACGGTTGATAAAGATGAAATAAAGTATATCGCAGACATGGCACATAAATTTGTTTAATTCAAAAAGAACTCAAATTTTTTTTTAGGTACTAATTTATAAGTACAAGAATCATTTAGAACTCCGCCGTATTTAAACATACTAACTGTTGGATATCTTCTACAAATCAGAGGTCTTTGTTTATATTTTGAACACAGATTGTCAATAAAAAGATTACATTTAAAGTAAAAATCTCCATTATCATCTTTTCCAGCAATTTCAAGATGCCTATATGAAGGATAATTATATTGCAAACGCTTAAAATCTTCTTCTTTTTTTATCGATTTATAACCCAGAAGAATATAAATTTTCTTACAACAGACTCCACATTTACTGCAATGTCCTTCAATTTTAAGGTTTGCTGGAAAGAAGATTTTATAATACCAAATATTTATCAATTTTAAAATCTTTTTTATCATCTTCATAAATTAAGTAAATACCTTCATTATAAATATGTGCTGCTCCTAAAGCATTATTTAATAATAATATTCTGCCAAGTTCAGTAAAACAAGTAAAAAAAGTAACATTTTTAACTTTGTATTGAAAATTGTTTTCAAATAATCTTTTATGCTTTTTAAATGCTAAATATATATAATCTTTAAAATTATCACAGTGTTTAGCATTAAGAAAATCCGGATAGAAATGTGTTTTAGAAAGCATAAACCAATCGAAAATAATGCAATCTAATAAAAATGGTGAATCAATAACAAATTCCGAAATAATTCTAAATAATGTAAATTTATCTTTCACTGCTTTAGAAATATTGTTCATTTTAAAAGTATTGTTCAACTTACAAAAAAAATCAAAACTTGAAATTTCTTCAAAAAAACCACAGAAAGTATTAAAAAAAACTGAATTATAAACAATTTCTAAAGCTTCTTCTACTTCTTGAATTAGACTCATATCTTGAAAAGTTAAAACATTTGATGAAAGTACACTATATGGTGCACTTTCTTGAAATTTATAACCCCACTTTTCTGTTTCATATGAAATTTTAGAGCCCGGTAGAATTTTTAAGAATCCCAGTTGAAAATGGTCTGGTTTTAAACTAATAATTTCTTCAAAAGATTTTTTAACATGATTAATTGATTCATCTGGTAAACCTGCAATCATGTCATAATGCTTATGAATATTTTTTAAATCTGAAAGTTTTTGTAAATAATATTTTATTTCCTCCCAATCACCTACTCTGCCAATTGTTTTCAATGTGTCGCTATGAATAGTTTGAATCCCTACTTCCAGTTGTATTCTGTCTTCTGGCATACTTTCTAAAATATTTAATAGTTCATCATTGAGAAATAAAGGATGAATCTCGAAATGAAATTTAGTTTTAGTGTTTAAATTTTTAATAAAATTCCAGATATTTATACATAATTCTTTATTCACATTGAAAGAACGGTCTAAAAATTTAATAATAATAGGTTCAAACTCTAAAATATCAATTAATTCTTTCTGAATAATATCAAAGTTTTTATATAGCACAGGATGTTTTAATGCAGGTGAGATACAATATGAACATGTAAAAGGGCAACCTCTACTAGCTTCATAATATATATATCTATGCTGTAAATTTTCCCTATCTGACTTTTTAAAAGGTGAGCTTGGTAAAACTGGAAATTCATTATTAAAAGTAACGTTAATTTTACTAAAAGCTACAGTTATATCATCTGATATACAATCAATTGATGGATAATTTGCAATCCAGTGTTCAGAATTATAAACTATATCAGGACCTCCACAAACAATTTTTAAATCTGGTAAAACCTTTTTAACGTCTTCTAATATATTCTTTATTAAGGGTTGATTCCAAATGTAACATGATAAACATAAAACATCAGGTTTATAATTATAAATACATGACAAAATGTTCAAAACTCTTTCATTGATGTTCTTTTCGATAATTATCACTTCATGATTGTTTTCTTCTAACCAATTTCTTAAATAGTAAACAGCTAAATTGACATGTGTAAATCTTGCATTTATTGCTAATAATAAAATTTTCATATTTTCACTTAAACATTTCTCTGGCTTTTTTTAAATCGTCAGGAAAATCTATTTCTATACATGGCAATCCGTCTGTATATACTGCGTAAAGTTCAACATTAGAACACATTAGATTTAACGCATATTCAAAATAATTATTTTCTTGATGCTCTTTTACGCCCTTATCTAAACAATAAATAAAATGTGGTAAATCTTTTTGCACGAATTTTGCAATGCCAATGAACTCACCTTCTGCTTTTAAAATATCAATTTCTTTGTGAATTTCTTTGATTAATCCATTGTTAATTATAACTTTAACATCTTCTTCATTTGTTTGCTTTCTTTCAATTAATAGTAGATTTTTATTATTGTTTACCATTAATTTTTTTAGTAAATCCGGATGAAACAGAACATCGGCATTAAAATAAACAAAATCTGTATTCATATATTCTTTTGTAAGATATAATGAATATAATGTATTTGTTTTGTGAAAGATAGGGTTTTCAATGAAAATAACTTGATCAGGAGACAAAACCTCGTAAACATGGTCTATTAATATGTTTTTTTCGTAACCTACTACTATTACAAATTTTGATACTCCATTAACAAGGCATTGTTTGATCTGGTAATGTAAAATAGAAATACCGTTGATGTCTGTCATACATTTTGGGGTTGCTTTTGTGTGTGCAGGGGTTAAGCGGATTCCGCGACCGGCTGCTAATATAATTGATTGCATATTGTGTCCTTTGGTATTATGCGTTCCCGACAGAACTAGAAACGAATGAATGCGTTCCCTACATAAATTTGGGTAATAATTTATCCTTTTCAGATAAAATAGGCGTCTCACTGGGCCATTTAATGCCAATACTTTTGTCGTTCCAAATAATCCCTTTATCAGCATTTGGCACATATTCCCTAGTAGTTTTATAACTAACTTCAGCTTCATCAGACAGCACGTAAAATCCATGAGCAAATCCCACTGGAATATACAGCATCATCAAATTATCTTCTGACAAAACAATGCTAAACCACATACCATATGTTTTTGAATGCTTTCTAATATCAACAGCCACATCAAAAATTTCACCTTTAACGCATCTAACTAATTTACCTTGAGCAAATTCATCTTCTTGATAATGCAAACCTCTTAGCACGCCTTTTACAGAAAACGAATAGTTATCTTGTAGAAAATCTTGGGTTATACCATTCATATAAAACTCTGATTTTTTATATGTTTCAACAAAAAAACCTCTTGAATCTTTATGTAATTCTGGAGAAATTGTAATTAAACCTTCTAAGTTAGTTGAATTAAATTTAAACATAAAAACCTCAGTTTAAATATTTCTGTAAATAAAAAACATAATCAGATCAATTTGATTTTGTCTATTTGTATGAAACCTAACATCCACAAAATCAGTATCATTACTAGCATGATTTTTTAGAAACATAGTTCCGTAAAACTCAATCCTATTGTTAATCTTAATTATTTCATTCATTTGAAAATATGAAGTATAACCCTGATAAAAATGATTTAACTTTTTCATAGTTTCTGTAAATGAAGGTAAAATAACTTTTTGTCGAAGATTATACTCATTAACAATAACATATGTTTCTACCTCATCATAGGTTGTAAGCATTACATCCGGTAGCGGACTGCCAACCGCTCTAAATAATACAGTCAGCCATGCTAATTGGTTCTTTATGTCGTAAAAATCGTTATTTGACAATCCATTTGCAGGTATGGTTTCATTGTTTCTAAACCTGATATAATCTTCAGTAAAATAAGCAGTAGTGTCTGGTATAACAGAATTTCTATTACTAAAAACGTTGTATTTAATGTAAAAATCGCTTCTTATGTCGTTAACTCTAGGAGTAGATAAATAGTAATGATTGTCAATGTAAATAACAAAATGATTGGGAAACCAATTAGTTAACCTTTCTCTAAGCGATAAATTACTATCCCTATAACTCGGATTAGGTGTGTTATAACTACGCAATTGATTCATTAGAGTAGTATCAGCATTTAGCTTGCTATATATAGCAATAGTAATAATTAAGTATAAATAAAATGTGCGTTTCATAAGCATATTTGGACAAAAAATCTCATTTCTGTTTTTTTGTCAAGAATTATTTTTTCTCGTTATAGAAAAAAAAACTTGTCAAAAAAACGTAAATAAATTTTATTGTACCAAAACGTAAAAATAAGGAAGGTTCAACATGTCAAGAGTATGCGATATATGTGGTAAAGGACCTCTTAATGGTAATTATAGAAGCCATGCCATGAATGCCACTAAAAGAAAATTCTACCCGAATATTCAAAAAATAAGAGCAGAAATTCAAGGTGTGATACGTGGAGTAAAAATCTGCACATCATGCCTAAAAACAAACAAAATAAAAAAAATTGTGTGAGAGATTGAAAGTCAAGAATAAATAAGGTGTTACATGACAAATTACAAAACACTTAACAACAACGAAGCCTCGATTTTTGCTAAATTACTTTTAACTTTTAGCAACGTTGATTTTGCTGACCAATTTCTAACCGAAACTTTTAAAGGACAATTAGATTATTCAACAAAGTTTGAAATTTTACAAAAATATTTTCTCTTCACTATGATAGGCGGATACGACCCGACGGAACATACAGAAGCAGATAAAATGAAAGCAAATTATCTACATACTTTGCAACATCTTTTAAACAAATCAAAAGTTGTTGGGATTGAAGCGGTTATAAAGCCGGAGTTTATAAACAGTTAAATGGAGTTCTGATTTGAATTTGGATGATATTTATAAAAAAGCTAAAGATTTGGATGTAATGTCAAAAGATTATACTTTATCACACGCTGTTTTTGCAACTGCTAATATGATAGAAAATACATATATGGTATCAAAAAAAGCCGATGATGATGAAATGTTTTTAAATTACTTTAAAAAATTTGAAGGTGATTTGAACAAGATTAATCAACATGTCATAAATGAACGAATGAATTCCGAAAATATTAAAGTTTATATTACGGTAGGAAGATTATCAAGCAACTCTATGACAGAAGCCGCTAGAACATATGTGTATAAAAATAAAGTCTGTCATGAAAAATATGATAACTGTGAAAAATCTTGCAAAGAGAATCCTTGTAAAAACAACTTATTTATTCAAAGATTTGAAATTATTTTGCCTCCAAAAGATAATGATACACCGGTTTTAAAAAGAGATGGAGAGAAACCTGTAAAGAAATCTATGAGGTTTTTAGTGGGGCATGAATTGGGACATCTCTGGTTACACTTAGAGGATGTTAAAAAACTTGTAAATATGACAGGTACAAATGCCTTACCTGATTATACAGAACATGAAGCTAATGTGTTTTCTATAGAATTATCAAGACTTAGAGACATCAATATCAGAGAAACTTTGAAATTGTGACACTTTTCACAAATAGTAGGGAACGCATTTATTCGTTCCTAGTTCGGTTGGGAACAAATTGAGAATTAGGAACGAATAAATATCAATGAGGAATTTATGGAAATAAAAATATTATGCGAAACAATTGAAGTACCCGAGACTTATAACATAATACTTGGACAATCTCACTTTATAAAAACAGTTGAGGACTTATATGAAGCGCTTGTAAATAGCTTCCCGGGCATAGAATTTGGACTTGCATTTAACGAAGCATCAGGTCCATGTCTTGTACGTAAAGACGGCACTGACAATGAGATAATCGATATGGCAGTAAAGAATATAAAGAAAATAGGTGCAGGTCATGCTTTTTTAATAATACTCAAAAACGCATACCCCATCAATGTGTTACCTGCAATAAAGGATTGTCGTGAAGTTGTAGAAATCTTCTGTGCTACTGCTAATCCAGTTCAAGTGATTATAGCAGAAACATCTCAGGGTCGTGGTATATTAGGTGTAATAGATGGTAATTCTCCTAAGGGAGTAGAGTTAGATACAGACATCTGTTCTCGTAAAAAGTTTCTTTTAGACATCGGTTATAAGCGTTAGAAATTGTCTTATAAAGGGTCATATCCTAGTTTATGTACAAATTTTCTTATCTCATTTAGAGAAATATTTTTTTCGTCGAAAGTAACTTCAATAAGTCTATTTGCTAACGATATAGATACTTTATTCACATGGTTTACTTTTTCAAGTTCTCTTGTTATCATTCGTCTACAGTTTTCCGATGTCATTCCGTACACGGTAATTAGTTTTGTCATATATAACCTCTTTAAACATTAGTTTACTTGTTTCTTCTTCTAAAAATAGAAATACCACCAAAGCCTGATATAATGGCAATGTAAAAACCTAGTTCATACCAAAATCCTACATTATTAACTTCGTATATTTTTATCTGGTCGTTAAATATGCTACCAATTAATGCTAGAGGTGCTATCCATCCGTGCCAGATACCAGAAAAGAATCCTGCTTTGTAATCTGGAGTATTTCTACCAGTTCCTGCCATGCATCCTGCTAATAGCAGAACAATAATAGAAATAAGTAAAATGATTTTAATTTTTTTCATATGTTATCTCCTTTTTTTTGTATTCCCAACCGAATTAGGAACGAATAAATGAGGGCACTCTAAAAAATATATGCGTTCCCAACCGAACTAGGAACGAATAAATGCGTTCCGTACAGGATGAGGGGGATTAGCTATACGGCGCCACACTGTTAATAAATTCATCAACTTCAGTTTGTGGTGCATAATGTCTAATATTTTTTAGTATATCAATGATATTTTTGTAAGCCATCGGGAAATTATGTGTTCTAAGTTCATCAGCAACTGCATAATGTAACCTAAAAAACTTCTTTTTTTCAAGTACAGTTTCCAATTTAGTAATTGATTTGTAATCAATCTTAACGTTCTTTTTAGCGAGATAGGAAAAGTTAATTGAGTCGTTTTTGAAAGTTACTCTATATAAAGCGAACAGATTTCTGTAAAGAGCATCGAAAGCAAAGAGTAAAATAAGAAAAGGTAGAACTTTTTTAACAGTTGCAGTGTCTGTATTAATTTGAGTAAAGATAAAATAGATGGAGAAGAATAGTGCAAATATAGCCATAAATAGAGTGAAGAACTTAGAAAAAACAGGTACTTTGTAAACTGTTTTCTTATCTAAGACTTGTTCTTGGTTATTGTTGTGATTTTCTTTTTTCATATAAATTTTTCAAATCCTTTATACAAATGTCTGGTGCTGAATAATTAATGTAGTAAAATTCATTTCCATGAAAGTCAGTTCCACCAGTTCTAATAAGATTGTTTTCAATTGCAATTTGCTCGTAAAGCCTTGTTTGTCCTGTAATATGCGACACATAATAAACTTCTAACCCGTCAATCCCCATATCAATGCAATCATAAACAATAGAATCATCAGTTAGTCTTCCGGGATGTGCAAGCACTGAAACTCCATTTGCTTTTTTAATCACATTAATTGCATGTTCTGTGTCAACTTTTAATTTTGGCACGTATGCAGGCGATGCGTTGTTTAAATATTTTTCGAAAGCTTCCTTAATAGTTTTAACACTACCATTCGCTATTAAAGCTCTTGCAATGTGTGGGCGCCCTATGTATTTATTTTTGCCTGCATAGTTAAGGATTGTAGCCCAGTCTAAATGAATCCCGAAGGTACTTAGTCTTTCAACCATTTCTATAGCTCTTCCGTATCTGCTATCATATACGTCATTTAACAGTTCAATTAAGTCGTTGTTATCTTCGTCAAAGTAATAAGCTAAAATATGAATTTCATGGTTGTCAAAAATAGTAGAAATCTCGACACCAGGAATAAGTTCCAGAGTAATATTTTTATCCTTAATATATTTTTTAGCTTCAAGGTAGCCAGCAAAAGTGTCATGATCGGTAATCGAAATAAAAGAATAATGGTTTTCATACGCATTTCTTACAAGTTCTTCAGGACTAAGCTTTCCGTCTGAGAAGGTGGTATGTAGGTGTAGGTCGATTTTCAAAATATCTCCCTTATATAACTAATTTAATTTTTGTTTTTTTAAAGTAGCAACAGCATCATGTATATAAACAAAAGAATTATGTTGAATCCAATCTCCGCAGTTCAGGTAAATGCTATTGTTAATATTTAAACACATTGGTTTATGAGAATGTCCGAATACAATAATATCAAAATCATTACTTAATAATACAGCTTTTTCAATTAAACCCTGCTCTTTTTTATTATAGTTCTTATCAAAATCGTTCTGTTTTTTGGTTCTTGACATACAATTTCCCAGCTTAAGAATAATGTCCGGGTGAATAATTTTACATAAGTACCTAATAAATGGCGATCTAATCACACTTCTAAATATCTTGTATCTGTTGTCGTTCTTGGTAAATAAATCTCCGTGACTGACAAAAATCTTTTTACCATCTATTTGTGTAGTATAATAATCCTTATAAACTTCACAACCAATAATGTCAACCAAAAAATTATCTAAATAAAAATCATGATTCCCAGTGATAAAGATAATTTTGCAACCAGAGTTGCGTAAATCTGAGAAAATCTTTAAAATAGAGTAATAATTTTTTATTATAACAGTATTCCATTCTATCCATAGGTCAAAAATATCTCCTGCTAAAATAAGGCAATCAATATTATTAATTAGTGACTTTAAAAAATCCTCTACTCTGACTCTTCTTTCTTTATCTTCATTATTTTCGTAAAATTTAATGTGAAAATCAGAAGTAACAACGGTTTTCATCTTATTTATTTTCCACAAACATCATGTAGAACATGTTCAATCCAAATCTGAAAGCAGTTTGACGAACAGGCTCAGGATTCTGATGTGTGCTGTAATCTGCCCAACCATCAGATATATTTGATTCGTAAGTGTAAAGTACCATTATTCTACCGCTATCATCATGTATCGCAAACAGTTGAGGTCTTTGATTGTCATGTTCATGTATTTTGGGTAAGCCGTTGGGAAACTGGTAGAAAACTGAAAAAATAGGATGAGACGCTGGTAATTCAACAAGAGAACGTTCAGGAAAAACTCTTGCTATCAATCTTCTGAAAGATTCATCAAGTCCGTAATCATCATCTACATATAAAAAGCCACCTTGTAATAGATACCTTCTTAAATTATTTATTTCCATGTCGTTGGCTACGATATTTCCATGTCCTGTTAGATATAGAAAGGGACTTTGAAATAGATTGGCGTCAGATAATTTTACGACTCTTTCTCGCATACTTACATTAATCGGCAGATTTCTAGATAAAAAATCAGCGAAATTTGGTAATACTTCCGGGTCGTTGTACCAATCACCACCTCCGTCATATTGAACGCGGGAAAGGTGTATTTGGTTGATATCTGATGCTAATGAGGAGAGCATAAGAGCAATTATTATTGAAATAATTAGTTTTTGTGTCATATTTTTTCCTTTTTATGTGTGTGTGTGTGGTGGGGGCGTCCCCCTTCTCTGAGGGGGGGGGGTAGGGGGGAGTTAAACTTGTCGGAACGAACTGTCATGATCAATAGCACTACCCGTCATAATACGAAAATGAATGGACAAAATGGTCGGCTATCTGCTTCATATACATCATG
>Ga0099364_10005161_pt1 | contig 19506 bp, 18 predicted proteins | sample TergutTh196P3_FD_73070 | JGI IMG/M metagenome (GOLD analysis project Ga0099364, IMG submission 73070) | Microcerotermes parvus P3 segment gut microbial communities from Pointe-Noire, Republic of the Congo - Th196 P3 | ecosystem: Host-associated > Arthropoda: Insects > Digestive system > Gut ...
AATGTATTGCCTGTAACAGTGTAGGTCCGGTAAAAGTACTATCAGAACTTCTAAGTGTGTAGTTATTCCCGCTAAAAGTGATAGAATCGTATTGGCTATACACATAGGTACCGGATAAAGCTGCCGCTTGCTGCTGTGTCCCCTGCTGTACAGCACCCTGCTGAGGAGCGCTGGTTCCAAAGACTATCCTGCTATTTAAGGATAAAAGGACATTCATTTGTCGGAATGTTTCTCCGTTTGTTGCTTCCAGCATGATATCGTAACGGTTTACGACATTAAGCGGGAAAGGTAGATTTAAGACAATTTCTTCTCCATTACTAAGTATCTCGTTCCCTGCCAGTCTATTTTGCCCCCAAACATCAGAAGCGATCTGACTAACAAAGACAGATCTTACGTTTAAGCCGGTATTGTTAACTATGGTAATGGGGGGACCGTCGAAAATATCATCAGTTGAAATCTGAACTGTAGCTCTTATGGCATCCTGAAAGTTTCGTATATTTCCGCCTGTGAGTCTTACATCATGAGGTAAAATCGCTGTAACATAGGAAACTTTAACGGCAAAATTAATATTCGTTGCAATTTCCGGGATTATCTTGGATTCCACCACTCCCAGAACTTCAAACCTGCTGTTAAAAACAGGGCCTCCGCTGTTACCTGGTTGTACCGAAGCGCTCATCTGGAATAACCTTATATCTGCTTCGTAACCGCTTAGTGCATTTATTATGCCTTCGGTTAAACGGCTTTCGGAACCAAGAATATTTGTAAGAGGGTATCCCAAAGCATAAACCCTGTCTCCAATATTGGCTGTATTTATATTCCCAAGTCGGAAAAAGCGCGTAGGTCTATAGCTTATCTTAAGTATTGCTATGTCAGTTTCATAATTTACTGCAATAATATCTGCGCGGTATCTATTACCATCTACCCAAACTCCTATTACCCTGGCATCCTCAATGACATGTGCACTTGTTACAAGATATCCATCCCCGGTAATGAAAAAACCTGTTCCGGCAGAAATAATTGTGGGGTTTTCCTGAGCGGTAACCTGATTGTCAGGAGTTGATGAACAAGCATAAAACATTAACCCGATTATAAGCACCATAAACAGCACTACAGGCAGACTTTTATTTTTAGACATTTTATCCCCCATTATTCAGAAATTCATTCTACACCATAGATTAAGACTAAGTCAATGGAAACTACATGAAAAGAAAATAAGGACTTGACAACACTATCGACTTTAATTAGCCTTTATACTATCTTTATACTATATAACTTGTGCATGGTTTGTGTTTCGTTCTGACTCAGCAAAGAGGCAAGAGGAGGCGAAAATGATCGAAGTATTATCTATAGTACTCGGCGGCGGAAAAGGTACCCGTTTATTCCCATTAACAAAAGAGAGAGCAAAACCTGCGGTTCCCTTTGGCGGAAAATTCCGTCTGGTTGATATTCCCATATCAAACTGCATAAATGCCAATCTTAAGCAAATCTACATTGTAACACAGTTTAACTCTGCATCTTTACACATGCATCTTTCACAAACCTATAATTTTGATACCTTTTCCAAGGGTTTTGTTGAGATCCTTGCAGCAGAGCAAACCCTGGAACACAGCGGCTGGTTTGAAGGAACAGCAGATGCGGTACGTAAAAATCTTATTCATTTTAGAACTCAAAAACCCGATTACTACCTGATCCTGTCAGGTGATCAGCTTTACCGTATGGAACTGGAAGACTTCATTAAAAAACATAAGGAATCCGGAGCTGCTATAACTATTGCCTGTACCCCTGTAGTAAGGGATGAGGCTAGTGCACTGGGTATATTAAAAGCAGACAAGAATGGTGTTATTACAGAGTTTCTTGAAAAACCGGGACCAGTTAAGGATATTTCCGACTTTAAAGTACCCACAGAAATTAAAAGAAACAAGAATGGAGCAGATGAGTTTTTGGGCTCCATGGGTATATATATTTTTAATGCTGCAACTATGGAAGCCTGCCTGGATAACGATCTTACAGATTTTGGTAAAGAAGTAATTCCAAGAGCTATAAATAACCTAAAGGTAAACGCCTATCTCTTTGACGGTTACTGGGAAGACATTGGAACCATAAAGAGCTTTTACGAAGCTAACCTTGAGCTTACTACTTTGAGGCCGCGCTTTGACTTTTACGACGAAGCCCTTCCAATTTATACACACGCAAGATGTTTGCCCCCATCCAAGATGAACTTCAGCAATATGAACCAATCTATTGCCGCCGAAGGCTGCATAATTACAAATGCTTCCATTGCCAATTCCATAGTCGGAGTAAGAACCATAATAGAATCGGGCTCCAGCTTAAACGGAGTTATATGTATGGGGGCTGACTATTATGAAACAGAACAGGAAAGGCAGCGCAATGCGGATGCCCAGCGCCCTAACCTTGGCATAGGCAGGGGAGCGATTATTAAGGGTGCCATTATTGATAAAAATGTAAGCATAGGCGAAGGATGCCGTATAGGTGTTGATGATAACATAGAAAGAAGCGATGGAAACTACGGAACTTATCACATTGTAGACGGCATAGTTGTTATACCAAAAAATACTGTACTGTATCCCGGCACAGTAATTTAAGAGGGAAACATAAAGGGGGATCAATTGTCAAACATAAAGAATCATGCAAACAAAGCTGATGAACCAACAGAAGTAAACCGCAGCCAGATTGAACACCGCGCTTTATGGATGGCTCTTATTTTTGACGAAATAAAAAAAGCAGGGCATGATGCCGAAGCGATTACAAGAAAAGCAATAAAAAGATGCGGCATTATACATGGGGAAATTTTTAAGAAGGACTGCCCGGAACAGTACGACTGCGAGGATTTTCGCAGGATATTCCCTCCCTTAATAGCAGAAAAATCATTTAACATGCATCCAATTAATGCAAGCAAAGACGATCTAAGCCTGGAATTTAATTACTGCGCTCTTGTTTCGGCATGGAAAAAACTGGGCATGGATGACGAAACATGCGACTTACTTTGTGACATTGCAATGGAGGGCGACAGAGGCATTGCAGAGGCCATGGGTTATAAACTGGAACTAACAGATACTATTGCCAAAGGCTGCACTTCCTGCAAACTAAAATTTCACAAGTAAGCCATGTTCCTGGATTTTATTTTTTCGCTAAAAAGAATTAAAGTTTACGCCCTTGTGGGTGAAAGCGGAACAGGTAAAAGCTTTAGAGCCAAACTTGTAGCGCAAAAACATGAGATAGAATATATAATAGACGACGGTCTTTTAATCCGCGATGACAGAATACTTGCCGGGCATTCTGCAAAAAAAGAAAAAACTTTTATGGCTGCTGTAAAGGTTGCACTCTTTGACGATAAAGCGCACAGGGATGAAGTTGCCAAAAAACTTCAGGGACTTAAAACAAGACGCATATTAATACTTGGCACATCAGACAGAATGGTTGGAAGGATAGCGGCAAGGCTGCAGCTTCCGGCTGTAAGTAAACTAATTAAAATAGAGGATGTTGCTTCCAAAGAAGACATAGACAGGGCTATACGCACAAGGCGCATAGAAGGCAAGCATGTAATTCCTGTTCCTGCTATAGAAGTTAAAAGAAGTTATCCAAACATATTTTTTAATACAGTAAAAATATTTAAAAAGAAAAGCGGTCCTGCCGCATTAAGCGCACCTCCTGGAATACTGGAAAAATCTGTGGTAAGACCTGAGTATTCCAAAAGGGGAAAGGTGATAATTTCTGAATCTGCATTAAGCCAGATGGTAATACATTGCGTTGATGAATATAATCCGGAAATAAAAATAAAAAAAATTGCAGTAAAAGATGACAATATGGGTTACAGGCTTGTTATTACCATTGATGTTCCCTACGGCATACAGCTTGGAGGTAATATACATGAGTTACAACGTTATGTAATAGATAACATAGAACGTTATACCGGCATACTAATCGAAGAAGTTAATATAATTATAGATAAAATTATATAAGGATATTGTATGAAGAATAAGAGAAGCTTAATATTATTGCTTTTACTGACACTTACTTCGATTAACACTATAACAGCTTTAAATGGGAACTATATTAATATAATTGGTACAAGTCTAGAATCCGATATTTTAAGATCCGATCTGGAAAATCGTTTCGAAGCCTACAACAGCATTTTTCGTTTTGACTCTTCTTTGCTGGAATATCCCTTAAATATCCGCTTTTTTAATGACATTAACTCTTATGAGTATTACTTAACATTAAACATAGGAAGAATAGTTCCAGGAGCAGTATATCTGCATTATGATAACCCACAGTTAAGGGAACTGCTTGTTTATGCAGAGAGCATAAACAGTTTTGAATTTGATTACCAGTTTTTTATTCAATACTTAAGAGCATATATACCTAATCCTCCTTCCTGGCTCTTAAACGGTTTTGCTTTATATATAAATATGCAGGATCTTCCATTGATGGATAGTATAAGGATGATGGCCAATTCCATGCCAAGAGCAAGGGAAATTATTCTGGATGACCTTTTACAGACAGACCATTCACTTAACATTAATAATCAGGATCATTTTAAAATTGCATCTTTGGCTCTTGTTACTTTTATGCTCAATTCAAGCATGGATTATAACAGAGCCATTACTGAAAGCCTTTTAGTTATATCACCTGAGTATAGTGCAGCAGAAAATACTTCCCTTTTGCAAAGGCGTATTTTTAACTTTATAGATATGGAAGGGATGGAAAGCGATTTTAGGAATTTTATACTAGGCGACAGAAACTTTCAGGATATATTGGAAGAAGGGCAAATTTTGTTTTCGCAAAACAGGTATATGGAAGCAGAGCATTTTTTTATAAGAGCCATGGAGCTTAGACCTTACAATTATATCCCCTATTATTACCTTGGTTTAATTGCATATAACACAGGTAATTATTCAACAGCGGAGGGAATGTTTTTACTCAGCCTGGAAAGGGGCATAGACAGGGCTTTAATAAACTATGCCCTTGGTCTTAATGCAATAAAAGATGGCAGAAGTGAAGACGGGGTAGATTACCTGCATTATGCGGCTGTTTTAAATCCGCCCGGTTTTAGAACAAGGGTGGAGGAAGTACTTAGGGAGCTTTGGCGTTAAGGTTTATAAGGCTTCCTGCAAGGATTAAATCTCTCTCCGCCTGGTTTAGTTCGGGAAGGGCAAGGGTAAAACTTTTTGATGCACCGCTTTCTCCGATAATCCATGCTGTAATGGAAGATAGTCCGTCTTTTATTGCATCTTTTACTCCCGCAATAAAAACGTAATCTCCCTTTTTAAAAGGAGCTTCCCTGTCAACAATAAAGGGAAGTATTCCCCAGTTAATAAGATTGGATCTATAACGCTTTGTAGCATACTCGTAGGCAAAGTTGGCAGCAGCACCAAGAACTCTTTGGCAGCTTGCAGCCTGCTCTCTTGCACTTCCGTCACCGGGCTTTTGGGCAAAAATGGCGGAAGAAAGCTGAAAGTCTAAATTTTGAGATTTGTTAAGCTCTGTTATTGCCTTAATAACTGCAGGCAGCTCAGGAAGAGTATCTTTAAAATTAACAGAAGATGGATTTTCCTGCTGTGAATTTAACAACAAAGAAGCTTCCTTTACCTTTTTGGCAGAAGGGACATAGGCAGGATCTTTTCTTGAGAGGGTAAATTCCGCCAAGCCCATGGGATTGGAACGGAAAGAAGAAGTTTCGCCTGATGGAATTAACTCGTCCGTAGTGGTTACAGGATCATCAATATAGGAAATTATTTTTAGTAAGATATTATCGCCTAATGCTTGCATGGGAGGCCAATCACTTATATTTGGCCCATAACGAAGGCTTTCGTTTTTATCTGCCTTCTTATAACCGTAATAGACCTTATTTTTGTAAGGCGAAGGATCATAATGATAAGCAGAGCTTTGTTCTTCGAAGTCCAGTGATTCGCTGCTTGCAAGAAGACCGCCATTTAAGACGCTGGCAGTTATACTCCTGGCATCCATTAAGCATACAGAGGAAATTTGACCATTTCCCGGTTTGGAGCCTTCCCTGTTTGGAAAATTCCTTGTGCAATGCCGTATGGAAATACCATCGTTAGCCGGAACATCGCCTGCACCAAAACAAGGGCCGCAAAATGCCGTACGTACTATTGCACCCATGGCCAGAAAATCAGAGAGAGCGCCATTTTTAGAGAGCTCCAGCATTATTGGCTGGCTTCCCGGGTATATGGAAAAATTAATGCCTTTACTCTGCCATAAATTGTTGGTAAAAGTATTTCTATTTAAAATGGATTTTACCGCCATAAGATTGTCATAGGTTCCGCCTGCACAGCCTGCTATAATTGCCTGATCTACTAATATGTCTCCATTCTTGTTGATCTTGTCCAATAGTCTTAGTTTTATATCAGAATTTTCTATGATATCCCTTGATTCTTTTTCTACCTGATTGAATATATCTTTGGCGTTTGACAGGAGAGTAGAGATTTCATAAGCGTTGCTGGGATGAAAAGGAAGGGCTATCATGGGTTTAACCAAAGAAAGATCAACATGTATTAATGCATCATAATATGCTTCGTCTCCGGGGGTTAATTTTACATAATCACTTTCCCTGTTATGATCTTTATAATACTGTTTAATTGTATCATCTGTCTCCCAAATGGATGACCAGCAGGTAGTTTCTGTTGTCATAACATCTATTCCCGCACGAAAATCAGCGCTCAACTGCCCTATTCCCTCTCCAATAAATTCCAGAACGGCATTTTTTGCAAAGCCCTCCTTAAAAACAGAAGATATTATTGCAAGGGCAATATCCTGGGGACCCGTACCCTTTCGTAACTTGCCGCTTAAATAAACGGCAATAATTTTTGGCCAGGGAAGCTGATAATTTTGGCTAAGGAGCTGTTTTACAAGTTCTCCTCCTCCCTCACCTACTCCCATACAACCCAGAGATCCATAGCGTGTATGACTGTCACTGCCAAGGATCATTTTACCTCCCGCGGCAAGTTCTTCCCTGGCATAGGAATGTATAACAGCTAGATGAGGAGGCACAAAAATACCTCCGTAACGGCGGGCAGCGCTTAAGCCAAAAAAATGATCGTCGGCATTAATTGTTCCGCCAACAGCACATAGGGAGTTATGGCAATTTGTGAGGGTATAGGGTATGGGGAACTCTTTTAAACCCGATGCCTTGGCAGTCTGTACAATATTTACATAGGTAATATCATGGGAGATTAATGAGTCAAACTTAATATTAAGTTCTTCAGGCAGAGCTACATCCTTGCTGCCTGTATGGTGATTAAGCAGAATTTTAGAGGTTATTGTTTCCCTGCGTCCGGCATCAGTATTCCCGGAATGAGCTTCCTTAATATTCCTGCCATTTAAGATCCAAACTCCTTCATTGGAAACTTTTACCATAATTGCCTCCTATAGCTGCATAATTTTATATGATAGAAAAATTAAGAGAAAATTTATAGTGGTTGATACAAAATAAGAGAGACTATATAATGAGGATCATCATACCAAGCTAATAAGGAGCGAGTAATGAAGAATAAATTGAATTTGACGGGAATTTTACTAATTACGCTTATAATGGCTTTTTCGCTTGTCTCTTGCGACAATAGACCTTCCGGGGTTTACTCATATACACCACCAAGAGACCTTGGTATGGAAACTGATTATGCTACAATTTCCTTCACTTTTACGGATAACAATGTATTAATGACTATGACTTATGAAGGCGAAACTATGGAAATAGGATCTGATACCTTTAGAGTAGAAGGAGATAAAGTAATTTTTAATAATGATGACATGTCTTTTACAATATTGGACTCCAGAAGACTTATGATGGATGATTTTACTAGTGCGGTATTTATAAAGTAAAAGAGCATAGTTATATGAATTCAAAATATGTACTAATTAGGGTATCATTTGTTGCTTTGTTTGCTGCCATAACAGCTGCTACCGCCTTTTTTTCTTTTCTAATAGGTCCTATTCCCATAGTTTTACAGAATATGCTTGCTCTTCTATCCGGTATAATTCTTGGTCCCTTTTTGGGAATGGCAGCTACAGGGCTTTTCCTTTTGGCAGGTTTTCTTGGCTTTCCAGTTTTCAGCGGCGGCACAGGCGGTTTTGCACACTTTGCAGGACCTACAGGCGGTTACCTGGTAGGCTATTTTCTTGCTGCCGCTCTGGGGGGCTTAATAATAGGCCGTCCCTCTTACAACACGCCGCTCTTTAAACTTGCCATTGCAGTAGTTGCTGCTTTTTTAGTCATATATATCCCGGGAATAATTTGGTTAAAAATAAGACTGGACATGAACTGGCCGCAGGCTTTTACAGCCGGCTTTTTCCCCTTTATCGCGGGAGATGCAATCAAGGCCGCTGCTGTTATTATTATAAGCCCCAGATTACGCAGAATTGCAGCAAATTATTTAGATGGAAGATAAACAGGAAGTACTCTTTTCTATACGAGATGTAAAAAAAGTTTTCCCCAACGGTTTTGAGGCTTTATCCGGACTTAATCTTGATATCTATAAAGAAGAAACCAGCCTTATTGCAGGTGCAAATGGCTCAGGCAAAACTGTTTTGATGAAAATTCTCTCAGGTCTAATACAGGCAACAGAGGGAGAGGTAAAATATAAAGGAAAACTTCTTAACTCCTATAAAAATCTTAACACTTTGGTAGGTCTTGTGTTTCAGGAAGCGGATTCCCAAATACTGGGAGAAACAGTAGAAGAAGACATCTCCTTTGGACCAGAAAACCTTAAATTGCCTAAAGAGGAAGTAGAAAAAAGACTTTTGGAAACTCTGTCTTCCCTTAATCTTAATGAAAAAAAAGATTTCCCTGCAAGGTTATTATCGGGTGGAGAAAAAAGACGTCTTGCCGTAGCAGGAGTTTTGGCCATGGGCTGCGAAACAATAATTATGGATGAGCCTTTTGCAAACCTTGATTGGCCGGGTGTACTGCAGGTAAAAAAAATAATTAGTGAGCTAAAAGAAAAGAAAATTAATTTGATTATTTTAAGCCATGACATTGAAAAAGTAATAGATCAAACAGACAGTATTATTATTTTAAACAAGGGAAAACTAATGGCACATGGGAGCAAAGAAGATGTAGTAAAAATTCTTGATCCGGACTGGGGGGTAAAAATATACAAGAATGAAGATTAAGAGAACCCCATGGTCGTACAGGAAAGGGAATAGTTTTTTGCACAAGCTGCCTGCGGCATTTAAACTAAGCTTCTTATTAGCAATTTCGATAGTTTCTTTTTTCCCTAATATTTTTATTCTGATAAGCATTGCGTCCATTTTAGTTATACTGTCTTTGAGTGCAAAAATTATGCCATGGGAACTTTTAAGGGGAAGCAGACCTTTGTTAGTTTTTTTACTTTTCTTGTTTGTAATTCAAAATATTGAATTAACTCCTTTGAGCATAAATTTAATAAATATAGAAGACAGTCTGTTTCTTATGTTAAGGATACTATGTGCATTTTCTGCCGGCTCTTTACTATTCTCGGTTACTACAGCGTTTGAAATCAGAAAATCTCTTGCCGTACTGGAAGATAAACTGTTTCTTGGAAAATTAAATATCAGTCTGGGAATATCCCTAATGCTGTCCTTTCTCCCATATTTTTTTATGTTATGGGAGGATATTGATCTTGCCTGGAAAAGCCGCGGGGGGAAAAACAATTTTAAAAAATTAATTACCCTAATTCCGCTTGTACTTGAAAAAATGATGAAGCATGCAGCTGACACGGCATTGGCTATGGAAGCCCGGGGTAAACTATGCTAAATTTAGTATATGAGTAATTCTTTAAGTTTATTGGAACTATTTATAATGGGGGGTCCCATTATGTGGCCTCTTCTTTTGTTTTCCGTTATTGTGACTGCTATAAGCCTTGAACGCCTTATCTTTCTATTATACCATAACCTTAAAATAGATGATATAAAGCAAAGAATTGATTCGGCCTTTATGGGGAATAATACAAAGGAGACTATTGAATTTCTTGACGGTATAAGCAGGAAAAAGATGGCTGCCAGGGTATTTAGTGCAGTACTAAAAAACAGAAATTTAAACGAAACAAGGCTGGAGAAAATAGCAGAAGCAGAAGCCATTAAATGTATTAACTCTCTTGAAAACGGCTTTAATATTTTAACTGCCTTTGGGTCAATTTCTCCTTTAACCGGTTTTCTTGGTACAGTTACTGGAATGATAGGTGCTTTTAGATCAATTGCAGAAGCTGAAAATATAAGTGCGCAAATAGTGGCGGGAGGAATTTACGAAGCTCTTATTACAACAGTGTTCGGGCTTATAATTGCAATAGCTGCCATGTCATTTCACTCTTTCTTCTCCAGCAGGGTTGATAAATTTGCGCTTGATATCGAGGAATACTATACAGAACTTATAAATAAACCCATGGAAACTTCGCATGAAGAGAGTTAAGCAAAAGGGAAAAGTAAATATATTACACGGTCTGGCCGCAAGTGACCTTGCCTTTTTACTAATTATTTATTTTTTAACCATTGCCGCCTTTAATGTAAATTTTGCTTTTGCAACAGAACTACCTCAGAGCGGTACTGTAAGATTCCTTCTAAGGGAGGAAATTCTACACTTTGAAATGGATAGCACAGGTAGTATTATTTATGAAAATGAATATATAGACCTTAATCTTGCAGAAAGTATAATAAAAAATAGAGTTACTACTCAAAGCAATTTAGCTTTATTACTCACAGTAGATGGAGAAGCAGCATGGCAGGATTTTATATATTTTATTGAACTTGCACAGAACTTAAATATAGATAACTTCTCCTTTAATATGAGGCAATAATGAAAATTAAAAGGAAAAAAAATATAAGTACATTACCTTTTTTTTCTTCTTCTGACATTGCATTTTTACTACTTATTTTTGTAATGATGGTATCATTAATAAACTACAGAAATACTATAAACATACAGTATGCTCATGCCCAAAGCGCAGAGAGCCTGGAAAATGAAGCAGAGCTAGAAATATGGATAGACAATACAGGCAATTATTTTTTTCATGGGCACAATGTTTCTTTGGAATATATCCAAAATGAAATACTTGGTGTTTATAATAGTGATTTTTTACCTACTATAAGTCTTGTGGCAGATAAAGATACAGCTTACAAAAACGTTAATGATCTTTTACAAATTTTACAGATCCTACAGTATAAATATGTAAACTTTATAGTAAGAGCGGTCTTGTATGAATAAAAAATTAAGACTTTTTATATATCTAGCAGCTCTTATAGTTCACTTAGTATTAATATTTTTTGTCGTACTTCCTGGGGGGGTATTAAAAGAAGAAACAGAAATTACATCTAGAACAATTAGATTGGTAAATATAGATATGCTGGAAACTATTACTCCACAAGAAATAATTACCGAGACTGTCAGAACAGAAGAATTAATTGCATATGAACATAATAGCAGAGACATTATTGACTTTATAGCAGAACATTTTATTGTTATACAAAACGAAGAGTATAATCAGGATCTTTTGGAACAAAAAAGTTTATCTATTATGGAAAATCTTATAGTTAATGAACAGGAATATTTTTCACCTAACTTATTAACAGAAAGACCTATATTGCCATTTGATGCCATAAGAGACAGAATAGTGTATCCATCCAGGGCAAGACAATTTAATATAGAAGGAAGGGCTGTTCTAGCACTATACCTTGATATAAACGGTAATATTACCAACATGGATGTAATCCTGGAAGAACCTCAAGGCTGGGGCTTTGGAAATGCAGCTATAAATGCTTTTACCGGAATACGAGCCTTAAATTCTGCTCGTATAGATGGACGAGCAGTACCTGTACGCCTGGAAATCCCAGTTGATTTTCAATTAAACTAAACATTCAAAAACTTTCCAATTTCTTTTTCCAGCTCTCTTGCAACGGGAGAATAAAAATTTCTTTCTTCTACAGATAAATTAATATATTCATCGTAAACAATGCCCTCTTCTTCTTTCCCGAAAATAATAATTCGGCTTCCAAGATATATAGCTTCTCTTGGATCATGGCTTACAAGCAAAAGAAGGCATTTTACTTTTTCCACATAAGATAAAGTTGCATTCATTAAGGATAGTTTTAAAGATAGATCCATAGATTGGAATGGTTCATCCATAAAAAGGAAAGGAGCCAGCCAGGCAAAAGCTCTAGCCATTGAAATTCTCTGTGCCTGCCCGCCTGACAGCTCAGAAGGGTAAGAGAATGCTTTTTCGCCTAGTTTTACCATGGAAAGATAATTATTCGCCCTTGCAGTAGCATCAATGTCAGAAAGTTCTTTCTTTATTGGTAAAATAATATTTTCAAGAACATTAAACCAGGGAATTAACCTGGCTTCCTGAAACATAAAGCCTATTTTAGGTAATTCTGATAATATTTTATCTTCATTAACAAATTCTATTTTTCCACTATATGGTTTTATAAGAGATGCAAGTAATTTTAAAAAAGTTGTTTTACCGGATCCTGAAGGTCCAAGTATAACTATAGGACGAGTATCTGATACTAGTTCCAGATTCAAATTATTGAATAATTTACAGGCAGGAAACTCAAATTTTAAATTATTAATTTTAATTTTCATTTAATATCATTTATCCTGTATGGGTTAAAAAACTTAATAATTATTGTCAATAAAAGCTGTGTTAAAGATGCAGATATTACTGTAGCAGCCGTCCAGGCAAATAATTCCACTGTTTCAAGATTCGCTCTGGCCATTTGCATGCCAGTTCCAAGGCTTCTTAACGGCTGTACAATCACTTCTGCTGCAACTACAACTTTCCAGCATAATGAAAGTGAACTTCGTAGAGCACTCAAAATATAAGGCAGTAAAGCAGGGATATATAAATATCTAATGCTTTCTATGCTTCTCATTTTGTATGACATAAAGAGTTCTTTTAGTTTTATGTCTGTACTTTGTATTCCTTCCATTACGTTTGAACTTATAACAGGAAATATCATTAGAAAGGCAGTAAAAACAGGAGTATGACCTGCTCCAAGCAGGAGAAAGGCAATTAAGATAACAGAAATTACCGGAGTTGCAGATATAACCGAAAAAAGAGGATTTAAAAATGCTGCAACACGTTTGTCCAGCCCTGATACAATACCGGCAGCAATACCAAGAGGAATAGCAATTACTATACCTCCAAAAACTCTTAACATGGAAGAAAACAATGCATTGTAGAAGCGGGGGTTAAAGATTAAAACTATAAATCCATTAAGAACTGGAATAGGTCCAGGTAGTATTAAAGTAGAAGAATAAGCTCTTGATGCAAGCTCCCATAATAAAAGTAGAAAAATTAGTCCGCCTATACTCCAGGGCAATGTAATAATATCACGTTTTTTCATAAATTATATTTTACTAGTTTTCCTTCTGTAATAAAATACGGTAATTAAAAAACCGTTTAGTAACAAAAAAAGATTTAACATAAAAGGATAAGTTCTGGAAAAACTGGAGAGTATTCCTGCAATCCAGCCAAAGGGTGCTGTAAATGACATTATTATCACATTTAAAATAGCCATTACCCTTGCTCTCTCTGCCGCGTTTACATTAAGAGCCACTAAAGATCTTGCAAGCATATTTAAGGCACCGAATCCAAAGCCATCAAAGACTAAAGATATACAGATAAAAAAATAAACTGCAGGACTATGTACAGGAATAAGAATTAAAATTAACTGACCTATAAAAAAACTTAAAAAACCTGTAAGTAAAGGAATTTTTAAACCTTTCCTTGTCATTAATGGTCCAACAAAAAAAAGAAACACAATGATCATTATTGCCCTTAAAAGAGGAAAAAAAGGAAGATACTGAACAGGCACAAGTAGCCTCTGGCTAATAATAACCTGCCAAAATGTGCTGTTTATCATCATGACAATACCCACAAGAACAGAAATAGCCAGGGCAAAAATAGTTCCAGGGGATTTGAGAATAATTTTAATTACCCCGCCATAACCGGCAACAAGGGTAAAGATAGATTTTCCCCTGCTTTCTTCCAGCCGTATGAGTCCCATTTTTGTTTCTCTTGTAAAAATATATGTTAAGGTTATTTTAATGCTCATCATTATAAAGGCATACCTGTATAGTATGTGCATGGTTTGCACTAGACCCATTCTGGACAGCAATATTACTATTAAAGGTCCTAGAAAAGAAGAAAGCTGTGCTGCAACAAGACTAAGAGATTTAATTCCAGTTACTTGATCCTGTTCAGCATCTTCTATTAAAAGACAGTTATACGAATTTATTACAACCTGGTTACAACCATTTACAATGGCAGCAATAAGAAAAAACCAAAAATTGGTGGCTCGCCACCATATTAGACAAGGTATACAAAAAGCAATAAAATCAAAAATTGCAGTAGTTTTACGTCTCCCAAGTTTATCTGTTATGGTTCCGCTGAAAAAAGCACTGCAGACTTGAGCCAGCATAAAAACCATAGCAATAAAACCTACATCAACATCCTCAAGACCCATGGCAAGCATGTATACAGAGCCATAAGGAAGGATAAGGGCTATTGAAATACCAAAAAAAGGTTCGCAATAAACACAAGCCTTAGAGTTTCCCCTAAGGCTTTTAAGTGTTTTAAGAAGTGAGTTACTCAAGAAAAATCATCCGGCTAAAGTTTTATGGGTTTCCTTAAGCTGCTCTCTTATGGGAATGCTCTGCGGGCATTTACTTTCACAGGCACCGCATTCATTACAAGCAGAAGCATTATTGTAGTTTCTCCAGGGGATTTTACCAATGGAAGCATATTCTTTTTTTGCAAAGTCAGTAATCTCATAAACACGGTGATAATTCATAAAATTGAAGATCTCAGGGATATTTATGTTCTGCGGACATGGCATGCAATATTTACAATTGGTACAGAAAAGTTCAGCCAGCTTTTTGTTTTCATTAACAAGGATATCCATTTTTTCTAATTCGGCTTCACTAAGAACATCAGTATTCAATGCAACCTTTGCATTTTCCTCGATTTCTTCCAAAGAGGTAACCCCCGGCAGTGCAATATTAACGTTTTTGTTAGACCACACAAAACGAAGGGCCATTTCTGCAGAGCTTTGGAATCTGCCGCCCAAAAGATTAAGAACAGCCTTTGTAGGAGTACCTAAACGCCCTCCTGCAACAGGACCCATTACAACAGTACCTAGACCCATTTGATTGGCAAGAGCAATTCCTGCTTCTTTTCCCCTATCCAAAATATTGTACTGGACAAGCAATGATTCAAGAGTTCCTTCTCCATGTTTTAAGACCTTAATAAGATTTTCACATTCTTCATCCCCGACACCTCTGTCATGGAAAGAAAATGAAATATGCTTTATAAGTCCCTGCTCTTTTGCTTTTTTAGCTCTATCAAGAGGACCGCCCTTTTTAATGATAATATCATTATAGGCATTCAAGGAAATTCCCCAAAAATGGTAGAAATCTACATAAGACATATCCAGCTTTTTAAGTGATGTTTCCAGCTGTTTTTCGAAATCATCTCCTGTTTCATTTCCTACAGGATACTTTGTTGAGACATAAACATCCTCTCTTTTAATGCTTTTAAGTGCCTTTCCAAGTATAATTTCACTTTGCTGATCACAGTAATAAGGGGCTGTATCAAAGTAGTTTACTCCAAGCTCCCTAGCTCTATGAACTATTGCAATACCTTTTTGTTCGTCGTAAATTGTTTTCCCGTCTTTTTCATAAGACGGCAGTCTCATACAACCCATTCCCAAACGTGATACTTTTGCACCGGTTTTTCCAAAATCTACATATAACACTATCTTTACTCCTTAAATAAAACAGGAATTGAAGTTAGACCTCAATTCCTGCATATAACTATCTGGATTTTTTGGCTCCGCTTTTTTTTGTGCTCGCCTTTTTTGCTTTAGTTTTTTTGGCTACAGCTTTCTTTGCCACGGCTTTTTTAAGGACAGCTTTTTTAGCGGTTGCTTTTTTTCCTGCAGTTTTTTTTGCAAGAGGTTTTTTTAAAGGAGCTTTCTTTACTGCCTGTTTTTTTGCTGTTACTTTTTTTGCCGAAGTTTTTTTAACTGCCATTTTTTTAGGTGCAGCTTTCTTAGGTGTTGTCTTTTTTACAACCTTTTTTACGGCTGGTTTTTTTGCTACTGCTTTTTTCGCAGCTGGTTTTTTCGCACTTACTTTTTTGGTAGCTGCTTTTTTAGCAGGAGCTTTCCTTACCACAGGTTTTTTATCAGCGGCAGCTTTTGCTTTTTTAGGTGCAGAAGCAGCTTTTTCCTTTTTAGGAACATTCTTTAAAACAGCCTGGGCTGCTGCCAAGCGCGCAAGAGGCACCCTAAATGGAGAGCAGGAAACATAGGATAATCCTGCCCTGTAACAGAAATCTATGGTAGCAGGATCACCGCCATGCTCGCCGCAAATGCCTATCTTAAGTTCGGGTTTTACTGACCTGCCGCCTTTAACAGCATAATCTACAAGGAAACCTACACCGTTTTCATCAATGGATTTAAAAGGATCATCCTCCAGTACATTGTGTTCTACATAGTACGGAAGGAAATTAGCTCCATCGTCACGGCTAAGACCAAGGGTCATTTGGGTTAAGTCATTTGTACCAAAACTAAAGAAATCGGCATGCTCGGCAATAGATGCAGATTGTATGGCCGCTCTGGGTACTTCTATCATAGTACCTATCTTTACATTAACAGTTACACCTGTGGTAGAAAAGACTTTTTTAAGTACTACTTCTGCATTCTTTCTTAAATACCCAAGTTCATTTGAGGTAATAGTAAGAGGAATCATTATCTCCGGTTTTACAGGAATTTTATTCTTTACACATTCCACTGCTGCCAGACCTATAGCTTCCACCTGCATGTCATAAATTTCAGGGTATGTAATGGCAAGACGGCAGCCCCTATGACCAAGCATTGGATTCATTTCGTGGAGACTGTCAATTTTATCCTGAAGTGCAGCTACAGAAATGTTAAGCTGAGAAGCCAGTTCTTTTACTTCTTCTGTATGACGGGGGAGGAACTCATGAAGAGGCGGATCGAGAAGCCTTATAACGACAGGTTTACCTTCCATGGATTTAAAGATGTCATAAAATTCTTTCTTTTGGAGAGGGAGAATTTTATCCAAAGCTTTTTTACGATCTGCTTTGTTAGAAGCTACGATCATTGAACGGAAATGGAAGATCTTGTCTTTATCAAAGAACATATGCTCGGTACGGCATAGACCTATACCTTGGGCACCAAATTCAAATGCTCTTTTTGTATCTTCTGCAGCTTCGCCATTAGCCCATACTTCAAAACCTGAGAGTTTGCCTCTTTTGGATTTCTTGGTAATGTCATCACACCAGCTAAGGAAGGTGATCATGTCTTTGGAAATTTTTGGAGCTACCAGAGGGAGCTGGCCATCGTAAATTTCTCCACTGGAACCATTAATTGTAATCCAGTCTCCTTCTTTAAATGATTTGCTTCCTATGCTCATGGTTTTACCATGAATAACTACACTGGTTGCTCCGGCAATACAGGGAGTGCCCATTCCTCTTGCCACTACTGCAGCATGGCTTGTCATTCCGCCTGTAGAGGTAATTATACCCTGGGAAACATGCATTCCGCCTATATCTTCGGGACTTGTTTCCTTTCTTACAAGGAGAACTTTCTCTCCCTTTTTGTGCCATTCTTCTGCATCTTCTGCAGAGAAGACAATTTTACCGCATGCAGCTCCCGGAGAGGCATTTAATCCCTTTGCGAGTGCTTTTGCAGTTTTCTGCGCGCTAGCATCTATCATGGGGTGAAGAAGCTGATCCAAAAGCTCAGGGCTTACCCTAAGTACAGCCTGGTCCTTGCTGATCATCTTTTCCTTAACCATATCAAGAGCAATTTTTATTGCAGCAGCGCCGGTACGCTTTCCATTCCTGGTTTGCAGTATGTATAGTTTTCCCTGTTGTATGGTAAATTCTATATCCTGCATATCACGGAAATGATTTTCCAGTTTATCTTTGATTTTGACAAGTTCGTCGTAGGTTTTTTTATTTTTCTTTGCCATGGCAGCGATAGTATCCGGAGTGCGTATGCCGGCGACAACATCTTCGCCCTGGGCATTCATTAGATATTCACCGTAGAATATTTTCTCCCCTGTAGAAGGATCCCTGGAAAAGCATACACCTGTTCCCGAATCATCCCCGTAATTTCCATAGACCATACTCTGGACATTGACAGCAGTTCCCTTTAAACCTTTAATATTGTTTAACTGCCTGTACTTAATTGCCCTTTCATTATTCCAGGAATCAAAAACTGCTTTTATTGAACCCCATAATTGATCCATGGGATTCTGGGGGAAATCTTTTCCGCTTATGCTTTTTAAAGCTTTCTTATATTCTTCTACAAGTCTTTCCAAATCCGAAGCACTTAACTCTGTATCCAAAGTTACACCCTTGGCTTTTTTCATGGCACTTAGAACAGCTTCGAAATTATGATGATCTACATTTAAAACTACATTGCAGTACATTTGAATAAAACGTCTGTAAGCATCCCAAGCAAAACGAGGATTTCTGGTTTTAGAAATTAGGCCTCTGACAGATTTATCATTCATTCCAAGGTTAAGCACAGTATCCATCATACCCGGCATTGATGCTGCCGCACCGGAACGAATGGAAACCAAAAGAGGATCGTTAGGATCACCTAGCTTTTTACCCATGGCACTTTCCAGTTTTGATAGAATCTGAAGCACATCTTTTTCCAGACCCTGCGGAAATTTTCTGCCGTTCTCATAATATGCAGCACACATATCTGTAGAAATTGTAAACCCGGGGGGAACAGGAATACCCAAATTGGTCATTTCTGCCAAGTTTGCTCCTTTTCCACCGAGGATATCTCTCATGGAGGCATCCCCTTCTGTCCTGCCGGCTCCAAAATAATAAACCCTTTTAACTGCCATAAAAATTAAACCTCCATCTAATACTAATACTTTATTATTTTGCCATATTAACATAAATAAAAAAAATAACATAGGGGTGTAAAGAGGTCTTAACAGAAGTGCCTGCTTTTATTATGATATTCAGGAATGAAGCATTTTGATTTACCGGTATATAAACATAAAGATCAGATTTTAAGTGCATTGGAAAACTCACAGGCTATTGTGGTAGAGAGCCCGACAGGTTCGGGAAAGACCACACAGCTGCCTGTAATTCTTTATGAAGCCGGTTATGCGAAAGACGGGATTATAGGAGTTACCCAGCCAAGACGTATAGCTGCCCTCTCTGTATGTGAATTTATAGCCAGGCAGATGGAAAGCGAGAGCGGAAAGCTAGTTGGATATAAAATGCGTTTTGAGGATAATACGGAAACCTCAACAAAAATAAAAATAATGACAGACGGCATACTGCTTCAGGAGATGAAACTTGACCCATGGTTATCCAGGTATAATTGCCTTATTGTGGATGAAGCTCACGAAAGAAGCCTTAACATTGATTTTATACTTGGCCTTTTAAAAAGAGTTTTGGAAGAAAGAAAAGATTTCAAACTTATTGTATCTTC
>Ga0099364_10005162_pt1 | contig 19502 bp, 10 predicted proteins | sample TergutTh196P3_FD_73070 | JGI IMG/M metagenome (GOLD analysis project Ga0099364, IMG submission 73070) | Microcerotermes parvus P3 segment gut microbial communities from Pointe-Noire, Republic of the Congo - Th196 P3 | ecosystem: Host-associated > Arthropoda: Insects > Digestive system > Gut ...
GAAGGAGACGTATCGGGGGGCGGGTCCACATCCGGTACGACAGGGTCTTCGCCACATGCCGCGACGATTCCGAAAATCATCACGAATGCGAGGAGCAGGGCTAAGAGTCTGGTTTTCTTCATTTGTATTATCCTCCTAATAATTTTGTGAACTATACGGATTGTCAGCCGCTGATCACATATTTTTTCATCTGCTGCAAGGCTCCGCTGCTTCGCTGTTGAGTACGAAAAACCCAGCACAAGCATCTTTGCTTTGCAACAATTAGGTCATGTTAACATATCATTTTTGTTTTGTCAATAAAAGATGATGGAAAAAGAATGAAAATATCATCATTTTTTCTTTTTTTTGCTTGATTATGCACAATCAACTTATTTATGGTTTATATAAACCCCGTTATGGCTGTACAGATATTGCGTGCAGCTTTTGCGGACAAGCAGGAAAATGATTATTTTTATTGACAATTTATTAAGTTAAGTGTAAAGTATGAAGCAGTTTTTATGTCTATGCAGGAGTGTAATACTAAGCAGCTGCCCTGCTCAGCAAGGAGGCGGTTTTATTGCGTATTCGCTATATTTTAAAGAATATGAAAAGAAGCGCCGTCACCAACGGGCTGTTTTGCTTGTTGCTTATTTTTGCAGGCGCTCTGTTTTCGCTTGCCGCAGGTCTGTGGTATTCGGTATATTCAACACAAAAGAACCTGGATGAAGTTATTACTACTATAGCTGTGGCTGACAATCTGGCAATGCGCAGATATATCCGCAGGGAACTATCCGATGGCGATTGGACAGGATATGAGCGAGAGCTGTATGAGCAGTTTTTTCAGTTGCCTCCGCCTAGCTCCACAGGTACAATCTCATCTATGATGAACCAGCAAGACCACTTTATTGATTTTGCCATGCCGCAGATGCAAGCGCATTACCTAAATACGATCTCTGATTTCTATAACTCCGGTTTAGTGGGGATGGATTCAAGACGGCTTTTCGGGGGATATGTCCACGGGCTTGATTCGACCCCTATCTACTTGACAGAGCTGGCCTCGGTTCTTGAGCTGTTCGCGCAGAACGCCCCCCAAGCGAACGCTGCTTTCGTCGCACACTGCAATGAAGTGGAAGAAGTTTATGGTTATTATGATAATTCTCTCAGCCGATCCATCGTCGCGCGTTTCACAGTAGAAGAAGACATACATATCCATTCCGGCGCGCGCCGCACAAGAACTGTGACCGGCTATTTTCCATATGCAAATCCGGATGGTTCCGACCCGGTGGAGCCGGGTAAACGCTATATCATTATCGGCGATGGCTTTGCGCAGGGTGAGATGAGTCCGTATTGGTATAATTCGATTCCATACAATATGTTCATGCCTAATGCGCTGCGTATAACCCCTACCGGGGTGACAGGCAGCGAGCAGGTTAAAATCGGTGAGATAGAGGTCATAGCGCAGCTGGAAAGCGATATCATAAGGGAACTGATATACCAAGGGCTAGGCAGGGATGATTTTCCCATGGATCTTACAGTGAGCGTACCGCGCTTTTATGAGCAGGATTCCGGGCAGCGGACCTGGTTTGAGATAGACGGCAGCTTGGAAGAAGCCTTGTCGTCTGAATCGGGCGCGGAAATCGCAGAAGCATTGCGCGCCGCGGAAATTTCCGTAAACAGCCTGCAGGTGATTACTTCAAGCGATATGAACAGTATATTCCGCTTCAACCAGCGCGCCAGCATTATCACCCGGGGAAGGGCAATCAGCTCTGCCGAACATAGAAATGGGTATAGAGTCTGCGTTATAAGCGAGTATCTGGCGGATGCAAACGGGCTTTCAGTAGGCGATGTGCTTGACTTGCAGCTATACCCCGCTAGCTTGAAAAGGATACCTATGGGGAATGAAGCAGTATGGCCACTGAATCCGTACAACCCTTCTTTGCCGGTTTCCGAACCGATGGAATACACAATAGTAGGTATTTTCTACGGACCGAGATGGGAACTCAATGAGAATGCCGTCCATGCAAATACCGTCATCATCCCCGATTCTTCATTTGACGGGTTTGAGGATGTAGTTTTGCCTCATACGGGCATTAGTTATTGGTACGCGTATAATCCGCCGCTTCTGGATACAATTATCATCCCAAACGGAAGCGTGCCGGAAGTCAGGGGCATCATTGAAGACGAACTGGGTGCATTGGCTGCTTTCTTTAAATTCTACGACCAGGGGTATGGAACTCTCATGCCTGTGCTTTCTAACCTAAACATGGGTCTGATTTGGGTTCTTATACTGTCTGCTGTGGGTTGGGTAATAGCCCTAATAATGTTTTCATTGTTTTATGTAGCGCGCAAAAAGCGCGAGGCTATGATACTTAACGGTATCGGCGTAAGAAAAGGCGCTTGTATGCGCTGGATACTGATTCAGGCCGTAATTGTGATTATAATCGCGCAATGTATTGTGATGGCTGCAACGCTGCCGGTATATGAGAATATTCTTAATACATCCGTCTCAGTAGCAAGGGAGTTTACGCAGTCGTACCGAAATTACACATTGAGCGAGATGCAGGAAACCGGGGGTTTGGAGCTGTTTCTTCCTTTGGATAACACGAGCTTTGGGCTGGTTTTAGCTCTGGCGCTGCAGTCATTTACGTTATTTACCGTAACTGTCCTTATAGCCAAAAATGTGGTAAAGCACCGTCCGTTGGGTGAGAGAAGAGCAGAGAACTGAGGTGGATATAGATGGGGTTTCTAATTAGCTACTTTCTAAAGCGCCTTCCGCGTGAGGGCTTTAAGAGTTTGTCCGTGCCGGTGCTGGCGCTTGTTCTTGCTGTTCTGATAAATATTATGGGTGGAGTTAAGGCGCAGATGGAAGCGGAGTATGAGGATGTGCGCGACAACTACAAGATTCATTTTGAAATAAGCGATGGAGATGGTACGGTGAGGGATGGGCTGGCTATTGGCGAAAATCTGTTGGAACGTTTCGTCGATCCCGAGGTGATGTGGTCGCTTTCTGAATTTATCGGTGATATCCGGCTAAGCACAGAGGTTGATTTAGTCAGTGTTGAGGAGCAGCTACAGACCGGCGCCATTCAAGCCTGGGCTATTCTGGTTCCTTCTGCAATACAGCCATTAGCAAGTCACTTTGGGTTTGGAGGAAATGACATAGAGTTCAATATCTTTCCTGAAGCTGCTGAGATTATGAGTGAGATACCTTTTTATGATGTTTGGAACGCTTGTTTTATTAGTGAGAATCTTTTAAGCTACATAGAGGATGTAAGTTTTGCTATTGATGATTTATATACTGTAGAGAAGATTATTAATACAGTGCTGGCTATCCGGAGAGGACCTAACACAATTACCTACGACATACCCTTATCGGTTATGGGCACGGTATCCGGGGTCGATGACAATATGATTTTTACGGGCTATTTTTCGTTCCAAAGGAGGTATTGGGAAGCAAGCAGAAACTATCTTTACTTATCATATCTTAATGAAATCGATGCAGAACCGGGCGAAGACGGAGAAGGAGACGGAGATGAAGACGGAGATGAAGACGTAGACGTAGATGGAGACGGAGATGAAGACACCGACGTAGATTTTGACATTATTCTTAACCAAATCCCATATGTCGGCCCGTTAGAGCTTTCGCTGCTTCCCCCGGGTGATAAGATTGAAGATATTGGTGTATTAAGAGGCTTAAGCTCAGCATCAATGATAGAGTCTCTTGTGCTCGACGGCGGAAGCGAAATAGTTTTTTATGAAGGTTATGACGAAAGTGTATTTGATATCGCTGAGACATCCGCAGAAGCTTATAAAGATGGGAATAGCGACCGCTTTGCTTTGGTGAGCGAGGATTTTCTAGATATGGTGGAAAACGGGGTTCTTAGCGTATCTTTGATTTCGAGAGGATCATGGGTAAGTGACATAGTTGATGTTGAGTTCAATGTCATAGGATATGTACCGGACAGCGAAGGTGTTATCTACAGCACATTTCAAACAGTAAGGGATTTAGGCGAGGCTTCGGCTGAGAGACCGCCGTTTGCTACGCAAATAAGCGGCACGCTTGCAAATAACGAAGATTTGGATGCATTCAAGGCAGAAGCGATGCGAAGTTTCTCCCGGGTAGGCGTGTTTTTTAATCCACAGCAATATGCGATGACGATTTTCGACGCAGAGTATTATGACAAAACCGAGGTTCTAAGGCAAACACTGTTTTTTGTGGATATTGCTACGCCATTTGTGTACATCATTGCGGTTAGCATTGGGTTTATAGCCAGCTTCCTGCTTACACGGAGGAGAAAATCAGAGTTTGCAAATATGCGAAGCGTCGGCGTGGGGAAGATGAGGATTTTTTGCGGAGCTTTATTTGAACAGACGCTCTTGTGCGCAAGCGGTGTTATGCTGGGATGTGTGCTGTTCCGTTATCTGTGGGGCGATGTGTTTTTAACTGAGTCGGCGCTTTTCCTCGGGTGCTATATGCTTGGCGCGGTTATCTCAGCGGCAAAAGCCGCAGGTACGGATGTACTGCGTTTGCTTAGGGAGAAGGAATAGACTCTATGAACGCGAGTTATGAACCGGTATGAATTTTAGCAAACTAAGAATTTAGTGTGGGGGTTTTATTATGCAGACTTTGAAGGTTGAGGACGTCAAGTATGTTTATAAAAACAAGTATCAGACGGTCCATGCTTTGGCGGGGGTCAGCAGCGAGTTTGAGAAGGGGAAATTTTATGCCATCATCGGAAAGAGCGGCAGCGGAAAGACTACTCTGCTGTCGATGATAGCCGGTCTTGACAACCCAACTTCAGGCGATGTGTTCATAAGCGGCAAGAAAGTCAGGGACATAGACAGGGATAAGTACAGGCTTGAGCATGTGTCAGTTATATATCAAGGGCTCAATCTCTTCCCGCTGCTTAGCGCGATTGAGAATGTGACATTCCCGCTGGAGTATAAGAAAATGCCTAAAGCAAAAGCGAAGGAACTAGCTGCGGAAAAGCTGCTTGCGGTAGGCATCGGCGAACCGATGCACCGCCGCCTGCCATCCATGCTCTCGGGCGGCGAGCAGCAGCGCGTAGCGATAGCCAGGGCTCTTGCAAACAAGAATGAAATTATCCTTGCAGATGAACCAACCGGCAACCTCGATTCGGAAAACGGCGCGAACATTGTAAAGCTTCTGAAAGACCTTGCCAAAACCGAGGATATTTGCGTTATAGTTGTCACCCACGATATGGATGTCGCAGCTCAAGCTGATGTTATAGTTCGCATTAGCGATGGGCAGATTGTGAGCGTGGAAAAGAAGTTTGAAAATGAGTTACGCCCTGAGCAGGATTATTCACAGGTTGATAATCATCACAGCAGTACTCCCGTTGAATCTGATGATTCGCTAAGCGAGTACTGGGCTGATTATTATAACAAAAATAGATTTGTTGAATAATATATTTCAACAAGATGTTAACAAAATCGTATTGGGTGGTAATATTCCCTAGGAAGATATGAGAGGCGCGGCTGTGCTGCTCAGAGGGGCGACAGGGTTTGTCGGCTCTATATTTGGCTATACCTATCTTGACGAGCCGGAAAGATTTACGATGACCCTTTAGCTCATATCAAAAGGTGGAGGAGGAACGGAACCAAGAGGAAAAACTACTCGCTGCTGAATATGTGATAACGGCAAGAAGGAATCAAAAGTTTGGTGAGGACATATCCCCATAGCCCGCTCACCCTATCAGCTCCGGCTTTATCTTATCTATCTCGCTTTGCAGCTTCTTGCCAAGCTTCTTGCCGTCGCGCATTAACCCAAGAGCCCGCTTTATCGTCTGAGCCTTCGCCTCGGTCATCTTGCTGCGCAGCGCGAAAACAAAAGCAAGCCCAAGGAACAAAACAGAACTGACGATGATAATGACCCGGAAGCCCGTGATTGCGCTATCCGGCTGCCCGAATGTGCCAAGCTCCGCGTTAAACCCGGTCCATTGCATGACCCAGCCGACGACAGCCACGCCCACAGCCGCCGAAAGCTGCCGCAAAAACACCATAACTCCCGAAAACGTCCCGGTATCCCGAGTGCCGAACTTCAACTCCCCTGCATCCACGGCATCAGGGAACATCAGCCACGGCATCATCACGCACCCGCAAATCCCGATGCCCGTCAGCGCGGCAAAGGCATATATCACCCAGCCATCCCAGCTTGCGCTGTATATGCTCAGGCAGAAAGCCCCAAGCAGCCATATTGGCGTGAAAGCTTTGAAAATGAACGGCTTGCTGAAACGCTTCGTCAGCCTGTAGACAACAGGCACCGTAATAATCTGCGCCCCGACCATCGCCCCCAGCACAAAGCTAGTCTCGCTTTCCCTATGCGCCACATATTGCATGAAATGCTGAAACAGCGTGGTTACGATATCAAGAGAAAGAAACGCAAACGTGTAAAACACAAGTATCTCCCTGAAACACTTGATCTGCAGCGGTTTGATAAACAGCTTCCATGAAAACGCAGTTTTCTCGGCGGGCACCGGCACCCGCTCTTTTGTGTTGAGCGCAACCAATATAAGCGCAATGCCGAACACAGCGCCGAATACCAATGCCATAACCAGATGCGAATACGCCTCCCCAATGACGGGCGTCAGCGCGTCGCGTATAAGCAGAGGCAGGACTGCAAAAATCAGTGTTGTCGTAAGCGAAACCGCAAGGCGTATCGAGTTGGCTGTGTTACGCTGGCGGTAGTCGTTGCTAATCTCCGCGCTGAGCGATGTGTATGATATGCTGATATAAGACGAAACAGTGCAGAAGAACATCCAAGAGGCTGTGACATACACGACCTTCACGGCAAGCTCAAAACTCCCCAGCGGTAAAAACAAAAGCCCCATTGTAACAACGGTCAAGAACCCCCCAATGAAAATCGCGGGCCGCCTTCTGCCCCAGCGCGTCCGTGTATTATCCGAAATAACGCCGATAAACGGGTCGATGACAGCATCCCAGACCTTCGTAATCAGCACAATAGTCCCCGCTATCCCGGGCGGTATAAGAATGACATCAGTCAGAAACTTAAAATAAACAAGGCTGATAAAAAACCCAATATTCCCCCCATAAAGATCCCCCAGCCCAAAAAAGATTTTCTCCCTAAAAGACAAAACATCAGAATCCCCGCCACAAGCTATATTTTTCGCACTCACAAACTCCCCGCCTTTCAATTATATAATTCCTAATTCCTTTCTCAACCCTCAACCCTCAGCTCTCAACTCTCCTCTCTCCTCTCTCAACTCTCAACTCCCCTTCCCTTCCAAAGCTGCGAAAACCAGCGCAGCCAGGCCGTATGTCAGGTTCTTTCCCTTTGGGGTTAGCTGATAACCCAGCATCGGGGCCCCCGGTACCGGGATTGTCGGGGCTGAGATATACGGCAGGCACAGGCCTTTTGAGTCCTCGCGGATATCGCTTGCTACGGAAACGAAAGCCTTTTTGCCCGCAGTCAGGCAATCATCGCCGAGCAACCCCGTGCGCCCGCCATACATAAGACCCGATGATATAAGCAGTGTCGCGCTGCTCTCTTTATATGAAACGCCCGCAGGGTGCAAAAGCGTCTCAAAATACCCATCCTCGCGCTGGTACGGCAGCAGCGAGTAAGCCAGCTCCTTGAATATGCCTATCGTCTCATCTTTCGCATCGCCATCTTGCAGAAACGGCAGCATCAGCGGAATCGCGGCCATGAGCCAGCCATTTCCACGCCCCCAGAAAACCGGGTTTTTCGGATAATGCGATTTAGCACCCGTCCAGTAGCTGTGGTAATACAGCTTGTGTTCCTTATCCTGCAGATACTTCCGAAAAAGCCCCGCCTGCCTTGTTGCAAGAGCCGCCAGCGCAGTATCGCCGCGTTCATGTGAGTATCGCCCGGCGAATACGCCATACATCATAATGCTGTCCACCCATATGCTCTTTGGATATACCTTTGAATATATCCCTTTTCCCATATGATTGGGCAGATGCTCCAGTATGCGCTCCGCGCTGTGCATATAACCTGCGGCATCCTCTGCTACGCGGAGGTATTTTTTGTCGGATGTTTTCCTATAGAGCATATATGCCCCAAGCGCGGGCGCCAGAGTATCAGAGCTTACTATCCTATACCCCCGGCGTAAGTGTTCGTCATAGTATCTTTCCAAAAAGCCTGTATAGGCATCCGTCCCGCACGCTTCGTCTATAAGAGCCAGGGCATAATTATACAGCCCCTGCCCCCACATCCATTTCATCTGTTCAGGGAAAAACCGCTTAGACATATGCCCTGCAAGCAAAAACGCGCGGTCGGTAGATTCAGCTAACGTCATAAGCAAAATTGCATCTCCTTACTAATTTTCAACTCTCACAAGGAGAGCTTCTAATAGAAGCGAGGGGATTGAGTACGGTGTTGTTCCGGTTTGATACTTCGTGTAAATCGGCAATGCGGGTAAGAGAACTGACCGAGGAGCGTTGGGCAAAAGCCCAACGCTCCCGGGTGTGTGATGAACGTAATTATGTTATTCTCAGCACAATCGAGTGGGTCACGCCGCTTGGCGCCCTGACTGTCAGGGTGACATTGCCTGCATTGCCCTTTATCGTGACATTGCCGTCTTGGTCAACGGAGGCGAGGTTTGCGTTATTTACGCTCCATACTACATTGTGAGCAGATGAATAATAGTTTATCCTTACGGCAAACGACATGGTGCCGTTGCGGCTGGCAGCTATCATCGGCGCAGCGTCCTCGCCTGTTTCCTTGTGTACTATCTTCATAAACGATATGGGCGGTATGGGCTCTCTAAACTCATGGCCGCAGCCAATGCGCTGGCAGACATACAGCCATTCCTCGCCGTCACGCACAGGCGTTTCCGGGTAGAGATGCTCCGGACAGTTAATGGTGATGGCAAGCGCAGCGGTGACTGAGCCTGCATCGTTAGCGGCTTTCACTACGAATGAGGATGTACCTGTGATCTCCGGCATCCCGGTGATAGTACCTTCAGGTAATAAAACCAAGCCAGGAGGCAGCGTTCCGCTCTCCAACGACCAAACCAGATTGGCGCCGGTTGCTACGAGAGACGCATGATATACATTATCTAAATAGCCGTCGTGCAGGCTGAACGTCATCATTTCAGGCGCGCCTAATATCCTGATGGTATATGTCGAGGTCGCCTGATAAGCAACCCCCGTCACATTGGTAGCCGCGACTGTGAAAGTATACACGCCGGCAAACAATGGCTGCCCGGAAAGCGCCCCGTTTTCTGCAAGGGTCAGCCCCAGCGGTAGCTCTCCGCTTAGCAAGCTAACGGTTATCGGCCCTGTGCCTGTTGTTGCGATTGTCTGGCTGTAAGCCGCCCCGACAGTGCTGTCAGGCAGGGTTTCCGTTGTAATCGCAGGCGCATTGGCGATTGTAATCACCAAAGACGCTTCGGCTGTGTCTTCGCCCGCAGCAGCAGTAAGCTTGTAGGAAGACGCCGCTTTCTCCGCAAGCGCAGCAGGGTCAGTAACCGTAATGCGCCCTGTGGCCGCATCGATAGACAGGCCGGCAGGCAGCGCGGGTTCCACGCTGAATACAGGCGCGCCGCCGAAACCGCTGGCGATGGCTTCCGCCACGACCTGCCCTGCGGTTTCCTGACCAATCACCAGCACGGGCTTGATTTCGTCGATGCTGAGGATGGCTTCATCGGTGAACATAGCGGTGAAAACCGTGTCGCCGCTCATGGCAGATGCCGCGAATGAATATGGGTTAGCGAGGCTTACGAGATGGCCGTCGGCATCGAAGAACCCTACGAAGTCAAAGCCCTCCGCTGCTTCCGCTGTGAGCGTTACAGTGTCCGTGCTGTAGTACAAGCCGTCCGCAGCGTTTACCGCCGCAGTTCCGCTCAATGCGGGTTCGGCAACTACGGTGACGAGAGCCTTACGTTCGCCGATGCTCTGCCTCCAGAACGGCGTGAGGTTGGACCCTGACAAGTAGTATCCCGGCCTGCCGCCAAGAATGCCTCCGGAATCGAAAATGCCATAGGTTTGCTCGAATGCCGCCACCCCGCGTATGCGATTGAGGACAAAGCCGGGCTCTGTAATCATAAACCCTTCTGCTTTGTTTGCCGGGGTTGGGAAGGTCAGCTCAAAATAGCCGTCGTCATCGAATATATACATCTCATCGTTAAAGTTCGCGACCTCACGGAAGAACCCTATGCTGTCCTCGTTAGTGCGCTGGAATACGTTGTAGTTCTGAGTTACGGGCACTACTTCACCGAAGTTGTACATATGATACCCGGCCCAAACGAAGCCTGGGTACAGCACGATTCCTTCCTCCGCCAGCGCATCGGCGGCAGCTTGGTTGGCAAACCGCGCGCCATTGATGCCCGGGTCAAACATTCTGCCTTTGACTGTGTACTCGGCTGCGCCAAAGTCGTAGTAACCGAACAGGTCAACCGTCAAGGCATTGGCTGCGGTGGAGTTGGTCTGGCCTGTGGTGGGAAGCGAATGGTTGCCGAAAGTGGCTTCGTTGTTCTTATCCGTGTACGAGTCGTATATGGTCAGCAGCGGAGCGGTATCGGCTACTGTGAAACCGAACTCGAAATAATAGTCCAAGCCGTCCTCAAACTCCAGCGCCAGTTGGTAGTTGCCGGCAGCTATGTTAGAGTTTGATGTGGCGTACGCGCCTGTGGTTGGATTGTAGAGCTGCGCCTGCATCGGCAGCCCGAACTCATCCCAGTAGAGGTTGAGCAGCCCGCTGACGCGGTGCACAAAGATGTAGTAGTCGCCTATATCAAGGAAATCCGATAGTTTAGCCTCTCCGCTTACCACGTTGGTGCCAAGCTGCACAGGGTAGCGGTAAGCCGGCACTACGTTGCCTGCAAGGAACTCCGCTTCTGATGCAAACGGCCTTGCATAGACTAGATCCAGGAAGTAGTTGAAGCGGCCTGCGTTCGCCCCGGATGTTATGGGCACAATCCTCAGTTTTACGCTGTCCATGACTTCCTTATCGGTGAAATTGAGGAACATCATGCTCCTATGCGAGTAATTCGACTGCTCCCTAAGGCCTGTGTTCCAAGATGAGACCACAGGGCGGTCCGGGTACAGCAGCCATCCCTGGTTTTCAATAACAAGCGGGGGAGGAGGCGTCTCGGGTATATCCCCGACGCGCGTCGCCCAAGGCAGGACATATTCCACGCCATCAACCGTCACATAGATAAGGCCTTCGTAGAGATTGCCCGCAGATCCGTTGCTGCCGTCAGTGCTGGCATGGTCTCTGACTTCGAGCCATACATCGAATGTATCCGCGCCGGTGAGTTCGGCTCTGGCCACCACCGCGCTGTTGAGGTTGGCGTTTGAATAGCGCGTGTCATGATTGTACACTATGCGTATGCTTTGAATCGCGCTGCCGCCATGCACGGTGGCAGTCATCTTCTCGGTTGTCTGCCCCGGTATTGTGTTCCCGAAGCTGAAGCTGGCCATCTGCGCTGTAATGTTTGCTCTGCTGAAATGCCCGGTCGGCACAACATGCTCAACGGTTATGTATGCCGGCTCGAAGACCGCGCGCATGGGGTTGACGAAACCTGAGCCATGCTCGTATACAGAACTCTCCGTGCCATTCGGGTTAAAGAAAAACTCAGACGTATTCTCGAAACGCCCGGAAATAGGCTTAATTAACTCAGCGTCGGCTGTGTTCATTATGCGGGCTTTGACCTCCGCAGGATCCCACTCTATGCCCTGGTCCTTCAGATGCCCGATGACCAGCGCGGCAACGCCGGCTACAAACGGCGAGGACATGGATGTGCCGCTCATTGATTCGTAACCTCCGGCAAGCCCCAGCGAATAGATGGCATGACCGGGTGCGGTGATGTCCGGCTTGATATGGGCTGTTTCAAATACCGGGCCCGTGGAGCTGAACGAAGCTGGTTCAGTAGCATAAGAATCATATACGATGTTGCCCGGGTCAAGGAACGCAACCCTGTCTTCGGTCAGGTTCACAAGCACCTGCCTGTCGTCCAGCTTGCCTGAGAACACAGGCATATTGGCGGAACTGATAGCGCTCATCAGGAATCCGCCGAAGTAGCTGTTTTCAACATTCATCAGAATGACAGCCCCGGCTCCAAGCCTAAGCGCTTCGCCTAATGTATCGGTGTGCAGCATACCCCGGTTGATCACAAGGATTTTGCCGGCAAGATAATCATTCGGCAGCGCTTTTAGTGCATTCAGATCGTCTTCTGTCATGTTCGCGGCTGTCTGGCATGCGTAGTACAGTTCGTAGCCTTTGCCTTCTACATTCACCAGCGGCTGGCGGGTATATGTCCCTAAATACGGGGCTTCAAGGAAGTTGACGCCCGAGTACGAAGTATTTGAGCTTGTGTAAGTCACCTGATGCGTCTCGGTATAACCGAAAGAACCGTTGCGGAATATGCCGAAATCATCCGCGTCGAAGTTCTCGGCTGCAATCTGGATAATGCCGTCGCCAAGCCCGCTGGAAATAGCGGCATCATAGCCCATCATCGGGTCGCCGCCGTATTGGGTAGCGGCAACCGATATCGGCAGCGAAACGCCGCCGGATGTGATTGTGTAGGAACGCCGCTCGTTCGTGAAGTTATTGCCGGCTGTGTCCATAAACCCGCTGTTGCCTGCGGAATTGACCACGACCGTACCGGCGATGACCGCATTGTTGCGGGCGAAAGCGCCTGTCACATAAGCAGTCCGGTTATTTACGCTCAGCGGGAATCCCAACGACATATTGATGACATCCATCTGAGGCCATCCGAGGCTTTGGCCAAGCGCGCTGCCTGTGAAGGCTTCCAGCGCGGCTGTTACAACGGCATCGCTGCCGCTTGTAAACATATACAGGATTGAGGACTCAAACGCCTGCGCCATGTAGATATTAGCGCCCGGCGCCACGCCGAGGGATTTGATGCCCTGCGATGCAATAGTGCCGGCGACATGTATGCCGTGGCTGCCGTCCGGGGTGCTCATGTCCGTTGTGTTGCGCACGAAGTTGTATCCGCCTTTATAAGCCCCTGCGATATCGGGATGCCCCGGCTGTATGCCTGAGTCGATGATACCGACATTGACACCGCTGCCGTCAACGCCCATAGCATGAAGCTCGCCTATGCGCGTGGCTTCGCGGCCTGCGGCGTTACCGCGTGTCGTATATTCTGGGTCGGGGGTGTATTCAAGCTCGTAGAAGCCGACTTCCGTGACCATATAAACGCCCGGCATCTCAGCAATCTGGCGTACCATGCTCATCGGTGCGTGGATGGCAAACCCGGCAAAGATGTGGAAGTACTCCCACTCTATAACCAGTGATGATGCGCCGCTGCCCGCGTTATTCAAGGCCAGCCCGTTTTCCATATCGCGGATAGCCTGACGAGCCCCGGCAGCTTGGGATTTAGCTGAGTTATAGCCCTGCACATTAATACCTTCGCTCGCGTAGAGCTGCTCCAGCGCGGTCGGCAGTTCCTGCAGCCACACGAAAACATACGCATTCTCGTCGTCGCGTAGGTGGTCAAGCTCGATTACGCCTTCTTTTTCGGTCAGCATCTCTGCTACGCTTACGACATAGTTTAGTTCCTCGCTGTTGCTTGCAGCCTTATTCGCCAAAGCGTTTCTGGCCTGAGACAGCGATAGGAATCCGTTGCTGGCGTCAATAGCATTGTCGAAACGCTGCAGATCGAAACCTTCCGCTTCCATCATTCCCGGCTCGAGTTTTTGAAGCGTGATCACGGAGTCTTGCTCATCTGCCTCTAAACCTAAGCCTGATTCCAAAAACCCCACCGCGGAGATGGGGATTGCGCTTATCAGCATGGCAAAAGCCAGCATCAAAGCAATTAGGGATTTGCGGGATACGTTTTTGAACATGGGTAATTCCTCCTCAATACTTGATTGAGGTTAATTGTATCATATATGAACAAATTGTCAACAGCCGCAACATGATTTCAGCTATTTTTATGTGTCTATATTGTTTTTTTGTGACAGCTTTTGTGACATTTAAGCGCGGTAAGTGAATCACGGAAAGTAAGGATTACCTTACATAACTAACCGGATTGCCTTTGCGCGGCAGTGGCGGGCGCGGCTTTTCGGCGGAATAACCCAGGGATACCGCTCCGGCGATAGTTTCATCGGTTTCCAGCCCCAGTGTATACATGTATTCCCGGAATCCATCGCTCTCGTCAAGCCAATGAGGCGGGTTTTGGTAACATGCGCCTACTCCAAGCGCTTCGGCGGCTATCAGCATATTTTGCAAGACACATATGGAATCCGCCATTGCGTTTGTGCAGCGCTTCTTGTTGGCAATGATTATCAGCGTCGGGGCTCCGTATATGTAGTCAAAATCGAAGTCGGGCATGTGCGCGTGCTCGATAGTGCTGCGAAGGCTGGCGTACATATCGTCGGTTATCGGCATTTTCGCGAACTCCGCTTTGGATATTCTGATAATCTCGCGGAGCGTATCAGGGTTCTGTATGACGATTATATGGGTAAGCTGGGCGTTGCCGCCGCTCGGGGCTGCCCGTCCTGCCTGAATAATCGCGTCAAGCAGCGCTTCGTCCACTTGCTCCGGCGTATACTCACGCACGCTCCTGCGCGACATGATAACATTTATTACATCGTTATTCAAACTTATACCTCCTGAAAATAAACTCTTGTTTCGTATTTTGCCAGTTTTATTTTGCCTGATGCGGGTTTTTTGCTGTATAGGTCGGTCATTTCCCGGTGCAGGGTGATTTCAGCATCGGATTTTGAGTAGTTGAGCACGAAAAAGTATTTAGCCCCGGGCTTTTCGCGAACGGCAAGCTCGCATTCCTCCGGCAGTGAGATGATGCCGGCGTAAGGCTCGGCTATTCCCAGCTTATGAAGGAACGCGCGCGCGGCATCCTCCCCGAAAGCGCCGCCGAAGTAGTAGGCGGAGCCTTGCCCATATTTGTTATGCACCAGAGCGGGCATCCCGCTGTAATAGTTTGAGTCAAAACAAGCGAGCACCTCCGCGCCATTCTTCGGCGAGAGTATGTCATTAAAGACGGCTGCTTCCGGTTTCGTGCCATCCCACTGCGCGAATACAGCCTCATCATCAGGCCCGACAAAGGTGTAATCTGTCACCTCGACGCCGCAGAGCTTGGAAACAAGGCCGGGCTTCATCGTCATCACGCAATGCCCGTCGGTGTCTTTATACCCCGTGCGGCAACCCATGACCAGTTTGCCGCCGCCCGCCACATAGTTCTCCAGCAGCTTTGCGGTGCGCGGGCTGAGTATTGTGGCGTGGGGATAAACAAGGAGCGGGTATTTCGCCAAGTCATCAAGCAGTGTCGATTCGTTTATATAAAGATAATCCATCGGCGTGTGCGTGTATTGCGAGGCCTTATACCAGCCGAGGGCGCTAACCTGCTCCACGCGGCTGTGCCAAACATCATAGGATGCATCCAGTACGTTGTCAAACTCTTTTACTACCGCAAAGGAAGCGGCGTAACGCGCGCCCGCAGCATCGGCAATAGCTTCAATTTTTTGCGATATGTCAATAACCTCGCGGTATCTGCGGTTATCGCTGTTGTCGTAATCGAGGATGCCGTGCCAGTATATCTCCGTGCCCACCGTGCAGGTGCGCCAGCGGAAAAAGCTTATGAGGTCCGCGCCGTGGGCGATGCTTTGCATTGTCCAAAGGGTCATCTGCCCGGGCTTGGGGGTCGGGGTAACAAAGCGGCTGCTCCAGCCGTTTGCCCCGGACTGCTGCTCCATGATGCCAAAAACCGGGCTGCATGAGCGCACCTCGCTCAGACCTTGCCCGCAGCGGCGGTCGCGCATATCGCCGTACCAGTTGGTGTCAAAACCGTATCCGAAGTTAGGGTAGGAGTCGTAGGTCATGAAATCAAGGCTTTCACGGACCAGCAGATGGTTGTCCATGTTGCCGAAAAGCCCGTTCGTTGTAACAAATACCCCGCTGCGTAAGTGCTTTCTAAGGATATCCGCCTGCAATGCCGCATAGCCTAGCGCGCTGTCTGATATGAAACGCAGGTAATCAAGCTGCTGGTGCGGGTTTGTGCCGTCCGAGGGGCAGGTGCGCGGAACATGGACTTGCTCCCACGATGTATAGTCCTGATTCCAGAAAACAGTCCCCCATGCGCGGTTGAGCTGCTCTACCGACCCGTACTTACCGCGCAGGAACATCCGGAAGGCGCTGCTGTCGCTTTCCGAGTAGAACTCGCTCACCTCGCAGTTGAGTTCATTGTCTATCTGCCAACCGATTATTGAGGGGTGGTTTCCGTAATGCTTGGCAATTTTCGTAACGATGCTTTGCGTAAGCTGCCTGTACTTGGCTGAGTTGTAGTTATAATGGCGCCTCATGCCATGCCGGTACAGCACGCCGCTTTTTGTGGCATTGAGGATTTCCGGGTAGTTGTGGCTCGCCCAGGCTGGCGGCGTCGCGGTGGGCGTGCAGAAAATCACCTTCATAGGCGTTTTTTCTACCAGCGCCATAAACCGATCGAAAAAGCCGAAGGTAAACACGCCTTCCTCCGGCTCAAACTTATTCCAGGCAAACTCCGCGATGCGGATGATGGAGATACCTGCTTTAAGCATCCGGCTAAGGTCGCTTTCCCATAGCTCCTCATCCCAATGCTCAGGATAGTAGCATACAGCCATGGTGATTTTCCCGGGCAGCTTGCATTTCATATTGGTTATGTCCTTTCGTTAAAGCTATCATTGTGCGATTGCTGTAATTTCGTGACAAATCGCTGAAGAATACTTCTCAAACATCAGCGCGGAGATAATCCCCGAGGTAAGGAATGGAGTATGCTAAAATGCCGCGCGATGATGAATGAATAAGGCCCGCGTCAATCAAACGCCTGCGGTAAATCTGCGTATGCGATTTCCCGACCTGAAGCCTGTCGCGCAAGTCTGACACCTTACTTTCCGTGTTATCCTTAGCCATGGCTTTTAGAAATCTCTTGTCCTCTGCGGATAACGGATTCAGGCATGGCAGCAGGACATCACTAACCAACGCCCGTTTTGAGTTAATAATAGCAAGGTCTACCGCTGTCTCGGTCAGTGCTCTTTCTCCTTCGAGAAATTTAAGCATATGGTAGCCAACAAGCTGAAACAGATACGGGTAGCCATCGGTTGCGTATGATGCTGTGTCAATCGTTTTTGCATCATATTCTATATCAAAATCACTAAACGCCCTGGCGTAACACGCGCTCACATCGGCAATTTGCAGCGGGTTTAGGTCTACCTTATGCGCTCTATTCAGAAATGTAAGGATTTTGTCGTTGAGCACGGAAGAAATAGCATTTGGCAGCCCCGCTATGGCAACAGCGACATTCATCCCTTCGCCCACGAGATGCTGATATGTAGTGGCAAAAGTACGCATCTCCGGCGTGCTGGAGCGTATCTCGTCGATGAGAAATAAAACCCCTTTTTTGTGCTTTGACAATACTTCGCAAAGCAGAGAGAGTTTTGTGCTAAAACCGAAATTCTTCTGTATATCATCAGTGAATGTCAGGCCGACCGAAAAGCCAAATGCTCCGGCGCTGATGCTTTTAATCGGGTTTTTCTTGTCTCCGGAAATGCGCTCGCCGGCCAGTTGGATACCTTCAATGATATCATCGAGCATTGTTTCGCCCGCGACGACGCGCACGACGATGAACCCTGCTTCTTTGCACCTCTCCGCCAACTCTAAGAGCAACACAGTTTTACCCATGCCTCTTTGCCCGCTAAAAAAAGTAGCCCGATTAGGATGGCCGGGCGCAGCAGCTATGCCTCCCATGAAGTCCGATATCTCTTTATCGCGCCCCACAATATACTTAGGTCTATAGCCAAACGTTGGTGAGAATGCGTTTATTGCGCTGATTTCGTCTGCGTTCTTTTTCACGCCTTATTACTCCTTATCACACTTTATTACTCTTTATCACTCCTTATTACTTGCTATTATAGTATGCGAAAGGGGAATAGTCAAGGCATAAAACGCCAAATCATTACGCCAGCTCCACGGCCAGGCAGTTTATGTAATCCGTTGGCAGATTGTCGGGGAGTTTAACGGTGAGTACGCCAAAATGGTGAGCAAACTCCACATTGCCCACACCCAGCAGGCGTACGTTTTTCACGCTCTCACCCTTATTGAAGCTATGAAGAACAGCCGCGCTACCCTGATCGGAACTCATCATGAAGCAATAAACAGTATTGTCTTTTTGCGTAAAACGGTAATCCGTGCGGTTCCACTCCGTTTTGTCCTCGCGGAAACCCTCTATGGCGACTTTTGTCATGCCCTCGTTAAATACCTTCCAAGGCCGCGTGCCGTACACCCCCTCGGAGCATACTGCAAACCATGAAGCAAGCTCAGCTAGGATGAATTTGGCCTCATCGTCTATCGTGCCGTCAGGCTTCTGGAGGATATTAAGCAGCATCGTGCCGTTTTTGGATATAATGTCAACAAGCATGTCGATAATCTGATCCGGGCGCTTGTATGTCTGGCGCACATCGTAAAACCAGTTGCCGATGCATGTATCGGTATGCCAGGGCTCCGGGCTGATGCCGGGGAGCTGGCTCTTTTCCACGTCAACCAGACCCACCTTATAGATATCCGGGTTCCTGCTTTTCTGTAAATAAACCGAGCGGTTTTCGCCATGGCGCTTCATGGAAGCGTTATACAGATACGCGACCGCTTCAAGACCGCAGCTATAATCACTGCTGTCTTCGACATCGCTTTCCTCTCCCAGCCAGTGATCGCCAAATGGAAGGGTTCCGTCCGTGTACAGCAGATCCGGCGTAAACAGATCTATCATCTCTTTCATCGCAGCCAGCCAATAGCGCCGGTAATCCGCATTGTCCGTGTACCACGGCGTAGCGACTTCAATATTCTCCAGCCCGTGGTATCCGTTGTCGAGGTAATAATCCATCCATTGCGGGTTGTTGCCGTCATACGCGACCCCTTTGAAAGGACCATATGCATCACAGCCCTTGTTTACGCGCCACCATGAAAAGGTTGCGCCCAGATGCTCGGTCAGCCCGAACGGCAGATTATAGCGCTTTGCCGCTTTCTGCCACAATCCGCATATATCCTTATGCGGTCCGACTTGCGCGGAATTCATGCGGTTGAGTTTTGAGGGATAGTTGAAGAAGTGGTCGTGGTGCATGGCTTGCGCTACAAAATACCGCGCTCCCGCTTTGTAGTACAGATCCATCAAACTGTCAGGATCGAAGTTCTCGGCTTTCCATAAAGCGCAGATGTCCTTATACCCGAAGGTAGACGGATGCCCGTAGTGGCGTATGTGGTATAGGTACTGAGGGGTCCCTTCGATATACATATTCCGGGCATACCAGTCGCCGTACATAGGTACGCTCTGCGGACCCCAGTGGCTCCAGATGCCAAACTTCGAGTCACGGAACCAATCAGGGCAGCCTGCTTTATAAAGGGATTCAAAGTTTGCTGTGAATTTCTCCATTGTAATAAACTCCTACCTCTTCTTTTGAAGATTTTTCTCTAGTTTACTCGTGTTTTCGCACGTTTTCATTTTTTATTATATTATTTACTATATATGCACCGCAGGAGTCTTGCCAAATCGGATAAACAGCGAGCT
>Ga0099364_10005163_pt1 | contig 19502 bp, 19 predicted proteins | sample TergutTh196P3_FD_73070 | JGI IMG/M metagenome (GOLD analysis project Ga0099364, IMG submission 73070) | Microcerotermes parvus P3 segment gut microbial communities from Pointe-Noire, Republic of the Congo - Th196 P3 | ecosystem: Host-associated > Arthropoda: Insects > Digestive system > Gut ...
GGAAGCGGCAAGGCGGGAAGCTGAAATGCGCGGGGAAACCCAGCAATTGATAGGCGCATCCTATATTCTTGCAGGGGACGTGACTGAATTCGGGCGCAGGCAAGTAAGCGATATGGCGCTTTTCGGCCTTTTTGGAAGCGGAGCAACACAGGTAGCCTATGCTGTGGTAAGCGTTTATGTAATAGATATACGCACAGGCGCGCTGGTTTATTCAGCCCAGGGAGCAGGTGAAGCCGCTCTGGATGGCAGGCAAATAGCTGGTTTTGGTACTGCCGCCGGGTATGACTCAACCTTGAACGGCCAGGTACTTGATCTGGCCATACGCGAAGCCGTTGACCGCCTGGCAGAAGGCATAGATCGAGGTCTCTGGAGACCATAATGCGTTTGAAAAAACGGCTTTTATTTCATTTTTCTGTAATTATGATCCTTGCGGTATTTCTATTTCTTTCAGGATGCGGAACAACAAATGAAATTTATTCCTGGGGAAGTTTTGAAACCCAAATGTACGAACATTTTAATGGATTAACCCCGTCAATCCAGATACAGATTTTTGAAAATGACCGGCGTAAAATAGAAGCAAGCGGCAAGCCTGCTCCTCCTGGATTTTATGCGCATCTGGGACTCTTGTATACAGAAATTGGGGATGTAGAAAATGCCGTTCGCTATTTTTCTGAAGAAAAAATATGCTTTCCGGAATCCGCTGTTTTCATGGATTTTCTTCTAAACAGATATGGCGAGATGAATAATGAGTATCAATAAATCTTTAACAAAGATTATACATCTAGTGCTGGCAGCAGGGACTGCGCTCCTGCTTTTATCATGCGCCAGCGGATATCCTCCTCAAGGCGGATATCCAAATCATCCGCGTTCAATTCTGGTAATGCCGCCTGTCAACCTGTCTTTTGATGTTGACGCGCAGTATACTTTTCTTGCAACATCCGCTTATCCGCTGGCGGAAGCTGGTTATTATGTACTGCCCGTAACTCTTACCATGGAAATGTTCAGGCAGAATGGCGTGACTGTTGCTGAAGAAGCTCATGCTCTTCCGCACGCCAGACTGCACGAAATCTTTGGCGCTGACGCAGCCATTTACATAACCATCACTCAATATGGATCAAACTATTATTTCATTAATTCTATTGTACAAGCCTGGGCAACCGCAAGACTTGTTGACTTAAGAAACGGAGCGGAATTATGGTCGGGCGAAGTCAGGGTCAATGATAATACATCAGTGACACAGGATAGTATTATAGGAATATTGGTAGAAGCCGCCTTCGATCAGATAGCAAATGTACTTACAAACAAGGCTTATGATACGGGCCGCAAGGCAAATTATCAATTACTTTCTGCCAGCAGAGGTAATATTAAGTACGGGCCTTATCATCCCGATTTTGAGCCGGATGTTCCCACGTTTGGATCGGAATAATCTGCTCATAAAAAAAATTACGCATAAAAACGGGAGAAGCCATGAGTAGTCTTGCAATAATAAACTCGGATCCGGATATAAAAAAACAGATAGAATCTGCATTCAGGAATATTCCGGATAATAAACATGAACTGCTTTTCCTTACGGAAGAAGAAGAAATCCTGGAATTATTAAATTATGCCCTGCCGGAACTGGCGGTGATTAATTTTTCTGACCCAAAAATCAAGATTGAAAAAATTATAAGCCATATAGAAAATGATAAATGGATATTCAACCTGGGAATTATAGGGCTTTTTTCACATGAAAGCGACACGGAAGAAAATTTATTCAAAAAATATAAAACCATCAATATGCTTACCCAGTTGGAATCTTACCGGATTAAGACACATCTGGTAAAAAACATTCAAATAATCGAAGAAAACTTTCAGATTTTGTTCCAGCGGGAATTTACCAAAAACCTTCTTGAAGGCGCTTCCGGCAGTTTTAATATTGACAATGACCTGTTTGCGGTTTCGCTTTATTCCGGCATAGGCGCAACGATCCTGGCCCAAAGGGGGCTTATAAACCCCGAAAAGAAAATGCATCTGCAGCTTGCTTTGGCGGAATTGATTGTCAATGCCATTGAACACGGCAACTGCGGCATCAGCTATGAAGAAAAATCAAAGGCTTTGGCCCAGGGGATCACTGCCAATGAGCTTATAATAAAAAAATGCAAAGACCCGGCAATAAATGCAAAAAGAGTCCGTTTTCATTGGGAAATCAAGCAAAAAGAATCGGTTTTTATCATCGAGGATGAAGGCAAAGGTTTTGATGTTAAAGCCCATATCGATAAACTTAAAAAACAGGACCAATTAAGCCTTCATGGCCGGGGAATCAGAATGGCTGCTGCCATTGTGCACAAGATAAAATATAATTCCCGGGGAAACCAGGTAGCGCTGCTTATTAAGCATGACATAAGCGTGGAGCATGAAGTGCCTGTGGGATTTTCCAGGGAACAGGTTGTCCATGTAAAAAAGGGAGACATAGTTATTAATGAAGGGGACGCAAGCGATTACCTGTATTATATTTCATCCGGTACTTACGAGGTATTGCACAATAATAAGCCCATTGGGAGCCTGTCTTCGCAGGATATTTTTATGGGAGAAATGTCCTTTTTGCTTAATCAGCGGCGTTCCGCCACCATAAGGGCCAAAAGCACAGGGAAACTGATACTCCTAACACAGAAAAATTTTATTAATGTAATCAGGGAATACCCGCATTACGGCATATTTCTCTCAAAACTGATAGCAAAACGCCTTGTACGCACCAATGAACAGGTTTCATTGGGAATGGAATAAGCCTTTACTGTCCTGACCGCGAATTTGACGATTTTTTAGCCATTACGCACTTGAAACTTGCCAATTTTGCAATAATATCATATAATCTATATCAGTGAGGAATGAATAATGATTATATGCTGTGGTGAAGTCTTAATTGACATGATCCCCACTGCTTTACCTAATAAAACACATGCATTTATACCCGTTCCTGGAGGGAGTCCTTACAATGCCGCCATAGCCATTGGCAGGCTTGGCGCGCCTGTTAGTTTTTTGGGGAGGTTTTCCAGGGATTTTTTCGGCGAAACGCTCTTGAAAAGACTCCTTGCCAATAAAGTAAAGGAAGATTTTGTTATCCGTTCAGAACATAATACCACCCTGGCTTTTGTTAAACTGGCAAAAGGCAAAGAACCGGAGTATGCTTTTTACACAGAAGGTACTGCGGACAGAAGCCTTTCTATTGATGATCTGCCCAAAAAACTGCCGGAAGAAGCAAGCTGTATTTGTTTTGGTTCCATAGCCATGACCATGGAGCCTTTGGCTTCGACCATAGAATCCCTGATCATGAGGGAAAACGCGCTTCAGGTTCAGGGAAAAACAGCGCCGGTAATTTCATTTGATCCGAATATAAGACCCTTTATGATAAAGGATAAAAAGTTTTATTTAGGCCGCATGGAAAAATGGATTGGCGCATCAACCATTACAAAAATTTCCACTGAAGACTTTAATTTTATCTTTCCCGGCCTTGAACCGGAAAAAGCGCTCCATAAAACACTGACCATGGGGCCAAGGCTGGCCATTGGCACTCTGGGGCCAAAAGGCGCCCTGGCTCTGCTGCGCCGTAATGACGGCAGCCTTACCAGGGTTCATGCGCCGGTAATAAACCTTCCCGTGGTTGATACAATAGGCGCGGGCGATACCTTCCACGGGGCTTTTCTTTCATGGCTGCAGCTAAAGGGGCTTATGTCCAGGGCAAGTTTGGCAGCTTTGGGCGAACAGGAACTTTATGACGCGCTTTTCTTTGCAAACAAGGCAGCGTCTCTGGTTTGTTCACGCCAGGGGGCTGAACCGCCGTACTACAGGGAAGTTATTAACCTAAAAATCAATAAACCGGAAGCAAAAAACCCTGGCGCCGAAAAAAAACAGCGGCAAAAAAATCCGCCCCAATAGCAGAAGTCAAAAAAGGAATAAAAGAAAAAAGTCCCGCGGATTAAAAGAATTTACACGGAATAGGGATTAAAACCCGCTGTCCATTTTGGACTGTAGATTCGACTGGATATATCTTCGGATTCTGGCGCGGATTTCCGGATCAACACGCTGTGTAAAGAGGATTACATAAATTTTCCTGTTTCCGTCCATGCGGGAGCCAAAAACAATCCCCTCTGTTTTGAGAATATTTGTCTGCAGCTTAACCTGAATATCATTAAAAAGACTGTTTTTTTTAAGTTCCGGATCTTCATCAAATGAACAGGAAAACCCGACCACGCTGATATCCTTGATCATGCCTTTAACAAAAGTGCCGTTGACCGGCATATTCACAATGGTATTTGTTTCATTTTCAGTTATTACACGTATATACTTGCGGCGGCCTTTGGCCTGCAAAGACATAAGTATTTCAAATAACTGCTTGAATGCCGGCGCAAGATCGGATTTTAAGACAATATAGCCTGCTTTGATTTTGATTTGAGTTATATACTTTGAAATAAGGGCTTCGTCTTCGTTCTGGCAAATAATGCCTATGCTAACATTTGATGTATCCTTGTTGCCCTGAACGCTCTTAATCCAGGCTTCCCATTCTTTTTCTGTCATTCCTTCATAAATATTTATAAAAACTATTGACTCAGGATATTTTTTAAGTATATTAAATAATTTCTTGTGATCCTTCATCAAATATACTTCAAATTCCTGCTGAATTAATTCCTCGATAATACGGTTTTGAACTATAGCGGAAGGATAAAGAAAAAAAATTTTTTTTCCAAGAATTTCAGTGTCCTGAGCCATGTTAATTATTATAAAATATTCAGGAAATATTTACCAGTAGTTCTTTTACAAACCCTGCGGGATCAGGACTCTGCATTAATGAAGACATTAAACACGCGCCCGCTGCGCCGGATTCCGCAATTTTCCTGATATTTTGCACGTTGATTCCGCCTATTCCGTAAACAGGCAGGCGCGACATAATGCAAATTTCAGAAAGAAATCGGACGCCGCGCGGCTCTTTATTTTTACTTTTTACCGGGAAAATATGCCCGGCAACAAGCCATGAAGCTCCATGCTTTATTGCAAGATAGGCTTCTTCAGGGCTGTGAACGGAAACGCCAAAATTGGCCTTGATTATGCCTTTGCGTGACAAGCCGGCAAACAAGTCCCAGGGAAGATGGAGAGGCAGGCCCAATTCCAAAGCAAGGTCCGGATGATTGTGTATGATTAACTCAATTCCACGGTCTTTACACAATGCCTTTACTTCCAGGGCCAAATCTCTGTAATGCTTTGGGGACAGGTCTTTTTCCCTTAATATAATTGAATTAACTTGAGAATTTGCAATTTTCCCGATTTGCTGCAAAAAACCAGAGGGGATCGTGTCGGTAACAGCGATTATGCTAAACATCAAGATAGTCGCTCATTACAGGCTGAAGCCCTCTGGATAAAAGCATTTGACAGATTTCTTCCACGCTGCGGGAATCGCTTATTTCGAACTGCTCGTCTCCGGTTGAAACGCCGGCATGGCGGCCAATGCCCACGTCAACCCCGGCGGATATTCTGGTTGCCGCTATCTGCACCGCGTTATTGCGGAAACGCATGTTTTCCCTTGACGAGATGGTAATTCCAGCAAAAGGCATAAAAAGCCTAAACGCGCAGATCAGTTGAAGCAGTTCAGCTTCATTTGGCGATGTCCGAAAAGTAACCGAATTCTCGGACAGCCCCTTGCCTGTTTGCCCTGCTTCCGTAAAATCAGGGGCATTATTGTTTATGATGGGCTTTAACCGCGGACATGAAAAAGAAATTTCAGCGTGGGGATATTTCCTTTGAATCAGGCTGGCGTGTATGCCTGTCGCAAATACATCCTTTCGAAAATCTCCAAGCCCAAGAAGGCTGCCAAAGGCAACGCCCCGGATTCCGGCCTTTAGAGCCCTTTCCTGGGCATTGAAGCGAAAAGAAAAATCCTGTTTCCGGCCCTGGGCATGCAATTTTTTATACTTGACAGGATCATAAGTCTCCTGGAACACGGTAACAAAATCCGCGCCGTTTTCCCTAAGCAGCCTGTATTCATCAATGTCCATGGGACAGACTTCAAGACCCAATACACGGAAGTATTTTCCCGCAATGGCCAAGGCTCCGGCTATGTATTCCGGGCCGGCATGCACAAGGCTTTCGCCCGCAAGAATCAGTATTTCTTCAAGGCCGGTTGCGGCAATGGCTTTCATCTCTTCTTCAATTTCTTTAAGGCCAAGTTTTGAACGGCGTATGGAATTATTTTTATTGAAGCCGCAGTATACACAGGCATTGTCACAGTAATTGGAAATGTAAAGCGGGGTAAAAATACTTACGGAATTGCCAAAACGTTTGATTTTTTCTTCTCTGGCAAGGAATGCCATTTCTTCAAGCAAGGACGCGGCAGCAGGAGAGAGCAATGCGCCGAACGCTTCTGACGTACAACTGCCGCCTGCGGCAGCATTGTCAAGGGCGCGGCGTACATCATCGCTGGTGTAAATCAAAGGATTGTATGCGGCAGCAACAGAAAGCACGGTATTCTCTATATCTTCTTTTCCATCTGTGCCGTGCCTTCCTTTCGGAAGGCTTTGCCGCTGTGAGAAGAATTCCGGTTTATTCTTCATCATGCAAAAAACCTGTCAAGGGAGAAGAAGGATCCGCGCCCTTTTCAAGAACCCGGCCCGTGCCTGCAAGAAAAGCTCCCCTGCCCGCTTCAATGGCTTTCCTGAAGGCTTCTGCCATGGCAGGGATATTGCCGGCAGTGGCAATGGCCGTATTTGCCATAACCGCGTCAGCGCCCATCTCCATTAATTCGCAGGCCTGGGAAGGTTTTCCAATGCCGGCGTCAATAATAACCGGTAATGTTATTTCGTCCAGAAGCATGCGGATAAAATCCCTTGCACAAAGCCCGCGGTTTGAACCAATGGGCGCTGCCAAAGGCATTACGCAGGCAGCTCCGGCATTTACAAGATCGCGGGCTGCCATAAGATCCGGAAACATATAGGGCATTACAATAAAGCCCTCTTTTGCAAGTATTTCGGTTGCCTTAATGGTCTGGTAATTATCCGGAAGCAGATACCGTGTGTCCCGTATAACCTCGATCTTGACAAAATTTCCATTGGCAAAACCTTCCCTGCCCTGATCAAGAGTTTTGCAGATTTCCCGCGCGTACCTGGCGATTTTGACAGCTTCCTCCGCTGTTCTTGCCCCGGAAGTATTTGGCAGTATTGTAATCCCCTTTGGAATAAAATCAAGAATATTTTCCCTGCCCCCGGGATTTGCCCGGCGTAAGGCAACCGTGATCATCTCTGCGCCGGCATTTTCAACAGCCGCCTTGATCAGCGCAAGCGAGTATTTACCGGAACCCAGAATAAAGCGTGAACTGAAAGACTTGCCGCCAAGTATCAGAGGATCAGCGCTGCCCATATTCAGCCCCCGCCCATAAAGTGAAAAACATCAATTACATCCCCGTCATTCAATATGGTATCCGGATAATTTTCTTTTGGCAAAAACTTACCGTTAAGGCCAACCGCTATCCGATCTTTGACAAAGCCTTGGTTTATCAATAAATCTTCCAGTTTTTGCCCTGCCGCCGCGCCGCAGGTCTTTCCGTTAATTGTAATCATTTATACCTCTATACCTCAAAAGCTGCTGATTACTTATAAAAAACCATATAATAGTTTTTATCGTATGTAAAGAACTTCAATAATCAACAACCCCGCCCTGCTTTTGTGATGCACAACAATTTTTTGTATTGATATCAAGAATAACCATTTACCGGCACGGGAAATACCTGCACTGGCGCCGGCTGCCTCACCATTTTGAGGAATGTTTTTAGCCTGATCACAGCAGAGTTGCCAGTGCAGGTATTTCCCGCTGCCGTACAAGTAGTTGTTTCTTGACTTCAAGATAAGAGCATATACCGCTTGCTTGCTGGAAGATGTGCTTGATGAGCAGTCCGCTCATAATTAGTGATTAGTGGATAGCCAAGTGATTAGATTGTTATCCGCGGCACGCTGTGAGGCGGCTATCCACTAAAAAAGCCTAAAAAGCCCGGACCGGGCGGACAAAGCAATGAGTTGTCTTGGGATTGTTGTTGCGCTGCTCGCCGCTGTTGAACCACTGCAGCCACGCGACAGATTTGGCTACATCGCTCTGCGATGAAGACCAGTACATATTGTCTTCCAGACCAGTTGTCAACCCAGGATAGCTTCCTGCATTTACTTCAACATGGAAATTATATAATTGAGCAAGTTCGTCTCTGCTTGGAAGAAACCAGTCACCAGCTGCAGTGGAAGCTGTTGAGTATTGGCTACACGCATTTACGGCAGGGGCGTAAACAGGGCTATCACCGCCGGCAGCAACAAGTATAAGGGCTGTGTTTTTTCTTCCTGTGCCTATTTCAAAACTTGTATCCACAGAAACATTAAAAGCCCCTGCATAATAAGGATAATAAGGAGCCCATCTAAATCCAGGGTCATTTTCTGTGCCATACCATCCCTCCGGGGCGGCTTCAAGGTAGTTGGCTTTTTCGCCGGTGTCATCATCAATGATAAAGCCGTCCTCGTCATAGTAGAAGATTATGCCGCCGCCAGGGCCTTCGTCGCCCACGGCATAATATCCTGGACCTTCGCCTGGCGGGTAGTTAACACCAGGGCCGTCATTGATCAGACCGTCATAGAGGTCTTGAAGATCGCCGCCAACCCCACCGCACGCTCCAAATACAATGGCAAAAATTATTGCCGAGACTAACGCAAAAAAACCAAAATTAAGTTTTCCCGATTTCATAATACACCTCTTACTTTTTAATTTTTACAATCATAAATTGACAAAAAAAGGATCTATCTTTGAGTAATTCTCAAAGAAAATAATTTTATGTCTATTTAGATATATATTTAGTATTATATGTCCAAATAGATATATTTGTCAACTAATATTTAGTCTATTTGGACAGTTTTTTTTGTTTTTTCTTCTAAAATATACCTATATGAACGATGATCCTTATATTTTTTGGGAAAATGTAAAAAATGAGATAAAATCACAAAATACTACGCAAGAATGGGTCGCAGAACATTCGGGTATCAGTTTTAATACCTTTCAAGGATGGATTTCAAAAGGAATATATCCAAGGGTCAATGAAGCAATACGCATCGCAGTTTCACTCAATACATCTGTGGAATACCTTGTTAGTGGTTCAGTTCAAAATAGCAAAAAGCCAATTGAAATAATTTGTAATAATATTCCAAAAATTCAGGAAAATCTGGAATTAATTAAAGAAGCTATAAAAGAACTTCAATAATCAACAACCCCGCCCTGAAACTCGCACGCGAAAGGTGAGGGGGTTTTCCCCAGGCTTAAACGGATATATACTAAACCAGAATGAATATCTGGCAGGAAAAAATCAATCTGCGTTTTGGCAGCGTAGACCGTTCTGACAGGCTTACTCTGGGCGCGGCTTTTGCTTTTTTTCAGGAAGCAGCCATAAGCCATGCGGCGGTTTTGGGTGTGGGGCGGGATGACATGAAGCAAAGCGGGCAGGCCTGGGTTTTGTCGCGTCTTTCGGTATTTTTGGAGCAGCGTCCCGGGTATGAAGAAACCGTTACCATCAGGTCCTGGCCAAGAGGGCCGGAAAAGCTATTTGCCTTAAGGGATTATGATATTCTGAATGAATCCGGCAAAGCCCTTGTCCGCGGCAGAAGCGGATGGCTTGTTATTGACCTTGAAAAGCGAAGGCCGCTGCGTGTAGAAGCCGTGACCGAAAAACTTCCGCTTAATGACGGCCTTGATGCCCTGCTTTCGGGCCCGGCCGGACTTAATTCAAGGGAAAACCTTGTATTCTTCGGAGAAAGACAGGCAGCTTATTCGGACATTGACTTTTACGGCCATGTAAATAATGTCCGCTATGTTCAGTGGATACAGGATATGACCGAGCCGGAGTTATTGGATAATGCTTCCCAGATGCGTCTGGACATCAATTATTTAGGTGAAATCCAGCCTAATGAAAAAATAGAGCTTTATTCATGTAAAATGGAAAACAGCCCCCTATCCGGGGATTATCCTGCTTCTCCGTCTTTTGCATTTGCCTACGAAGGCCGCAGAACCGTAGAACCGGCTGCGCCAGCTTCCGTTGATAAGAGACAAACCGTGTTCCGTGCTGAATTAAGGCTGGGCGGGTAAAATCACAGCAGCGCTAAAATAGCCCTTACTGCAAAAATTAACATCAACAGGCTTACTGTCAGCTTGGCTCCCGCGCCGACAAGAAATGCAAGAAAAGCGCCAAGTGCAACCTTTAACGCTTTGACCCCGTCAGCGCTGTTTTTAATTAATTCTCCGATAAAAGCGCCCAGAAACGATCCTAAAATAAGTCCCCATGGAGGGAAAAAGAATATGCCTATAACAAGTCCCAAAAATGATCCGATTGAGGCTGCGCGCGAACCGCCGAATTTTTTTGTCATAAGCGAGGGGAGAAAAAAATCCATTATCGTTACGACTAACGTTATTCCGGCCCAAATCCACAAAAAAACCGGCGAAAAACTGCCGTAGCCGCTCCATCGCAGTACCAGCAAACCCGTATAACTTAAAATGGGACCAGGTAATACCGGAATTATCGAACCCAGAATCCCTATTATAATAAGCACAAAGGCCAGTACGGCAAGTACTATTTCCATTTCTTTCGAAGAATTTCCCTGTTTTAATTATCTTTTTTTGCCGCAGCAGCTTTAGTTGCCGCAGCGTTAGCAGCATCAGCCGCAGCTTTGGTTGCAGCAGCTTTTGCCGCTGCCAAAGCCACAGGATGACTTCGTATGGAATGTGTTTTAGGTACTGCTTTTGCTTCAGCAGGCTGGGGCTGGGGCTTTGGCTGGGGTTGGGGTTGGGGCTTTGGCGCGGGTTTGAGTTCCGCTGTTCCGGCCATACCAAAAATCCTGATGCCTTCGTTGGGAAATTGTTCCTTTACGGAAGCGATTGCGCGTTCAATGCCCATTGCTTCCTCATCTTCGCACCAGATAACAAGGACAAAGTTTTCCTCGGGCCAGATCGGATCTCCCATACGGGGGCCGGAATTACCGACCCCGCATATACCGGGATATTTTGTGTAATATTTCCCCACACCTTGGGTTTTTAAGGCTTCCAGGATGTTTTCTTCAACTGAGTTATTCGCTATTACTTCTACCCGGATCATAAAACCTCCTGGTTATGCTGTTCAGTCTGGGGCATATCTGTCATAACCGTTATTTCATCTTTTCTGGCTTTTATTTCCTTCCTGGTAAGCCCGACAGCAATGCCTTCCCGTTTGGCCATGGCCCTGGCAGCCCGTTCATCGGAGCGGCGGTTAAAGACATAGAAAAGCGTGGGCATAAGGAACAGCGTCATAAGGGTTCCAAAAGAAAGCCCGCCCATAACTGTTTTACCTATGGGAGAAACCATTTCCGAACCTTCTCCCGGGAAAAAAGCCATTGGAACAAGGCCCAGGATGGTTGTAAGCGTGGTCATTAATATGGGTCTTAAACGGTTGCCGGCGGCTTCTATGCATGCTTCCATCAACGGAACTCCCCGTTTTCTAAGAAGGTTTGTATAATCAACAAGGATAATGCCATTATTGACAATTACACCGGTCAATACCAGAAGTCCCACAAGGACCAAAACATTAAACGGCTCTCCGCTTATAATATATATACCCACAATACCTATAACAGTCAGCGGTATTGTAAATATAACTATGAATGGGTCTTTGAATGATTCAAAAAGACTTGCCATTATGCCAAAAACCAGAGCTATGGCAACAATAAGGATAAGGGCAAAGTTTCCTATCATTTTCATCATTTCTGTGTTTTCACCGCCATAATCAATAATAATATCATCATCATAAGGGATTTCTGCGGTGACCAGTTCCCTTACTCTGGCTTCGATAACATTCATGGTAACTCCGGGCCTGGCGCCTGCTGTTATACGTATTACCCGGCTCTGGTTTTCCCGGTTAATGGTAATGGGTCCTGTGCCCTCCCTGTAGGAAGCGAAATTGGAAAGGGGCTGCATTCCGGCCATTGGGCTGTTTATAAATATTTTATCCAGGGCAGGCCTGTTGCTGCGGTCAGCCTCTGCAAGTAGTAAAACCACATCATAAGTATTGCCGCCCTCCCTGTAACGGGTTGCGGTAATACCGTCAACCGCAGCCCTTATTTCATTGCCTATTGTATAGGTATTGAGTCCCAGGGCATAAATTCTTTCCCTGTCAAGTACAATTTCAATTTGAGGGAGTCCTTCCCTAAGATCCACCTGCGGTTCTGTTATTTCCGGAATCCTTTCGGCAAGCAATGCTGCAATTCTGTCCGCAGTTTCCTTGCCTTTTACCAGGTCATCGGTACGCAGAATTATTTCAACAGCGCCGCCGCCCATAAAAGCCATCATGCCCCCGCCGCCGCCGCCAAGGCGTATGGACACTCCCGGGAATTGGTTTATAAAACCCCTCATAATTTCCCGGATTTCTTCTGCGCTCATTATTCTTTGTTCGTATGGAGGCAGGTTAATTCTTAATGATCCTGTATGACTGCCTCCTCCGCCCAGGCCCATCATGCCGCCGCCGCCCGCATTAACGGTCAGCCTTTCATAGGCCTGCGGCGGGAATTCCTGTTTGACTATGGCTTCAAGCTGGCGCAGGGTTGCTTCCGTTTCTGTAACAGGAGTTCCCACAGGAAGGGTTACGCTGATGCTGACATTGTCAGATTCCTGACTTGGCATAAACACCCAGCCAATAACGGGAATAGCGGCAAGGCTGGCAAAAAACAGCAGCAGCAGGAATGTAATTGTACCGGCTTTGAAACGCAGTACCCGTTTTACTGCCCTGCGGTAAAGATTGTCCAGTCCAATAAAAAAATTTTCAAATCCTTTATCAATTCTGGCCAGAACGCCTTTTAGGGGTTTTTGCTTTCTTGTAACCAGGGGGAAAAAATGGCTTGCCAAAACAGGTACCAGGAATATTGCCACAATCAAGGAGGTTGCAAGTGATATTACCACTGTAAATGCCAGGCCCGCAAACATCTCCCCTGCCATCTGCAACAGGCCCTGGAACATAACCAACGGGGCAAATACACTGATCGTGGTAAAGGTTGAGGCGATGATTGCGATAAGCATTTCATGAGTTCCGAGTATGGAAGCGGTTTTTAGTTTGGCGCCTTTTTCCCTGTAACGGTAAATGTTCTCCAGTATGACAATGGAGTTGTCAACCAACATTCCAACGCCAAGTATCAATCCCGCAAGGGTCATCATGTTAAGTGTAAGATTTGCAAAGTACATAAACATGATAGTAACTATAATTGAAACAGGAATGCTTACTCCGATTATCAAAGTAGGCTTAAATGAACGAAGGAACAAAAACAGAACCAGTATGGCCAGAATACCGCCTGACAAGGCTGTAGAACCAACCTGGCTGATGGAATCTTCTATTTGATCCGTGGTATTGTAAAGCTCGGTAATTCTTATGTCCTGGGGAATTTCCAGAGCTATACGCGTTAGTCTGGTCCGCAGATCGCTTACGGTCTGAACAGAGTTTGCCCCGCTCTGTTTCTGTACCTGAAGCTGGATTGCAGGCACGCCGTCTACCAATACAGTACTGGTTTCCGCCCTGTAACCTTCGTAAACATTGGCAATATCCCGCAGCAGTACCTGACGCGGCAGTTCTACCTGTCCGTCGGAATACCCTCCCCCCCTGTAGGAAATAACCGTACTCCTTATCTGATCCAGGGATTCGTATTCTCCCATTGTTGTAAGAATATAGGAAAGATTATTTTCAATGATGGAGCCCGCGGCTACCTGCATGTTTTGGGAAGCCAGCATTTGCTGAATTGATGTTACAGTAAGTCCGTAAGCCTCCAGCCTTGACTGGGGTATTTCGACCAATATAACTTTTTGCCGTCCGCCGGAAACAGAGGCGGTAGCGACTCCAGGGCTCTGCTCAATCCTTGGAACTATTATATTTTCTGCAAGCTCCCTTAACTCTTCCGCTGAACGGTTTCCTGTAACCATTAATCCCATAATAGGGATCATGGCCGGATCGAATCTGAATATCATGGGAGACTGAACTCCCGAAGGCAGATAGTTTCTGATCCTGTCCAGAGAGTCCCTTACCTGGTTTGTAGAGTCAATAAGATCGGTTCCATATATAAATTCCATAATAACCATACTGGAACCCATGCTTGATGTGGAAGTTATGCTTTCTATGTTTGATACATTGGAAAGGGCCACCTCCATTGTCCTGGTAACAGAACGTTCCACTTCCTCGGGGCCCGCGCCCGGATACTGGGTCATTACTACCAGGTATGGAGGATTGATCTCCGGCATTAAATCAATTTGAAGATTGATAAAGGCAAATACGCCCAGCATTATTAAAAGAGCAAAAATTATAAATATGGTAACCGGCCTGGAAACTATGGTTCTTGGAAGACTCATGACGCCTCCCTAATTCAACGGAGCAAGGCGTTCAACAATATTAATCCTTGATCCGTCATTTAGAAGACTCTGGCCGCGGACTATAACATCATCGCCGGGCATAAGTCCCTGCACCACTTCCATCATTCCGTCAATCTGAATACCCGGTACTATGATCCTTTTCTGCGCTGTCATAATGCCTTCGTTTTCAGGATCATCTACGGCCACATATACATAATCCTCGCCAAAACGCTGAATCATTGCGGATGACGGCAGTTTAACAATATTGTTTTTTTGCTCCGTAATAATCCTTACCTTTGCGAACATTCCGGCCTTAAGCCTAAAGTCGTGATTGCCTATTGTTATGCGTATTTCCATGGTCCGGGACGCGGGATCCACAACAGGGCTTACTTCGCTGATGCGCCCGTAGAATATTTCGCCGGGCCAGGCGTCAAGTGTAATCTCGCAGGTTTGTCCCATGCCCACGCGGGAGATAAAGCGCTCGGCTATATTAAGGCGTATTTCCAGCGCGCTGCCTCCGGCAATCCTGGCAATGGGAACAGCCTGGCTTACAGTCATGCCAAGCTGGGCGGGCAGGGATACAACGGTACCGGAAATCGTTGCCCTGACAGCGCTGGGAATAAATTCCATGCCCGGCCTTGACGGATCGACCGTTGCAATAAGGTCTCCGCGGTTTACCCTTGAACCAACTGATACCGAAAGACGGTTTACCCTGCCCGCTATATCGGAAAAAACATCAACCGAAGAAGCCGCCATAACATCGCCGGCAAACGATATATAATCGCTTATGCTGCCCTGGCCTGCTGTCATTACGTTTACGGCATAAACCGGTATCGGCGGCTGAGGAGGCGGCCTGTTTATCATTCCGTATGCCTCCTGAATACGCTCGCAGCCTGTAAAACCTGAAATAGATATTAAAAATAAGGCGAATACAATGATTCGCCGGAAAACCCGTTTTTTCATTATTAAATCTCCTTAATTCGTACCCGCAGCGCCTGTTCCCAGCGCACTTAAGGTTCCGAAAGGTACGCCTATGGCATATTCAAGATCAATCAGATCATTTATAAAACTGAATTGCTGTGAAACATACTGAAGCCTTGCCTGCTCCAGGGCCAGAGCCGCGCTCCGTACGGACTGAAAATCCTGGAGTCCTGCCCTGTAGGCTTCTTCCGTAAGGTTATAGGTTAATTGCGCCAGTTCAACAGCCCTGGTCTGGACTTCCATTAAACTTCTGGTATTTTCAAGAGAATTGATCTTGGAATATATCTCAAGTTCTGTGCCCAAAATTGCCTGCGCCAGATTGATTGAAAGGGACCTTATACTGTCATCAAGATTTTTTAATGCCTGGCCTTCATTTGTAAAGGGAAACAGGGTGTTAAGACTCATGCCAAGCGTTATGCTAAAACCGCCCCTGTCGGTCCAGTTATCAGGTTCAAACCAGTCCTGGGAAACATCGCTTATCATGGGCTGATAATTCCAGGACAGATTAAGGTTAGGCGTATAAAGCCTGTGGGCTGTGGCTCTGCGTGTATTCTGAAGCGAGGCAATGGTCATTTGCAGTTCGACTATGTCGGGTTTTTCTCTTGAAGCACGGGAAATCAAATCAGAAAGATCAAAAGGAATAGTAAAGTCCCCTTTGGCGATCGGTTCCAGTTCAAAAACAGTGTTCATGGGCAGGCCAAGCTGCATGGCAAAATTTGAATAGAGCATACTTAAATTGCTTTCAAGTTCATTGATCGTGGGCCTTAAGTTTTCCACGGCAACCTGTGCCTGGAGCATACTGAGCCTTGGCACAAGACCTGCATTAAAATTAGCCTCGGCAATGGCAGCCTGACGCATGGTATTGGTAAATGTTTCCCTTAAAAGAGCCGCGTTTTCTTCCAAAAGAAGAATCTGATTATACATCTTGCGTATATCACGTTCCATCTGCAGCCTTGCTTTGTCATAGGCAATAAGGCCCGCCTGGTAATCAAACCTTGTCCCCTGAATTTCCGCAATCATGGCAAAACTCAAGTTAATGCTGGCAGAAATATTGCCCACAAATACCCATGTGGGATCACTTGGTACCATTCCCATGGTTGGCCCGGAAGGACCCATAACCATTCCCAATGATGGTGTGCCCTCATTAGACCTGTTAAAGGTACCCGAAGCAGTTATGGTCGGCAAAAACCGGTTCCACGCCATATTGTTGCCGCGCCTCCTGGTTTCCAGGGCAATCCTCGCGTTTTCCAGGCCAAGATTATCCCTTACCGCAAGGTCTACAGCCTCATCCGCGCCAAGGCGGTAAACAAGCGGAGTATCATTTCCAAAAACAGCTCCGGCACAGCAAAAAAACAATAATGCCAACAGAGGCAAGCCAGTAAAATACTTTAATGCGCCTGCCTCCCTGAACATAAACCTCATCAATCTCTCCTCTGACGGACAGGGAAACGTGACCACACCGAATCTTCAAGCCGCCTTTTGTATGATTAAACCCGCAATTTGCGCGGTTTTCTTTCAATAGGGAACTTCTAAAAACTTCAGTTTTTAGAAGTTTTCGTACCCCAGAAGAAAACAGCTTTTGTTGTAATTCCTTATATCATAACGAAATAGCTGTTTTCTTCAAGGAACCTATAAAAACCCAACCGGGGTTTTTATAGGTTCCCAATAACTATTTATTTCCAGATTTATTTCCAATATCCATATTAAAAAAGATATATCAAATAAGTCATGCTGATCAATGACCTTAAACAAGGATACAGAAAAAAAACCAGGTATGTATAAACAGACAGTTAAAATTTGGTAAACTTTATGTAAACGATGCGATATCTTGAGAATAACATGATACTATGACAATATTTATTGACAATATTAATATTGAGGATTATATGCGGGAAATTTTTGTACAGGGACGCAATCTTACGGAAGCATATCACAAGGCGCTCCTGGAGCTTGAAACCAGGGGAAGCATTGTCGATTGTTCGGACTGGAACCAGAAACAGAAAGAATGCGCCATGACCATTCATATAGAAGAACCGGCAGCCGAACCCAGAATCTCAAAACTGATTATCGGGGGCGCATACGATCTCCAGCGCTATATAATGGAACTTGTGGACGGTATTCTGGATTTCAAAATCAACGAGGGCTGGGATTATACCTATCACGACAGGTATGTCAAATACCTTCCCTTTGTTATCGAGGAATTAAAACGCAACAGGGAAAGCAGAAGGGCTGTAATCTCCATCAGGGATAACGAAATCGACAGCCGGATCAAGGACGCGGCCTGCATGCAGTCCATACAGTTCTTTATACGCGGCAACAAGCTGGATATGATGGTGCTTTTTCGATCAAACGATCTGCCGGAAGCGTTCTTTTTCAACGCGTTCGGCCTGATAATGCTCCAGGAAAAAGTCGCTGCAGAACTCGACGCGGCTGTTGGAACATATACCCACCGTTCAAATTCAATGCACTGTTACCAAAAGGATTTTACGCTTTTAAGCAACTTTGTAAGGGCAATAAACGAAAAAGACCCCCCGGACCTGACTTACAATTACAAGGACGATTGGGATGAAATGATGGACGCGGAAATCCCTAAAATCCTTGAACTTGCGGAAAACCTCAAAAAGCAGCAGTGTAATGGTTAAACGAAGCCTTGCCCTTGCAGCGATATTAATATGTGTGCTTGTCTGGGGTTTTTCATTTATCTCTATCAAGATAGCTGTCAATGTTTTCCCGCCCATGACACTGGGCGCGCTTCGTTTTGCTATAGCCCTGGTTTTCCTTTATTTCCTGAAAAAGAAAAAAGCGCCGGACGAAAAAATCAAAAAACAGGATGTTCCGCTTCTTGCCGGAGCAGGACTTTCCGGGGTTACGCTTTATTTCTTTTTCGAGAATAACGCGGTTTACCTTATTCCGGCTTCCGAAGCGTCAATAATTACAGCAGCCATTCCCGTATTGATACTGATTGCAGACAATATTGAGGACAAAATCGCTTCGGCCAGAAAAAAAAGCGCCGGCGAAAGCGGCAATCTTTCAACTAATGGAAAGGGGCGCGTGCTTGGCAGGGTAATTCTGCCGGGCCTTGCGGCCTTAATCTCCATTACAGGGGTGGGCCTGGTTGCCGGCGTTTCCTTTGCCCTTTCAGGGACTGCCCTGGGTTATCTGTATATGTCCGGCACCTGCTTTAGCTGGGTGCTTTATTGTTTTTTAACGCGCCCATTGTTCTCCCGCCACACAAGAATCTTTATAGTGTTCTGGCAGACTGTGATAGGATTTTTGGGATTTTTGCCTTTTGCTTTTTTAGAACAAAGGACAAATTGGCGCAGTCTTATTTCAAATATGCCCGGCCTTGATATCTGGGGCCATGTAATCTTTCTTGGGATTTTATGTTCAGCCATAGGTTACTGGTTTTATACAATCTCCCTGCAGACCCTTGGCCTTGGAACTTCTTCCCTCTTTATCAATTTTATTCCGGTGGTAAGCGCTGTGGGAGGATACTTTATCCTGGGCGAACGCCTTAGCCCGCTCCAATGGCTTGGAGCAGCTCTGGTGCTTGCGGGCGTTTACCTTGCAATGGCTGTTCCAAACATCATGAGAAAAATCAACAACCCCGGATAACCCCTTCCCATTATATGAATTTTCTGTAAAATACTTATATAAGGAGTAATTATTTTATGGAATTTTTGGCAAAAATTAACGATTACATCAACGGCCTGGTTTGGGGCCCGCCTGCGCTGCTCTTGATCGTGGGCACGGGTATTTTTATCACCTTCGGAGTAAAATTTATTCAAGCGGGTAAATTTGGGCACATGTGGAAAAACACCATAATGACCATGTTCAAGAAGGGCGAAGACGGAACGGCCAAAAGGTCGGACGGCACAAATGTCACGCCTTTCCAGGCAGTGTGTACGGCAATGGCAAGCACTGTCGGGGTCGGCAATGTGGCGGGTGTAGCAGGCGCTATCGCTCTTGGAGGGCCCGGCGCCGTGTTCTGGATGTGGTTCTCGGCCTTTTTTGGCATGGCGACCAAGTATTCGGAAATTGTCCTTGCGGTCAAATACCGCCAGGTCACGAAAGAAGGAGCCTACCATGGCGGCCCAATGTATTACATTGAGCAGGGGATTGGC
>Ga0099364_10005164_pt1 | contig 19501 bp, 25 predicted proteins | sample TergutTh196P3_FD_73070 | JGI IMG/M metagenome (GOLD analysis project Ga0099364, IMG submission 73070) | Microcerotermes parvus P3 segment gut microbial communities from Pointe-Noire, Republic of the Congo - Th196 P3 | ecosystem: Host-associated > Arthropoda: Insects > Digestive system > Gut ...
TCTGCGGGGCGTGGAGCATTCCATTGTTCGAGATTGTGATAAGTCAAAACAATGATTGTACCACCTCCCACTTTTTAACGTAACTACCTAACGTAAAACAGGTTAGAGTTTAGGGATACGCTCTGACTGACAGTTACAAAGTGTCCCACTGGAAACAGTATCCGAAGGGGACGCAAACCGTCTATTCCTACATGGAGTCCCGCGGAGGCAGATGGACGGATACCGTATTCTTCGGTTTGCAGTATCTGCTCAAAAAATACTTTGCCGGTCAGGTGGTCACTCCGAACAAAATCACCCACGCCAAGAACAGATGCGAGAAGCATTTGGGGGCGGGACTGTTTCATGAAGAGGGCTGGAAGCACATTTGGGAGCAGTACAACGGTATTTTGCCCGTCTCGATTTGGGCAGTACCGGAAGGCACGCCCGTACCCACGGGGCATCCGCTCATCGTCATTGAAAACACCGATCCACAATGCTACTGGCTGACGAATTTCCTTGAAACCCTACTGGTGCAGTGCTGGTATCCCTGCACTGTTGCGACGCAGAGCCGGGAAATGAAAAAGTTGATCGGCAAGTATCTCGAACGCACCGGCGATCCGTCCGGCATCGATTTCAAGTTACACGACTTCGGATTCAGGGGCGTTTCCTCGTGTGAAACTGCCGGACTTGGCGGAATGGCTCACTTGGTCAATTTCAAAGGCTCCGACACGATGGCAGCGTTGGAATATGCCTACGAATACTACGGCGAAGACATGGCGGGATATTCCATCCCAGCGGCGGAACATTCGACCATCTGTAGTTGGGGGCGTGCGAATGAGCATCTTGCCTTCAAGAACATGTTGGAGCAATTCCCGACAGGCGTGGTCGCCTGTGTGAGCGACAGTTACAACATTTTCGAAGCCTGTGCCGAAAAGTGGGGAGCGTATCCGCTCAAGAATATGATTCTTGAAAGGGAGGGAACCCTCGTCATCAGACCCGATTCGGGGGATGCAGTGAATGTTCTTGTCACCGGCAACCAGAACGTCTTGGATATTCTCTGGAACCGATTCGGCGGTACGATCAACGGCAAAGGTTACAAAGTCCTTGATCCGCACGTCCGGGTCATTCAAGGGGACGGCATCAATATCGAATCCATTGACAGTATTTTGCATGCGATGCAAGTCAAGGGCTATTCTGCGGACAACATCACGTTCGGCTCCGGTGGTGCCCTGCTCCAGCAGTTGCACCGGGACACGCAGAGAATTGCGTTCAAGTGTTCGGCAGTGCAGATTGACGGCGCATGGCACGATGTGTGGAAAGATCCGATTACCGACCACGGTAAGCAATCCAAGCGGGGGAAGGTCAAGACCTATCGCTCCAACGTTGGCGGGTTTCGGACTCTGGACGAAGCAGACTACCTCAAGGAATCATCCCATACAGGGGACGATTGGTCGCCTGGGATGGTTGAAGTGTTCCGTGACGGTAGAATCCTGAAAGAATGGACATTTGAGGAGGTAAGAAAAAATGCGCGCTAGCGAAACCGTAGGCGTAATTATCGGCAGATTCCAAACGAATCACTTGAGCGACGGACATCAGGAATTGTTCGATTATGTCCTTGCGCAGGGGCATAATTTGAACATCGTTGTTCTCGGCAAGACGGCGGTGAATCAGCCGACCAAGAAGAATCCCCTCGACATTGACGCTCGAATGCGAATGATAAACGAGACCTATCCGGGCAAATTCGTCATTACGTGGATCGAAGACTGTCCCGGCAACGATGCGAGTTGGTCAGCCCATCTCGATAAAATCGTCGGGGACTTGGCAAATGGTCGCGGTGCGGTTCTGTACGGCAGCCGGGACAGTTTCGTGAGTCATTATCTTGGGAAGTACAGCACTCACGTCTATACGCAACGGGTTTTCTGCTCCGCAACGGAAATACGGGGGCATTGCGGTAAAATCATTCACGGGTCACCGGAATTCAGGGCAGGTGTCATTTGGGCGACGCAGAATCAGTTTGACCGAGTCTATCCCACGGTCGATGTGGCGGTTTTCGACAGAGTCGATGACGAGCACTGGGTATTTCTCGGCAGGAAAAATCGCTGGTACGACGGCTATGTCTTCATCGGCGGTTTTGCCGATCCAAAAGACGGTTCCTTTGAGGAGACCGCCCGGCGTGAGGCTTTTGAGGAAACAGGGCTTCAGGTGGATCGCATCCAGTACCTCGGCTCATTGCAGGTCGACGATTTTCGTTATCGTGATGAGGCGGACAAAATCATTACAATTTTTTTTGCGGCTCATGTTTGCGGCGGTACACCGAAGGCAAGCGACGACATTGATGAATTGCACCGGGTAAACGTAGCCGAACTCACCGAAGAGGACATGGCACCACCGCATCGCCCGTTACTGCGAATGTTAAAACAGCAGCACATTTCCTAACACTATGAAATTCCGCTATCGCTGGGAAGAAGTGCCTCTTCAAACCGCCGCTGCAATACGCTCGTCTCTTCATCACTTCGGTAAGGGCTAAAACCAATCATGTGCCGCATGGCATCGTTCGGACAGACAGCGACACATCGCAGACAATTCGCGCAGTTCAGCTGCGGCAGAGGCGGCGCATCAGGCTGAATTTCCAAAGCGCCTACAGGACAAAAGCGGACACAATCGCCGCAATGACTGCACTGCCCCGCTCGAACGTGAATCGTCGTAAAATACCTCCGCGACAGTCTGCGCAGTGCAAAAAATCCGCCGAAAATGGCGGCATGTACATCGGAAAGAACCGCCCAGCGTGTCCAGCGAACCGACCCGGCAACGAAATCGTCCGCATAGCGTTCGGCTTTGCGCAGCCCCTTCTCGATTTTTCGCCGATTAGCGTTGTCACTGAAAAACGGGAAGAAACTGTCAGGCATAGAAATAATCCGTGCGGCTGTACATCGAAACCATTTTGCCGTTACTGCCCTGGCGGTAAAAACTTGTCTTCATAGTCGTAGTTTAGCGTGGTGAAAGAAAGCGGCGATAAGTTTTGGATCCTTATTGATGATCTGTGCGGCTTCCAACGTTCTCTCCGTCAGATGCTCCACACTCGTCGGAACAAAATTTGCCAAATAGACATTCTTCATCTGATTCCAACACTGCTCCACAGGATTCAATTCCGGTGAGTACGATGGAAGATATTCAAACAAGAACCAATCCGGATGCTCTCGCTCAAAAAACTTCTGTGCCGAAATGTGAGAAGGCAGGCGATCAAATATAATCATCACCTTGTTGTTATAGTGGTGATGAATCATCCTTAAATAAAAAATCACGTCGTCCGTGTTGATCGCACCAGGAAACATCGTGAAACGAAAATTCAATCGCTGCTGTTCCGGTGTCATCGTAATGAAACCGAGTCCTGTTTGAGTGTGACGCGAATACACTTCACGCAATACCCTCGGCTTGCCGATTTCACACCAGGTCGTTCCGCAAATCGGTGAAAGAGAAAAGCCACTCTCGTCAAGGAAAATCAAGGAAATGCCAAGTTTTTTGCACTTTTTTTTAGACGTTTCCACTTGCGAGTTGCCCACTCCACGACCGCCTCGTCGGAATGTTTAGACGATTTGACGACGGGCTTCTGTGGGGAGAGACCGAGCATGGGCAACAGGTCGCGGACAGTACGCGGAGCCATCATAATGTCAAATGTTTTTTGTAGGACATCGGCAACGATTTTTGAAGTCCAGCGTTCTGTGGAATAACCGGCGGCAAGGGCTCCCTTGAGAATGATTTTTTTGAGTTTTTGTTTTTGTTTGTCCTTGAGTTTGGGTATTCTTCCTGACCCTTCTTTGCGAGAGAGGCTGTCGAGATCATCGTCGTTGTTTTTGAGGGTTCTCCGCCAATTTTTGACGGAGGAGAGGGAAACGCCGAGTATTTCGGCTATTTCTTCGTTATCATATCCATTGAGAATCATTTCACCGCCCTGAAAACGTTTGACCGCCTGTTCCGATAAACTTCCATGTTTCCTACTCATACGTACTCATACGTTTGAAAAGTCAATCTGTATGGGAAAATCTTGAAATTTAGCCAACTTTTTACCGCCAGGGCAGTAACTCCCGTTTTAGCGGACCAACGACACCGCCGGAGAATACTCCGTGTGTTCCGAGCATCATTGCTTCTGTCCCACGGACACTGGGAAGCGAGCGGACAAAGGATAAGACGGATTCAGGAATCGCAAAGAAATGCGTCGGAAAAGCGAATCCCAGCACCGCATCAGGATCAATCATTTTTGGGTCATAACGTTCCAGGGGGCGAAGTTCGACGTTCCAGTCCCGTTGCCGCAGCCGCTCCGCAAATGCCGATGCAGCCCGAAGGGTGTTACCAGCACCAGAAAACCAGTACAAATGCAGTGGGCGTTTCATAACAACGGACATTATACCATGCTGCATTGATCATTCTGACAGGCTGTCCCATTTTGAGTCGAATGGTGCCAAATGTCGCTGCCGATTTTCCCATCATAGTAGATACTACGTATAAGGCAGACGAAACTGGCGGCAACAGCACAAAAAACATTCCAGCGAAAGTTGCATCGTTTATAAACCTTGTAGAATGCTGACAAAACAATGACTTTGCCTTTCGCCGCAAACGCTTGGACACGACCCCATGTTAACGCACCTTTCCTTACGAAATTTCCAATGTCATGACAAACTGGACATACCGCTGTCTCAAATCACAACGATAGTCGGCGGCAGTGATGCCGGAAAATCCGCGATCATCCGCAGTCTCAATTTTGTCTGTTTCAACAATCTGCGTGGAACTTCGTTCATCACGCACGGGAAGGACAAATGCGCCGTCGCATTGGAAATTGATGGTCAGGAGATCGTACGGAAAAGGACAAAATCGTCCAATTCCTACTCCACCGAAACAAACGAATACTCGGCAGTCAGTTCTGAAGTCCCGCCTGAAATTGCCCAATTACTGAACATCGATGCCATCAACGTGGCGAACCAGCATGATCCGTTGTTCTGGTTTTCCCTCACGTCCGGGCAGTTGGCAAAGGAATTGAATGCGATTGCGGACATTGCCTGGGTAGACCGTGTGCTACAGGTTTCAGTATCGGATTTACGCAAAATCAATGCCGAAGTCGAAGTAACAAACAATCGCATTGCGGAATTGGAAGCCGAAGCCAAACAGACCGAATGGGTGACGCAAGCAGACGAAGAACTCCAAAAACTGGAGGCATTGGAAACGAAGATAGACAGGATTGCCGAAGCAAACCGAAAATTGACCGAACTGATCGACCGGCTGGAATCCAATCAGTCTAAAATCCGGCAACTTCAAGCAATCATCGACGATTTTACGCCAGTTCAAAAATCCTACACAGCGGCGGAATCCCAGAGACAAAAGTACACGCGGATTCACTCGCTGTTGTCCTCCTTGCCGGACATCGAACCGCTGCAAGCAGCAGTGGACGATTTTGCACCCGTCCAAAATGCATATACGACAGCGGATTCACACGGACAAAAATACGAACGGATTCACTCGCTGTTGTCCTCCCTGCCGGACATCGAACCGCTTCAAGCGGCGGTGGATGATTTTGTACCTATCCAAAAGGCATACGTAGCGGCGGACTGTACCAAGCAGCAATACCAGCGATTAACCTCACTGCTGTCGGCATTGCCGGAAACCATCCCCCAGCCGGTCGAAGTCGAAACCTTGCAGAAACGTCTGCAAAACCTTATAAGCATCGAATCCGCCCAAAGCCGACTGACCGGTTTGATCGCACAGAACAAGGAATACGGACTCCAAATCCGTACTTTAACGCAGGATTTACACGACACGGAACACGAACTACGAGAAAGGAGCGAAGGAAAATGTCCACTATGCCTCACCCCATTGCCATCTTGACGGCAGATATTCATTTATCGCACACTGCACCGGCGGCTCGTTCCCATGAGCCGGACTGGTACGAAGCGATGCGCCGGCAGTTTGAATGGTTGCGTCAGATTCAGTACGACCTTCGAATCGTGGGAACATCCGGCGTATCCTATCGAATTCCCATTCTCATTGCCAGTGACATTTTCCACAAGTACAATCCGCCAGTCGAACTGGTCAATTTTGCCTTGCGGGAACTGCCGGACGGCATCTACGCCGTGCCGGGACAGCACGACCTGCCGTTCCACAACATGGACGACATCCATAAATCCGCCTACTGGACGCTGGTGGAAGCGGGCAAGATCGTGAACATCCAGCATAAAATACCCATTTTGGTAGAACTGCCGGACACAACGCTCCGGCTACATGGTTTTCCATTTGGAAAACCGTTACAGCCTTGCGAATACACTCCCGAAGAGACCATCAATATCGCCGTCATCCACGAATACTGCTGGCAAGAAAGGGTATGCTATCCGGGTGCATCACCAGACAAAACCGTCGAATCCCATAGAACCCGTGCCGGTTCCTACGATATTCTCGTCTTCGGAGACAATCATATTCCGCACGAAGACTGCTCGAAAACACCTGCCATTTTTAATTGCGGCGGGTTTTACCGGCGAACCATAGATGAAGTAGATTATAGACCATCAGTTGGTATCCTCTACTCGGACAAGACGATTCGGCGGGAGTACATACCGGTTACCGAAGACATTTTCATCGCCAAGCAGGAATCCCCAACGCTGGATCAAAACATCTCAGATTTTGTGAAATACCTCGCCAACACAACTACGAATCCGCTTGACGTAGAAGAAGTCGTTCGGCAGTATGTGATAGCCCACGATGTCCCAGAGCCGGTACAGCGGGAGATCAGCCGATTGTTGGAACTTGCCAAATAACTCATGGAAGACCATTTATTCCCATTCCTTTGCGATCACGACAGCCAGACGGTAGACTGGTGGACAATTCAGAGTTTTGCCCACCTCACACAACGCATCGAAGCAATGCATTGGCTCTCCAGCCGTAACGTAAGTCAGTGGGTCGTTTACGTCGTGATGCACGATTTTCTTGACATAAAAGTCATCCAGCACCTCCACTGCCAAAAAGTATCCAATCCCGACATCCACCGCAGAATCGTCAATTTTTTCTGCCGGAACAACAATAAAGCGCAAATCTCGACCATTTCTCTCAAAAACCTCTTGCACAGTTTACAAACGAAGTAGAGATGTACGTATAATCACGATATCAAACCACCGGAGAGAAAAATGAACATGAAAATGCAAGAATTAGAATGGGAAAGGATGCACGGGCTGGATGCGGGTACAATTTGGCTTCTGATTCCCGCTCAATGTTTGGGCAAGGTCTACCCTGCGCAGCATTGCTCTGGTCTCTTTTCGGCGCATTGCCTCATCACGGAACAGCAAGTGGATGGAGGCTTCCGATCAATGGAAGAGGCAAAGCAGTGGCTATTGGAAGAAGTCCAACGCTGGTTTGGAAAGAACTGCGCTCAGGCAGCCGAAACATCCCAAAAAGCAGAAACACTTCCTGACACGGAAACCATCAGAAGGCAGAAAGCACAGACCGAAATCGTCCGCATTCTGTCCCCCCAATTTTGGAGCTACGACTGGTTCCGATTTTTTGGAATCGGCAGGATAGACCAGCACTCGGTCATTTACGTCTATTGCAGTGCAATGCCCGAAGAAAAACCGATCACAGAAATCAACGGACACCGGCTGGTTTACGAAGTCATCGATGAACCGGTACCGGCGTAACGATTTCGCTCAAGAATCTTTTAAGCAGTTTAGAGTCATTGTAGATATATACGTGATCAAAAACTGCATCATTCATTATTTATACTGCCTACTACATTTTTCATACTGCATCATTCATTAAAAATCAGAACATCAGAACTTGCATCATTTATAAACAGAGCATCATACCGAAAACAAAAGCATCATACCGAAAACAAGAAACTCCAAAAATGATCACACCGAAACAGTACCAAGACCTCAAGACTCAAATTGACGGTTTCCAGTCCAAGATTGCCCGACTCCAAGGGCAGCAGGAGGAAATCAAACGTACCTTACAAGCAGAATTCGACATAGCCACTATTGAAGAAGCAAAATCATTACAAACCGAACTCCAAGCCAAATACGAAAAAGCCCAGCAGAAATTCCAAAACTCCTACGAACAGTTCCATGACAAATACGCTGACCTACTATAGAAACCGGCTGAACCAGAAATTACTACAGCACCAGTCCATACAGACATCACTGCACCGAGAACAGACGAACCTTACACAGACCAAAGCCAAACGAGATATTTCCCAACAAGCAAACACTATCCTACAAGCCGTATTCGCCCAAATTCAAGAAAACGTCCATAAAACAATATCCGACATAGTCACCAGATGCCTCAAAGCAGTTTTCAAAGAGAACGCCTACGAATTCAAGATTGCATTTACACAAAAACGAAGCAAAATCGAAGCAGAAATCCAATTCATCAAGAACAACGAAATCTACGATCCCATGACCCAGGCAGGCGGGGGTGTATTGGACGTGGCGGCATTCGGACTGCGGCTCTCCGCAGTCCTGCTGTCCCAAATCAAAAGGAATCACCGGTTTTTGGCACTCGATGAGCCATTCCGGTTCCTTTCCGTCGAATACCGCCCCAAAATCCGGGAACTGATCCAGCAACTGTCCGAAGAACTAGATTTTCAGTTCATTATCGTCACCCACATGCGGGAGTTGGAAATGGGAGAAATCGTCCGAATCGAATAAAGTTCCCTTGTAACTGCCCCGTCATTTATAAACCTGCTAGGATCCAAGGACAAATAGTCCTCACCCATTCCCAAAAAATGTTCCGTTGGTCATGTTTTGACGAGAAATACAGTTTCCTACTCCAGTCGCAGGAATCGGAGTACCCCGGTCCCAAAGAGGCGGAGCTTCGGCACAGATATGAAGATGGAGAGATTCCGTTCGATATGGATGAGCCGGTACGGAAACTTTTGTTCGGCATTTACGCCGGAGAGAATGGAAAACTCACCGCCGATAGTTGGAATAAAGATGACCCTCATCTTATAGGCAGTGTATCCGCTCTGGACTGGGACTGGACTCCATCTATAGAGATGGGATTTACGGAGGAGAATGTACTGGAAATTCTGAATCTGGAGTTGGAGAATTTTGATTGACCAAAACCAGTTCGCAAGTCCGTTGGGATATTTCTCGAAGGCATTGCGAAAAAGGAAGATGGGGAACAGATTACGAAAACCGTTGCACAGCCCACCCAGGCGAAGGGAAAGGGAAGTCCACCGAAACCTCCTGTCCCGTAACGAAATCCGCACCGGAGGCAACACCGGCGAAGTGCAGCCGGAAGAAAGTGAAATAGGAATCCCCGCCGTCACCGGCACCGGCACCGGAAAAGTGGAAAAGACCGAAAGTAAACTGTTTTCTGCTTGCGTCGTTTATAAATTTGGCAGAATGCGCCGCAGCGAGGAGAGCCGTGCACCCTGTCCCACAGACAGAACCGGCAAGATACCGCCAAACAAAAGTGCAATGCCCTCCCAGCCCAATACGCCAGAAAGACAATGTCGAGCACAGATACTGAACATACACTTACTCATGGGAGCAGAACTATGCGTACAGATACCACTACCCCGATTGCGAACCGGGTCATCCGAGACCCGGCACTCACCGCCCTCGACAAAGCCGTCTTTGCGGCATTGTCGTACATGGCGTACACGTCCCCGGAGTTCTTGCCGTCCCGTTGCGTGACGACCATCGAGGAAATCGCCGATGTTCTCGGTGTGCAGGTCAAGGGAATTCAAGGTGCCCTGCCCCGATTACAGGCAAATGGGCATATCAAATGGTCTGCGAACGTGCTGTCCGGCGAATTTTGGAAGCCGGGGGCGCAGTCGTGGGGCTACAAGATTGAGTTGATATGGAATTAACAGTCCCCTTCCGAGGACACGATGATGTTTTTTGAGAACCGAAATGCACGCGGCGGATATAGTGTTAAACCCGATTCTGCGGTCCGCAGATCGCCGCGACCCAAGAAATCGGCAGCGAAACGCAATAGTGTAAAAAATGGTCGTGCGACAAAGTTAGCGGATACATTCTACGAGTTCGTCACGGACAGACTGCCCAATTTCAAATTGGTTCACAACAAGGCAACCGGCAGGAGTGAACAAGTACCCCTGCCGGTATCCCGCAAACGTATGGTGGGGGACTTCCAAGCCATGCTGGACGCAGGGCAATACCCGGCTGACCTCATTGAATTGACTCTGGACTGGTACATACACACCCCCTGCAATGGATACATACGCACCGTAACTGGATTTTGGAAGTGTTTTCCGGTATTACTGAAAAGATGCAGTAGGGAATTGAATCCCTACACGTCCGCAGAATTGCAGCGCATAACGCTGTATTTGGAGAATCGTTTCGTTTGGGGATGTGACCGCGACACGCTGGAGTCCATTGTCGGACGCAGCCTGTTTGCAGTAGAGCAAGTGCTGGATGCCATGGCAGAAGCCGGTTTACAACGTGAGTTGCGGCATGTGCGCAGCGTTGTCGGATCGCCGGCAGACTGGGTTTCAGGACATTTGTCGGACATGGTCACTTACTCCAAACTGGATGCGGAGTGCTATGTCTTAACCATCAAGGCGGTGAAGCGGAAAATCAAAGGAATTATGAATCGGCATGGCTCCGCATCTGACTGGGTGGATTCCCTGGATATCTCGATGGTGCGGACTTATCATCGGATCCTATCGGAGCGGAAATAACCCCGAATTCCGCACACACGCCGCACCGTGCGGCAATGTGTTGGGCGGGGCATGATAATCCTCTCATTTCTGAAATCGCTGCGTGTGCGGCTTGTTTGAGGCAGGCGATTCTATAGTGTTGTTGGGAAAGTTATTCGAGGAGTGTGTGCTTACGGACCATCACTATCGGGCAATAGTGTTAGCGGAATTATATTCTTACACACATTCTGACGGGACCAATCACACGATGTCGGCTGTCCCACACTATAGGGCACTGTGTAAGGGATAGTCGGATTTTTCCAGGAGCCTTTGTCATTTCTTACAAAAATCGGCTTGCAGGCGGTCAAATTCGAAGAGTCAACGTAGATAACGTAATGGAGACAATAGGGAACGAATGTCCCCATAGCAGACAATAGGGAACGAAAGTCACCATACCCGACAATGGTGAATGAATGTCCCCATACCCGACAATAGGGAACGAAAGTCCCCATAGCGGACAATAGGGAACGAATGTCCCCATAGCGGACAATAGGGAACGAATGTCCCCATACCCGACAATGGTGAACGAATGTCCCCATACCCGACAATGGTGAACGAATGTCCACATAGCGGACAATAGGGAACGAATGTCCCCATACCCGACAATGGTGAACGAATGTCCTCATACCCGACAATGGTGAACGAATGTCCCCATAGCGGACAATGGGAACGAAAGTCCCCATACCCGACAATGGTGAACGAATGTCCCCATAGCGGACAATGGGAACGAAAGTCCCCATACCCGACAATGGTGAACGAATGTCCCCATACCCGACAATGGTGAACGAATGTCCCCATAGCGGACAATGGGAACGAAAGTCACCATACCCGACAATGGTGAACGAAAGTCACCTTGGAAAGCAATAGGAGTTCATTATGAATCAGCCAAGATTCAGTAGTTCGTAGAAAAGCCGTTTGCCAAGCGAATCTCTAACTGTTTTATTCGCAAGCATTTACAGCAAATTATGTTGACAAAATAAATAAGTTGTGTTTGAGGAAAATTTTCAGTCGGACACGCCGATGCGTAAAATTCCTATCAAAATAGGGAAATTGGCGCAAAATATGCCAAAAATCGCCATTTTATTCTTCCCATTTTCTCCAGCTTGCCTATTTTGACAATTTTCTCGTCCCGCCACTTCTCTACCGGAAAATTTTCCTCAAATATTGCCAGCAAATTTTGACAAAATATTTCAACGTAAGTCCATAATAAACACAGAGTTAGGGCATTTTTTGACATGAGCCAATTCTACGAACTACTGAGATTTGGAATTTTTGATTATCGTATATCTCGGAAATTGGGAAATGTAACAACGCTTGTGTTAATGCGGTTGCAGAATGCTCATGCACAGGCTGGATCGCCCTTTTTGTTGCGGCGGGAGCAGATTGCTTACGATTTGTCCCTAACAACACGCACGGTAAGCCGCGAAATTAAACGGTTGCAGGAGTTGGGGATAGTGTTTGTATCTAAAAGCGATTCGGGCAATTCGAACTGTTACGAACTCGACGTTGATACGATCTCCGCCCTAATTGGCGATCCCACCCCCTATTGGGACACTAACAAGAACGGTGAATTCGAGCACGAAGCGAGCATGCTCAATAGACGAAGTGGCATCGTCGTCCATCTGGACGAAAACGAGCTCAATGCCGTCCATGATTTAAAGGCGGAGCAAGCCGATTCTGCCCCCTACTGGGACTCAAACAAAGACGGAGAATTCGAACACGAAATGGAAATACTTGACAGGCAGCACGGCATAGTCTCCCATTTGGACGAAAACGAGCTCAATGCCGTCCATTACTTGGAGGCAAAACATAGGCAACATGCCGATTCCGCCCCGTATTGGGACAGAAACAAAGACGGCGAGTTCGAGCATGAGATAAAAATGCACGCCAGACATGGCGGTATAATCTCCCATCTGAAGCAGAATGAAGTCGAGGGGACATACCGCAGGGAGATGAGACATGGAACACTGGGCGAAAAACTGGCACCGATGTTGGGAAAACTCAAGGTTAAGTCCAAACCACCAGTAGAACGAATGGCCACTGATGAGGAAATCGACGAAATAATAGCAGAAGCCTAAAGTTCGTCGATTCCACTGACCCGCCGCCCAGCCCGGTGCCTTATGTGGACCGGCATGGAATCCCTGAAGACCAGTGGCGGAAAATAGCCTATTATGCCTATCAACAGAGGTTCGAAACCAAGGATCAATCCATGAAGGAATTTGAGGAAATTGATCTGCCGAAATTTGATTACGGCGAATATCAATGGTTCTACAAGATGTGGTTGCAGGAGCAACGGAAAATGGGAATTGCTGCACCCACCGACACGGCAACCGCTAAAGCGATTCCAGCGACGAAAGCCAAAGCAACTCCTGCTGCCATACCCGTCATTTCTGACGGTTCAGTGAATCCTTTTGACCCGGCGGTTGTGAGGCAGGCGATGTCTGCCAAAGACGACTGGGAGGATGATGAAGACGAGATTGGAGACGCAAGTTCTGACAGTCTCGCTGCGGGAAATGAGCCTGATGGGATAGTACAAAGGCGTGGTCCTGAATACTTTGGAGAAAAAATCGAACGTGAAAGGCAAATTCAGATTAAGTTTTGGCAGGAATTGGAGCAGTCGTCTGAAAAACACGCTTACGATCCTATTTTGCAAGACTATGGCGGCTGTACGATGGACATCTTGCAGGAGAAAATTGAAGCCTATATCAACGATCCCGAGAACGATTTTGATTTGGACGATGTTCAGGGAGATAATTTAATGGGATTGGACGGCGATCTGCTGTGTTTAGAGATGGGCAGGGAATGTCCACCACCGCTCAGAAAAGTAGTCGCCTATTGGAAATTTGCAACAAGAAATCAGGCAGGCACAGACAGTATCGAGTTTGGGGAGTTTTACGCCAAGTTCACGGACGCGTGCTATGGATACACCGTCAAGAATTATATCTCCTATGTCACTGGTATGATTGTATGCCGATTGAGCGGGAAAACGTTCGTCTCTGTGATTCGCAAGTACACCATTCGCCGGTGAGTTTTGAAAAGATAAATCGCAATGGCGCTTGGTGAAAATCGGCACTTACGGACAGACTCTTGACACTCGTCCTTTGTCCACGAGCCGCCGGTTCCGCCCACGTTGCGGTGTGCGGCATCGTTCTATGAGAAGCCTATGAAGCCCCTACTACCGCTATAACCGCAAAACGTGGGCATTGGATGCGAAATCTTTCGGGAATTTTGACGAATCGGCGGTCAAGTTCGCCAAATGATTCTTGATTCTACGTTAGCTGGCTGCTAGCGAGGCTAGAGCCGCAGGCGAAGAGAGGGAATCGCCTCCACCGCCGCTGTTGCGATTATTTGAGATAGCCCATTCACACCCCAAGTTTGGTGCAACGACGCACCCCGTGCGATTTGGTGCGGAATGAGCGGGAGTTGTCGGCAGATTGGTATTCCCCGAACGGCGATGCGAAAAACCATTGCAAATTTTGGAAAACGAAACTTGCGTCGTTTATAAATCTATTATGATGCGGGCAAACAAATCGAAAACATTAACCGGAGAAAGTGAGGAAAAGATGAGCGAAATCAGTAACGTTTACAGCCCTATGAATTGTATCCGCGAGTACAACGCCTTGGCTGGCGGGTACGCCAAATTGGAAGAGCGAGCCAATGCAGCGCAGATCGAGCGAATTTCGATTCTGCTGGAAGCGAAAGCCTTGAATAGCCGCTACGAAGCTCTGTCGGACTCACAACGCAAAAACGAATTCAGTCCCGACTTCTGCCACATGATTGAAATTCTTGGAAGCCCCGACAGCGATCCCGAAGGCAGCGTGAAGGCACTGCGTGATGCCTACAATCCGTAACAGGCATAGCATTCCCTGCCAGCATGAATGCACAGCACCCTGGGTACCGGGTTAAACCGGTACCCCAGGCAGTAATGCCAAAATGTCTCTACCCCCCGACAAGACGGAATCGGCATAGCCCGCAGAAAAGAGACGACTACGATAAACTTTGCAAATTTTGGAAAACAAAAACTTGCATCATTTATAAACCCTTTATGATGTGAGCAAACAAATCAACCTTTAACCAATAAGAATCACAGACATGACCATCGAACAACTGACCACGGAACAAGTGAAGGAACTCGCGAAGACATCCGCATATACCATAACCGGCGCAGGCGGCGACTTAGATAAATGGACAACCGGCTATACCAAACTGCTCAATGAGCAGGGTATTAGGACACCGAAGAATTGGTTTACCTTCTGCGGCGAGCAGATGAATGCAGCGTTTGAATTGGCGGGTGACTGCCGGTTCAAGAGCGACATAACGTTCCTCGCCTTCACTTTGGATGGACTGAACATTGGCAAACTCGCCATATTCAAAATGCGGATGGAAGACCGGTGGTTTGACGACATCGTTGACAACAGCATCGCGGAAGCGTGATGTGCCGAAAGTAAGATACCCGCCCGGCGGGGACAGAATTCAAACAACCTTTAACCGGGCATAAAGCCCACCAACGAACCATGCCCAACGAAAAATCTATCGAAAAGCCGGAGTGCCAACTCATTGGCGAGGACGGCAATGTTTTCAACCTGATGGCGATCGCAGGCAGAACCCTGAAAAGGGCAGGTTTGCGGGAACAAGCAAAGGAAATGCAGGATCGCATCCTCGCATGCAAGTCCTACGACGAAGCACTGATCATCATGCAAGACTATGTGGAAATAGTGTAAGCCCTAATATCCGAGGTCCCAGATCGCTTCGATAGTGTAAGCCGATGCACCAGGAACCTCACATCATCACGCAAACAAACAGGAGACCACCATGAGCACCCAAAACGAAATGGCAGGTTTTGTAGAAACAATGGGCATCACTTGCCAAAAACTGCCGGAGGAGAAGCGATATCAGCAAACCCTCCAGCACTGGGTTTTTACCTGTGTCTGGACTAACCTGAAAGTCCGACTCACGCACTTCCAATCCCAGGACAATTAAGATCAGTCCGTCTGGGAAGTATGGGAAAGAGATTCGCTCGGCGATGATTGGGACTTGATAGCGGAAGCGGACGTTGTCCGCACCGCCTTCGCAGAACTCATGAACCGGTTTGCGAGATGAATTGTCCCAGTGTGCCGTACAATGCCGATTGAAACGGCACTAAAATTTCCGAATAACCGCCCTTCAAAACTTGCACCATCTATAAACCGTTTATAATCTGGGCAAACATCCTAATTCAAGGAGACCATCATGACCAACGTTCAAATCAAATTCAGGAAATCAGACCATTGGGGAATCGCCATCTACGACTGGGGCAAGGGAGCCCGGTATTTTTACCTCTGGCAGCGTCCCGACTTGACCGAACTCGGCAGAACCGGCGACAGAATCGACGTTGAGCAGTTTATTTCCGAATCCGATGCGGAAGGCTGCCGTGTGATCGAATGCACTATGCCGGATGCAACCAGACTCTCCACCCGGTTCAAAGAGTTCTTCGGCGATCTGCTTGGAGAAATGGAATGCAGCATTGGCACAACCGAACAATAACAAAAGGACACCGAACCATGGACTACGTAACTTTAACTTTCAGTCACCCTGAGTATCTCGACCACGCCTACACCAAGCCTGACTATGACGGCGGCGTGACATGGCTTGTTTTACAGGACTTGCGGGATGGCGGACGCACAGAAAGCATCGCCGTGTGCGATCATATCCTCACCAGAACACTGAAGGACGGCAGTGTTAGAATCACGGTGCGCATCCCGGACGAAGAAGAATCTCCCGGCATGTTCGCTGCATTCAAACGAGACGTATTGCGGTTTTACCGCCGCAATCGCAAAAGCCGGGTTACGGTTGAGCGTACCGATGCCGCAGATCAGAGCCTCGCTGCACTATCGGAACTGTTATCCGCCATCGTACCCGCCGTGCCGACCACAGCGGCTGAAACACCGGAAGGATACCATAATCCCAACGCTCCCAACATCCCCGCCGCAGCCGGCAACGAACCGGCTCAAACGGGCAAATCCACGGAGTACGCCCAAGTCCGGTACAGGATTTCCGACCGGATGAGTATCGTCCACAAAGAAGGAGCCGGCGGCACACCCTATCTGCTTCTCAACTTTGGCGGATTCGAAGATGAAGTCGATATTATCAGTGTTGTCAGGACGACTAGCCTCAATGACATCGTGACCAGTATTTACGAAGTGGAAGACATCGAAGCTTTACGGGAACGTATCGACGGTCTTTTCGGCGATAAAGTCAAAGTGAATCCGGTGAAAATGGAAGATTCCTAACCCCAAACCGGCAAATTTGAATCTTTTAAACGCAAGTCTGCCTTATCTTTCAAAGAATCTCCAAAAACAGAATTCCGCCTATCAATTAACACTCATAGTTGATAATAGGGTAAAGTGTGCGGCACAAGCGGTGGGGAACACCGTGTAGACAAAAGACTTTGGGCACCAGGGAGATCAATCCCACACACCGTACAGTAATTGCTTGCCCAAAGTTGTCCTGTCCAAAGATGCCTCCTTGCAGTAATGTGGGGAGGCATCGGCGGTTATGGCTCAAACTGAGAAAATCCAACATGGGTGAGCAGGAATTGGATCAATTTGTTTATGACCTAGAGCCTTTTTGGAGTCGGCATATCCAGTCCGTTATTGACGGCAAGGCTTCTCTTACAAAGTTTCAGTACGATGATTGGCACAAAAACGATGCTCTTAATGTGGGGATGCAGTTGCGCCCAGACGCTATACCTTGCCGCGTCTATAAAAGCAGCATCCCTCTCTACATCCGTCATGACGGCGTGACTGTGACCACGCCTGTCTACATCAAATACTATGACCCGACCCAGTTTGAGCCGGTGCAAGGCATCACGGCGAAGAAGTTTGCATTGTTCAGGATGATGACCATCGGCAATGCAAAGAAATACGCCATCCGGAAACGCAACATGACGGACACCCGCCCGGACGGACAAGACTCCGACTACTGGTTCCTTTGGATCAAGAACAAGCCCACATTCAAGGAATTCGTCCCCCATTTCAACGCCAATAAAAACGTCAAGGATCGGTACCTGAATCCATGGCAGGAAGAAACCCTGATGCTGACCATCGACCTGGACTGCCATGATTCCAGCCCCTATACGCGGAACCACTATGCCTATAATGTTCTTACTCTCTGCGAGTCGCTGGCATCAAAACTGGACATTTTCGACGGACTGGACTATCGAGTGGTGATAAACAGCCGCCAAGCCCGTCCCGGTACCCACATTAACATCCTCTTCAAACCGGACTTGTCGGTCAATGCAGAAGTTGCCAGTAAGCAACTGCGGACATTTATGACCAATCAAGGACTGAACCCTGCCATTGAGATTTATCCAAGCGACACAGGCGGCGAACACTTAATCCTCGCACCACTATCTCCGTCCCACGTTCTCCTTGCGGACAAGCCTTATACGGAACAGAAGGACAAGATTGAAGCCCTCTTCTCCCTCTGGTGGGAGTGGGATTCCAACGATTATAAGCCGATGTCTTATTCGGACATCAAGAAATATCTGCAACACCACTGCCATCTTCCCCAACTTCCCAAAGACTTCCAACCGGAGAAGTTCGCAGAAAAACGCCGCAGAAACAAGGAATCGGAAAAATTGACCGCAACGAAGCAACCCCCCAAGCCGATTGAAGTGGGTGACCCTACTGACGACTTGTTCATTCTCAACCTCACTTTCCCCATCTTTCAAAGCGGCGAATGGAATCCTGGCATCCATCAACAGTATCAGCGTGATCCCAGTGAGCTATTCGAAGGGGACGGACGCAACATCTACATGATGAGCATAGGCGGCTATATCCTCCGCCAGTTGCAGCGAGTCTATGGCGGCTACTGTCCCTGGCACACATTTCTCCACAACTGCGCACTCGCCAATGACAGACTTGCTGAACCGCTGGATGAGGCGGAATTGCTCCCAAGACTCAAGCGAATTTTTTACAAATACAGAAATACCGATGACAATCAGTCACCACCCAGTGAAGATGATGCACCGAGTCCCCATACCGGCTCTCTCAAGCGGAATCGTACTTGTCCCAGTGATAAAGCCATCACTGGAGGCGATAAGTACGAGCGGAATGCCACGTACAACGGCACCCGTGCCGACATTACGCAAGCTTTCTACGATATTTGCGTACCGTCCATTCATCAGGGAAATTACTGCCAATATATTGTTTTAGAGGAAGTAGCCGATCGGATAGTCGACTATTTGCTAAAAAACGACACTTCGGGGAAATATGCCCATATCCATAGAAAATCCTTGCACCACATGGTCTCCGACTTGATTCGGAATCATTTGCAGTCCGTTGAGGGGGAAAAGATTAAAGGCGTAAAGCGCACCATCAACAGAAAGAAGCAGACCGTTTACTATGGTTTCCAGTGGACGGATCATCCCCGCCATGTATTCAACAGCGCCACATTTCGGGCAGTCTTCAAGTACAACGGCAAAACCTACCGTTTCTCTGCCAATAGCCCTGAACATGCTGAAGAATTGTTCTATGAAGCGGTACATAATGCCAGTATTCAAAAAATAGCCAATCAAAATGAAATCCTCTCCAATAAACCTTCTTCAAAAATAGGGTCTCCGACATGTCCCTTACGCTGTGTAAGAGGTAGTCCCTAAACACTTACAGTCTTATTTTCCAGTGTGTTCAGCATTTTTTTTATCATCGAAATGTGTATCATTGCCACACTGGAATCAGGATTGCGTTCATAATCTTTGCTATGACGACGGTACCTTCCCAACCACCCAAATGTACGTTCGACAATCCAACGCTTCGGCAATACGACAAAACCCGATACATCCACCGG
>Ga0099364_10005165_pt1 | contig 19500 bp, 17 predicted proteins | sample TergutTh196P3_FD_73070 | JGI IMG/M metagenome (GOLD analysis project Ga0099364, IMG submission 73070) | Microcerotermes parvus P3 segment gut microbial communities from Pointe-Noire, Republic of the Congo - Th196 P3 | ecosystem: Host-associated > Arthropoda: Insects > Digestive system > Gut ...
TTTCCAAAGCACCGACTCCAGTACCGGTGCCAGTACCGGTGCCAGTAACCCTTGAGGAACAAGCAGCCGCGGGAGGGGCTGCCGTCCCTTTTCCGAGCGGCTCGTCCTCGCTGCCTCCTTTGAACTCGCTGCCGAGCGACTCGATGGAGGAATTATCGACCGAAACATCATCGATGAACGAATCCGAACGGACATTGCAATCAATCCCACAAGCGGACAGTGGGCTGCCGCCATCGACCAGATTTTACAGACTGCCGCTTCGCCGGACGCGGTAGTCTATGCAAACAACCTCCGGCAAGTTGCGAAAGGATTGAGACAATAGTCAACCATCAACCATTCAACCAAAGGAGAAAAAGGGATAATAATAATCAGCATAGTAGCATTTCTAATAGGAATGCTCGTAGGATTCGTGGCGGGTGTTTACTTGTGTGCACCCCGGATTAGGTGGTAAAAGCGTATGGAGAGAGTCATGGTAAGGTTTATTGCAATTCCAAATTTGAGGAGAAGAAGACAATGATGAAACGACTCAACAAAGACAACTACGGATTCGTTCCCGACGAAGATTACGGCTTTATCCCGGAGGAATTCGTGCCCGAAGACGTTGCGGAATTCGACGCAATGTGCGGCAAGTATGATCCGACCGGTCAACCTGCGATTGTGTCGTGGGACTCGTTCGAATCTGTCGCACAAGCGGAAGCCGACAAGATGGACAAAATCCGGGCGGCAGGATGGATTGTCCTGTGGTGGGTCATCGCCAAGTATCTGAAGATTCCGCTTTGGCAATCGAATCAGGGACAACTTGGTAGTTGTGCAGGTTGGTCGGCGGCGAATGGACACATGATCATGGTGCTGTATCAGATGATGCTCGGAGCGTTTCGGTTTGTTTTGATCAACCCGTTGGCGATGTGGGTGCGGACAAAGAACTGGTCGATGTCCGGCGGTCAGTCGATGAGCAAGGTTTTGATGGGCGGGAATCAACTCGGCAATTATCCGGTAAAAGATGTCGGGATGTACAGCACAAAGTTGCCGAGAGAGACGATTGCCAAGATTGAAGCGGCGACCGATGAGGCGAGGTTGCACCAGTTCGGAGCGTGTCGGTTACCGGGCAATGGCAGGAGTTTGGCGGAGAAGATTGCGTTGTGCCTTCGGGCGGGAATGGTGGTGCCTATCGGGAACAGTATTCGGGTATCGGGCTGTCGAACGGATGGCAACGGTATGCGGGTGGCAACGTTCGGCGGAAGTTGGATGCATGCGACGTTGTTTGACGGTTATATCGTGGTGAATGGTACGGTGTATTTACACTGGACGAATTCTCATGGGAATCGTTATCGCGGTTCAGATCGTTTTGACTCGCCGGAGTCGGGTTGTTGGATGACGTTTGAGCAGTTGGTACAGTTTTGCGGCGGTCGCTATGCGGATGCATTCTGCATTTATCGCAGCGAGGCACCGGTCGATGCGGAAAGAAAAAGTTTTACACCGGCGACGGTGAATGGGTTGGCTGTGTAGGAAAGAGCAATGGCATTACTCGACAGTATTTTTTCAGGAAAACAGAGCGTAACGGCATTGCTGGCAAACATGCTTGCCGGCAATGCAACCGTGATATGTCTCGGCAAACAAGGGGCATACGATCCTGGCACGGATACTTACGAGCAAACGGAAACAACTGATTACGAAGTCAAGTTTATCGAGGAAAAACGAAAATGGAATGTGACACACGTCGACGGCGTTCAAATTGAAGCGGGAGATTTGGTCGGCGTGATTCCGGCTTACCAAATCGAAGTGCCATTACGAAAACACGTTGACCGGTTTCGGCGAAACGGAATCAATTACACAATTAAATCAACAGAGGAAATAAGTTCGGGAGACGAAACCGCTCTCGTGCGAATCCTTTGTAAGAAGATGAAATGAAACAAAACGCCCCGCCAATTCGGTTGCAAGATGAATCGACGGGGCACAAAACATTAACAGTGAGGTAATTGTACCATGTTGAAAGGAATTTTGGAAGGGCTGATTCAGTCCAGTTTTGACACCGATATTGATATGTCAAGGACAACAGGAGACACATACAACATTGAAAAAGTCGAAATTCACATCGGCAACCTGATTAACACCGACAAGGAATTCGCTAGAGAGGTAGTGAGCGAACTGCTCCAACGTCAACAGTGTCCCATCGTCGAAACACAAGCCAGCTCCCCTGACTTCCAAATGAATCAATGAGTTTTTTAGACGACCTAAACCGGGCAGCAGAAAACATCCAGCGTAAAGCCAACGCACGGGTTAGAAAGGTTGCGCTCGCAGCGTTACAAGAAATAGATGCAGGTTCCCCCATTGACAAAGGAACCTTTGCGGCGAACTGGGTTGTGTCGTTCGACACCATTGATCGGACATTTGATTTGTCAAGAACGAGTGAGTCGGCGAAAGAAGCATTATCGGTTGCAACAGTGGCAATTCGGAACAACGCACAATGCGGGACAACGATTTACATTAGCAATTCCGTGCCGTATGCAATACAGATAGAAAACGGCTATGGCGGTAAACAACACGTTCAAAAGCCGGAAGGTGTCGTATCACCGGCAATAACAAGGATCAGAAACGCAATCGAATCAGGACAGTTATGAATTACGAGACGGTTTATCAAACACTGAAAACGAAGTTGACGACATTGGTTCCCAGTGCCAGCGTTCGGTTGCCGAATGAACCGCCCGCCGATGATACTGAATTAGATATTGATGTTTCTGTTAGCGAGGTTGACAGTAACGTTTATACAGAGGAAAGCACGAAACGGGACGTATCGATCAACATTTTACTTTCCGTACCGGTCAGCACTGGTACGGAACGCATACACAATATAGCCTCTCAGCTTGTAACGGATTTTAATCCATTGCAAGGCGGGAGTTTTTGGACTGACAAGCGGGAGCGTTATGTAAGAATTAAATCCGCCGGTCAGCGGCAACCGAACATTTCTGGTATGAAATATCAGATCAATGTAAGAATTTTGGCAACCATTTACACCTAACCCATAAGGAGACAAGTTATGTCAGCATTTTTTGAATCTCAAGACCAGTTCAAAAGCACTTACAACGCTTTTGTCCACCTCATTCCTGTGGCAGTGATCAATCCTGCGGCTGGGAATGAAACGATCAAGTTAACGGTGAGCGGCAATAAGTCGCTTCCCGGCATTGAAGATGCGGAAGAGTGGGAATTCAAAACCGATGATCCCGAACAGGAAATCGCCGAAAAGATTATCGGCAAACTCGGCAGCATTAGCGAACTGAATTTTGAAGTTCCTTACGATCCAATGTTGCTCCAAAAACTCGTCACACATGCCAAGACAAGATTCACTGCCCGGATCATTTACGACGATGCCGAGTACGACGATATTTACAGACTCGATGTTTTCAAATGCTTTTTGAAGTCTCCCGGTTCTTCCGGCGGTTCAGCGAATAACTCTGCACCGAACATGACCATTAAATTGCAACCGCGAGGCGGCGGCAAGTTGGCGGACAACATGGCAATCACAAAAGCACCAAGAGCGTAGGCAAAGACGAAAAGCCCCGCTGATTCGACTGCAACATGAATCAACGAGGCAAAATCAAAAAAATTAACGGAGGTCATTGTATCATGACAAAGAAATTTTTCAAAGCCCTAACACGGCTACCCAACATGAATTTTACACTTTTGAGCAACCTGTTTAACAGGACAACCATCAACAACAATTTTTACGGTGATGTTGATTTGGACAAAGTGAAAGAACTGAATCAAGCCCAAATGGCTATGCTCATGGGACTTGATGTGAAGACACAAGACACTGAACCGCAATCCGAAGATTGCGAAAAGAACCCTAACCCTTAACAAAAAGGAGAAATAACAATGACATTCAATCCCCAGAAATGGATACAACAAGCATGGAACCAAGAGGACACCAAGAAGATCAAAATTGCCGGTGAAGAAATAACAATCCGGCGGTTGAGCGGGACACAGTGGGAGGCGTACATGAAAGCGACCGGCAGCAGAAGTGCTGATTCGGCTGTTGCATTCATTCTGCAACATGGAGTCGTCAAGGCACATGGGCAGTACACCTACGAAGAAATGGCAAAGTTTTACGACACCAATCCTGTATTCGCTGACAAGATTGCAGTGGCAATTTTGGAACACACCTCACAACGGATGGCAGCCGAGCAACAGGCGTTGGAGGAAGCGGAAAAAAACTCCGAAACAATCCATACGTCGCCATCTTCCGACGATGGTGCAGAGAATACGGACAAAACCCCCAAACCGTCCAAGTCAGCCGCGAAGAACTCCTGCGATTCGAACGATTCCAAAAATTAGAAGCCGAAGGTACTTTTTCCGATGAGCGGATGCAGTATTTGCTTTCTGCTCTGTGTCAACTCTACCTTTTGTATATTTCATCAAAGGGTGGGGACGCAGATGAACTGATGTTATGCGTCGGTGAGCCGGAGGCTGTTCGGATGCGAAAACCGACGGCGGAGGACAAGAAAAGAATTGAGAAAAAGAAAATCGACAGGGATAAAAAAACCTACAAAGGACTCATTGCCATCGCCGAGGGGGGTGGTGTCCCCGTCAGAACAGTTTCCAAGCAACAATTTTTCAAGGAGTTAGAAGATGTCCGCTGATGATGTATCAACCCTAGCGTTACAACTTGAAAGCAACCGTTTCAATGCTGGTCTCCAACACTCCCGCGCTTTAATGCGGGGTCTTGGTGAGGAGAGCAATGCGCTCACGGCAACTTTGAAGGGGACGGCAGTGGCGATGGGAAGCCTTGTTGTCGGCAATAAAATGGTGCGGATGTTCACCTCGTCTATTCAAGCGGCTTCTGCATACCGTGAGGACTTGGCACAGTTCGAGCATGTGATGCGCAATGTTACCAAAGCATCGGATGATATGGTCAAATCCTTGACATCAGATGCTTATGGTCGTACCAGTGCACAAGCCCGGCAAATGCTGATGGGAATGACCAGTCTTACCAAAGGAATGGGAATGACGGACAAAGCGGCGGTGAGTCTGTCAGGCGAATTCTCCAAAATGGCGATTGACATAGGTTCGTTCATGATGCGTGACCCCGACAGTGTGATGGGAGCGTTTCAGTCGGCATTGATGGGCAACACAATGGCATTGCGGAGTTATGGCGTTTTTCTCAATGAAACAACGCTCAAAGATGCGATTGCCGCAAATGCGAAAAAGGGACTGGTATTTGCTTGCGAACGGCAAGCCCGCGCACATGCCGTATTGACAGAAGCGCAAAAACAACAGGCAGATGCGATTGGGGACTATGCAGTCGAAGCCGAAAATTTCGGCAATCAGTTACGAAAGTTTTACGGCAATCTTGGAGAGTTACCTGCCCTGTTTGGCAAAGGTCTGCTGGAACCTGCGAATGAATTTTTGAAGGTTGCCAACAGCATGATCGACAGGTTGCACGCAATGGATGAGTCAACTTGGAAAACAGTTGCGTCCGTAACCGCTCTTGGCACGGCTGCCGGTATTGCGTTTGGTGCTTACGGAATAGGGACAACGGCACTGACCTTTTACAGAGCGGCACAAGTAACGGCAACGGGAGCGACGGCAGCACAAACCCTTGCTGCTGGTAACGCAACCGCCGCAACTGCTGGGGCAACAGCGGCGATTACAGCGGAAACGGCGGCACTCGGAGCAAATACAGCAGCACGGGTAGCAAATACTGCGGCGACGACGGCGGGGGCAGGGGCGAGAGCGGCAGGAGGGACGGGAACCACTACGATGGTTGCCACGCCTTATATGGACAACTTGCGTGTAACTCACAGCCGGGCTTCAAGAGAGGCAGTGACAAATAGCGCACGCTACGATTCGCTGATGCAGAAATATAACCAAACGAGCGATTCACGTTATTTGGCAGGTGCGCAAGAATCATTCAGAAGAGAAAGAGTGGCTATTCGTCAACGAAATACTGCTGAAATGGGAATGGAGGCTTTTTATGGCAGAGGAATAAGTGCAACACATGGAGTTTCTCCGGCAACAGCAACTTACATGCGGCAAAATCGCCTTGCAACTCGGCGCAGACAGTTAGAACATCAGAGAACACTGAGAAACCTCTATAACGCACCTACTCGTGGTGTACGGAGTGTTGGACGCGGTATGCGCAGTGTAGGGCGAGGTATTGGTCGGTCAGCAGTCGGACGCGGATTACGCAGTCTCGGAAGAGGCACCAGTGCTGTGGCGGGAGCAACAGTTGGACGCTTGCCCGGTGCGGGGCTGATTACAGGTTTTGTCAGGCAGATCGGCGGTGTGGTGTTGAGATTGGCTCCCACGTTTTTTACCCGACTTGGCACAATGGCACTTGCCGCAATCAATCCTGTCGGTTGGGGCGTGGCAATTCTCACTGGGCTTGCCGCTGTGGGAAATTACCTGCCGACGCTGATGTACAAGGCTTACGATGGTTTGATGTCCGTATTTTCGGCGGAAAATTTCGGCAAGATGTGGGAGTGGTGTAAAACGTCGGCAATGTCAATGTTTACGGGACTGCGTGAATGGCTCGGCAAGGGTTTATACGGCATTGGTCAGATTGCCGAAAGTGTTTTTTATACCGCAATCAACGCATTGGGGAACGGACTGCGAAGCATTATCCAAAGGGTTACGTTGGGGGCGGTGGACATCGGAGAGTTTGAGTACAAGTCATCGGGCTACGCCGCTTACGAACAGCATAAAAAGGTTAACGAACTCCAAGCCAAGTTAGACGAACAACGGGAAGCACAAGCCAAGCGGGAAAAGCAGATTACCGAATTCCGGTCAAAGGTCAGCGAACAGGAGCGCCAATGGCTAGACCGTGAAGAAGCACTGTTGAAAAAACGCAGTGAATTAGCCGCGGCAAGATTTGATTCAACAGCAAAACTCCAAATGCTGGAAATGAAAGTACCGCAATCAAACATATTGATGCGGTCGATTGACAATGCAATGCAGAGCGTCGGCGGACAGCTAAAAAGAGCCGAACAGGAATACATTTACGCTCTTCAATCGGGCAAGTCTGATGACATCAAAGAGAAGGCTGAAGACAGGTACAATGTCCTTCAAGCGAGATATGATGAATTATCTAAACAGAGGGAGCAACATGCTGTCAGTGCTATTGAGCAACGATACGCTCTTTTCGATTCCCGGTTCGAGCATATCGGTCAAATGAAAACTTCGCAAGAACGGAAGGGCGGTTACACGAGTTTGTTATCGCAACTTCAAAATGAATTCTCGGCAAGAGACGAAGCAAGAATCGAATCCGAATATAGAAGGGCACAGAACATGCTTAATGTTAAGCGGCGTGAATACAATGATTTCCTTGCTTTCGGATATACAGAACAAGCCGGAAGGACAAGAGAGGAAATAGAGCAAGCCGAAAAACGTCTTGAAAATGCAAAAGCCGCTTTTAGTGAATTGCAAACGAATTTTTCCCAGCAACGCAAAGTACAAGATAGCATAGATGCCCTTGCACAAGAGCAAGAACGGCGGTACAAGGATGCCCAGCAGAGCCTTTGGAGTTTCAATTTCGACCATGCCAAACCAGCAGCGCAGCAACAGATGGCTCGCAGTGCTTTCTTTGAAGCACAGAACCGATTTGAAGGTGCACGTTCTGATGACGAACGGGAAAAGGCATTGCAAGACATGCAATCCATGTACGGCAAAATGGACATGGACAAATTTGCCGAAATGCCGGTGTGGAATGGAATAATTCGCACAACTGCGGGTGCAGTCGAATCGGATAGTATTGCCGCACAAGAGTTGCAAGAACGAGTTATGAATGATTTTAACAAAACGATGCTTGACAATGCGCAAAAGCAAACGGTTATTCAGGAACAAATGAGGGAAGCATTGCAAGTGATGGTACAATACACCAATCCAAATAATCAAATGCGACCAGTAGGAGGTTCTGTATGGGATTCGTAACACCTGCAATTATAGCTAGAGGAGGTAAAGACCTTGACGGTAGTTGGGGCGAGGGGAAAACGTTCGTTCGTGAAACCTACTATATTTTAGAAAATGTACCGCTTCCGTTGTTCATGATATCTCCATTGATACCAGTATACAATTCCTTTCACCCGCTCTACCCGTTTGCTCTTGCACAAGACTCAAAAATATCATGCAATATACTCAAAGATGGCGGTCAAGGCATTACTGTTTCAACAACGTATAAAGTTCTCAAGCCCAACGTTTCACTGACGGGGCTTTCGGGCTGGGATGTTGCATCTGTTATCAATAATAATCTTCCACATCTTTTGCCCGCACAGGACGTAAAGTATACAGCAGTATCAGTAACAGAAACATTGTATCATCTTTATCAATTAAAAGATGATAAAGATGATGAATGGGAATCCGTTCCATTTCAAACAACGGCGGGAACGACATTAACAGGCACAACTACCAGGAACATCTCGAAAATGTCATTTTGGTATTTTGTTTCTCCTGATTTGTTTGATGAGGAAACTCTGCTAACAAAATATACAGGTGTTGTGAATGATGCACCGGTAACGATTGCAGGACGTTCCTGTCCTACTGGAACAGTTAAAATTGAATCGATTGAAGTTAGCAATAATACATGGGAACGACCGGAAGTAGCGACGTATTCTGTAAAATTGGTCAAAGTGGTACTGTTACTTGATGATCAAACGTGGAACACACGGTACGAAAATGTGAGCAATCTTTTCATGGCATATCCTTATGAATGGGAAGACAGTGATTCGGGTAAAGAGAAAATCAAAATGAAGATTGATCCAGAAACACATCAACCTGCTTATCGTACACATAAGAGACATCAACTATTACCATCTTTGGAATTTGTTTATCTACCTATTCCTGTTAGTGCACAGCGTATATTTTGTACAATGTATGATCCTGAGCCTAAAAATATCAATGAAGGTTGTGAGAGCGAGGGTTGTGAGAGCGAAGATTGTGAGGAGCCTATTTGGGAATCAAACCCACAAAATGTTATTCAATTTTTCGGTACACGTGAAGAATGTTTCCGACTTAATCCTGACTCCGAACCTACAGAAGTAAGCGAGCCGATGTACCTTGATAAAAATGGTTTTATAATTTACCCTGATCCTGACACAGGAAAAATTGATCCTAAACTGTCCCCCAAAATTGAGGGTTATCATTTTAAACCAATGGATTTTACCCCATTACATTTTCCGACTAAATGACAAGACTTCCACCCTTCCACACCGATAAAAAAACTGCAGATGCACTCATTGATGTGGCTACGAAGCACCTGTTACAACCCATCAATGAGCAGGTAACAGGTGCAGATACTGCTGGCATTACAACGCAATTTCAAGACATTGGCCAGTTCAAATTATTTACTAATTGGAAGGAAATTTCGGCATCTCGCTTTGTTGCTTCAGGTGAAAAAATTGTTCTACTCCAAACCGGTGCAGAAAAACGTTCGTATCTGACTACTATTTATGCCTATGGCAAACGTCCTGTCTCGGAAAAGAATGCTATTATTGTTGCATACCGACGTGCCAATCGATGGGTATTGTTGCCAACAAGTGCTGGTACTCCCGACACCCGCACGCGTCTCGTCCAACGCAAAGAACTCTTTCCCGCCTGCGAGTACAAGTCGTTGCAAGACGTTCACGGTTGCACATTAGAGTACAGCGACGACAACGTAGAATGGAACTGTGTCAAAGAATTCAACATCGTCGGCGGACGAGTGCAAGTCAATCATACCAGCGATGACGAAGAGCCGCATAAATACTGGCGAGTCGACCTCAAAGGATTTTCACAACCCGAAGACCCCAACGATCCCCACGCCGATAGAGGATTTTACACCTTCGGGCGATTGTGGGAAGCCGTCTTTTGGGTTGCCGACGAAGCAGAACCCAAATACACATTATCGGAAACCACCGAGTCGCTGCCCTTCGACAGCAAGCCGCTACAACGCAAAGCACAAAACCACCGATACTGGACGCTCACCTTCGACCAGCCAGAAGTCGTAACAAAAGTCATGCTCGATGTCGATCAACACATCGAACATTATATCGTTTGCCCGGGTGGACGGGATGCTAACAAACAAGATATTTCCTTCGTCTATTCCTTCGACCTCGCTGACGAAAAATGGACAGCGACGACCTTTCCCGAAATGCAAAAGCCCATGTTCAACATGGACGCAAAAGTAGTAGAACTCGCCGACAAAACACACCAGTTGATTGTGTTGTCCGGACAAATCGCAAGCGGCTTTTCCAATATCATACAGGGCTACAATTTTGAGAAAGACTACATCCAAAACGTCGTCGATACCGGCAATGGCGGATTAAACTTTGCGGGACGACCCGCACTTGCCGGAGAACCGATGTTGCGGAACGGATTCAATATCAACCATCCTGACGGCGAATCGGATTTTTTGCGGTCATTGATCGTTGTCGGCGGAAGTGAACGCAGTTGTTTTATCCGAGGTTCAACATTAGCAATCGATTCGGTCTTGTTTTCGATACAAGGTTCGACACTGGCACTCGGCATGCCTTATGAAACAACTACGCTGAACGTTTCTCTGTCGAACACCGGACATACTGGGCTCCCCTTTGGATTCTTTGATTATCGGACTTCTGCCAGTCAAGCCGGTGCAGTTGGCACGAAGTTGCAAAATCAAGGAACCTTCACCCGGCATCAAAACTTACCGGTGCGGGGCATTTTGCGGCGGCGACCGATAGGAAACATCAACCAAGCATCAAATAGCAATCCTGTCATTGACTTCTTGTTGATCGGCGGATTCAATATCGTCGGACGTGAGGAATACAATCACAAAGTTGTTTCCGGGATTTTTCACAGTCCGACCGCAAGTGCCGCTAATTCGGCACAGTATTCGATGCTGATTCAAAATCCGCATTTTTCGGCAAACAACACCGACAGTCTGCTCTACTATCCTGATTGCAATCGTGTACTCGGCGACTGCTGTGCGGAGTATGTCCAAGAGCGGGACGAAGTAATCTGTTTCGGCGGTCGATCCAATCAAAGCGATACTGCGCTTGCACATGAGACACCGGCGACGTTAGTGTTCGACCCTAATTCCAATGCCTCGCAATGGAACTATACAAAATATCCGCCGATGCCGCACCCCCGCTACTCGGCGGCTTCAGTCTTGATTCGAGGCTTGCAACGCACCGGCGAGACCGAACCGTGCGACCGCATTTTTATCATCGGCGGACGCAACCGTGAAGGCTTGGTCGCCGAAGTCGATGTGTTCAATCTGCGCTACAACACATGGGAGACCGACTGGAAAGGACTCGATGAAGGCGAACTGGAAAACATACCTGCATCGCTCGGCAGCGGAAATACAATTATCATTCAAGGCGGCGGGAATAACAGCGGCATACAATCGGTCAGAGCAGGAAACAATGTTACAATCACAGGAGACGCAAAAAATCCTATCATTTCGGCACAACTAACATGGGGATAGCATGGCAGTACCAAAAGGGTCAATACTAGATTTTCGTTTTATCGAGCAGAGGGATTTCGACCTTCTGGTATCGACCGAAACCCTTGCGACCGGCACTTGGTACTTTATCGGTAACGTCTTTCACATTGCTTTCACAAAGAACACTTATCAAACCTATGGCGGCGGCGCAAGTGTTACCGAAGTCGTCAATGAAATCATCCAAAACGAGTACCTGCAAAATGAAATTAAAAATGTTACGAATCAGATTATCAATGACATAAGCGAAATAATCAACAGTCAATTCGTAGCACAAATTGTTGAAAATGTTACCAATCAAAGCATTGTCCATATTGCGAATGCGATTATCGAAAACGTTACCCAGCAAACGATTGAGCAGATTACGAATCTGGCAATCGAAAATGTAACCCAACAAAGTATCCTGACTGTCGTTACAGAGGTAACAAACCAATACACCGCCCAGATTGTCGAAAATGTTACTCAACAGAGTATCGAACATATCACGCAGACGGTCATTGCTAACGTCACCGAACAGATTATCGCCAATGTTACCAATCAAATCATTGCCAACGTCACGCAGACGATTATCGACAATACCAGTCAGCAGATTATCGAAAATGTAACGGCGGATATTATCACCAATGTTACCGAGCAGATTATTGCGAATGTTACCCAGACGATTATCGACAATACTACACAACAGATTATCAATAATGTCTATGCGGAAATCATCGGCAATCTTGAGGAGCAAATTGAGACAATCACTCAACAGGTTATCAACAACGTTACCGAACGGATTGAGGGGGTTGCCGAACAGATTATCAACCAATATACACTGACATTTACGGCGACTGTAGAGCAGACGATTATTGACTCGGTCAACCAGATTAACCGAATCGTTGCCCAGATTATCGAAAATGTAGAGGCACAGTTTGCCGATATTATTCAGCAGATAATTAACAGTGCTACTACACAGGTTGTTAACAATGCAACTTCACTGGTTGTCAATAACGCAACGTCGCTGGTTGTTAACAATGCAACTCAACAAGTCATCGATAATGCAACACAGTATATTATCGACAATTTTCCGTTTCCCAACGGCGGTACTTGTGATTGCACCGGCGGCGGCACGGGCGATCTCGGCGGCACTCGTTCGCTCCTCGCCGGTGTGTATAATGCCGCTACCAAAACATGGCAAGCGTTCGAGTACGACGAAAACGGCAAGGCAGACCGCACAAAACCGGTCGCAGTGCATGTCATCTTGCCGTCCGGCAGCCGCATCGACAGCGTTGAGATACCGCTCTTTGCCCAGAAGGTCGGCAATAACATGCTTGCCGCTCCGTTCTGCGTGTGCGGCGATTCCGGCGGCGGAGGCGGAGGCAACGGCGGAACACTCACACTGAAATCGGTCGATAACTTGCTGGTTGCCGATGTCGTCGATAACAAGAACATGTACTTTCCGATGGTGTTCCCGGATCGGCGACCAACCGAACTGTCGGAATTGGTGAATCGGTTGACGTTCATTGACAAGGAGATATTGAGCAGCGGCGATGGCACGGGCGATGGCACCGGTGACGGCAACGGCGATGGCACGGATGATGGCACGGGCGACGGTAACGGCGACGGTAACGGCGACGGTAACGGCGATGGCACGGGCGATGGCACGGGCGATGGCACCGGCGATGGCGATGGCGACTCGGCGGAGAATTACACGCAAGACTTCACGATACCGGCAAGGGTAACTGGCGACTATACACAAGAGTTTACGATACCGGCACGAATAATTGGAGACTACACAAAGGAGTTTACGATACCGGTACGAGTAATTGGAGATTATACGAAGGAGTTCACGATACCAGCACTTCCACCGTTGCCCGGATGTAATGGATTTCGATATAGAATAGGATTCGGAGGAACTATATTAACTTCATATAATGCTAATAACTTTCCAACACCAGAACCATTGCCCATCCTAATACAGCCCGGTCAAAATATAGTAGCCGAGAACTTAACAAACACTGCCAAACAAATCGATCATAGAACAATACCGGCAGGCGGTGCTGCAGTGGTGTTGACCTATGAACAACTACATGCTAGGACCAACCATCCGACTTTGCCGTCAACGCACATTCGGTTTCTAATATCTGAACCGAATGTGATTGAAAATATAGGTATTTGTGTTCTCTTTGTGACAACGTGACACTGCAATTCCTTTAACCATTAACCAAGACAGGAACATACCATGAGTTTTATAAAAGTAACGAACATTACATTGAATTCACCTGCGGAAGTTATCGTAGGGCAACCTGCGGTGCAACTTTCGGCGACGGTGCAACCGAACAACGCGACCAACAAGACCATCGAGTGGGAGCGTGTAAGCGGCCCTGGCACAGTTAACTCGTCTGGGCAAGTATCGGCAACAGCCACAGGAAACATCGTCGTCCGGGCACGAATTCGCAACGGAACAGTAGTAAGTTAACCCCGAAAGGAACCATAGAGACGGCAAACAACCATCATAAACAACCATGACAAACCTACAAGATATAACCTTACAATCGACAGACAGTACACTTGTTGCCACAAACAACAATGGACATCTGACTTATCCGATGCTCCATCTCGACCGGCAACCTACGCCCGAAGATGTAGAAGGCTTTGATAAAGTGCTGGTCTTTGTGGACGGCGACGGCACGATTGCAATTACGCCCTCCGAAATAACACTGAACGAAGAAAACAACTACTTTCAATCGCTCTACATTCAAACAGAGGGAACGTGGTTGATTGCCCATGCCGCTGAGGAGTACATCCAACTGGAGTCCTCCTCCGGGCAAATGGAAGGCACAGGACATGCCGTCATTGATGTTACAAAGGCATCAACGCTGACAGCACAAGGGAGTTACACTTGTCATTTTATCATTACACTTGATAACGCCGTGCAAGTCCCGGTGTTTATCAACGTGAATGTGCCGATGAGTGTAAACGGCAGAGGCAACGGAGAAACCTTGACAATCAACCTCAATGCCGCCAACAATTACACCGAAACGCTGACTATTGTCCGAGACCGTGAGTGGGAATTGGAGAATGTCGATACCGATAGAATCCATGTAACACCGGAATCGGGCAACGGAACGGAGTTACCCGGTTTTGCTAGTACGTTCACTATTACAAGATCACCGAACTTGACAGGATTGACTACAAGCACGACATTTCAGGTTGTTTCCTTGTTTCAACGTGTCAACGTCACGGTTAACATCAGTGTTACTACTACCATCGAATTTACTGACCCGTTGCCCGGCGAAGCCGGTGCAACCGGAAATGCCAACCTTTACCTTTACCTATAATCATGTCCGATCAACTACTTGCAACCTTTTATGTTCAGTCGCCGGAGTTCCTGTACGGGGACATCACGGTCACGGCACGAGTAACACAACAGTCGGGCAATGATTGGTGGGAAAACACCTCTGAACTTCGATGTGTTGTTACCAACGCACACTACGAGGACGGGAACGGACTCCGCCGCCGCTATAGAATAGACGTATTTCGGGTTGCCGTTGAAGAGTGGCAGTGGAACGACTCAACAGGACAATCAGAACTGACTTGGTTCTACTACCGCCTTCGCAATGCCGGAACGTATCACCGTCGACTCGAAGTCCGATTTAATAACACACCGAACACTTCGCCGCCTTCACTGGCACGGATGTTGTATATCACCATTCAGCCGGACTTGCATGTGTATGTCAAAGAGGAGGACAGAACGATTGATATGATTCGCACCGATGCAACTGTCATTTCGCAGAATCCTCTGGTACGCACCGTGAACGTCAATGTAGTCGAAACATCCGAAGCACTGGCAGCACGGGACATTGCTGTCACTCAATCGACCAACTACAAAGGCAGTGTATTCATCAAGTCGAACTTTCTGATTGATGCTTACAGCGATGACTTCTCACTCGAAAGCGGCGTTGATGAGTGGGGCTCGAGTGCCGATACTTGGTTACGGTTGAAAAATCAAATTCGACTTACACGGCGAATCGGCAACTCGCTGTACCGATGGCATGACGGCTGGGGCTCGAATCCTATCATTCGCACCGATGCACAAGGTGAACACGTCCGGTTTATCACTGATAGTAACAACAGCGATTATGAGAGTGCATTGCTTAATGCGACCAGTCCCGACGCAGTAGAACTCGGACTAGAAAAGCCGCTATTAGAATTGCCGCTTGCCGTCAATTCGGCACTGACGTTGTACGGACGTGCAACACCTCGCTACACAGGGAACGGTGAAACAACCACAAACACCGAACCGGTACTATTGCCGTTGCAAGTTACCATGAAAACGGTGCATGCCGTCAAAATTACACCGACCGTTGTAACACTTGACGAAGATAACAATTACACCGCTTTTGTCGCCGTCGAAGCCAACGATGATACGCACTGGACGTTTTATGATATTGACGACCGAATTACTCTCTCGCCGTCAAGCGGCACTGGCAGAGCGGCTGTGATTGTACGTAAAGCCGACTCGTTTCAACTATGGCATGAGCATTTTATACAAGTACCGCTCAACATTGTATCAACAGTTAACGCCGTTGAATATCCCGATATAGACGGCAGTTATTCCGCTTCGGATAGTGCAGACGTACACTTGGAACAATATGCGCCGGATCGTAATGCGCTAATTCCACGTCAAGAAGGCGGCTCGTTCGACCGTTCACTTTCGACACATGGCAGTGTCGGAACGTGGAATAATAATCTGCATTTCAATAATTCCGTTTTTGATAACATTGACGACTTTCCAACGGTCGAGGTTGCACTTGACAAACCGCACCGGATTCGGTCTTGGTCATTGCAATCAGTCGGAGCGGTTTCTAATGCACCGAGAGCGACGGTGTTAGCATTAACAGGACGGACACTCAACGGAACGTGGCGTATGCTCGACCTTGCCCGGTTGCCGAATGAATGGGTGTACAATGACAACGAATCATTCCAATACGCACTCTATACAGACGATAAGTGCCGTGTGGACAGAACCGCCCAGCATGCAGAACTGGTCGATAGAATCCGCATCATCGTTCTGGCGGTCGAAGGCGGCAATAGCGGAATGGTGCGATTGCCGCAGATACAAGTGTTCGCCGGTGTGCCGCTCTTGCCGAGAATGAATTCAAACACCACGAGCGGTATTACCGTTCGGGCAAATGACTCCCATCATGGTGTACGGGTGTTTGATAGAGCGGTAAGCGGTTCGAACGTTGCCTCCATCGGTAGCCGGGCATGGTATGTTAACAACAATCACTTCATGCTCGATGACGTTGCCGAAAATGGTAATATCAGTGAGTTCGGTTCATATCAATCCAAAGGCTGGTTTTCATTGATTTTTCCCCGTACACGTTTGCTCGGCTACTTATACAGTATCGACAATCTGCGTGGACGTTCGGACAATCATGCAAATACGTCCTACGCCGCCTCACTTTACTTTGAAGGTCGGGAAACGCCGGACAATGAAGCAACGTTGGAACCGAGCCACACTCATTGGGACTTCATTGATCTCATTTCGCTCGACCATTGCATCGGACATAATGATTTCGGTGTATCGACTGCCGTGCTTATCAGTGAAGCAAATCAAGCAACACTCAACACTTACGCACAGAATTTAGGACTCCCCGTCGTTGATAAAACTTTTCTGACGAACCGCAACGACCGGCATATTATCCGGTATGATGCGGCGGCGCAACAATGGTATGACGACGGAATGCGGCTTGCACCCGGCACAACGGCAACGAATCAGTTCGGTAACATGACCACCGAGACGTTGCTTGCCGAGTCAGGGCAACGGCGGCTCAATGATGTCGCACTCGTGCGGGGACAAGCCATGCAACCGCCGTGGTCGAGTGTTCCCGACAAAGCCGCCATCGTCAATCAAGTCGATGCCAAGCGGATGATATATGACCTTGCGTCGGAAACATGGTCGGAAACAGCAAATAATGATGCTATCTATCATGTGCATGACCGAACGCATTATGCCGATTTACAAGATGCCGCCGGTAACTTGTTAACACTCGCACAACTTCGATGTACCGTACAGTCCATCATGAACACCGAAAAGCCCTCTGTCGCCGGAGAGCCGGTCGCCATGCCGGAAATGCAACTATTCGGATTACCTGCCGATACAATCAATTCGGGCGCAGTAGCAACGGTAACGTTCCTGAAAGCCGAAGATGAAAACGGACACTTGCATGATATACTAGGTAAACATGTTACGTTGCCGTATCAACAGTTGGAGACATGGTGGAACTGGGGCAATATGAGTTATACGACACGTTTCCGCTTTTATATCGGCGAAGTACAGCATGTCCGTTCCAATGACCGGCGGCTCTACTTTTCCATTCAGAATACAAGCGGTAATATGGTAACAACGAGTGTGAGTCTTGATTCCACGTCCAGTGTGCATCGGGACATTTCCGTGTCGGGCAACTATACCACATCGCCGGCATATTTTGAAGTGTATATCAACTCGGCAAACGACGAAAAGATTATTTTAAGCAGCGGCTACACAGGAGGACAATTATGATAATATCACCAAGAGCGAAAGAAGTTATAGACATTCGCCGCAAAGACGGAAACAGGTTTATACCGATTGACGAGGTTTTTTTGTATCTTCGTGCCGGTATGGGCAACCTGTACCGAAAGATACTATACTGGAAACGAGGCGAAGATTCTACTACACCGCCGCCTCCGAATTGGCGATCATTTGCTATCGTACCGGAAATGACAGCCGCCGTTACACGTGGCTTTGGAGTCCATAGCACTGCCATGAATGCTTGGCAAGCGTTCGACCGCAAAATACAAACAACCGGACAGTTCACTTTGGACACGATGGTATCCTTTCCTGAAGTCCGGTTGGTCAAGGGATTCGCTTTTCGATTCGAGTATGAATGGAATAATAATGTTTGGTTGGCAATCGAAGGTAAAAATCAAAATGGCAGTTGGATTCGGTTGCACACTTCCAATAGCGGCTTAATCAATTACGGTCGCTACGGAGCGATAACAACGCCGATGCCTTGCACAGCCGTGCGGGTGCGAACCGATTCGTTGAATGTGATGCAGTCCTTTCAGGTTTTCGAGGTCGAACCGCTTGTACCGATGACCATGACATCGAACACTTCCGCCGGCGTACGGCTTGTATCCGAACCGCAAAACCATAATCTTTACCAATGTTTCCGGCAACAGGTAAGCCCGTACACACATGGTACGATAGAGTGGTATCGTAACGGCGGCGAGTGGCGTTCTAATCGGGGGCTGCCTAGCACACAGCGGCAAAACCGGTTTTTGATACACTTTGACAAGCCGCAAGAAGTACGCGGTTTTTCTATCGGCGGCTTGTCTTGGCATGAGACAAGTAATTGCTATGCGAATTGCTTGTTGCTCGAAGGACGGCAAACGGAGAGCGATGCTTGGCGTTCCTTGATAGAAGTCGAATACAACCCGGCGGAGCGGCGGACTCGGTATTATGATATTCTCAGCAACCGGCTTATACGTCAGTTGCGTATTACAGTGCAAGATGTTACACACGGAAATAATCCGTCAAACAATACATCGCTGTACTTACCGCCGATGCAAGTGTACGGAATCGGAGGCGAAGGTGATTCCGATGATGGTTACGGATTTGGTTATGAGGGATTTGGTTATGAAGGATTTGGCTACTAGCAACAATACGGTTTTCGCTACTATCTGCGATTATCCTAACCCGGAGGAAATGAGCGGATTGATTCGCAAGACGGCAGAACGTTACGCTATACCGTTACGGTTTGCGTCTTATGGTCAGCCGTTCGCTTGTATGTATGAGAAACTGCCTAAGATGCTCGCCTTTCTCAAACAGCAACCGAACACGATCAAATATGTGTTCTGTGTCGATTGCAGAGATACCGTTTTTGCGAAACCAATAGAAGAGATTCTCGCCGCATTCAATAGCACGTATACCGGCGGATTGCTTGTACAGGCAGGGACAAGCGGCTTGACAAGAAATTACGTCTCTCATGCTCTCGTAGAACACATCGCCATGAAATACGGCAATA
>Ga0099364_10005166_pt1 | contig 19498 bp, 17 predicted proteins | sample TergutTh196P3_FD_73070 | JGI IMG/M metagenome (GOLD analysis project Ga0099364, IMG submission 73070) | Microcerotermes parvus P3 segment gut microbial communities from Pointe-Noire, Republic of the Congo - Th196 P3 | ecosystem: Host-associated > Arthropoda: Insects > Digestive system > Gut ...
GAGACGAATATCAATGTATTGAACGATACCTTGAGTGCCCTGACGGAAGCGGAGAGTCAAATCCGCGATACCGACTTTGCAGAGGAGACCTCAAATCTGACAAGGGCACAAATCCTCGTGCAGGCAAATATGAACACGCTCGGAATTGCCAACCAGATTCCGAACTATATGTTGAGTCTGCTGGGACGGTAGGGGAGCGTGAGTAGGGATGAAACGGGACGTTGCGTTCTTTCGGCTGAATGATTAACAGGGCTTTGCGTACCTTGCAGTTAAAAAAAGGGGTACGCACTTTGCTGTTAAAAAAAGGGGATTCACAACTCCTCAATGACGACATGAGTATTGGAATAAATGTCGATTTCGGAGGCGATTTTCAGGGATTCCCGGACAATTTCGGTTGCCGACAGCGTGCTGTGCGCGATCAGTGCCTTCGCGGCGGACATCGCATAATCTCCGCCGCTGCCGATCGCCAGAATCCCGTCTGAGGGGGCAATGACATCCCCCGTTCCTGACAAGAGCAGCGTCGAAGATTCGGCAACGACAATCATCATGGCTTCCAGCCGCCGCAACGCTCTGTCGGTACGCCACTCCTTCGCCAGTTCCGTCGCCGCCCGCGGAATGTTCGAGGGGTGGTCCTTTAATTTCAGTTCAAACCGTTCGAGAAGCGCGAACGCGTCAGCAGTCGAACCGGCAAAGCCGGTGATCACTTTACCGTCGAGCAGTTTTCGGATTTTATTGGCATCCGCTTTCATCACGGAACTGCCAAGCGTTACCTGTCCATCCCCGCCGATAGCGACCTTACCCTCTCGGCGCACTGTGAGTATTGTTGTCATTGAAAGTTGTTGTCTATGAGAAAGGCACTTTTAGTATGTCTCCATTGTATCAAATGGAGCGGGATCGTTCAGTAAGGGGGCGGGCGGGCAGTCCGCTAACAAGTTTGCCTCATTGTGTCTCATTAGGTAGGTAGCCGACCGCCGGGCGGCAACGTGCGGTACTGGGCACATGGGGGACGAATCACGTTATACCCCGCGTTTCCCGGTGCCAGTCGGCTATCGCCGACACAACCGCTCGGCGGTCGGTTGCCTACCTTTCCGCTCCAAGACGGAAACTTGTGAGCGGACTGGGCGGGCGGGTGTGGTGCTCCCTGTGGACGTTGACTCTTTGCGTCTTTGCGGTTAAAAAATTGGCTCTATGGGATGGGATGGCGTTGTTCCGTCTATTTGTTGGGCAAGGAATATCCTCGCGGTATCACATTGTCCAAGAAAGAGATGCTTCCTTACGAAAAACGTTTGGATCGAACCGAACGAATCGAAAAAGGGAGTCTGAACATTAAACCTCAAAAATTGGATTGATAAATTCCGGCGAAAGCCCAACGCCACATCAACCCCAACGCCATATCAACATAGAGTTGCAGCCTCTTCAAGAATAGTGCTCGCACTGTTCCCGACACCGAATCGTTCAACACCCAATTCAAACATGTTCTGTATGATTTCCAGATTTCGAATACCGCCGGATGCCTTGATTTTCACGGCATCGCCGACTGTTTTTTTGAGCAAGGCGACATTTTCATACGTTGCCCCAGTCGGTGCCCAACCGGTCCCTGTTTTGACCCATTGTGCCCCACTATCGACAACCATTTCGGCGGCACGGCACATCAGATCATTATCAAAATAATGACATTCGATAATCACTTTCAAGGGAATGTCCCCGATCGCTTGTTTGACCGCCCGAATATCATCTAAGGCTTCCTGATATAGCCCGCTGAGAAGAAAACTAACATTGATCATCATATCAATTTCGTCAACGCCCATCGTGAGGATGCTTTTCGCTTCCTGAACTTTCAACGCTGTGGTTGTTGCTCCAGAAGGGAAACCAACCCCTGTGCCGATGAGAAAGTTTCCTCCGTGTTCACTACGGTAGTCCCGCAAAAAGTCAAGAAAACAGGACAGCGCGAATACCGCCTTGCAGTCATAACGGATGGCAAGGTCGGCAAAATTTTGGACATCTTTTTTCGTCGAATTTGCTTGGACAGCACTGACATCGAGCAGAGAAGCAATTTGAGGCAAGGACAGTTTCTGTAACATTGAGATAATCGGAGCGGGAACGAAAGGTAGTGGTGTCGGAGCATGTTTCCAAAAATTCACCTACTAAATTGCCTTAAACATATTTTCCTTAATTTCAAGTTTGACGATGACGAAAATCCTTCCTTCTCTCACAAATTCCTGAAAATAGGGATTACTGTTTATCAAAACGACGGCAGTCCATCAGGCAAATATAACTTCCGCGACATTGACAAATGAAAAAATACTCTCTATCGCTTAACTCAATGCCAACTGCCCCGAATTATAGGTCGGCACCAACATTTTAATTCGATAGACACACCGCCAAGCCTTGTGTTTCATCGCTTTCTCTACGGCGGGGAATACTATTTGGGTCGCCATTTTACACCAATATGCCGGTATGCCAATGGGTGCCCTAATGTTAAAACAACGAAGAACCGGAGATCACATTTCCGGCTCCTCCGGTTGAGGGAGTTTAGAGCGATGTGATTTACGGAATTCCGAAGCAGTGAAGCCGTAACATCGGTAAAACGCTTTGGAAAAGTGGATGTATGAGGAAAACCCGGCAGTTTCACAAATTTCGTATATTTTTCTGTTGGTTGTCAGCAATTCATGTCTGATTTGTTCCATCCGGGTTCGGAGGAGCATCTCCGAAATGGAATGTCCGAAATGTTTTTTAAACAGCCGGGATAGTCCGGCACGACTCATTTTGACATGCCGAATAACGTCATTGGCGTTGATCCCTTGAGAAAAGTTTGATAAGATGAACCGCATAGCCTCGTTGACTATGGGATGTCCAACGTGGACGGCTAAGGTGCTCCGGCGACGGACAATCCCTGTGGGGGGAACGACAATGGGTTGGCATGGGGGGAGACCTCCGCGCATGAGCCGATCAAGCATCGCGGCTGCCTCTCGGGCGACACCCGACAGATCAATGTCGATACTTGATAGAGGAACGTGAGCCAAATTGCACAAATTTTCATTGTTCCCTACGGATAGTATCGCAACATCGCCGGGAACTTGCAGTCCGGCTTCCTGGATTGCGGTGAACAGAGTGGATGCCCGGTGGTCGCTTTGGCAAAATATTCCCAACGGCTTCGGCAGTTTCTCGATTTGTTTTGTAAGAATCATTACCGGGGTTCGTTTTTGACTGATAGCCCGCCAATCGAGCAGGTGAACCGATCCTCCATGTCGGACAATCTTTTGTATAAATGCTGTTTGTCGTCCAATGACTGACGCTTGATCTGAACAGCGGAAGTAGGCGAAGTTCTTAAATCCGAGGGAGAGAAAATGCTCTGCTGCCAACAAACCACAAGCACGATGATCAGGAACCGAGCCGGGCCAACAGGGAACTTCATCCGCATTGATGGACACGACAGGAACCTTTTGTTTTCTGACCCAGTTCAAGACAGGATGTTCCCCGTAAAGATAATTGGTGATAATACCGTCCCCCTTCCAATAGGTCGGTGGTATCCCATAGTAGGCAACCAACATGTCCAATTCCCAATCGGCATTGGAAGCGTATTCGACAATCCCTTGTTGATACAGAGGATCATTATAAGTTAGGGCAGTTAGAACGCGAAATCGTTTCACAAGTGTACCTCGAAAAAATCGACGCTTCCCACTTGGAGCCATTGTATTTGAAATCCGTCATTAAAACAAGAGACCGCTTTGACGAGTAAGAGACATTTTTATATGTGTTTGTGGACAAAAAGGGTATTGTGTTTTTGAAAAAGGAAATTATACTGCACGGGCAGATGAATAGGGGGAACCTCTAATAAATCAATTTTTGCATTTTGACTTATGCCGGAACGTACCAAATCTGTACTGTGCGCACCTTGCGTAACCCATTGCGTATTTTGTGGTTAAATCCGAACCATGTTAACCGCAAAACGCAAAGTTTGTGCAAAGGACGCAAAAATGTATTATTAGAGGTTCCCCAGGGACACTGCAACACAACAGTAGCAAACGCATTTTTTTCTAAGGAGAAAAGACATGAAGCACAAGAAAACGCCCGAACGAAGTTTATTAAGTGTTAAACTGGGGGGGGGTGGCAATTTAGGTGAATTAGCCGCACTCTGTGCGGCACCCCGTAAGACGAGGAGGCTCACCGCCTTCACCCTCGTCGAACTCCTTGTTGTTATCGCCATTATAGGCATGCTAGTCGCGCTCCTGCTTCCCGCCGTGCAGGCTGCGCGCGAAGCCGCGAGGCGGATGCAGTGCAGCAATAAACTCAAGCAAGCCGCACTGGCCGCACACAACTTTGCCGACATCCATAATACGATGCTCCCCTTTTCGATACAGGGTCAAGGTGTAGGACACAGTACATGGGGAATGCACCTTCTCCCATTTTTGGAACAATCAGCATTGCATGAAAGAACCAACCACCACAATGCTCGTCCCTTTCATGGATATTGGATAATCGATCCAAGTACAGCAACGGATAGGGAAAAGGATGTGTTGGCGGCGATAACATCTAAAGTTGATGCCTACCTTTGTCCAAGCCAAATCCTTGCTAACGGAAAGATGACAGCAGGCAGTCGTCCCGTGAACGCAGCCGGGGCTGTTGTGGTTGCAAACAGAGACTATTTTTGGGGTCCAAATGATGCCGAGCGCGAACACCATTGCACCAATTATAAATCGGTTCTGGGCTCAAAATGGCCGGTGAATGGCATCGCATTAACACCTGATCCTGCAACGAATTATCCTTCGGCAGGCGGACGGTATAGTGCCAATCAGGGAGGCGATAACGGTATCAATTGGGGAAATGGTATCACTCCCTGCGCGCGTGATGGCCGAGGCTCTGCGAATGGTGATTTTACGAATTACAACGGATTCACCTACTTTGCAAATGTATCGGATGGTCTCTCCAACACGTTTCTGTTCGGCGAAGCGGATGCTTACTGGCAGGGTAGCAGTTCTTGGGCAGATTCGAATGCCATTTCGGCAACGACGGGCATTCCTTTGAATGAATGGAAGAAATGGAGAGATGATCGCGCCAGATTTTGGAATGAATGGAGATGGTCGTGGGGCTTTTCAAGCATGCATCCCGGCGGTGCAGGTTTTGCGTATGCTGACGGTGCGGTCAGATTCGTGAGTGAGACCGTATCGCAGGAAGTGTACCTGGCTGCGGGCACCATGGACTGTGGCGAGTCACAGACGCTGCCGTGAGTTTTACAATTTTACAAGTCGTTTCATCACTCGTTTTCTGCCTTTTTCGGACTGGAAATTCCAGTGCCGAAATGGGCAAAATGAGGGTTATGAAACCGCTTTTAGTAAAGATCAATTTTCAATGGACTATGGTCTATTAAAGGAGAAACGTTATGCGTGTTTTATGTAATGTGTGGCTGGTTATGCTTGTTGTGTTCACTGCCATCGCATCCGGTTGCGCTGACAACCGCGGTCTTGTAAAAATTTCCGGGGTGGTAACAGTTGATGGTCAACAGCCGACGATGGCTGGCTCCATTTTCTTTATACCAGACCAGGAGGCGGGTGCAGGTGAGGCACGCCAAGCGACGGCAAGATTTAATAATGACGGCAAATTCACCGCTTCGACTTGGGAAAAAGGGGATGGTTTGAAGCCCGGTAAGTACAGAGTCAGGATCGAGTGCTGGGAAGCGGCACCGTCCATTAATGGTTCCAATGGTGTCAGCCTCATTGACCGCAAACATGTAAATTGGGCTAACAGTGACGGCATGTTGCGATTGGAAGTCGTGTCGGGCAAACGCAACAACGACATTATTTTTGACGTGAGTGCCGCCAGCGAGGCAGTCATTCAGGCAGAACGTGCTGCTCATCAGAGAACAGAAGCCAATGCACAAACGAGAATAGACAACATTTCAATGCCATAGACAACGCCCAATTTATGATGGGTACCGTAAACCTGTTCTCTGTGCAGTAATACGCTATTCATCAGTCCGCGTTGTAAGCAACGCTGCCAACGGGTAAAATTTTATTTCAGGAAACAGCCTTGGAAAAATCATGAAGCGAATATTCTATTTTTTCATTCTAACGTTGACAACCTTGGTGTTGGGCTTGTTGCCGTGCGCTCTATTTGCAGTGCCATCCGAAAGACCGAACATTATTGTTATCATCTCGGATGATGTCGGCTATTCCGACCTTGGTTGTTACGGCGGCGAAATTGATACGCCGAGTTTGGACAGCCTTGCAGCGGGAGGTATCCGTTTCACGCAGTTTTATAATGCTGCCCGATGTTGCCCAACGCGTGCGTCGCTCCTCACCGGGCTCCATCCGCATCAGGCAGGTGTCGGACTTATGTTGGAAGATCGGCACCACCCCGGTTATCGCGGCGACCTTTCGTCGAATGCCGTTACGATTGCCGAAGCCCTGCGTTCGGCGGATTATCGAAATTACTGTCTCGGCAAATGGCATGTTACCCGATATGTACATCCGAGCGGACCGAATCATAATTGGCCGCTTCAACGGGGCTTTGACCGGTATTACGGCATTCTCCAAGGAGGAGCGAATTTTTTTGATCCCATTACCCTGACGCGGGACAATACAGCAATTTCCGCCTTTGCCGACCCGGAGTACCAGCCGGAAGAATACTATTTTACCCACGCCATCAGCGACCATGCAGTCCGTTTTATTCAGGAACATAAGGCTCAAACACCGGACAGACCCTTTTTTATGTATGTCGCCTATACGGCAGCGCATTGGCCGATGCAGGCTCCCGAAGAGGCTATTGCAAGGTATAAAGGAAAATATGATGCCGGATATACACCAATCCGTGAAGCCCGATATGCCCGAATGTTGGAGATGGGCTTGATTGATGAACGTTGGGAACTCTCACCGCAGCCGCAGCAATGGGAAGCCGTTGAAGATAAAGCGTGGGAGAGCCGGTGTATGGAGGTCTATGCCGCGATGTTGACCGAGATGGATCGGGGCATTGGGCAAATCGTGACTGCCCTCAAAGAGACTGGAATGTATGAAAATACTGTTGTGATGTATCTTCAAGACAATGGAGCATGTGCGGAGGGGATGGGACGCGAGCGAAACGGCAAGAGTGTACATCCCGATGAGCCGGAATTCGAACCGTTACCGGAGGATGCCCTTCTCACCAGTACGGCATTTATGGATCAACGAACCCGGAGCGGTTTTGCAATGCGCAGGGGGGTCGGTGTGATGCCGGGACCGGCGGATACCTTCATTGCTTATGGTCATAATTGGGCTAACGTTTCCAATACCCCCTTTCGGGAGTACAAACATTTTATCCACGAAGGAGGAATTTCAACGCCGCTGATTGTTCACGCACCGTCGAAAATTGCAGAGTCGATGCGCGGCAAATTTTACCGTGAGCCGGGGCAACTTGTTGATTTGATGGCAACCTGTCTTGACCTTGCCGGAGTGGCTTATCCGCATCGGTATAACGGCAATGATATTCTTCCGCCGGAGGGAATCAGTCTTGTCCCCGCGTTTTCCGGCGAACCGCTTCCACGAACGAAGCCGCTCGTCTGGGATCATACGGGCAACCGAGCCATTCGGGATGGAAAGTGGAAACTTGTTGCCAAGGGAGGTGCGCGAGGTGCGTGGGAATTATATGATGTCGAGGCTGACCGTAGCGAAATGCACAATTTGGCAGCGGCGCATCCCGAAAGAGTGGAGTCGCTGGCAAGAGCATGGAATCATTGGGCTGTCCGTGCCAATGTATTGCCGTGGCCCTGGACGAATGTGCTTCCGTGGCCTTGGGAAGTTCCGGAATCTCAAACGGGAGCCATTATCAGGGAAATTGTCCCGACCTCGGCAAGTAAGCAGTCCGATTGGAAATACACATTGGAGACTCCGCCGGAAAATTGGTTTTATAACGACTTCGATGATTCGGTGTGGAAAACCGGCAAGGGAGGTTTTGGAAACGGCGGCTTGCCGGGCAATCCGCCGATAGGTACTCCCTGGAGAACAAAGGAGATTTGGCTGCGTCAGGAGTTTGAACTGGAAGCCAAGCCGAATGCCGCTTTGTTCCTGTATGTTTATTATGATGAGTCGCCGGAGATATGGATTAACGGGGTTTTTGCAACAAAAGCCGAAGGTTATACCACGTCGTATGTGGCATTACCCATTGCTCCAGAAGCACTGGCGACATTGAAACCCGGCAAAAATCATTTTGCCGTAAAAGCCTCGCAAACTACTGGAGGTCAGTACATTGATGTCGGTTTGGCTTATGTGGGAAGAGGAGCCGGACCGTGAATTGACCGCCGTTAGCCGTTTCGCTTACGAAACAATGATGGGGCAGTGCGTTGTTAGCACATACACGCCCATCCGCGTTGCAGACAACGCGAATAACGGGGAAACACCCTTTAACAAAATTCAAAAAACCTAACAAAAGGAGAGTAATTCATGCGAAAATTCTTTCTAATGTCCATACTAGCCGCTTTGCTTTCCGCCAATGTGGCACTGTCCGACGTTGCGCCCGATTCACCCGTCGTCCAAGATTGGATGATGCAGGACGCACGAACGGAGCCGGCTGACGTGGCTTATATTCAAGCCTCCCAACAACGGCGTGCCGAGCGGCTTGCAACATTGAAGGAGACCTTTCCGAAAATTATTTTTGTAAAGCACTTTGACCTCGGTGGGGCTCATTATGCCTACACCGAAGGGCAAAGCGATGCGCAAGCGGAACGGCATTTTGTTGCTGGCTCTGCACTCTGTATTCTGGAATTGAATGCCGATGGGGAATATGAAGAGCGGACTCTCCTCTCTGACCCTAGCGGTGTGATTCGTGACCCCGATGTTTCCTTCGATGGCAAGAGCATTGTGTTCGCTTGGAAAAAGTCCGACCGGTTGGATGATTATCATTTGTACGATTACGATGTGGAAACGGGAGCAATCCGGCAACTGACCTTTGGGCTTGGGTATGCCGACTATGAGCCGTGTGTGTTGCCTAATGGGGATATTATTTTCAATTCGACGCGGTGCGTGCAGATTGTGGACTGCTGGTGGACAGAGGTGTCGAACCTCTATATTTGTGATAAGGATGGGCGTTTTTTGCGTCGGCTCTCCTTTGATCAGGTTCACACAAATTTCCCGGCTATTTTAGAAGATGCCCGTATCATTTATACACGTTGGGATTACAATGACCGTGGACAGGTTTTCCCGCAGCCCTTGTTCCAGATGAATCCCGATGGCACAGGACAGACCGAGTTTTACGGCAACAACTCATGGTTCCCCACAACGCTGATGCATGCCCGAGGCATTCCGAATAGCGGCGGTAAAGTCGTTGCCGTGTTTTCGGGGCACCACAATATGTATTACGGCAAACTTGGAATCGTTGATATTTCAAAGGGGCGGCAGGAGAATACCGGCACGCAGTTGATTGCTCCGATTCGTGAAACGACAGCCGACCGGATTGATGCTTGGGGACAATACGGCGACCGGTTTGCTTATCCTTATCCGCTCAATGAGCGGGAATTTATCGTCAGTTACAATCCCGACCAAACAGCGGGACATACTGTTAAAACGCCCTTCGGCATTTACTGGATGGATGAAGAGGGCAATCGTGAACTTCTTGCTTATGACTCAACGATTTCTTCTTTCCGTCCCGTCCCGCTTGTGGCACGTCCCGAACCAAGCGTCCGACCTTCCGCTGTTAACCCTGATGTGGATTATGGCACTTTTACGATGCAGGATGTTTATTTTGGTCCCGGTCTGGAAGGAATTGAACGTGGAACCGCCAAGACATTGCGCGTGATTGCTCTCGAATTCCGCAGCACCGGTATCGGCAGTAATAACAACAGTGGGCCGGGCGGCGGCGGGGATGCAAGTTCCCCGATTGCGGTGGGAAACGGCACTTGGGATGTCAAAGTCATCTTGGGAGACACGCCGATTCATGAGGACGGCTCCGCCAGTTTTCGCGTTCCTGCCAAAACGCCGCTCTATTTTCAGGTGTTAGACGAAAATGGGCATTCCATTCAAACGATGCGGTCTTGGTCAACTTTGCAGCCGGGGGAGGTCTTTTCCTGTTTGGGCTGCCATGAAGATAAAAATTTGGTCTCCACGCCGACACTCACATTGGCAGAAGCGATGCGCCGTCCGCCGGCAACACTCCAGCCCTTTTATGGGGAACCCCGTGGTTTCAGTTTTGCCAGAGAGGTCCAACCGACACTTGATGCCCACTGTGTGGAGTGTCATCAAAATCCGGCGAAAAATCCCCCTTATCGATTACCGGGACCGCAGATACTCTCCGAGGATTGGACGAGGCAGGGGCTGGAGCAGCCCCTTTTTGAAGATTTGAAGGATTGGCACTACACCACCGAAAAGCCGCAAAACGATTGGATGAAGCCGGAATACTTTGAGCAAGTCAAAAATTTACCGAAGTCCGAAGGGGGATTCGGTGCAATGCCGGGCAAGGTGCTCCCTACGCGATGGAATACCCACGACATTTGGTACTGGAGAACACTCGAATTGCCGGAAGACTGGACGGCACAACCTCTGGCGATACGGTATTTTCATGATGAAGATACAACTATTTACGTCAATGGGCAGCAAATTTTCAGTATCACCGGTTATAACACAAGATACCAATCCGCGATAATTGCTTCCAAGGAGACGCAAGCCTTTAAGCCGGGAATCAATTATCTTGCCGCCCACACCCATCAGACATTCGGAGGTCAGGGAGTCGATTTCGGTCTCTGGACAATTAAACCGGAAATGCGACCGGACGAGCCTGTCGTGGAAGACCGACTTGCTCATTTACCCTTTAGTTTGAAAGGAGACCTTGTGCATGACAGCCGTGCCAAACGTCACTGGCCTCTCTCTTATCTGAACTTGACCAATTCGCGTCAAATCAGCAATGGAAGTTATTTTGCCGCACAGACTCCGGCGGTGAATTGGGTCAGCGTGCAAAGTGCCCCGCCGATACTACCTCCGTACGATGCCGGTGCTGCCACGAGCGGCATTATGCAGATGCTTGACCCGAATCTTGCCGAGGGGGGCAAAACGCACAACGATGTTAAACTTTCCCGCGAGGAACTCGACAAGTTAGCGGCTTGGCTGGATCTACTTGTGCCGGCTTTCGGCGATTACGAGGAAGGGAATGCTTGGAACGAAGTCGAGAAACGGAAGTTCGCCTATTATGAAGCAAAAAGACGAGACATGGATGCGTTTGACCTCCTCAAAAACCAGCAATTTGCCGCTTGGTTAAAAGAAGGCACATTGCCGCCGCTACCACAAGACCCGAACGTTTACCGTAATATGGTCACAACCCCCAAAACAGTCGAGGCAACAGGCTGGCAGGTGAATTTCGACAAGCCGATCAATACGGATCAGGTGGTCATAGTATTCCAAACGGATGACCCGCGGGCATTGTCCTTGATGGAATGTGTGATTGAATGTTCCAACGGTTTCAAGCAAAAAGTTGTATTGAAGTCATCAGAGGACATTCGCCGCAAGGTCTTTGTATTCCCAATTCAAAGGAATGTAAGTTGGATCAAACTGAGCGATTTCAATCCCCCCTTCCCTGCTGTCTTCCCCAATAGTGTGGCCACCTCTGCTGATGTTGAGGTTTATGGAATTGACCATTAAAGCGGCCGGATTATGATTTTGGTTGGTAGAACGCAAATGCCGATTTGCGTTTGAAAATTTGAAAAAGGCACCATACATGAAATACCTTTTAGCACACGATTTAGGCACTTCCGGCAACAAGGCGACCCTCTTTTCTGGAGAGGGGGAACTCGTTGCCAGCGAAACTATTTCGTATCCGACGAACTACTTCAACCGCACTTGGGCAGAGCAGAATCCTGCCGATTGGTGGGTGGACATTTGTCGGTCAAGTCAAAGTCTGCTCGCTCACGCAAAACTTGAACCGTCAAGTATTAGAGGAAATCATTGAACCGAACAAAGACAATCAGGCAAACTATGCCCGAATGAAACCGCTTTTCGACAAGGCGTATTTCGCTCTTGTTGACCTGTTTGCCGATATGGCGAAGAATTGATATGCACTTGTACTGTGTCATAACTTGTACCATGTCATAAATTGTATGTTTTAGTGTCCTGTCCCCTCTCCCCCTTTGGAGGGTGGGGCGGATTAGCCTGTGAAAAAGAACAATTTGTGGTGTGCAGTATAACAAACAAAGGAAACTTTATTATGAAAACCATTGCTGTAATCAAACCGAACCAAGTGGAAATTATCGAAGTCACCAAGCCGAAGCCGGGTCCCTATCAAGCCTTGGTCAAGAACAAGGTTGCGGCGATTTGCAACGCAACCGACCGCAAACTCATCGAAGGCCATTTTCCCGGTGTCGATCAATACCCGCTTGTGCTGGGACATGAAAGTGCTGGCATCGTCGAGGAGGTGGGCGGAAAAGTCCGCAACTTCAAAGTCGGCGACCATGCCATTGGTGGAATGCTTGGCGACTACGGTGATCCGAACATCCATAGCGGCTGGGGCGGTTTCTGCGAATACGTTCTTGTCCACGACCACGACGCAATGGTGGAAGATGGCGTGGCAACTGCTGAGCACGGCTGGTTTGAAGCGTGCGAAATCCAAAGAGTAGTGGACGAAGACATTCCGCTTGCAGAAGCCTCCATGCTCTGCACATGGCGTGAAGTCTATGCCGCCTTTGGGGATTTTCATTTGAAGGCTGGCGATGACATTTTGATTTTTGGTGCCGGACCTGTCGGCTTAAGTTTCATAAAGTTTGCCCGGCTCCTCGGCTTGAATTGGATCGGTATTGTTGAACCGAACCAGTCCCGACACACAAAAATTATAGAGATGGGAGCCAACCAAGTTATGCTTCCGGAAGATGTTCCCGCATTGAAAGATTCGCGCGCTCCGTTGGACGCAATCATCGACGCGGTCGGCAATGAGAACATCGTCAACATGACGTTGCCGCTCATCAAATTAGGTGGCTCGATTTGCATTTACGGGGTACTTGCTCATGAAACAATTCCGGTACAAAAGAGCCTCGGTCCTTACAATTTCAACCTCTTCGTACATCAATGGCCGACACGTTTCCGTGAGCGCGAAGCCCAAAAGCCGCTCTGCGAATGGATCCGCCAAGGCAAACTTCGGGCAGATGAATTTGTTACCCACACCTTCCCGTTTGAGCAGGTCAATGATGCCCTGGCAGCAAGCCGGACGGGTGTGGTGATTAAATGTTTATTGACTTATTAAACTTGTCGCATAACCCACCCAAACGTCATTCCCGTTTCCACAGGAGTGACGATTTGGTGGGTTAGAGAACAGGTCTATTAATAGAGATGTCCACTAATCAGAAGTTCCCTTAACAATACACCGCGTTATTACGCAAGTTTCAAATTTAACAAGAAAAGGAATCAGTTATGGAATTGAAGTACAGTCAGTTGTTTGCCATTTCGTGCGGGCTTGGGTTGCAAGCATTTACTCTCGTGCTGCTGAATGCGTTTATTCCCATATTGGCAGGCGCAGATGTTATCTGGGTCGCCTTTCAAGCGTGGGCAATGTATTTCCTCGCAGGATGTACTCTGATGGGGGGAATCAGGGCATTCATTGGCTACGCCATCGGTATCGCGGCTTCCATCGTTATTATCGAACTGATGGGGGCTCCGGGAATCAACAATCTGCCCATGCTGGATTTCGGTGTCGGTATGAATCTTGCGATGGCGGTGGCAGTGTTTATTGTCGTCGTTCCTGCCATTATGACCGAAAAACTGAAAGTTATGATTCCTGCGGTCTTTGTTGGGTCGGGAGCGTTTTTCGGATTGACAGAACTGTCGGGCGGAGCGGAAAAAATGGGCTGGGAGTTGCACATGGCGGTCACTCGAGCGGAACTTGTTTATTGTGCAGTCGGTCTGCTGTTCGGCTGCATTACGGTCTTCTGGCGTGGCATGTACGAGGCATCCCTCAGTAAAAAGTGACCTCAATAAGAATTTAACCGCAAAGGACGCAAAGGGCAACTTCCCCGCCCGTTTCAAGTATAGTATAATCGCAAAAGCAATGTTCACGACCACTGCCGAATTGCGTTCTTTCGTTCACCGCCGACATCAATCGGGTAAGCGGGTCGGTCTCGTTCCGACAATGGGGGCGTTGCACGAGGGGCATTTGAGCCTGGTGAAAATCTCCAATGAACGGTGTGATACAACCATTGTCTCCATTTTCGTCAATCCGATACAGTTTGGGCTGAACGAGGATTTTGCACGCTATCCCCGAACGCTGGAAAACGATTTGCGGCTCTTGGAAGCACACGGCTCCCCTGCTGTGTTCGTTCCCGATGTGGGCGAAATGTATCCGGCAGGCTTCAACTCGTCGGTACACGTCGGCGGTCTCTCCTTGCCGTTTGAAGGAGCCGTCCGACCAGGGCACTTCGACGGTGTGGCAACGGTGGTGTTGAAACTGCTCCTTGCTTCGCAAGCCGATGTTGCGTTTTTTGGTCAAAAGGATTACCAGCAACTTTGCGTGATTAAAAAAATGGTTGCCGACTTGAATGTTCCCATTGAAATCGTGATGGGACCGACCCTCCGCGAACCGGACGGTTTGGCAATGAGCAGCCGCAACCGGTATCTTTCGGAAGAGGAACGCAGCCGGGCGGCGGTGCTTTCGCAGAGCCTTGCTGCTGCCGAAAAGATGATTGTTACCGGCAATGTACGTTCGGCAGAAACAATTCGGCAAACCATCCAAGACACGCTCTTTTCAGCAGGCGGAATGACGATAGATTACATTGCCGTTGCTGATCCGGTTACATTACAGGAACTGACAAAAATCGAAACGGAGGCGGTCCTTCTGCTTGCCGTCCGGCTTGGTTCGACGAGGCTTATTGATAACCGGCTTGTTTTGGGTTGAGGAGTGCGGTTCTTTGCGGTTGTTTTTTTATCGCAGGATGCGCAAAATATAATAGAGTTGTTCGGAAACTGCCCCAATCGTCATTCCGGCGCAAGCCGGAATCCATAAAAACAGGAGGCATATTTTTCGTCTGGATTCCGGCTTGCGCCGGAATGATGGTTTCCGAACAAGTTAAACCTCAATCGACCATTCCGCCGTCATGTTTCGGGAACGTTTCAACCCAGGGCAAGCCCCAGCCGCCGATTTCTGCCATAAAGGGGTCAGAATCAAACTGCTCCATATTGAACACGCCGCTCCCCGACCACTGCCCCGATAGAATCAACTTCGCTCCCAATGCCGCCGGTACGCCCGTGGTGTAACTGATTGCCTGCGCTCCCGTCTCCGCATAACATTCTTCGTGAACGCAGGTATTGTAAATATAGTATGCGGCAGCGGAGTCAGCGGCTGTGCCGCCTGTTTCTTTCTGCTGCTGTCTGCCGTCTGCCGCCTGCCGTCTTTCCCCCGTAATCCAGCAACCGATACACGTTTTTCCCTTTGTCCGTGCGCCCAGCGATGCCGGATCAGGGAGCAACGCCTTCAAAAATTGCAGCGGAACGATTTCCCGACCTTCGTACATCACCGGGTCAATGCGGGTCATCCCGACGTTTTCTAACACTTTCAAATGAGTCAAATACGATTGTCCAAACGTCATCCAAAACCTCATCCGTTTTACTTCGGGAAAATGTTTGACAAGCGATTCCATTTCCTCGTGATAGAGCAGGTACATCTCTTTGGAACCGATTCCATCAGGAAAGTCGAACACCTTTTTGACCGAAAGCGGCTCGGTCTCGTGCCACGCACTGTTTTCGTAGTATTTTCCCTTTGCGGAAACTTCCCGAATATTGATTTCAGGATTGAAATTCGTGGCAAACGGATAGCCATGGTCTCCCGCATTGCAGTCGATAATATCGACGGTGTCCATTCGGTGGAAATGGTGCTTTCGTGCATGAGCCACATAAACATTGGTGACACCCGGATCAAATCCGCTGCCGAGCAGTGCCAAAAGTCCTGCCTCTTCAAAGCGTTTGTGATATTCCCATTGCGGTGCGTAACAAAACTTAGCGGTATCGGGATGTTCATAATTGGCGGTGTCAAGGTAGTGAACACCCGCTTCGAGGCAGGCATCCATGATGGTCAAATCTTGATAAGGGAGCGCAACGTGGATGACGAGATTCGGTTTTACGTCGTTGAAGAGAGCGACAAGTTCGGGCACATTGTCGGCATCGACGGCGGCGGTGTGGATCGGTTTTGTCAAACCTTTGGCGTAAATGTCCGAAACGATCGCGTCGCATTTTACTTTCGTCCGGCTGGCAAAGGTGATTTCATTAAAAATATCCCGACGCTGCGCGCATTTGAACGCCACCACCCGCCCGACTCCGCCGGCTCCGATAATCAAGACTCGATTTGCCATGTTGCTGATTGTTCTTTGTGAAATATCCTTGTCGGAACATTTTATCACAAAAAAGATGCTCCGTGAATTCCGTGCAGCACACCCCCGGAGTACCGGCAAGGAAAGCAGATTCATCAAGACCGTCCAGCATTTGAGAGGCTGTTTAATAATTAGACGCTGGAAATCAAGGGGTTTTCGTCTTTAGACAAATGCTGTTTCCCAGAAAAACATAGGGGTTTTCACAAAAACCCAAAAAACAGCAATCGTCGCCACCCTTGTTTTCAAGCACTTAATTTCCAAACAGTCTCTGGGTTAAAACTGCGGATTCTTCGACAATCTTTTGTAGAACGATTTTGTCTCGCTTGTTCATAGGACGCTCACCGCCTTTCCCATTTCAATGATGGAGCCTTGCGGAATCGGTGCGTGAATGACATCAATCGGCTTGGCAAGTTCTTTTTCTAAATAGTGCTTCAACTTTATGATTGTGAGGATAGATATAGAAGGTTCTTTGAACTCGACGAGCAAATCCAAATCGCTTTCTTCGGTTGCCCAGCCTTCGGCATAGGAACCAAAATAGGATACCTTTGTGAGCGGAAATTCGTTCGCCGCCTTTTCAACGGCTTCGACAATTTTCTCATGGGTAAGCATTGCTCTGCTCTTATCGTTAGAGTGTGTTCCAATTGTGCCACATAACCATTTAGCCGGTACTTCGGTGTTCCCTCTTGCAATCGGTAAAATAACATGTACAATAAAAACTAACAGAGCCGCAATCTTTAGATTGCATTTGAACGCCGTCATGCTACAATACCTTTGTGTAAATGATCAACATTGAACAAACCGGCTCCCAGTACACCGCAACGTGGAATTATTTTTCGTCCTACGTTTCTACTAAATTGACTTTCCTTGTTCTCTGGACTACCGTATGCGTGTACATGACTTACAACTTGTTCATTTTGCAGGATCAAGCCACAGCCCTTATCACGTTAGTGCTTTGGAGTTTCTGGTTTCGTCCCTTTATCGATACTGTTAACATGCTATTCGGGAAAACTCGGCTTGTTTTCGATGAAAAAGGATTCCACACATTGTATACATGCCTTAACTTCAAACGTGAAAAACAGATTGCCCTCATTGAAATTAGCCGGTTTGAAACACACTATCAATATTGGCAGGCGTATCTTCAGGTGGTTTATAATAATGGCAAGAAGTACAGATGCACTGCCTCATCAGTAACTCCAAAAAAAGAGTTAGATGACATGTGCAGACAACTCAACGTTTTTATGGAAACGCAAAAGTCGTCCTTGTAAGATTGTTGCGTGAATATTTTGTAGAAAACGCAACGACGGTTATATTCCGCTCTGTGCGTAGTTGCATATCGCTATGTCTTCAGCCCAAAAACAAGAATCCAATATACAAAATGACGGCGGGAATACCAATATAAAAAAGTGGAAAACTAGCGTAAATGACTACAGGAATCTGCGTGAACAAGGAGGGACGAAACGGTTCATCGGAATCGGTTACTAACCTGTCCATTGTCAATTTTTTGATTGCATACGTCAAGCAATAGATATAGATGACAGGGTAGATACCTACAAGAATTCCTACAAAACGAACGAGCCCCTGCATCGTTGCTTCTGGATTTCCTGTTTTAACGGGAGCCCCTTGCCCCATTGTGATAACCATTATTGCTATGGGCCAACCGAGCAACGGTAATCCTCCGACCAATAAGCATCCGAAAGTAACCAACCAATCCAGAAATCCTACCTTTTTTTGTCGGGTCATCTTTTTGCCTCTGAGGGATTTTATGAGCGTAATTATAGCAGAGCACTGGCTAAATGGAAAGGAGCAGTGGGAGTTCGTTCACAGAGCCGCAATCTTTAGATTGTGCAACGCTCACAGAGCCCGTATCGTAAGATAGGGACTCCCTGACTTACGTCACGGGCTCTGTGAACGCAACCTTCCGGTTGCGGCTCTGAAGCGGTTCCGGTTGACCTCGCGCCACCCCCCGATGCCACACCCGCACATCCTTGATACGTCCCTTGACCTGAAACTCCGAAGCAATCTGTCCGCTGTATTGACCAATGATTAAATTGCGCGTCCACAGATTGTTACTCACCACCGCCGCACACTCCGCTGCCGTCTTGCCTCGCCTTGAGAGACGCAAAGAGCCGCAAGTGTAGGCGGACAATGATAATATCATGCGCCGAAAAACTTGCGGGTAGTACGCGTGCTCGGTATGCACCCGCAAGTTACGCTACGCTACACTTGCGGCTCTTGTTGCACTTTTCCGTTCTCTTGCAATGTCCCTATCATTGGGATAAAATCGGCTCTTCCTTAACTCTAACCGCCAAAATGTCAATGCAAAAGTTTTCCTTTCACCGCCTAACGAACGATAGACAGGTTTAACGAATCCGCCTCTATGTCTGCCTTCTACCTCTGCCACTGTAGGTTTGGGCAAATCATCTAATTGCGAACGCATCGTATCAATCTTTGCCTCCTGATGTCTAATAGCAGCAGGTAAGTTCATTGCATCACTCACCCGGTTCTTAAACCCTGCATGAGACAAAACACTTATCGGCGAGGAGTGTTCTGTAAGACGAATATCAAGGGCTGACAATTGATTAACCTCTTGTGTTAACCGCTCTATTGCACCCCTTACAAAGTCCGGCTCTAAATCACCTCTCCCACGGTCGAGGTCACGCAACTCTTGCTGTATCTCCAACAATCGTGGCGGCACTCGTTTCATTCGGTCTTGCCATCCTTTCAGTTGTTCTTCTTCCCGGACAATCATTTCTTTCCGTTGTTCAAGATAGAATTCTAACTGGCGGGATATATAGGTCATTTCAAAAAATCTGCAACACAGCATCTGAAATATATTCCTCGCAACAGGCTTGGATTATTTGACATAGCCTGGAGTTTTGTTTGTGTCAATTCTTTCAATTCTTCTTTTGTTTTTGCTTGATGTGATTTTAACTCTTGGCACTTCAAATGATTCCATACTTTCTCATCTGGATTCCAACTTGGTGAGTACGGAGGCAAGTAGAATACATGAAGGCGTTTTTGACTTTCAATAAAGTCTCGTGTTAACTTTGATGTATGAGGTCTTGCTTGATCCATAACAACGACAAGATGACGACGTGGATGATGTAATAACATCTGATGTAAAAACTCAATGACCTCACCAGATGCTATTCGCTTTTCGTAAAGACGAAATACCAAGTAACCGCGATCGCTAATAGAAGA
>Ga0099364_10005167_pt1 | contig 19494 bp, 19 predicted proteins | sample TergutTh196P3_FD_73070 | JGI IMG/M metagenome (GOLD analysis project Ga0099364, IMG submission 73070) | Microcerotermes parvus P3 segment gut microbial communities from Pointe-Noire, Republic of the Congo - Th196 P3 | ecosystem: Host-associated > Arthropoda: Insects > Digestive system > Gut ...
AATATTCAATACTTAATGGCCGGGTGAATATATATAGTGCTTTTCCTAAATAATCTTACTCTATCAACCTTCAGACATCCTATCCTGCAAGCGAGAAAGGGTAAAAATAATTACGAGAAGCACTATAATTGTACTAACAACAGTAAATTTATTCGCGGGAAGTACTATAAAAGCGTGGCGTGGCATTGCTACACGCTATACCAAAAAGACGGCTTCCTTTCTGGCAGCAGTGCATATCAGGTGTATCGCAATTTGGGCAAACATCTATTGAGTACACGCTATAGCGTTTCTTGATGCGGCAGCGCAGCAACGTATGGCGCAATTCCATATAAAGTTCTGCATACCTCGTACCACCATTTCTTACATTCTTTCTGGGCAATTGAGGCGGTCTAATTGAAAATCCTGGATAAAGATGCGCTTCGCCTTGTTACTCCGCCACACTGCTGCGATCCCTGTAAAAGCGTTGAGTAAATCCGGCAAAATCTCCGGCTTCTATGGCAGAGCGCATCTCCGCCATCAACATCTGATAATAAAAAAGGTTGTGAGTAGTATTCAGGATGGAAGAAAGTATTTCCTTTGCCCGAAAGAGATGATGCAGGTAAGCGCGGCTGAATCGCCGACAAACCGGGCAGGGACAGCTTTCATCCAAAGGACGCTCATCCATCCGGTGACAGGCGTTTTTGATGCGAATGTCGCCATAGCGGGTAAATAAATGGCCATTACGCGCGTTTCTGGTCGGCATGACGCAATCGAACATGTCAATGCCTTGTCCTACCGCCTCAACCAAATCTTCCGGGGTGCCGACCCCCATCAGATACCGGGGTTTTTCCGTCGGAAGAAAAGGCGCTATATGGGCAAGAATACGGCGCATGTCTTCCTTTGGTTCCCCTACGGAAAGACCGCCAATCGCCATGCCGTCAAAACCAATGTTCAAAAGCCCAGCCAGCGACTCATCCCTTAAAGTCTCAAACATGCCACCCTGTACGATGCCGAACAAGGCATTGGGGTTTTCTTCTCTTGCATGCGCCATTCTGGAACGTCTCGCCCAGTCAAGCGATAAACGCATGGAAGCAGCGGCAGTAGCAAAATCCGCCGGATAGGGCGTACATTCATCAAAAATCATTACGATGTCCGAATCCAGCGCGCCCTGGATTTCCATCGAAATTTCCGGCGTCATAAACAATTTTGCGCCATCAATGGGCGAAGAAAAATGCACCCCTTCTGGACTTATTTTCCGCATCGCGCCCAGGGAAAATACCTGAAAACCACCGGAATCAGTCAGAATCGGCGCATCCCAGCCCATGAAGCGATGCAACCCGCCAAAATGGCGAATCACATCTAAACCAGGTCGCAACCAGAGATGAAAGGTATTCCCCAGACAGATCTGCGCGCCGGTTTCCATCAATGCTGCTGAAGTCATGGCCTTGACCGACCCATAAGTGCCTACCGGCATGAAAGCCGGTGTTTCCACCCGACCATGCGCCAGAGTCAACACCCCACGTCTGGCAAGTCCATCGCATTTTTTCAGTTCAAACTGCATACCTGCACGACACTATAAACAAAAAGGGCGGGATTTTCCCGCCCTTTTCAAGTAACTAGTCAAATCAATTGGAAACCGTCAGGGTTTCGCTCACGATCTTGGGTGTAATGAAAACCAGCAATTCGCGCTTGTCGATCTGTTTACCAGAGTTCTTGAACAGGTTGCCAAGCACCGGAATATCTCCTAACAGTGGTACTTTTTCCACCTTGTTGCTGCTGGCCATCTCGTAAATCCCGCCGATCACGATTGTGCCTCCGTTCTCCACCAAGGCGGTAGTTTCCACCTTCTTGGTGTTGATTGAGACGCCGCCCGGCACATCAGCGCCCTTGGAGTCCTGATTCACATTGATTTTCATGGACACCCGCCCATCCGGGGTAATGCGTGGGGTCACCCGCAATGACATCACCGCCTTCTTGAATTGCACTGAAGTCGCGCCGGAACTGCTGGCTTCCTGATAGGGAATTTCCACCCCCTGCTCAATCAAGGCCTCTTCCTGATCTGTGGTCAGGATACGCGGCGAGGAAATGACTTTGCCCTTGTTATCAGATTCAAGAGCGGAAATTTCCAGATTCAGCATCCGGGTACCCGCAGAGTTTGAGACCAGGAGGGAAAAAAGCGATGGATCCGACATTGTCTGCCCGGAAATCGGCCCTGAGAGTCCGCCAGCAGGAAGGTTTACCTGATTCATACCAGGAAACGTTGCTGTTTCAGGAATTCCACCATATGGATTTGTTCTCTGAGAGGCAATGCTTAGAGTCGAAGCAGACGTACTCATCAACCGAGATGCCTCGCTGATCTGAAAATCACTGGGATTGTCAGGCGCGTCACCTACCATGCCATTCGCAACCCAATTATTGTACGCTTGCCTATTAGCCAGCAATTGCCCATAACCGGATCGCGCATCATTATAGTTATTGAGTGCTGCCTCATAGTTCTGGCCGCTGAAATTCCTGAGAGTATCTATATTGTTCCCAGCCATGCCATACCAGCCACGCCCTGGAATCAACTTGGAATGGAAAACCCCCAGCCGCATCCCCAGACTCTTGGCGAACCATTCCGTCGCCTCCACAATCCGCGCCTCGATCATCACCTGGCGCTTGGGTATGTCCGTCAAGGCAATGATCCGACGCAACTCCTCCAGGCGACTCGGAATATCCTGCACAAATAGCATATTGGAACGAGGGTCAGTCATGACGTTGCCGCGCTTGGAAAGAACGCGCTGATCCTTGTCGACCAGCATCGCGGTAAACGCCTTGACATCGTGATAATTCAACTGGAAAGTCTCGGTCACGAGCGGCTCCAGATCCTCTTTGGTCTGCATGGACTCGTATATGAGTTTCTCACGCGTATCAATTTCGTCGCGCGGGGCAATCAGGATAACATTGCCGTTCTTCCGCATGTCCAGGCCTTTTTGCTGGAAGATGATGTCAATGACTTGATCCGCCGGCACGTCCTTCAATACCAAGGTGGTCGTACCGGTTACCGTCTCGCTGATGACCGCATTAAGATCCAGTTCTTCCGCCATCAAACGCAGCAGCGCCCGCACATCGCCATTCTGATAATTGATGCTGATCCGCGGCCCCTGATAACCGATCTTGCTGCTCTGCACCAGCTTGTTGGGGTCTTCGATAATGGCCTTGACCTCGACTACAAACTGATTGTCCGCCTGGTAGGCATTGTGTTCCCACAAACCCTTGGGCGTAATGGTCATTTGTACATTGGCGCCTTTGCTTTCGGTCACAACCTGGGTTACCGGGGTGCCAAAATCGGTCACGTCCATTTTGCGACGCAGATTCTCAGGCAAGGAAGTTCTCAGAAAATCCACCACCAGGGATCTGCCCTGTTGCCGGATGTTGATCCCCGTACCAGCATCAGAAAGCTCCACCAGAATACGAGCTTCACCCTCTTGCCCGCGCCGGAAAGTGACATCATGAATGGCGTGCGCGCCCGCTATAGTCTCCGTCACGAATGGGGAAGATTTCCCCGATGCGGCAATCCCGGGAAGAGGCGTCAAGGTGACCAGCAACGAATTCCCTTCCTGACGCACCTCATGCCGCATGGCGCGCACCAGATTGAGCAACACCCGCGTACGCCCACCCACCGTGATGACGTTGAAACTGGTCAGGTCTCCTTCTTTCACCTCACGCTGAGTCTGCCCAAGCGCATTCTCCACATCAGTAAAGTCCATCGCAATTCGAGGCGGATTGGCAACCGAAAAAATCGCGGGCAGATTTGCTGTCGGCGAGCGCAGATCAATCTTGAAGAAAATAGCATTGCCATGCGGCGCGACCTCAATGGCGGTTATGGCATTCTTCTCTCCCGACACCGCCTGCGCGCTCTCCGACGCACTTTTTGCCGAATCATCTATCTGGGCGAACGCCGACAACGGCGCGGCAATCAGCAAGGCTGCCGCGCAGAAGGCCAACAGCCCCGTGTTTATCTTGATCGCATTCATTTGCTTTCCTCCTTGGTCTGCAAGTATAGGGTATTCATTCGGTCTGTCACGGAGTTATCAGCTGGATCTTCCACAATTTCTCTCAGAGAGATTTCATTGTCTTTGATCTCAGTAATCACTCCAAAATCAAGACCGAGGTAATCTCCCACCCTGACCTGTTGGGTAAGATTATCCACACCGATGACAGCAAGTTGCTCCCTCTTGATGTTCATGATGCCAATCAACGTCATGGATTCCAGCGGATATTTCTCAAGAATACTGTTGCGCTCCTCGCGTTTCTCCATCTCTACACGCAAAGTCTCTGCGGCTCCACTAGGCACATTGCCAGGATCAAACCGGCTGGTATCGAAAGGGTCCAGTCGCCCCAACATATCAAAAGCAACTGGCCAATACTCGCGGGCCTTAGGAATTGGCTCAATGAAAGGACTGATATTGTTGCTTTCCTCATCCATCCATTCCTTAACATCACTGATCGAATTGCCGCCACAGGCTGAGAGCAACAAGACTATCGGAAAAATCTGCCAACATTTGTTCATTTCTTGCCCCCTTGAAGTTCATCCGCCTCCAGATAACGGAAGGTCTTAAGTTTCACGTTCATGGCCAATTGTACCGATGACGGCGCCTTGGCAAGGTCAATATCGTTCAGGGTCACGATACGTGGCAAGCGGGCAATATCCGCCGCGAATGTGCCAAGATCAGTATAGCTGCCGACAACTTTGACACTGATCGGCAATTCCGCATAAAACTCTTTGACCTGCTCGGCATCGGGTTTGAATAAATCAAATTGCAACCCGCGCCCCAGACCCGCCTGATTGACTTCTACCAGCAATGTTTCAATTTCAGAACGGTTGGGTAATTGTTTCAAAAGAACGCCAAAGGAGCGCTCAATATCAGCCTTCTGTTGCTGGTACAGCTCAAGACTGGCTGCAGCTTTCTTGCTCTCCAGCCATTTGTCCCTTAACTCCTTTTCTTTGGCAACAGCTTGCTCCATGTTATTCCATTGCTCATTCCAAACGAAAAGCCAACCCAAAATCATCACGACAATCAAGATAACGGACAACATAAAATAACGTGGTATCGGTAACCAGGTGCCAGGGTCACTATTTTTTAGGCACGCGAAACTGTCCAAATGCTGTTGCAAGCCCATTTTTTTTGCTTGACTGCTCATTGTCCGGCCTCCTCAGTGTTATCCGTTTTATAGCCCGGATTCTCCTGGGCTGTCCCATCATCTGCGGCAGCCGCTGCAGATGATGCGGCTTCAGGGTTGTCTTCCATGGAAAATTTAAGAGAGAAAACGAAGAATTTGCGCCCGCCTCTCAAATCACTTTTGATTTCGTTCAATATCGGATTCCCTATCCAGGGAGAAGAACTGATATTCCGCATCAATTCAGAAACCCGCGCTTGCGATTGAGTCACGCCACTCACTGTAATATCTCGCCCCTGCTGCTTCAGAGAAGTCAGGTAGATGCTTTCCGGTATCTTGTCCACCAGTTCATTGAACAAATGGACGGTGTGACTCCGGTCTTTTTGCAGAGTCTCAATTGCAGTTTTACGCCCTAACAGCTTTTCACTATCCGCGCGGATCTTTCTGATTTCTTCCAGCGCCTTCTCGGTAGCGCTAATCTCAGTTTCCAGATACTGGTTGGTAGTCTGCTGGTTTTCCAGAGCAAGAGAGTTAAGCAAATAGCCCACGACAACAATAGCCACGCCCACCGCAAAAGATATGCCCGCAGAAATGAAGAATTGCCTTTTCCGTTCCTGCGACTGCGCTTCCCGATAGGGTAGAAGATTGACGCACACCTTGCTTGCTGGCGCATTTTCATCAAAACGGCGTAACGCCAGACCGCAAGCCACCAGGAGAGCAGGCGCTTCACCCTGCAGTTGATTGGCGCGAATCTTGTCGGAAATCACCATGCCCGCGAAGGGGTTGGCAATGATGGTTTCCACCTGGGTGCGCCCGGCTACCATTTCCGCAATTCCGGGGATTGCGGCACAACCACCCGCAAGCACAATACGGTCGACGCTGGAATATTGCGTGGTGGTAAAGAAGAACTGCAAGGAACGCGCTACTTCCAACACAAAATTTTCGGTAAATTGCGGCAACAGATCGGTCGAATAGTCTTCCGGCAGGGTTCCCGCGCGTTTACTCGTCTCTGCCTCCGCATACCCCATTCCGAAGCGGCGGGCAACATCCTGAGTCAATTGGTTGCCGCCGAAAGCCTGTTCGCGGGAATAGATCGGGGTGTTATTTTTCAGCACTGAAAAACGCAGGGCGTTCACGCCGACATCCACCACCGCCACAACCGACGAGGCGCTGACGCCGCGCAACTGACTCGTAATCATCTCCGAAGCGGCAAGGAAGGCGTAGGAATCAACATCCACCACCGCCGGACGCAAACCAGCAGCCTCAACGACCGCAACCCGGTCTTCCACCCGATCCCGCCTGGTGGCGACGATCAATACATTTTCTTCATCCGCGCTGCCGGAAGCAGGCCCCAGAACACGATAATCCAGACTGACTTCGTCAATGGCGAACGGGATGTTCTGACCGGCCTCGGATTCCACCAGACCTCCCAGCTCATCCTCGCGCAATCCGGCAGGAACCGTGATTTTCTTGGAAATGATGGAAGTCGTCGGCAGCGCCACCGCAACATTCCTGATGGAGCTGCCCATCCGCTTCCAGGCCGCGCGGATAGCGTTCTGCACGGCATCAGGGTCGGCGATGTTGCCATCCACTACCGCGTCTCTGGGCAGCACTTCGATCGCGTAGCGTTCCACACGATAGTCATTGCGCCCTGAAGCAGACAATTCGACCAGCTTGACGGCAGACGAACTGATGTCCAACCCCAGCAAGGGGCGACTCTTTTGATTGAGAGAAAGATTCACAGCCACTGTTGCCTCCAAAATCCGTTAGAAACAGTCAGTTACGTCAATAACCAATAATTTACATTAAATCCTATCCGTAACTAACAGCCATGTAAATAAATTTTTACCCTTTATGCAGAAAAAATCAAAAAAACAACAAAATATTCACGCTATTCCATACTCAACCCCTGTTACCAGGTTTCTTTTCCCGCAAAAATTCGCGCGCGCTTGCGAGCGCTGCCCACAGCAGCGTCGCGCCCAGGAAAATCATGCCGCAAGCCGGAATTGCCATGAGCGCGACCGGCCATGAAATATCGCGGTTGAGCAACGCCTCTCCAGGATCGCGGGGATTAACCCACGCTCGCGCGTTTTTGGCGTACAGCAGCTCGGCATACGCCTCTTCAAGCGCCGCTGAATCGGCAAGCCAACGGTAAGAGCCGTAGCGTTCAGAATAATATGTCCGGCCTGCAAAGTGATAATGATAGCGCACTTCCAGTTGTCTCCCCTCCAACCCGGCAACCAGTTGAACTGTTTCTATCCTGGCTGAAACCAGCGGCCAGTCTTTGCTGCGCCATACATCAACCAGAGGGCCAAAAGCCAGCCGCCAGGCGAAAAGCAATCCGCCCGCGAACAAAATGATCGCCAGAAGCAACAGCCCCACACGCGCCACGACGCGATTCCGGCGGGTAGACATGTCAGCAAATCTCATTCGCTAAGTATAGCGGCGCGAAAGCGTATGTTGTCGGCAATTTTTATCCTGTGCGTCCGCAAGAAAAAAGACCTGACACTCCGATACGCCTGTGACTTGGGTATAATCCTGCTCCTTCCATGCTTTTCTATATCCCGCAATGATTCGGCGTCTCTTTCCCTTCTTCTCTCTCTGTCTGATCATCCTGTCGCTCCCGGCACAGGCGCAATCCTTCCTCCCGGCTCCGCCTGCGCTGGCGGCAACATCCTGGGTTCTGGCGGAATTTCCCTCCGGGCAAATCCTGACTGCTGAAAAACCGGACGAACAACGCGCCCCGGCCTCGCTCACCAAGTTGATGACGGCTTACCTGACCTTCTCCACCCTGCGCCAGAATACGCTGAAACTGGATAGTCTTATCACAGTTTCTGAAAAAGCCTGGCGAAGCGGCGGCTCAAAAATGTTTATCAAGGTGGGTGATTCCGTGTCGGTCGGGGATTTACTCATGGGCATGATCGTACAATCCGGAAACGACGCCTCCATAGCGCTTGCCGAGGCCATTGCGGGCAGCGAAGAAAATTTCGCGCAATTGATGAACCGCGAAGCGGCGCGTCTCGGCATGAAAAACACCCATTTCGTGAATGCCACGGGCCTGCCCGATCCGGCGCATGTTTCCACGGCGGGTGACATGGCTCTGCTCGCCATTGCCCTGATCCGTGATTTCCCGGAAGAATACGCGCGCTATTATTCGCAGAAAGAATATCGCTACAACAACATCAGCCAGCCCAACCGCAATCGCCTGTTATGGGTGGAGCAAAGCGGCGTGGATGGCATGAAAACCGGCTTTACCGCAACCGCCGGCTACTGCCTGATTTCCTCCGCCAAACGCGGGGATCGGCGGCTGGTCTCCGTGCTTCTGGGCGCTGATTCCGACCGGACGAGGGCGAGCGAATCCCTGACCCTCCTCAATTGGGGTTATCAATTCTTTGAAGCGATCCGTCTCTATTCAGGCGGACAGGCTGTTTCCTCTTTTCGGGTCTGGAAAGGGGATAAAAGCGCCATCAAGGTCGGCTTCCCGCACGATTTCGTCATTGCCGTGCCAAAACCGGAAGCCAGCAAACTGGAGGCGAAGCTGACTTCCCTGCAACCGCTCATAGCGCCCGTGAAAAAAGGACAGGCTGTCGGCACCCTTAGCCTTTCCATTGCCGGACAGCCTTATGGCGAATTTCCGGTACAGGCTCTGGAAGACATTGCGCCGGGCGGCTGGTTCTCCCGCCTCTTTGATAGTTTCAGGCTCTGGTTTTCCTAAGCTGCGATTCGTCGCGCATGACGCACGCCAATTCCTCGTCTGATTCCCTCATCCCGTTTCCTTCGCCCTTCCCGCTCAAGATCATGGGAAGGAGCAATAGAAACCTGGAAGCGGTTGTGCTGGACATCGTTCGTCGCCACGATCCCGGTTTTGCAGAAGATTATATGGAAAAACGCAACAGTTCCGGCGGCAATTATCTCAGTCTCACCTGCACCGTTACCGCAACCTCCAAAGAGATGCTGGACGCTCTCTACCGGGATTTGACCGCGCATCCCGCGATTCGTTTCGTGTTATAGCCTGCCGGGTTCTATTGAACCGGCAATTAAGGTTTGACTTTTCGAGGCACGCCCCATATGGGCCGAAATGGCAAATATGATGCAACCCTTAATTGCCGGGTGAATAATAGTAACTCCCCAAAATGCCAAAACGCGAAGACAAGCCGCAGGCAGTACGAGTAGTACGGCAAGACGAAGTCGACAAAGTATTGGTATTTTGGGGAATTACTATATCTCTACCCAGACAGGCGCGTGGTCGGAAGGGCGCTCATAGCCGCGTAACTCGCGCCTAATGCCGGAAGCCATCGCGCTTGATACCAACTGGTCGGAAAGCAGGATATGGTCTATGCGAAGCCCCAGGTTTTTTTGAAAGCTCCACTGCCGGTAATCCCACCAGGAAAAACTTTTCTCCGCCTGCGGGAAAAGGCGGAAGCTATCCGCCAGACCTAATGAGAGCAAGCCTCTAAATGCCTGCCGTTCCGCTTCCGAGCAGAGAATGCCGCCCGCCCAACGCTCCGGATCATGAACATCGCAATCCTCCGGCGCAATGTTGAAATCGCCGCACAGCGCCAGTTGCGGAAAGCGGCACAATTCATCGTCCAGGTATTCATACAGCGCCTTCATCCAGGCGAGCTTGTAGAAGTATTTTTCGCTCTCAACGGCTTCGCCATTGGGAAAATAGGCGGAAATAACTCGTATGCCGTCAATCGTCGTGGCAAGCAATCGCTGTTGAGCGTCAGGAAAAAACGGGTTGCCTTTCAGCGTATCCCTGGCCTCACCAAGCTCGTTTCTGAAGATGATGGCAACGCCGTTGTAGGTTTTCTGCCCGGCAAAAACGCTTCTGAAACCCGCGTCTGCCAATGCGGCAACCGGAAAATTATGGTCTTCCAGCTTGGTTTCCTGTAGGCAAACGACATCGGGCGCATCCTCACTCGCCAACCAGCGCAAAAGGTGCGGCAAGCGCACCTTGAGACTGTTGACATTCCAGGCCGCCAGTTTCATGAGCCTACTGCTTAACGAGCCGGATCGGATTGTTAGCCATGATTTTGCCGCACCGACGCAATGGTCTTCAGGATTAGCTCAAGGACTTGCGAAGTATCTGCTCCCGTAGCTGCGAGATTCAAAATGAGCGCTGGATAACCCAGCATTTTGTTTCCATAAGTCATCGCCCGCTTAACCGGTGACATTCGTTCCAACCAGCGTTTGTGGTTGCGCGTTTCCAGACAGATAAAGCTCTGTCCGTAAGCTGATCTCAAGTACGCCCCTGTAATTTCTGACCAAGGAATCAGGCCAACGCCAAGCGTCCGATCCAGAATGCCTTGGTCGTCTATTACCAAGCGAGGTTGTGAATCAACTAACTGCCACGCATAAAACAGAGCGCATGCACCAAAGAAAGCAATACCCATCCAACCCTTCCAAACTATGTCGGCCTCTCCGTCTCTCACCATCAATATTCCTATCGCAACGAAGCCGAAACAACCGATAAGCGCCAGAGCGCATCGAATTCGTGATGATCTGATGATGGTTGGAGTCATAGGCTCCTCAAGAAATTCCAGGCTGCCAGTTTCACGAACCCTCGCCGCTCTTTTCTTCTGCCTGTTTTTTATCTTTGGGATAGCCCGCCAGATCAAGGATGCGATTAAACTCTTCGGCATTAAAGCCGCGCACGCTTTGCCGCCCCACATAAAGCGTGGGGATTGTGGTGTCGCCGGTCAGGTTCTTCATGGCCTTCACCTCGTCTTCCGTCTGAATCACGTTCTCGCGGAAGGGTATGCCACGCTTGCTGAGCAGCGCGCGCGCCTCGTTGCTGAATTCACTATCCGGCGCGGAGTAGAGCAGGACAGGAAACTTGCGCGCCGCTTCCTGCATTTCGAAGGAAAGTTTTGAGTCTTCCTTTTTTTCTTCCGCCGGGCGAGAGCTTCCGGAGCGAACCACCCCTTTCACCGTACCCGGCGGTGGTTTATCAGAATAAACGGTTTTACCCGTCGCCGGGTCGACCCAACGATAAACTTCGGCGCTCGCGCCGGAAGCGAGCACACACATAGCAAGACAGGCAAACAACCCTGAAATAATCTTTTTCATAATTAATCTCCTGAACAGAACTTCTCAAAAAAATTTCTTAATTTTAACATTTTGCATACCGCTGTGGCGCAATAATGCCTCTGGCGAAGGCGGCCTGCCGCGAAAGGCGAGGAAAGATTCCAATGCGGGGCGACTGCCGCCCACCGCCAGAATCTCGGCCAGAAAACGCGCACCAATTGCGGCATCCAGCGGGTCGCCCGCCTCCTCAAAGGCAGCATAGGCGTCGGCAGAAAGAACTTCCGCCCATTTATAGCTATAGTAACCCGCCGCGTAGCCGCCGCCAAATATATGGGAAAAACTGTTGGGAAAGCGATGCCATTCCGGCAGGGGGAAAACTGCCACTTCTTTACGCGCAGCTTGCCAGAGTAGGAGCGGATCATCCCTGCCGGGCATGAAATCGACGTGCAGCAGCATATCGAACAGGGCAAACTCAAGCTGACGCGCCGTCGCCATGCCGCTCTGGAAATTCCGCGCTTGCAGCATCCTGTCGAACAATTCGCGGGGCAGGGGTTCGCCCGTTTCGACATGCGCGCTCATTTCCCGCGCGACTTCCCATTCCCAGCAGAAATTTTCCATGAACTGGGAAGGTAATTCCACCGCGTCCCATTCCACCCCGTCAATCCCGGAAACGCCCGATGTTTCCACCTGGGTCAGCAGGTGATGAAAACCATGTCCCGCCTCGTGAAACAGGGTTTCAACCTCGGCATGGGTAAAGGTCGCCTGCCTGCCGCCCAGCGGGCGGGAAAGATTGCAGACCAGATAGGCAACCGGTGTCTGCAAGCCTTTTTCCGTCCGGCTGCGACTGACGGCAGAATCCATCCACGCCCCGCCGCGTTTGTTCCCGCGCGCATACAGGTCTACGTAGAAATGTCCCAACAATTCGCCTGTACACGCCCTGATCCGGTAAAAACGCACGCTTTCTTCCCAGACCGGAGCGCTATCCTCTTCGATCTTTATGGCGAACAGTCGCTCAACTACCCTGAACAACCCCGCCATTACCTTTTCTTCGCTGAAATAGCAACGCGCCTCCTGTTCGGAAAATGCATAACGCGCCGCTTTCAGCTTCTCCGAGGCAAAAGGAATATCCCAGGGTTGCAGATCGGGGATAAATAGTTCGTTGGCGGCAAAAGCCCGCAACGTCCGCATATCCTGTTCGGCAAAAGGTCTTACACGCACGCTCATATCACGCAAAAACGCGAACACTTCTTCTACCGAAGTCGCCATTTTGTCGACCAGAGAGACTTCGGCATAATTCCGGTAGCCCAAAAGCTCTGCTTCTTCCTGGCGTAAAAGCAACATTTTTTCGAGCAGGGGCGCGTTATTCCATGCCGGGAGGCTGCCAGAATCGGCAAACTCCGCAGCGCGGGTCGCGTAAGCCCGGTACATGCGCTCGCGCAACTCACGCTTTTCCGCATACTGCATGAAAGGGAGATAAGAAGGCGCCTGCAGGCTGAATTGCCAGCCTTCTTTCCCCGCCACGCTCGCCGCCTCAAGGGCGGCAGCCACGACATCCGGCGGCAGTCCGGCAAGATCGGCGGCATCTGTCACCTCAAGGCTGAACGCATTGGTAGCGTCGAGCAGATTCTCCGCAAACTTTGCCGCCAGCCCGGAAAGTTCTTCTCGAATCGCCATGAAACGCGGTTTGTCCGCCGCCGCCAATTCCGCGCCGGAAAGGCGGAAATTGCGAATTTCGTTCGTTACAAACCGCTGTTCTTCCGGCTTCAATACCGGGAAATCCGCGCTGTCTGCAATCGTTTTGTACTTTTCAAATAACGCCTGATTTTGCCCTACCTCGCTATAGAAGCGGGAAACCTCCGGCAGGAGCGCGTTATAAGCGGCCCGCCAGGGCGCTTCATCCTGGACCGAGTGCAGGTGACCGACCACGCCCCAGGCCCAGGCAAGGCGATCGAGGCCAAAGGTCAGCGGCGCGGCAAAATTTCCCCAGGTAGCGGGGGTTGCGGGCATGGCCAGGCGCTCAAGCAAGGCGCGGCTTTCAAGAAGCAGGGCGGAAATCGCGGGTTCGGCATGTTCAGCCCGGATGCGGGAAAAATCAGGCAGGCCGCCGCATTGCAGGAGCGGATTGTCTGGTTGAAAAACCAGATCAGGTAAATCTGCGCAAGACATGAAAACAGAATACAAAAAACAGAAAAGGGTCGTTATAATAGCCCGCTATTTTGGATGTTCGGGAGGTTGTGTGTTTGATCTTTTCAAGATTGTGCAGGATGCGGGCTGGCCGATCTGGCCGCTTCTGTTCGCGTCCGTCATCGCTCTGGCGATTATCATGGAGCGTTCCTGGAAATTGCGTTCCCACCTCATCATCCCAAGCGGCCTGCTGCAAAAGGTATTGGGCGAAGTAAAAGGCGACAGCGCCGAGGAAAACATGGTCGCGCAACTGGAGCGGCATTCCCCGCTTGGGCAGGTACTCGCGGCAGGGCTGAAAAACCGTTACGCTTCCCGTGAAGTGATGAAAGAGACCATCGAGGAAGCCGGGCGGGTAGTGACCCATCAACTCGAACACTACCTGACCACACTGGGGACTATCGCCTCCATCGCGCCGTTGATGGGACTCTTCGGAACCGTCGTCGGGATGATCGCAATGTTCGCTTCCCAGGTGCCGGGCAGCGCCGACCCGCAGATGCTCGCGCACGGCATTTCCATCGCCCTCTATAACACCGGCTTTGGCATTCTGATCGCCATTCCCAGCATGATTTTCTGGCGGCATTTCCGGGCGAAGATTGACGGCTTTGTCGTGGAGATGGAACAGCAGGCCATTCAGTTGGTGGAAGTGTTGCAGGGCGAGCGCGCCTAATAAAAGCCATTCGGGAGCTAAATCTTATGAATTTCGGTCGCAGATATGGGCGTGAAGAGCCGGAAATCAATCTGATTCCCCTGATTGACGTGCTTTTGGTCGTCATTATCTTTCTCATGCTGACTACCACTTACGCGCGCTTTGCCAATCTGGAGATCAATCTTCCGTCTGCTGAAACTGCGGAACAAAGCGAAGATCAAAACAACATCGAAGTGGATGTAACGGCTGACGGGCAGATCACGGTGGCGGGCACGCCGCTGAAAACTGCGGAACCGCGTTTCATCAGCGAGGCGCTGGCAAACGCGGCAGGAGGCCGGGCTGATCTCCTGATCGTCATCAATGCCGACGCCAAAGCGGCCTACCAAAGTGTCGTTGATGTCATGCAGGCCGCACAAATGGCGGGTTATCCGCGTATTTCCTTTACCACCCAAAACCTGCCCGCGCCGTAAAACGCGCCGCTTGCCTGATGCGCCGCTTCCTGGCCTGGCTGAATAATCGCTGGTACACGCCTCGCTTGTCTCCGGCGCTTCTGTGGCTTATGCCTTTTGCCGCCATTTTTGCGGCGATAGTCTTTCTGCGTAGGCTCTGCTACGAAATCGGACTGCTGCGAATAAAACGCCTGCCGGTGCCGGTCATTGTCATCGGCAATCTTACTGTCGGCGGCATGGGCAAAACGCCGCTTGTCCTCGCGCTGGCCGAAGCCCTGCGTGATAAAGGCTGGCATCCGGGCATCATCAGCCGGGGCTATGGCGGCAGGCACACCCGGAATTCTTCTCTGCCCTGTCCCGTATTGCCGGACTCCGACCCTCTGGCAACGGGCGATGAACCGCTGCTGCTTGCCCGGCGCAGTGGGCTGCCGGTGTGGATCGGGCGTTGCCGCGCATCTGTCGGGGCGGCGTTGCTTGCCGCGCACCCGGAAACCGACTGCCTGTTATGCGACGACGGTTTGCAGCATTACCGACTGGCGCGGGATCTGGAAATCGTGGTCTTTGATGCGCGCGGCCTAGGCAACGGCTGGCTGCTGCCTATGGGGCCGTTGCGGGAACCACCCTCGCGCCTGCTTTGCGCTGATTTGCTCGTAACCCACGGTTCGCCTGAACTACCGGAAGCATCGCGCGCAAAACCCTGCTTTGCCATGCGCCTGGAGCCGGGCGATTGCTACCGCCTCGCCGTCCCAGCGGAACGTTGCTCCGCAGCGGATTTTCGCGGTCGTCCGCTCCATGCCGTCGCGGGGATCGGTAATCCAGGGCGTTTTTTCGCCACACTGGATGATCTCGGTCTTGCCTATACACCGCATTCTTTCCCCGATCATCATCCCTATTCTTTGGCAGACTTTGCCTTTTTGTCCGATAAGAGCATCATGATGACCGAAAAAGATGGCGTAAAATGCTCTGGTTTGAATCTCCCTGACGCTTGGGCGCTTCCGGTCACGGCGCGTATTTCCCCTGAATTTGTTGCGCTTGTTGTCGCCCGAATTATACAAAAACACCCCTGAAGATTCCTTGAAGGAAAGCCGCATGGACGCAAAACTCCTTGATATTCTCGTCTGTCCCCTTTGTAAAGGCGAACTCCAGCACAATCAGGCCGCGCAGGAATTGATCTGCAAGCCCTGCAAGCTGGCCTTCCCTATCAAGGACGGAATTCCGGTCATGCTGGAAGACGAAGCGCGTTCCCTGAGTGAAGAAGAAGCCAGATAACCCTTATGCGGGCAATTCCTTTTAAGGTAGTTATCCCCGCGCGCTATGCTTCCTCGCGCCTGCCCGGCAAGCCGTTGCTTGACCTTGGCGGCAGGCCGATGGTCATTCGCGTCGCCGAGAACGCGCGACAATCCGGCGCGGAAGAAATCCTGATCGCCACCGATCACCCGGCAATTCTGGAAGCGGCTGCCGAATATGGTCATGAAGCCATATTGACCGCTGAGAACCACGCCAGCGGAACCGACCGGATTGCGGAAGTGGCGGCTTTCAAGGGCTGGCCGCCGGATACTCTGGTAGTGAACGCCCAGGGCGACGAGCCGTTGCTGCCGCCTGAAATGATTAACGCTGCCGCTTATGCCCTTGCACAGAGCGGCGCGGACATGGCTACCCTTGCCCATCCTCTTGCCGACGCGGCGGAATTTTTCAATCCCAATGTTGTCAAGGTAGTTTGCGACCGACAGGGGAATGCTCTTTATTTTTCCCGCGCCCCTGTTCCCTATGCCAGGGATGCCTTCGCAAAAAGTCGGGAGACCTTGCCGCCTGATATGAAGGCGCTTCGCCACATCGGTCTTTACGCCTATCGCGCTTCTTTTCTTCATGCCTATGGTCGGTTGGAGCGTTCGCCGCTGGAAGAATCTGAATCGCTGGAGCAACTGCGCGCCCTCTGGCACGGCTACCGGATTCATGTTCTGGAAATTGACCACCCCCTGCCGCCAGGTGTTGATACACCGGAAGAGGCCGAGCGGATGCGGCAGAGATTCGTATAATGCAGCCATTCAGCAAAGAGAGGATTTTTATGGGCGCGGAGTCCTTTTATGCCTTAGGCCAGCGTTGGGGCTTGCGGCTTGTTCTTGCGCTTGGTCTGTGTGCGGCGGTTTCTATGCCCGCGCAGGCACAAGACGAAGGGTCGGAAAGATGGGCGCACGAAAAAGGCGACGCGCTCATTCCCACATGCAGATTTGCGGGCGGTTGGTGCGGCTATGTTGACCGCGCCGGTAATACTGTCATCGCACCGCAATTCGAGTTTGCCAAACGCTTTGTAGATGGTCGGGCAGTTGTCGGCAAGGATGGAAAACATGGCGCAATAGATGAAACCGGCAAGCTGGTTATCCCGGCGATCTATGATGGCATAGGTAGCTTTGAACGCGGCATGGCAGTGGTACTGGTCGGCGATAGGTTAGGTGTCATCAATCAGAACGGTAAATGGGTCGTGCCTGCAAAGCACGGAATGATTCTTCAAATCTCGGCTGACAGATTTCTGGTCGCGGAGCCGCCCTATAACACCTCGCACAAAAACTACTTCCTCAACCTCAACCCATTATCTATCACCCTCCATGACAAGAAATGGGGTATCGTCGCTCGTGGCGGAGCCTGGGTCGTTAAGCCGAAATTCGCGCAAGTGTCTCGTTTCTCCGATGATCTTAACGGCCTGTTCTGGGCATCTGATTCCGACCGTACGGGCGCACAGTGGCAACTGATGTGCGCCGATGGCACGCCAGTCAACGACAACCTGTTCGAGTATGTGCAATCAATTCAACGTGGGCAGGATCGCGCCATCGTGGCGCGTGGGCGTGAAGGCAGCCGCCTATGGGGCGCGGTCAACAGCAAGGGGGAGATCGTCATTGAACTCAAATTCGATCATCTCAGAGCATTTAGTGACGGCTGGGCTCTTTACAGGCTTGCCGGGCGCGAAGGTCGGATAGACAAGGACGGGAACATTCTTTCAGACAAGGACATCCAGCCGAGCATCTTGAACCCTGACGCTAAAATCTCTGCCACAGTAGACGGCGAGCCTCTCTACACCGACGAAACCGGAACCAAATTGCTCGGCTCTGAGCATCCACGATGCCCGGATGGTCGCCACCTCAGCTTCGAGAATGGTCAATGGAAGATTATGACTGCCAACAAGCGCCCTGCGCCGAACATCGCGTTCCAATGGGTCAGCCTCAAATGCTCCAGCCATTCAGTCGTCCAGCGCGACGGCAAATGGGGTTTTATCACGGTCAATGGCAAGCTCCTGGCAAATCGCTATTTCGATTACGCCCACGAATTTCATGACGGTATCGCCGCAGTCATTGATAACAAGTTGACAGCGGTTATTGACGAACGCGGAAACTACCTGTTGGGGCCGCTGAAGCTCGAACGTAGATTGGGAACCAGTGGTGCAGGAGGAGCCGTTATTGAACTTGGGGCAAGACACGAATACAAGAGGCTCGACAAGGCGTTGGTCGCCGAGCTGGCGCGTGATCCAGAAGCCCTGACCCGTCCGCTCACGCCTAGTCTGCCGATGAGCGAAGGACTTGCAGGAATGCTCGATGCCAAATCTGGCAAATGGGGTTTTGTCGACGTGTTTGGACGCTACGTTATTAAGCCCCGCTTTGACGCAGTTGACTCTTTCAGAAACGGCACAGCATGGGCAGCGTTCCCCGACCGCCGCCAATGGTGTCAGATAGATAAAACCAGCCAAATTCGTTCACCGGAATCATGCAAGTGTCACCAACCGCTCATAATCATTGAACACTATCGTCGCCCGGAAGGCGCTGACTGCTACGACGACGGCCTTCGCATTGTTCGTAAATCAATGTGGTAGGTTAGGGTGAGCGCTTCGCGCAAACCCCAACATCTCTCCGATACGCAGCTTGCTGTTGTGGTTAGAGTGGTTTCGATTCAAGTAGATACAACGTCATTGCGAGCGCAGCGAAGCAATCCAGTTGTAAACCTCTGGATTGCTTCGTCGCTTACGCTCCTCGCAATGACAGATTGGGAAGTCGACTGTACAGGATTAAATAAAAAATGCTCTAGCGGCGGCTCACCTACGCTCTGCTACCTGTCCTCTGGTTGACTTGAGTCAAATACATATTGTCTCTCACAGGAGACAATAAATCCATGAAATACGAACTCGATTCTACAGATGAATTTGATCTCTGGCTTGCCGGGGCTGACAAAATCGTCAAGAATCGGCTCCTTTCTCGTCTGGCAAGGGTGGAAAACGAGACCACAAGGCATTGTCTCCCCGTTTGTTTGAGCTTCGCTGTTTCTTCGGCAGCGGTTTGCGGATGTATTACACCATGCGGGAAAGCACCATTGTCTTACTGCTGGCAGGCGGGGACAAATCCACGCAAAAGGCAGATATTTCCCGCGCCAATGCCATGTTGAACGAATTGGAAGAAGATGAAACTGAGGATTAAGCCATGCCCCTGAAAACTTCTCGCTTTGACATTGCCCGACATCTTGAAACTGACGCAGACATCGCCGAATTTCTGACGGAAACCTTGCGCGAAGGAGACGCGGCGGACTTTATCCATGCACTTGGCACAGCGGCACGCGCCCGCGGGATGACGGAAATTGCCAAAAAAGCTGGCGTTTCCCGCGCAAGCCTCTACAAGTCTCTTTCAGAAAACGGGAATCCAGAGTTCGATACGATTTACCGCCTCTGCAATGCCATGGGGCTACGCCTGACTACAACGCCGCTGACAGAACTGACCGCAATCTAATATATTGTCATTTCGAGAAGCGCCAGCAACTAGAGCGTTTTCGGCTCAAGTGAATACATTTTACGAACCCTCTCCCGGCGCTACGCGCCACCCTCTCCCATAAATGGGAGAGGGGACGGGCAGGCGGAGCGTGGGTTTCTCCCCTCTCCCACTCGGGGGTGTTCAGACCGGAGACATCGTTTACGGGTGTACGAGGACATCGCTGACACTTTCATTGTGATTTTCCCACATGAACTACATGCTGTCTCAAGTCAATCAATCCTATTTTTGTGCTGTACCACCA
>Ga0099364_10005168_pt1 | contig 19494 bp, 13 predicted proteins | sample TergutTh196P3_FD_73070 | JGI IMG/M metagenome (GOLD analysis project Ga0099364, IMG submission 73070) | Microcerotermes parvus P3 segment gut microbial communities from Pointe-Noire, Republic of the Congo - Th196 P3 | ecosystem: Host-associated > Arthropoda: Insects > Digestive system > Gut ...
GTTCAATAAGCTGATTGTTTTGAACATCATATTCAAATTCATTTTTGCTGATATACTGTCCTGTGAAACTTCGAGTTATTGTTCTTTGTAAAACTAAATCGTTATTATCAATGTTTTGCGGGTAAACGTTTAAGACTGCCATTATTACAAACCAGCCCTTTGCTTCTGCGATGTTTGCATCGCTATTTGCTGTACCTTGATTACCTCTTATGTCTAAAATCTTATGATAATCAATGTCGTTAAGTTCTGCAAATAAATTATTCAATGCGCTGACAGAAAATTTATTAATATTGCATTTTAAAAATATTAGCAATTTATTTTGGCTTACATCCAATGTTGTTAATAAATTATTTTCACAATGCAAATATTCCAGCGCTGTGTTTCGGCTCAAGTCTAATGCAGTTAGCTGATTACGTCCGCACCATAACGCCGTCATCAATGTATTTTGGCTCACATCCAACGATTTCAAACGATTATCGGTGCATTTTAAAAGCGTCAGCGCCCTATTTCTACTTACATCCAATTCTGTCAATTGATTTTCGTTGCATATCAAATGTTGCAGCATTGTGTTGCGGCTCACATCCAATGAGGATAATCTGTTAATGTCGCACCATAATTCGTCCAGCAACGTATTTGTGCTTATATCCAGCGCTGTTAGTTGATTTTGGCTGCATATCAATAATCGCAAATAAATATTTTGGCTGACGTCCAACTTTAATAATTGATTGTCACGGCAATGTAAATATTTCAGCGCTGTGTTTTGGCTCACATCCAATGATGTTAATTGATTTCTGCCGCAATACAAGCCCGTTATGTTTTTGCCTGTTATTGTTATCCGTCGCGAGTTTGTGTTGTTGTATGTACGCCAAATAGTGTCAATTCCAAGTTCTACAATTTGCTTCTGCGAGCCATCGCCCCAATCAATAGTTGCAGTTCCTAAACCCACCAAAACAATATTTACTGTTTGTGCTGCGGTGGTCATGGTTATTATACCTGTGTTTTTCGTGCTGCTGCCACTTTCACTGCGAACGTTGGACAACGCCGCAAATAAGACGGCTATTATGACTAAATAAACTTTTTTCATTTTACTATATTTATGATTAATTAGTTATAAGTTTAATTTTCGTTTTCTAAATTCCAATAAATAATATCTTTTTCGATAGTGAGGTTAATCGGTTCGCTACTATTTACCGTGTTTCTTTCTATGAAATATGCTATCAATACAAATTCTTTGTCGTTGGGCTTTATCAGGCAGGCAGTCAGACCGCCCTTTGCCGCTTTCGGGGTTTGAATAAACAACATAATCTTCTGTATTAGACATTTCAATTTTATTAAAATATTTCTTCCATTTTTTCGAATATCTTTTTTCTGAGTTCCACAGCCTTCTTTATTTCTTGCTTTTGCTGTGTTGCCCAAAAACGAAATTGTGCGCCAAGTTTTTTCATCGAAATATAATATCTGTATGCAAACAGCCCCAAAGGAAGTAGTGTTGCCGGAGCTAAAAATTTGCCCCAAAGCGGTGGAATAAAGATGACCATCAGCACAATAAGTATAAAATGGTAAAGCGGAAAAAGTACTAATCCGGCAACAAATTGCACGGTACTGATAAACTGGGGGTCTTTTACTTTGCGCGACGACAATGCTGAAAATTTGTAGGGTAAATAATTGAACAACATGCCTAATATCCAAAAAGGGAAGCCCAATAACGCAAATATGCCTCTCCCCGCTATTCCAGCCAATGTATAAGGTTGTCGCTCTATCACCCAATCGCGCAAATTATGTTTTTGTATTATGTTGAAATACTCAGCGACTGCACACCCAAGCGATGACATTTCATCGGGATTATCAAGTTCGTATTTCTGCAATACTGAAATAATTTTTTTCTGAGTTTGAAAGCGGTCTTCAGCGCTGTGGACGCTTAAACTGTTTTTTTGTATTGCCCTTTTCAGATACAGTGTACGAAGTTGCTCTATTGCTACATAATTAGGCTCGCTGTCAATGTGTATAATAGCTGCTTTCAATTTTTCTGCCAGCTTGTCCTGCATTAGTTTGTAGGCTCTTGCGGGATTTTCTACAAAATGGTCGTAATAGTCAGATACTTCAATAACATCGCCGTATCTGACAGAGAGGGCGCTACGAAACTTTTTTGTGTTTGTGTATTCAATCCCTACCGGAATAATTTTTATATTGGGACTGTTGCCATAACGTTCCTGTGCCTGCATTGCTAATCTGAAAATGCCCTTTTGCAGCATCTGCAATCGCTTCACTTTGTTGTGTACGCCTTCAGGCATTATGCCTACGCTGTGTTGACTGTCCAATACTTTGAGAATAAGTTCAAAAGTTTCCTGATTATTGTCTGACGAACTGCCACCGTCGCGTTTGCGATATATAGGCAAAATGCGCAGAAAATTAAGAATGGCGATAAGCAAAGGCTTCTTAAAAATATCGGCGCGGGCAACAAAAACAGGCTGATTGTCTTTTGTGCATATTATTGCCAAAGCATCCATCAACGCATTTTGGTGGTTGGGCGCAAAGATGACAGCGCCTGAATTGGGTACAAGTTCAACGCCGGTGACGTCTATGTTTCTGTAATACAAATACATTGCCGGACGCACAAGGACATTGCGCAAAAAACTGTAGCCCGGCGAGCGTTTACACAATTTTTGTTCTAATGTTTTTGACATTGCTATTTATATTTTTTGCGTTATGTCTCGCTCACACACCCGTCAAAAACGGATTTCTTGCTTTTTCCCTTCCAATAGTTGTTTTAGAGCCGTGTCCGGCATAAGCCGTGGTGTCTGGCGGCAGTGTCAGAAGTTTTTCTTTGATGCCGCTAATCAGTAAATCGTGATTTGCGCCGGGCAGGTCGGTTCGCCCTATACTGCCATAGAAGAGCACATCGCCGGTGAAAACAATCTTTTGTTGGGGCAGGTACAAGACTATACTTCCGGGCGAATGACCCGGCACATGCAATACCTGAAGTGATACATCACCAAATTCGACCGTATCGCCTTGATTTAAAAACACTTCGGGAGTTGGCGGTTGTTCAACGGGAAAACCAAATATTTCGGCGCGCATATATCCGTTTTCCATAAGGAACAGGTCATCGCGGTGTGCGGCGCTTTTAATTGAAGACCACGTTCTGCAGGCAAAACTGTTGCCTGTGATGTGGTCGTAATGTCCGTGTGTGTTGATTATCCATGCAGGACGAAGTCCCTTGTCTGTTATAAACTTTGCCAACTCTGCCTGTTCGTCATTTGAACAGCAAGCCGGATCGATAATCGCACATTGACCGTCATCGGCAGCTAAGATGTATGTATTTACCTCGTAAGGATTGAAAACTAAATGATATAAATTCATTATTAACAAATAAAAAAACGGCGCAAAGTTATATAATATTTTTGAGAACTCCAAAAGAAATATCAAATATCAAATGTCAAAAATGATCTACCTTTTTATTTGTCATTTTTTTTGCATTTCAACTCCTCACTTCTATTCCCTTTTCTTTCAGATATTTTTTCAGTTCGGGGATAGCTATTTCCTGATAGTGAAAAATGCTTGCTGCGAGGGCTGCGTCGGCTTTCCCTTCGCTAAATACATCAACGAAATGCTGCATTGTTCCGGCGCCTCCGCTGGCTACAACCGGCACATTAACAGCTTCAGACACTGCACGTGTTATTTCTATTGCAAAACCGTCTTTTGAGCCGTCGTGGGTCATGGAGGTTAGCAAAATTTCGCCTGCACCCAGGTCTACTCCCTGTTTTGCCCAGTCTACCGTTTTTATATCTGTTTTCACACGTCCGCCATTCAGATAAACGTACCATTGTCCGTCTTCAAAATTTGTATCTATTGCAAGGACAATGCACTGACTGCCAAATTGTTTAGCCATTTCGGCTATTATTTGCGGATTTTTTACGGCAGCCGTATTTATTGATATTTTGTCAGCGCCACACTGCAAAAGCAGCGATACATCGTCTATGCAGCTAATTCCTCCGCCTACGGTGAAGGGTATATTGATGCATTTAGCGATGCGTGTGACTAATTCCGAAAAAGTTTTCCGCTTTTCGTTTGTTGCCGTGATGTCAAGAAAAACGAGTTCGTCTGCGCCCGTTTTGGCATATAGCTCCGCAAGTTCTACCGGGTCGCCCACAGTCTTGATGTTCACAAAATTGACGCCCTTCACAGTTTTGCCGTCTTTGACGTCCAAGCATGGTATAATACGTTTTGTTAAGCCCATATTGAGATAAGATTTAAGATTTAAGATTTAAGATTTAAGAAATTTTCGAGGATTTTGTGCCCTGTGTCTCCCGATTTTTCGGGGTGAAACTGGGTTGCAAAAAAGTTGTCTTTTTGCATTGCCGCGCTGTATGGCTGTACATAATTTGCTGTTGCAATGGTGTTTTCGCCACATTGGGCATAATATCCGTGCACAAAGTATACGTATGAATGTTCGGAAATCCCTTTGAACAAAGGCGATTTCAGACTGTATATATCGTTCCAGCCCATTTGTGGAATTTTGTGAGTTTGCGACCTGAACTTTTTCACTTTTTGCGGAAAAATCCTTAGACAGTCAACGTTTCCTTCTTCAGAACAGCTACACATTAACTGTAGTCCCAAACATATTCCCAGCGCCGGCTGTTTGAGCGAAATTATCAGTTTATCCAAATTACGCTCTTTCAAATACGCCATCGCCGTAGACGCTTCGCCCACGCCGGGAAAAATTACTTTCCCGGCATGGCGAATTTCGTCCGGGTTATCAGAAACTGCTGCCCTAACTCCCAAGCGCTTAAGCGCATATTGTACCGAGCAGATGTTTCCGGCATTGTATTTGATAATTACTACACTCATCGTACAAACAACAATTCCCTGTATTTTGGCAATGTCCACATTTGGTCGTCTACAATCAGTTCCAACTTGTCTATGTGGTAACGAATATCCTCCGTCAGCGGCACAATCGTATCGTGGTATGCAATAGCCTTTTCGCGCTCTGTTTCGATGAGGTTCGCTTTCTTGCGAGCCTCAATCATATCTGCGGTCTTTTCGATTATAAAGTCGATGTGAACGCTTATTTCCTTGATAATGCGTTTGTTTTGACTGTTCATCGTTTCAGCGTCATCTTTCGAAAAGAGAGTATTGATTTTGTATACGTTGTCCAACAGTATGGATTGGTATTTTGAAGCTACCGAAATAATGTGGTTCATCGCCAGGTCGCCCAATACGCGCGATTCTATCTGTATTTTTTTTGTGTATGTTTCCCACTTCACTTCGCAGCGCGATTCCATTTCAGAATGGCTCAGCACTTCGCAGTTTTCAAATATACGCAGGTTTTCGGGTTTTAGATAGTTATCCAAAATCAACGGCACACTTGTTTGGCAGTCTAATCCGCGTTTTTGTGCTTCTTCCTTCCATTCTTCGCTATATCCGTTTCCTTCAAAATGTATCGGCTTACACTTTGTTATCAAGCTTTTGATAACTGTGATTATCGCCTTGTCTTTTGGCATTCCATCGTCAATAAGTGCGTCTACCTCTAATTTGAACTGCGCTAACTGGGCTGCTACGGCAGTGTTTAGTGTAAGCATCGCCTCGGCGCTGTTTGCCGAAGAGCCTACCGCGCGAAACTCAAACCGGTCGCCCACGAACGCGAACGGCGAGGTGCGGTTGCGGTCGGTATTGTCCAACAAAACTTCAGGAATATGCGCCACGCCAAGCTTTAACGCTGTTTTGTCGTCGAAATGAATGACATCATCGGTATTTGCGTTCTCTAATTTTCTCAACGCCTCGCTAATCTGTTTTCCCAAAAATATTGAAACAATTGCTGGCGGCGCCTCGTTAGCGCCCAAACGGTGGGCATTGTTTGCCGAACTGATAGAAGCCTTCAAAAGCCCGTTGTGCTTGTAGACAGCCATCATTGTATTGACAAGAAAAGTGATAAATTGCAGGTTCTCTACGTCGTTTTTTCCCGGCGAAAACAGGTTTACTCCGGTATTTGTTCCAATGCTCCAATTGTTGTGCTTTCCCGAGCCGTTGACGCCTTTGAATGGTTTTTCGTGCAGGAGAACACGGAAATTGTGCCGTCGCGCAATCTTCTTCATAATCGACATAAGCAGCAAATTATGGTCGTTGGCGAGGTTAATTTCCTCATATATCGGGGCGAGTTCGAACTGATTGGGGGCTACCTCGTTGTGACGTGTTTTGCAAGGGATGCCGAGTTTTAACGCCTCGTTTTCGAGGTCGGTCATAAAAGCTAATACACGCGAGGGAATAGCTCCGAAGTAATGGTCTTCAAGTTGCTGGTTTCTTGCGCTTTCGTGTCCCATGAGCGTTCGTCCCGTCATAACGAGGTCGTGTCGGGCAGCCCACAGCGCTTCGTCTACAAGAAAATATTCCTGTTCCCAGCCCAGATATGATATAACTTTTGTAACATTTTCGTCGAAGTACTTGCATACCGCTGTTGCCGTCTTGTTCACTGCATTAATAGAGCGCAGCAGTGGCGTTTTGTAATCCAGCGCTTCGCCCGTGTATGCAATAAAGACGGTAGGTATGCACAGTGTGTCGCCCAGAATAAATGCCGGCGACGACGGGTCCCACGCCGAGTATCCGCGCGCTTCGAACGTATTGCGCAGTCCTCCGCTGGGGAACGACGAGGCGTCGGGTTCTTGCTGTACAAGCAATTTGCCGGAGAACGATTCTATTAAGCCTCCGTTAATGTCGAACTCAATAAACGAATCGTGTTTTTCCGCCGTGCCGCCCGTAAGTGGCTGAAACCAATGGGTATATCGGGTTGCGCCCATTGACATTGCCCAATGTTTCATGCCCGTTGCTACTCCGTCGGCAATCGCCCTGTTGAGTGGCAAACCCTTGTCTATGGAATCGGTAAGGGTAGTATATGTATACTTGGAAAGATATCGCTGCATCTTTTGTCGGTCGAATACATATTTGGCGAAATCGTCGGCAGGACGGTTTTCGCTGTTTACCGGTACTGCTTTGCGTGCAAGGGCGTCGCGCAAAACTTCAAATCTTAGTGTGCTCATATATATTATATAATGTATAAAATTAAAATTTTTCGACTAAAATTCTAATGCAAAGGTAGTTTATTTTATTTCAAAATGCAAACATTGTTTTCATTCTCTGAATAGCTTTTTCTACGTTTTCTTCCTTTGCAAAGGCTGTGAGGCGAAAATATCCTTCGCCTGAAGGTCCGAAACCCGTTCCCGGAGTTCCTACTATCTGACACTCGTTAAGGAGTTTATCGAAAAATGCCCACGACGTCATTTTATTTGGCGTTTCCATCCAAATATAGGGTGCGTTTGTTCCTCCGTAAGCCTTAAATCCGGCATATTTCAAGCCTTCGAGTATTGTTCGCGCGTTGTTCATATAACCGGCTATTGTTCGGGCGGTCTCCTGTTTGCCTTCACGGGAATAAACAGCCTGTGCCGCACGCTGTACTATATATCCGGCGCCGTTGTACTTTGTGCTTTGATGACGACGCCACAGTTCGTTGAGCGACAGCGCCGCGCCACTGCTGTCATAAGCTATAAGCTCCTTAGGCACAACTGTGTATCCGCATCGCACTCCAGTAAACCCTGCTGTTTTTGAAAAACTGCGAAATTCTGCCGCCACTTCTTTTGCGCCCTCTATTTCGTAAATTGAGTGTGGAATGTCCGGGTCGCTGATGAATGCTTCGTATGCCGCGTCGAAGAGAATAATTGACCTGTTTTTTTTCGCATATTCAACCCATTCTGATAATTGTTGGCGGTTTAGCACGTTTCCTGTTGGATTGTTGGGCGAACACAAGTAAATCATATCTGCGCGCTGCAGGGGAAGCTGAGGCGCAAAATTATTTTCGGGCAAACATTCCAAATAAATAATATTGCTCCATTGTCCGTTTGTCATTAGCCATCCTGCGCGTCCTTCCATTACGTTGGCGTCGATATAAACCGGATAGACGGGGTCGCTAACAGCAACAATATTGTCTACTGAGAGTATATCTCCAAAATGTCCCAGCGAACTTTTAGCTCCGTCGTTAATAAATATCTCCGTGCTTGAAAGCGAAATTCCGCGCGGTATAAAGTCGTTTTCCAATATTGCGTTTTTAATAAAATCGTAGCCGCACGCGGGGGCATAACCTCTGAAGGTCTCACGATTTGACATTTCGTCTACTGCAGCATGCATAGCCTCTATTACGCTACCGTAAAGTGGACCCGTAACATCGCCGATACCCAAAGATATGACGTCGGCATCAGGATTAAGCGCCATGTATGCCTTTACTTTTCGCGCTATCTCACTAAAAAGATAGTTCTCCGACAGCGCCTTAAAATTTTCATTTACTCGTACCATATTTTTTCATTCTTCATTCTTCATTCTTCACTCTTCACTCTTCATTCTATACTCTCCATTAAAAACCCACTCCGCCCCACCTGTTAGCGTCACTTTGTTTGTTTTTTCGTTCCATTCTACTTCAAGTTCGCCTCCTAACAGTTCTATTGTAGCTTTTCGTTGTGCTTTTCCTTTCATGACAGCCGCCACGAGTGTTGCACAAGCTCCTGTTCCGCAGGAAAGCGTTTCGCCCGTACCACGTTCCCAGACCCTCATCCCTATTCGTTGGGGCGTTACTATCTGCACAAACTCAACATTTGTACGCTCGGGGAAAAGCGGATTATTTTCAACTTTTTTACCTACCGCCTCAACATCAAATTCGGCGACATTATCTACAAAGGTTACTGCGTGCGGATTGCCCATCGAAACGCAGGTAAAGTTCATACCTTCAATGGGCACGTTCATAGCATCGGGATAGTTCACCGGAATATCCTCTGCCTCTAAACGGGGCGCATCCATATCTACGCTTACCTTCAGCGCTTTACCGTTAACAACATCTAACTGCAATGTTTTTATTCCCGAGCCTGTTTCAAGGCTAATCTCTTGTTTGTTAGTCAGGTTTCTTTCGTATACATATTTACCTATACATCTGGCAGCATTGCCGCACATAGCTGATTCTGAGCCGTCGGCATTGAACATTCTCATTCTGAAATCGGCTACTTCGGAATTTAATATTAGCGCCAAGCCGTCTGAGCCCACTCCGAAATTGTAGTCGCTGATTTTCACAGCCAAAGCTTCGGGGGCTTCTATCGTATCATTGCGGGCGTCCACATACAGATAGGCATTGCCCGTACCATGCATTTTATCGAACTTGATTGTTTTCATTGTTTAGAAATATTTTTGAGCACAAAAGTAGATAATAGCGGCGAGGTACGGAAAAATGTTTTTCTGAAAGTTCTAACTTAAAATTTGCAAATTGAAAATTTCAAAAAAAATAACAGTTTTATTTATGATTTTTCACAAAATTGATTGTTTTAGTGGTGTATTTCAAATTGCCTTCTGTTAATTTGGGTGCATTTTAAATTGTCGCGAATGTTAAGGGGGAGATACACAAACAATCACTTTTGATATTGCAATATTTTGATTATCTTTGCGCCGATTTTTGAAAATGAAATGAAGGTATTATCAGAAAAGATAGAGGCAAACAGAAGGGAGTATCTGCGGCTAACTAAAAACCGCAATTACACCAATGTAAGGTTTAATCCTAAAAAATATGAAAAATAATGAAAAATATTTGCACAGATATAAAATATTTTGTATCTTTGCGGCGTTATTATAGTAGGGTGAAATTGTTTGAGGCAATGGTCGGGTTCAAATCCCGAATCGCTTACCGGACTAGGGGACTTGCAGGCATAACCGTCTGCATACTCGTAGACCGACTTTTAGCCGGTGATTTATCATCGGCATTTTTTATAGCCAATAATTGATATTAATCTCATTTACAGCATATTATCACATTTCAGCAAAAATATTTCAAAAAAAAATTGAGCAAAATTGAGCCCACAATTTGCCAGTAAAGATAATGATTTTTTGAAAATAAATGAAAAGATAAGAAAAAGCTATTTTGTAATTAGCGACTAATAATGAAGCGTTTGCGTATATTTAGATAGTAAAAGAAAAAGATAGAAATATTAATTGTTATGATGTCTCGTTATACAAGAAAAAATATTCAAAAATCAGTAAAGAGTAAAAAAAAATTTTTTTATATCAAAAATAATGTTTAACTTTGCGGTCTAATTTAAAAAAATATTGGGACCATGAAAAATCGCAAACAAAAATAAATCATGTACAAAAAGTTTTTCTCTATACTATTGATTTATACCGTTTTTGCGACAGTAGTAACAGCCCGTCATAAGTATGATAGCGCAGAATCAGTCGGCTATTCAGATGAATATGTTGTATATGTGGCGGGCAGAGAAGGCAATGTTGCCGTGCTTTGGACAAATGGTGTGGCACGCAACCTTACCAGCGGGACTAATGACGCCGCCGCGTTCTCTGTTTTTGTTTCAGAAGACAATACCGTATACGTTGCAGGCTTCGAAAGAAACAGAGAGGGAATTAGCGTTGCAACACTGTGGATTAACGGCGTTGCCAAGCGTCTTTATGAGCACCCCTTTGAAACGGCAGCCCGTTCGGTTTTTGTTACCGGCGGCGATGTGTACGTTGCGGGACATATACACGTTGGCGGCACCAACTGGCCTATCTACTGGAAGAACGACGAAATAGTTCAATTAGAGGCGTATGCAGATTATCCCACTTCTACGACGTCTATCTTTGTGGCTGGCAGTAATGTTTATCTTGCGGGATATGATAGCCACCGACCTTTTTTTGAGACGAATATGCGTCGCGGCGCCGATATGGGTGCGCTTCTATGGGAGAACGACGATTTTGACCCAATAGCCATACCGGGCATAGCCAATTGCGTGCTTGTATCAGACGACGATGTGTATATAGGCGGAAACGACGGAAACGCAGCGCTATGGAAAAACGGAGAAACGCAAGAACTCGACGTCACAGGACACAGGGCTATCACTTCCGTTTTTGTGTCGGGCGACGACGTTTATGCAGTTGGACGCCCCTTTGTAGGATATTGGCGAACCGGACAAACAATAAACCCCGATAATGGCGCTTTTTTGTGGAAAAACGGGGTTTCAAAGCGCCTTGACAGCGCCCCGCCAAATGTCGTCGCAGGAGCAAATTCAGTGGTCGTCATCGGCAACAATGTATATGTAGCCGGCGATGAAGACGGCGTAGCAACAGTTTGGAGAAACAGTGAAGCGCCAATCCGCCTTGGCGACCAGGAAAAAAAGAACAGCGTCGCAGAATCTATTTTTGTGCACACAAGATAAATGAAGAATGAAGAGTGAAGATAAGAGATTTCACTCTTCATTCTCCATTCTTCACTCTTCATTCTCCATTCTTCACTCTTCATTCTCCATTCTTCATTCCTCACTCACCAACCCTCTTTTCCGCAACAACGGCTCTATGCTTGGCATGAAGCCTCTGAAGTTCACATACATAACGTCTGCATCTCTTATGCCGCCCGGTTCGAGTATGTGCTTTCTGAAGGCTGCTGCTGTTGCTCTGTCGAAAATATCTCCGGTTGCCTTGAATGCTTCATAAGCGTCGGCATCGAGTATTGCAGCCCAGATATAGCTGTAATATCCGGCTGTGTAGCCTCCGCCCATAGTGTGATTGAAGTGGGTGGTGCGATGGCGCGGCGGTATTTGCCTGATAAGCCCTATTCTGTCCATTGATTCTTTTTCGAACTCCACCACATTTCCTAATCCCGAAACATCGGTAAGAATGTGGAAATCCATATCAAGATACGATGAAGCCAAATATTCGACGGTAGAAAATCCTTGTCCGTATTTGCCTTTGTTTTCGAGCTTTTGCACTAATTCCTGAGGAATAACTTCGCCTGTTTGATAATGTTTTGCGTATACTTTTAATACTTCGGGTTCAAAAGCCCAGTGTTCCATCAATTGCGACGGCAACTCAACGAAGTCGCGCTCTACGCCTGCCGTTCCGAAATAGTTTACGTGTCTAAACAGATTATGCAATGCGTGTCCAAATTCGTGGAAATACGTTCTTATTTCGTCGGGGCTGAAGAGTGCGGGGTTGTTTCCCGTGGGGCGCGTAAAATTACAAACTATTGTAGTAACGGGCGTTACTCGTGCGCCTTTTTTGTCTACTGTTTGCATGCGGTATGAGCCACACCATGCTCCGCTTCGTTTTCCCGGACGCGGATAAAGGTCTAAATACAGAATGCCCAGGAATGTGCCGTCCTCGTCTATACATTTAAATGTACGTACCTCCTCGTGGTATTTTGGCAAATCGGTAGCCTCTGTGAAGGTTATGCCCCACAGACGGTTGCACACGTAGAATATGCCGTTCAACACATTTTCGGCTTCAAAATAGGGGCGCAGCATCTCTTCGTCGAGGTCGAAATTTGCTTTCATCACCTTTTCGTTGTAGTATCGCCAGTCCCACGCTTCGAGTTCGAACCTTGGCGAGCCGCTGTTGATTATTCTTTGCATATTGTCTGCCTCCGATTGCGCCCTGATTAATGCAGGCGCCCAAAGCTGGTCTAAAAATGAATACACGGCGTCGGAAGTTTTTGCCATGCGTTCTACCAATGTATAATCGGCATACGTGGCATAGCCCATCAGGTTTGCTTTTTCGAGCCGTTTGCCCACTAATATTCTGATTACCTCCTTGTTATCGGTGGCGTTGTCGTTGTTGCCGCGATTGACGTATGCGGCGTGTATTTGCTGGCGGAGGTCGCGGTTGTCAGCAAATTGCAGGAACGGCATCACACTGGGGTTTTGCAGGGTAAACAGCCACCCTTCCAAGCCGGCTCTTCGTGCCGTTTCAGCAGCTGCGTCTATTTGAGGTTGCAAAAGCCCGCTTAAATCGGCTGCATCAGTGATGTGCAGGCGAAAGCCGTTAGTTTCGGCAAGCAAGTTTTGGCGAAAAGTGAGTTGCAGCGTCGAAATCTCTTCGTTTAGCGCCCTAAGTTTTTCCTGCTCTGCAGCCGGCAGGTTAGCGCCGCTACGAACAAAGCGCTTGTAGATATCTTCGGTCAGTCGCATCTGCTCTTCGTTCAGACTAAGCGTTTCGCGCTTGTCATACACTGCCTTCACTTTTGCAAACAGGTCCATGTTCAGATAAATATCGTCGCTGTGTTTAGACAGTTTCGGAGTTATTTCTCTGTCGATGGCTTGCAGCTCGTCGTTTGTTTCGGCGCTGTTTAATCCCGAAAATACCGGTCTTATTCTTCGCAGTATACTTCCGCTTTGGTCTAATGCTACGATAACATTTTCGAAATCGGGCTCGCGTCGCGACTTAACGATAGCGTCAATTTCGTCCAACTGTTGCTGTATACCCGCTTCAAACGCCGGCATATAGTCTGAAATTTGGATTTTATCGAACGGCGGAACGCCAAAAGGGGTGTCAAACTCACTCAAAAACGGATTTGACGACTTCTCTGGGGTGCACGAATAAACGACGCATCCCACTATACATAAGGAAATTACAAAAATTTTCATCATATTTATTACATTGTTAAATTAAAACGCTGCAAAGTTACAAAAAATAATGTATGTATTAAAAAAAAATTAAAAAAAATATTTTTGAAGATATAATCTGAATGTACATCCGGCAGAGCAAATTAATTTGACGTTTCGATGTAATTATTTTTTCAAATGAAAAACAAATAACGCGGATTTACACAAAAATCCGCGTTATTCGTATTATATCTTTTTGAAACACACCTGTTTATTGTCCGATTACAGCATATATCGTTACAATATACGCTGTCTGTCGGTTCCAGATTTGAACATTACGCATATACTCTGTAAGAGTTATCGTTGGTTCTCTTTGGTCAAAGCTGTATTCAGACGCCGCGCCAAGTATCCGCCAGCCGGTTATCATATCGGTATTGAAGCCTTCTATTCCCGCATAAACCGTACTATAATCTTCAAAAACATAATTCCAGTTTATTGGCGCTACCCCAAACTCGAATGGTCTTAAATTAACAGGAACAGATTGTAACACGTTTCCTTGCGCGTCCATATATCCGCTGAACGATACATATACATAAGGTCTGATTATGACATACATGTGTATTTCATCTGTATTAACAGCATCGAACATATCGTCTGTAAAATAGATATCATCGGGTTTTGCGCCATCAAAAGTATGTTCGGTGCTGCTTATCCAGCCGGTTATCCGGTTTTCTATGAATGCTGTTGGTAAATCCTGACGACTGCTATAACTTTCGAAAACATCATCCCAATTTAGCTCATTAGGCTTATCAAGTTGAACAATCTGCGAGTACAGTCCCGAAATTTCTACAAACACAGTGCTGCTTGCGTAGTTGAGCCCCTTGAACACTACTTTAGCGGAAGGCGGGTTGATTATCGCTTGTACATAAATTACATTTTCTGCGCTTTCTGCATCGAGCATGGCTTCAGTAAAAATGATTGCAGGCGTTTCGCCCGGAAATCTGTTCTGACTGCCGTTAATCCAGCCTGTTACCCATTCTACATTATATTCGAAGTCAGCCCATGGATAACCTTCGTAACTTTCGAAAACCTCCTCCCAGTCTATTTCAGCTTCTACTCCGAGCACAACCTCTTCTTCCAGCGTATAAATAGCCGGAGTTATTGTACGCAATCCGCTGATATCGTTAAACAAGCCGTTGAAAATTATCTTGGCTACAGGTCTTTTAATCACAGCATACACAAGGATTTCGTCGTTGGCGTCCATCATTTCTTTGGTGAAACTAATGGCGGGTCTTTTGCCGTCAACTCTTTGTGCGTCTACTATTTCCCATCCAAGCACCCATTCTTCGTTGAAAGCGATAGGGCATGCTTGCTGGTTATATCTTGCATAAACAAGTTCCCAGTCAATCACATCGTTCTTATTGAGTTCAACTGTAAATGAAGGAAGTCCTGTACATTCGTAGTCTTTGTCGTCTTCTATCACTCCAACGAACTTAACTTTTGCCTTAGGCTTCACAATCACTGCATACACCGGTATTTCACCGTCTTCTACCATATCTTCCGTAAACGTTATTTTAGGTCTTCTTCCTCCCGGAACCCTTTTACCGCCTACTTCCCATTCAATTACCCACTCTTCTTCTACATCAAAACATAACTCTTTATATGCTTCAAAAATAGCATCCCAGTCGATGTCAATTTCTTTGTCAAGCTCAACTTTTAGCGCGGGTAGTCCATCACACGGAATTTTTTCTCCGTCTTCGTCAATTATTCCGACAAACACAACGTCGACTTCATCGGGGTCGCTGCAGTCGCAATCTTCTTCAAATTCAATGAACAACACTCTCAAACCGGCTGTGCCGTTGGCTAAAAATACTACGTTGCCCCTTGCTTCGACATTATTGGCTGAGGCATCGCCTCTGAATATTCTGCTGGCATTTCTACCGGCAAGCTCGCGATTATTCCCGCTACCAATAATTTCGTACCAGTAAAGCCCTTGCCGTCCGTTAGCAAGTAATAACAAGTCAGACTGGATATCTTCACTGCCTTGCGTTCCGTTCGTGAAGTATGGCTTTTTAGGGTAGCTGTTGACGCTCATACTGTTTGTAACGTCTTCCCGGTAAAACCAACAGTCCAAATTATCCACATTAGAAGCGCGGCAATCTGCGTATTCTCTGTTTGGCGGAGGCAAACCTACGGTCAGGGCGCCACTCTTGGAAATCATTTTCATTCCGGTTTGATTTTGTGCCAGAAATAGAAAATTGTTCCACGCAAAAAGGTCTGATTTAGCGTCTTTCTGAATACTTTCATCGCTGTAGTATACGTCTGCGGCAAAAGAGCCGTCGAAGTTAAAACGCGAAACCGTTGCAGTGGGTCCCTGCATCACGAAAACCCCGCTGGGGTCTACATCTACCGACCTAACGTCGTCGAGCTCCACAAATTTCTCTTCTACAAGGGTGTTTGCGTTGAATACATACAACCCGCCGCTTGTAAGAGCCGGACCGTCCTTGGCGTTGTCGCCCGAAGTAACGTAAATCTTGTCTTCATACCGGCGTATAGACGTTGTCTGATACGAGCCAAGCTGAATGATTTTGGGTTCTGCGGAAACCCGGAACTTCATATCTGAGCCCAATTCCACAACCATAAACAGCGCCGGGGTTTTTTCGTCTTCAAACCCGAACCAGCCGGGCTCGTCTGTTGCGCCGGCAACGTAGAGCTTACGGTCGTGATAGTCAATAGCATTGACCTGGAAAGATACGTCCTGGCTCTTCATTTCGAGCAACGCATGACCTGCCAAACTAACGGGTCTGTCCCTGTCTCCGGTATATGTATACCTGAACAATGCTACGCCGCCATAGTTGCCGTCATATTGCCTGTTGTACGACACAAATACATATCCGCCGGCATCGTCAGCTTCGGCAATTTTCACGTGCGAAGCCTGCGTGTTAATCCTTACGCCGTCTGCAACAACCGAAATTGCAGGTGATGAAAGTATATGACGAAACACATAATTGTTATCGGGCTCCGGCTCAACGTCTGCCCTGGATATATCCCCGGAACGAGCGCCAAGCCCAACAAGTTCGGCTTTAGGATATGTACCTACATTCACAACCTCCATAGTGGGGGTGTTGTTAACCGTAACCGCTCCGTTAAAAAATTCTACCTCATCGCCCGGATTATCAATTACCTCCGGTCGTTCGCGTTCGCAGCCAACTAACAGGACGATGCAGAAAATCATCAAAATCGAAAAAAACTTTCTCATTTTTTACATGTTTATTAATTTCTAAATTTAAAATTATAAATGAGTATACGTTATATAGAACAAAATGTTATATTTATATTAATATTTTTTTCGATTTTAACAAATTTTAAGATATTTGGAAAGTGCCATAAACACTGTATATAGGTTGTAAATATCTAATAACCATGTATTTATTCAAGATTTTAGCATCTGTGCGGCTTTTACAGTATAAATGATTTTTCGTAACTTTTTTTTGAAAATAATTGAAAAATGCGTATCTTTGCACTGAAATTTGTAAAAAAAAGTTTTATGCGGAAAATATTCAATTTGTTTCTATTTTTTTCAATTTTGACTGCCCCATGTGATGCTCAGGATTTTTTGTGGCAGGCAGGGGTGCGCTCGTTTTTCAATAATACGGAGTTTTCCAAAAGCGCCGTAAAGACCGACCAAACTATGACCGGCGTGCATTTTGCGCCTCTGATAGGGTTGGGTTATCAGGAAAATCATCGTATTTTCGTTGGTATAAACGCCGTACACGAATTTGGCAGCCAAACTCCGGTTGAATACCGCTTCCCGATTGCCTGTTATCAGTTTGAGGGTGAAAAATATTTGTTTTATATGGGCGCTTTTCCCCGCAAAACATTGATAGACAACTATCCCAGAATGTTTTTTCAGGATTCCATCAGCAATTATCGTCCCGTAATTAACGGTCTGTTTTGGGAGTTTCGCTCACAAAAAGATGACTATTTTAATGTATGGTTAGACTGGACGGGCAGGCAGTCGTTCGATGTGCGCGAGGCGTTCTTCATGGGTTGGTCGGGAAGATACAACCGCGGCATGTTTTACGGGCAACAATTCTTCTATATGTTTCATTATGCCGGCAGTTTGAACCGCGCAATTCCGGAGCCCGTGCAGGATAACGGACTTATTTTAACTTCGCTGGGAATAGACCTGACAGAAAAGACAATGTTTGAAAAGTTGGACGTCAATATCGGGTGGTCTGTAGGTCTCGACCGCGACAGAGGCAGCGCCGACGGCTGGATAACGCCGCATGGCTTCCTGTCTGAAATAAGGGCAGAATACAAAAATATCGGGATTTTTAATACATTATATGTCGGGCAAGGGCAACAGTCGCTCTACAAGCAGCATCAAAACCGGCTATACTGGGGCGACCCCACATACAGAGTGTCAAAATACAACAGAGCCGATGTTTATGTAAATTTTGTTAAAAACCCGGTTGTCAGCGTGAAACTTATTTATTCACTGCATTTTATGGAAAACAAAATGTTTCACGAGCAATCGCTTTATGCGACCTTCGATTTGGATAATTTTCGCTTCAAAAACAGCCACGAATGACACGAATTGACACGAAAAACACGGTCGCAAGACCTAAACTGCGACCGTGTTAGTAAAATCATTCAGAGGCTTCATCCTCTACAACATCTAAAACCAGGGTAAAAAAACGTTGTTCCGGATATTCCCCCCAAGGGAAAAATTCTTTTCCTTCAAATACGATTTATAATCAATCTATCTGTCTATTGCAAAATTTATTTATTACAAATATCCCGGGTTTTGTTCCATGCTGGGGTTGTTTTGCATTTGTTCGAACGGTATCGGGAACAGTCTGCGCGATTTGTCTGTATTTCGTGTTCCACCGCTGCCGTCTGCGTATGGTCCTTCGTTGACGAAAGAGCCAAAGCTTGGGTAGTTCCAATTGGCGTCCCACCAAGGCACTCCAAATTCAAACTTATCAAACCGGATGAGGTCTCGTCGTCTGAAGCCTTCGAAAATAAATTCGCGTCCGCGTTCTTCCAGCAACTCGTCCATATCAAAATTATCTACTGTATATCTGTCTCTATTTGTAACAGCATCAGCTGACGCCCAGTATGTCGGCAAATAAGCCCTTTGCTTTACTTGATTGACGAGGTCTACAGCTTCCTGAGTAACTCCTCCGGCTTTACGCATCAACGCTTCGGCTTTGGCAAAATAAATATAGCTGAGCCTGTAGATAAAGTAGTGGTTGTTGCGATGGTTGCCTAAAGAAGCTGAAGCAGCAGCGCCCGGTATTAAACCGACAAGAGGAGGACGTGAAGTAAGCATGGCATGGCCGGCGTTGTTGAACGGATGAGTTACAGCGCTTTGACCGTTTGCTTTATATTTGTTTGTGCGAGCGCCCACGTTTTCTGTGCAGCACTGCCACATAAAGCGATAGTCGGCTAAGGCAGTTTCAAAGTCTGACGAAGCGGGGTCGTGATTGAATTGATATCCTCGCGTCCTGTTCGTACTGCCTGAAAAATTGACAACCAATCCGTTGGCACGGTCTGCAGCTGATGCGGCATCCCATCTGTCCATCAATATTTCTCTTGTACTTTTGTTTACAGTTCCTCTCTGTGTCCAAGTGCTCAAACGGCAAGCGTCCAATATCCTGTCTCTGTAAAAGTCATCGGGAAACTCAGGGGAAAACCAGTGTACAAATTCAATATCTCTCATCGAATAGATATCGTGCTGTCCGTCTTCAGTTGAGTTCCAGCCTGCCGGAGGTGCAGGAGGCGGAGGACCGGTTACTATGTATCTTGCCGTGATAGGTCTGTAGGCAAAAATAATAGGCAGGTTGGCAAATTCTTCCTGTCCTGTTACCCATGCTCCCATGTTTTGGCGGTTTGCGCCGCTACCCAAGTTGTAGTATGGAGCCTTCCAACGTTCCAGAGCTGTGCCAAATCCATGTACACCGGCGCCATAGTTTCCAAATTCGGGGCAGCTGTCTATACCATACAAGAACCAGCTGTGCTTACGCAAGTCGTGGTCGTTGAACCTGAAGAACGCGTTGGGCATTACAACTATACCGTTGTTTCCTCCGTAGTCGGCGCTCAC
>Ga0099364_10005169_pt1 | contig 19493 bp, 24 predicted proteins | sample TergutTh196P3_FD_73070 | JGI IMG/M metagenome (GOLD analysis project Ga0099364, IMG submission 73070) | Microcerotermes parvus P3 segment gut microbial communities from Pointe-Noire, Republic of the Congo - Th196 P3 | ecosystem: Host-associated > Arthropoda: Insects > Digestive system > Gut ...
TTGCGTTGTAGCGGCTTGCTGTCGAAGGGCAGCGACTCGGTGGTTTCCGATAATGTGTATTTGGGTTCTGCTTCGCCATTGACCCAAAAGAGTGCTTCCCGCAATCGCCCGAAGGTATAAAATCCTCTATCGGCGTGGGGATCGTTGGGGTCTTCGGGTTGTGAAAATCCTTTGAGGTCGACTCGCCAGTATTTATGTGGTTCTTCGTCATCGCTGGTATGATTGACTTGCACTCGTCCGCCGACGATGTTGAATTCTTTGACACTGTTCCATTCTACGTTGTCGTCGCTGTACTCTAATGTGCAACCGTGAACGTCTTGCAATGACTTGTACTCGCAGGCGGGAAAGAGTTCTTTGCGTTGTACGAGGCGGATGCGGGTATCAGGAGCGGCAGGAGCGGTGCCGCCGACACCGGCATTGCGGACATACCAAAAGACTTCAGGATCAAGCGTTTTGCCGACACACGTAAACTCTCCATCGGGATTGGGGGCAACCGACGGCAAATCATAACGCTGTCCATTGGAAGGACTACCCCCCGTCCGTAACATCACCGGGCGGTCATACGGAATCACTTCGCACACGCCTGTTGTCCCGGCATTGTAATCGCTGTCGAACATGACCCAGTTATGCCCGTCATCGCCGCCAGTAATCCAAGCGTAACCGTCGTCAATGAAATCGCTCGCCGTGATCCGTGTAAAGCCGAAGCGGGGGACGTTTGAATTCAAAACGCACGGGATTTGCGTTTGCGATTGATCGTCAAAATCATGCGGACGGAGCGATTGCTCGACGGCAACCGAGCGGAGCGCATTGATGTCCCGTGCCGTGATTTCCGAACCTATTCTGATGTTTAAATGATTAACCATAGCGAGGTCGTCCGTCGAAGTTTCTCATTCCATTGGTATTTCGCACAATCAGTTGCAACGCACCGATTATCTTGTCGTCCGTAAATACAACGGGTTGCGGTATGTTCTGTTTTGAAGCGTAGTTGTTAAAGGGGGTCGAAGGCATTCCAAACATTGCCGGGGCTGATTTTGCCCACATCTCGCTGTTGAGTTGCTTGTACGTAGTGGACATGTCCGCAACATACTGTCCCGTGTTCTGTTCGATGGCAGAGAGGTAAGAAATCTGCTCCCGATGCCGGGCGGCTTCGAGAGCCATTCGTTGTTTGAAGTCCGCGTCCAGTCGGACGGAACCTCTTGCGTCTGTCCGCAGCGACTCCATCGCTTTCATTCGCTCCTGTTCGGCTTTGCGGATTATCGCTTCATTGGATTCTACCGTGTGTTCCGCATCTCTACGTTGCCCGTCAGTAATGTTTTGCTCGGATAATCGTTTGAGTGCCAGTGCCAGCCTTTGTCTTGCTTCGCTTGTTGCCTCTTCGTAGGCAGTGTTGATGGACTGCTCCTGCTGTGCTTCATAATCCCGCAAGCCCTGCATCCGCTGTTCGTGGAGTGCCTGCTCACGGGATTGCCGCATTTTATAAACCCGGTCGATATTTGCCATTTCAAAGTCGGCGGCGGTCATTGTGCCGGACCGCATTCCTTCAAAGATTTTGATACGGAAATCGCTGATGGCTTGCATGTCTTCGGCGGCAATGTTTCCGGCGGTAGTGATGCCCGTTTCGGACAGGTTGCGCTGAGCGGACTGCTGCATTCGGGCAAGGTTATCCCGCTCCGTTGCAAGCCGAGAGGCGTTTTCGGTTCGCAACCGCTCATTCACTAACAGCGTTTGCCGTTTCATTTCGGCGGTTCGCATCTGTTCGGCGGTAGTCGCTTTTTTAACTTCCTCACGATATTCTTTTTCGATACGAAGAACGTTGTTTAGGTTCTCTTCCCATTCAGCGATTGCGTTTCTGCCGCCATTGTTGCCGGTGGTCATCAAACGTCCGATTTCGTCGTAAGCGGCGGCGATGGTCTGATGTGATTTTTTCCTTGCTTCAGCCATTTGCAATTCAGACTGTTGCTGTGCTTCCAAGCGAGCTTTGTCTAAAATATCTATTTCTCCTCGGTTCCCTTCTTTCCACGCTTCTTTACGCAATCGCTCATACTCTTCGAGATATCTTAACCTTGCCTTATGTGTTTCTTCTATGTGCGTCATCTCTATTGCGTATCCTGTTGCGTCAACGCCGGATATGCTATCGATTGCGGCTTGCCGAATTACATTGTTTTGCAATCGCATGATTTCCGCAATATCTCTTTCCATAATTTTTTTGTCCCAACTTTTTTCTGTTTGTGCATCGGTGTCTATCCCAATAGTTTTCGCGATAGATTTCCTTTTTGCAGTTTCTTTCTGCTGTTCTACGGCTATGCCATCAACGAACGTGTTCAGCAATTTTTCTAAATGGTCTCTATTTAGAAATTCTCCGATGACTTCTTGCTTACCCACTCCACCTACGTTTCCGACCGTAATTTTACCCCTATCACTCCATGTGTTATCCCAATTCATTTCTCTTGCTACCCGGATTTCACGCCTATTTCCGTCGGGCATTTCCAAAATAATTCTAGCGTTTTTCCTGTCGACACCTGCGCGTTCGTCAGCGGTTTTGCTACCACCTTGTAGTTTCGCAAGAGCCATGTCGGTATTGTGGCGATTTGCCATTTCTCGATTTTTGGCGATTTCTTCTATAAGAAGAACATTTTCCTCGCGTCTATTTCTGTTTTGCTCTAATTCTTTCTGTTTTTCTCTTTCGAGATTATTTGCAATTTTTTCCGCATCTATCAAGCCGCTTTTTAGATTGTTCTGCAATGAATACATCTTTTCCATGTATCCCAGTTGTAACTTGACAATGTCCAGTCGTTGTTGTTCTGCCTTAATCATTATGTTGGTACTATATGTTGATGCCGTGTACCAATCCTTCAATTTTATAAACGCTTCTTCTAACGCTGTTATCGCTTTGAACGTGCCGTAAGCAGCAGTCCCCAAAACAGTCAGCCGCATCGCCACTGCTCCGATGTTTTTTATTGTCGGCGGGAGTGCTGTGTTAAGATACTGGTTGATCGCATTTTGCGATTCCTTCGCGATTTTAGCGAGTTCCCGGTTCGCTTGCGAAGGGTCGACGGCTAATCCTATGTTAATGTCAATATCGTTATTCATAATTTGCCTTCCTTTCGCTCTTGATTTTATCTATATGAGTTCTGATAATTCCTGTAGTTTCCCTGATTTCATTAAATTCTTCCATGTATTTTTCTTCAAAGTCTATTAACAGTTTTCCCTTGTCGCTATAAACTTTGAATCCTTTGAACACCAAACATGGCTGATGAGTCCATTCTTTGTTTGATAAAACTCTCCTAAAAACAAACCCTTCCTTAAACTCTGGTGACTCGAGTTCGTTTGTCAGTGATTCTATCATTCCCGATGATTCCCACAAAATCGATTCGTAAAACAGTTCAATTTCTGTGTTTTTGTCGCTCAGGAAGTAAGATTGATTTACCCGTATAAATGCCGGGTAGTCCCCTTTTGCCAAATCTTCCTTCGTATTTTCAAACCTCTTTTTTGCATGGGGTGCTATCTCTTTCAATTTGCTACTTACATACTCGCCCAACAGTTCCAATTCCTCTGTGACTTCCCGTTCGATAACAGACTCTTTACCGCATCCGGCAACCAGCGTCAGAATCAGAGCGGCGATAACGATATTTGATTTTGTAATGAGGTTCATGATTTTGTCCTTTCAATGTTAGGGTGCAAAAATTCTCCCGTCATTTTAGCACAGACGGAGCGGTTAAGGTTACAGTCCCAATTCTACAAGCCGTTTCCGTGCGTCTTGCGTCCCCTGAATGCACTTGATCGCTTCCGGCTTCAATGCTTTTTCGGCATCGTCGAGACTTGCAATGCCGTCGCTCACAAAAGCACGTCCGTCTATGCCGAGGAGTTCCCACGCTTCGACAAGCAGGCATCTTGCCCGTTGGTAATTGTAGCCCAGCCCGTGAATGTCGTTAATGCAACACTCGGCGTAACTAATAGCCTTGTCGATACGGTACATCAAGTCCGCTAAATCTTCGCCGACGGTTTCTCCTGCTCGTGCCCGAAGATACCTTCTTGTTTCCGTGAGGAAAAAAGCCAACGAATTTCTGCCTAACAATTTACTCATTATTTCAATTCCTCCTGTACTATTTTTGCCAGTCTGTCCGTATCGACGGCACAGATCGGCTTTTCCTTCATAATTTCGATAAACGTCGCCAGTTGGGCGTAGGGCATTCCCGACGGGTGGTTGCTCGTTTGGAATCGAAACGAAAAGCCGTCCTCCCGGACCGTTACATTCCGCATTGCAAACTGTCCTCGTGTCGCCCCGGTACTCGTCGCTAAATCGCCGAAAACAACCTCGGAATCGTAGTAATCCAGTTGAGCGTCCAGCCATTCGTTGGCGGCAATACCGCATATTCCTTCGCCCGGCGGCGGAGTGATTTTTACATCGATTCCATTGTGCAGGGCGTAACTGCCGTATTTTGCGACCGGCGGGATTTTTGCGGTAACACGGACATCAGGAACACTGGCACCGGCAACCGTCGCCGTGTCGCGGGGCGGTTTTGCCCCAGACCCCTGTGCGGCGAGTTTACCCAGCAGAGCGTCAACGACACTCCCTCTGTACCCTCTTGTGAACCAGTCCGCAAAACTCATTACATTGCCTCTGCCAATTTGTGTACAATAATCAACTTGATAACCTCCAAATCCGTGAGCATAATCGGTTTGTGTTTCATTTTTTCGATGTACTCCGCCACTTCGTTATACTTCGGCGGCTTCCACGTCTGTCCCTTTCGCGGTCCCCGTTGAATCTTCGTTGAGGGCAACTTCCATTGGTTCTCCCGTGCTGTTTTTCGCCTTTTTTGCTTGTCGCCCAGCCTTTCCTCTTCGGGAAATTGAAACTCAATTTTGTTGTCCTCGATGTTTGTATCGTTTCGATGTCCTGTGCGTCCTAGCGTTTGCCCTGTGGATGTTTCCGACCCGCCGTAAATCCCTAATTCGTTTTCGTAGTACAACCGTTGGAGAATCAAGTATTCCTTCCATATTTTCGTCATCGTCTCGCTCGGCACCGGCAAGCCGGTAATCGTCAGCGTAAATTTGCCCAAACCGCCGCCCGATGGTCGTTCCGTGCTTGCTTCGGCGATTCCGTCGCAACCGTCCAGAATCAGTTGATCCAACTCGTTCATGTTGACTCTGCCGTTCTTTCGTGCCGCCTCCCGGAGTGCTTCGATAATCCGTTTTTTGACTTCATCTGATAAACTCATCGCTCTGTGCGCCCCGCAGGCGGAGCGGCTAACTTGACGGTATTACACTTTCCAGCCTTTTTATATCCTCTTGTATTTTTCTCCTTTTGATTTGTTTGATAATTTCAGCACACAGCGTCATGACGTATTCACGGGGTACTTTCAGCCGTTTCCCTTCGACTTTAATGTCCAACACTGGATTACAGCAACAGACCACACAACGCGGCAGCCCTTCATTGACAGACTGATACGTGTAGCCTTTGCCGGGCACCAGTTCCCATTCCAGTTCGGCAGTTTTTGTCAGTTCGCAAAACCTGTCCATTACTGCAATCCATTCAGTTTCCATTGTTTCGTCTCTCCAGCGTTTGTTTCAGTATTTCCTTGAACTCTTCGGGATTATTGGTCATGGCGACCGTTTGCCCGTTTCCGTTCTCTTGCTGTGCAAAATTCGGGTGCATGCGCAGAATAGCGTCTGCCTGTTCGAGTGTCAGTTTTCGAGCATCTTTCTGCGGTATTCCTATTGAAGTCAGAGCGGCAAGCATCTGGTCAATTCCCTCTGTATTCTGCTCATCGGGAATCTCGTCGTCCGAAAATTCCTTTGAAGTCAGCAGGGCAAGGTCAAACATCGCTGTATTGAACCTGCTCATGATTTCGGAATAGACCAGCATATTGCTTCGTAGCACTGCGTCCCATTCTTCGAGCGTCGGGAAACGGTGTTTGACGAACACCCACGTGTAATGGAGCATTCCGTCGAGCGTGTTGAACAGAATATCTCTGCCGTCTTTTGTATCGATGGAGAGCCGGACGATGTGGGACATTGCCAGTTTCAGAAAAGCGTCCCGCTCTTTCGGCGGCCAGTCTTTCACGGCATCCTTCTGTGCCGTAAGGTAGTGCTGCCGAATGTAACTGTTCAGGTACGTCATTCCTTCGATGGTGATGTTCTGAATTCTGATGTCTTCCGTGTCGGCAAGATGTCCGTCCACATCCAGTCCGCACAGTTTGAAGGTTACGCTTGATGTAAAAAGGTTCGTTCTCATGATTTTTTCTTTTCGGGTTTGAGCGGCAGTGTACCGGGATTCAACGAGAGTGTTTTGTTTTCCCCGCAGCAGGGATCGGCGACGGGGGCAGTCTCTTCCCGCTTTTCGTAATGTTCGCATTCGCCGCATTTGGCATTGGTGACGTTCGTCGTCTTACAGCATCGGATCGCCTTCAAGCCTTCCGGCAGGTATCCGGTGCAATAGCCGAATTTGCAATTACAAATGGACATGGGTTATTCCTCTGGTTGTTCGGGAAATTCGTGCGATTCAACAGCAGGGCGTACGTCAGGCGTTGACGCACTTGGATTTTTGATAGTGATTTGATCATAATCGCCTAATCCTTTCACTGCCCGCACCATTTCGTCAGGACTCATTTGTCCGAAAAAATTGTAGTTCGTGATATTGATGGTTCTGTTGAACATGTTGATTTTGATTTTCTTGATGGTGATTTCGATGAGTCCTTTCAAGACTTCGCCCACCCATTGCATAAAATTTATGATCATGGTACAATTACCTCTCTTTAATCATGGTTTTGTCCCGCCGTATTTCTTTGCTCGAAACGGCGGGACTTTTTCATTCTCTTACGCTGCTGCGCCGACCCAGTACACACCGTTGGGGTCCTTGATGTAGCCAGCCCCCGTCGTCGCACAATCGCACGGAGCAATGCTGAACGTCATGTTAAGCGTGTAGGTAACAGCGTCGCCGCCTGTGTTGACGGTGAGGTTTTCCTTGCCGCCGATAAGGAAATACTTGAAGTCCCAAAACTTCGTCAGATCGCACGCGTCCGTGTAAATTTGCAAGTTATTGCAAGTGCCCACGTCCGGTATCTGCGACGGATCGGCACACGAAATCGTCGCATTGAAGGTTACATTGACCGCCCCCATTCCCATCACGGTTTGCCAGCCGCCGGTGCAAGAGTCCGACGTGGTGTTCGGTTGTGCCGAAAATGCAACTGACGCATTCTGAGCGCACAAGCCCTGATTATTCAAAACGAGAGGAAAGAATGTCCCGTCCGACTTCGGCATACTGAAAACACGGGGCAGGCTGGTGTCCTTGATGGGAGTCGTGGTCGGAGTGATGATCAATTCGTCCCCTGCCTGCCGATAGTTGCTGACAAAGGTATAGTCCGCGCTCTGTGTCAACGCTTGCCAGTCCCAGTTGAAGGTCGCACCGTTCACACTCGCCCGGAGTTTGAAGAGCAGCCCGTCAATGCCGTCGGTGGCGAAGCCAGTGAAAATACCGGTATCGCAAATTTTCACGAGCGGCTCGGCACCAGCGACGCTAAATCCGCCGTTTGCTGACTTTGCCCCCGCCCACGATACCTGATAGCCCTGCGTGTTACTTCGGGCTTCGCTTGTAATAGGGGCATTGACTCCCATGTTCCACGATTTGAAGTGCGGCACAACTCCGTTCAGTGCCTGAAAAGCACCGTCCTTGCCGCTAAAACGTCTGCATACTCCGCTCATGTTGATTCTCCTTGATGGATTGTAAAGTGTATCTGCACTGAAAAGCCGACTTCAAACGTAAAGCCGCTCTGATTCTTTCGTATTTCCTTGTCCCGACCGATACTGCCGTCCCCTATCAACACATGTCTCACAATGGCGTAAGGCTTGCCGATGTCCCAATGACACACTTCGTTGGTGTGCATCGCTACGGCGAGCAGTGTCATGATTTGATTGTAGAGTTTGGTCGCATTCGTGATTTTCCAATTCCCGCTGGCTACCGATAGATTGAAGTTGACTTCGCTTTGGATGTTGCAAGAGTCCGCCGTCTTGATGCGGATTCTCGTCATTTCCAATACGACTTCGGGCATATCTGCCGGCTGGATTTCCTGTTTCTTACTGTACCTCGCTTCCGCTGATTCTTTGTCCCAGCGGATATAGTTAAAGGGCTTGACTCCGCACTCTTTTAGCCCGACGACCTGCGGATAGGTTTTGCTCCCATTCCACAGGTAGTCGCTCACACAGGTATAGAGGTTGCCGAGAAAGTCCATTGTTTTGGGAGACGGCAGTTTGCAGACGGCAGACGGCAGTTTGTCGGCGGTTACGCCGCCTTCTTTCTGCTGCTGTCTGCTGTCTGCCGTCTGCGGTCTAACTAAAGGTTGCTTGAATACATGCTTCGGGGAGTGCGTTGACTTCGATTCGGTTCGATTCGACGTAAATCCCCATTCCGCTGCCGTCCTCTTTCGCCCAGGTCTTGGCGTAAAATGGCATCCCCATTTCGCCGTCCTCTTCCACGAGACTCGACGGAGAGAGCACCGATTGAAACATGTCCCGGACCCCCATCGGAAAGAAAACCGCCTTGTTTGTCGGGAAGTCCACACTCGACCGATAGTTCAGGAACGTAATGCCGGCGTAAGTGAATACGTTGGCAAGAGCCCCCCAGTTAATCGACGTTTGATTCGGATGCGGCGTTCCCAGCGTTTCCGTGGTGAACGCAACCGAATGCGTCTGGTCGCCGATACTGCGGTACTTGAAGGCTTCCTGTACTTCGGGAACGCTGAACAACTTTGCCCACGCATCGTCGCCGATAATACTGACAAAGCCGGTACTCGGTATTCCTTGCAGAACATCGTTGATTGTGTCCTTGATACCTTTGCAGTATTGCATCACGCTGGTCGGCGTGGTCATTGCGGCAACACTGAAATTCTTCTCTGTCGGCGAGACTTCAAAGAAGTTATACCAGTTCGCCAGCGTACTGCCGTCGGTATTGTTGACGATTCCGAAGAGTGCCTGCATCCGCCACGCTTCGATGGTGCTTTCCACTGCGTCCTGCCGCATCCATTCCAGCCGGTCGGCAAGAACACTGGCGACCGACTCGACTTCCATCGTTCCGAACCGCCGGACACCGACTGTATCCTGTTTGGTAACGAGAGTGGTCGTGTTCGCCGACCACGTATTGAAGGGGCGGGCGAATCGGTTCGGCGTGTCATAGACGTTGTTCCGCACACCGAAGGGCACTCCTTTGAGGATTTGCCGTTCGCCGAAACGCCGCTCGATGATTGGTGTCCGCGTGTTGGTGGGGAAATCGGTAAAAATACCCAGTGCTTGAATCAAGCGGGGTGCGTAGGGAATCCGGTTGACCGCCGCTGTCAGTTGCGGAACCGAAAACAATCCTTGATCTTGAAAAACGTTAAAGTCCATTGTGATTTGAGGGGTTAATGGTTGATTGTCAGCACCGGGCAAGCCCGGTCGCTAACTTAGTTCTTGAAAACGAATCCCTTTGCTTCCAGGTCCAACTGTGCGGCGGGATATAATTCCGGGTAACGCTCTTCCAGTTTCGACCGGTTGAGAACGACTCCGTAACCGTTTTTGATGACGGCAACGTCGTAGGTTTCCCCCGCTTCGAGCGTTACTGCTTCGGTGGCAATACCGAGCGGGATAGCCGTGAGTTCTCCATTCTCTACGGCTACGACTCCGTTTTCTGTAATGGGTTGTCCGGGCAGGATCGGCGTTTCCGCCGTTGCCGTAACGGTAACGGTGTCCGTGTTGTATAGAGCCGATGATTGCTCCGCCATGAATTCGCCCAGCGTTAAGTCTTTGAGTATCTGTGGCATTGTTATTCTCCTTTGGGATTAATGGTTGATTGTTAGCGGCTGGGCTTGCCCAGCGTTGAAATTACTTCTTTTCGTACTTTGCCTCTTGCACCTTTGCAAGAGGATCGTTTCCTTCGCCCGTCTTCGGCAACACTTGCGCTTCGGTTACAGAGACGGTGTTGATTGCCGGTGCGTTTGATTCAAGGACTTGCACGAAGTCGTTGAACTCTTTGTCCCGTGAAAGGGCAAGGTTGCCGCCGTACATCGCTTTTGCTTTGTTGAACGCGACGGTGTTGAGTTTTCCCGCAGCGGCAAGACTGTTCAGTTTTGCCAGCCGTGCTTCCTGCCGCATCTGGTTGAGCGACAGCGTCAACTCTTCGATCTTCTCGTCCTTTTCGTCTTTCGGCTCTGGTTCCGGCTCTGGTGTCGGTTCCGGCTCCGGGGTTGGGTTTGCCGGATCGCCGGGCGGATCACCGCCGCCCTCCTCTGCCTTCTTACTGTACTGTGCCAGTGAGGAGGCGATGAGTTCGAGCAGTTCGGTATCTTTCCCTTCGTATTGTGTCGGGTCGATGCCGAGGAAGTTGAAAATGAGGGCTGCTAATTGTTCTTGCATTTTACTTTCGTGGGTTGGGGCACCGGTGTTTTCCCCGTGTGCCGGGTTAGCCGCTCCGCCTGCGGAGCGAGAATCAATGCTCAAAGCGAGCGTGAAGCCATCCATTCCGGCAAGTGCCGGAACCGGTGTTACCGTAACGGCAACAAGAGGGTGATGAAACGTTTTGCCCGTTGCTGCATCTACGTAAATGGCAGGGCTTTCAATAGATGTGCCAGCGGCTAATACCGCATTGGAAGGAGAATCGGTAAAATCTATCGCTCCGAACAATCCGAAACGTCCGCTTGTGTCTTCTGCTGTCCAAAGAGCCGATACATATCCCAGCGTGTCCGATACCTGATTGGTATGATGTACCGTTGTTACCGGAATCTTGATTCCCATATTTTGGAAGTGCCGAAAATGCTCTACCATGTTGGCGAGCATTTCCGCAGTTACCTCGTAAGAGACGGTCGAACCATCAACGGGAATAAATAAATCGCCAGCGTAGGCAAATTGCTTGATGTACAGCATTGTACAATATACTATACAACTTCCGTTTTCCGGCTATCGTTTGCTATCATTAACTATCATTTGCGAGCATTTGCTATCATTTCCACGTATGTCGGCTATTGTAACAAAGGCACCAGATTCCACGCGGATTCGGGGTAAAAACTCACCGGTTGCCCGGCGGTGTTGTGCAACCGCATCAGTTTGCCGAAATAAGGATGGTGCAGCGAGTTCCACGTCCCTTCGATAATTTCGATACTGTAACTGTAAGAGTACAGGTCAATCTGTGCCGCCGGGTCACTACTGGAATAATCCCGCACCTTTTGCCGTTTGAAAGAGCCGCAAGTAAACATTCCTTCTCCCGGCCCGACCGTCTTTCCCCATTCTAAAATTGGAATTGACTGTGTATTGATCGTGTTGTGGTAGTCCATAATGTACATCGGCGACGCGGTCCGATTCGTGTAATTACGGACGATCCGCAGATTTCCCCGACGAAGGTACGTCGGTACATTTCCTAACACCGGATCGCTATAATTCGGCACATTGTTATTATTAGGTTGCGACCAAAACAGACCTCGCAGAGGGAGTGTGTAAACCTGTCCGATGTTTTCAATCGTGCTTTCGTAACCTTGATTTGCCAGTTGCCATTCCTTGTAGTGGAGCGTGAGTTTCACTAAATCATCCTGATAGAACGGCAGAGTGTTTCCTTCAAACTCTTTCGGATAATCGTAGAAAACATCTATGCTGGCGATATGCAGGGTTGCATGTTGCGGGTGTACCGCTCCGCCGTTGATCAGACCGTAAAATCTTGCCAGCCCAAGTTGCTCTTCCGGTATCACCAGTTCGACGGTGCCGGTCTCTTGATTTGTCATTTCAAGGCGCAACTGCCTCGTCCCCGGCAATTCAGCGGCGGTTACATTCGGTATCCAAAATCCTGATTGAACTGTTAATGGCATTTCTCTTACGCTACCAATCTATTCACCGTTCTCGGTGTAAAATCCACTCTTTCCGTATCGACGACCGCCTCCGCCAAATAAATACAGAACGCATCAGCATATTTACCATTGCAAAACTGCACCGATCGGTCAAACGGCATCCAACAACCTGACTCCGGCGAATCAAAACGATCCGCTCCCTTGTAACGATTGCCATGCGAATTCGTCCAATGGAAATAATCCACTCCACTCACACGTTCATAACCATCGAACAACGTCGCATGCATCCAATTTCCCGCCAGCATCGCTACCCGCATACCATTGCCGTCCGACCGACAACCCGATACCCGAACACTGTTGCCAATTGGAACCACAAAACCCGCACGAAGACACAATGCAATCTTCTCCGCCAAGGCTTTACCTTTTCCCGGCAAACGACATGCACCAAACTGATGTAACCTCGCTTCATCGGTTGCCGACTCAATCTTGCTAATTGTCTCCCTCGTCAAACTGGTACTATACATTCCGACATCTTTCACAGGATAATTGCCGAGTTGATTTCCGCCCATCAGAACCTTCGACATCGACTGTCCGCCGGACATCGACCAGTTTTTTGTCCGCACCCACATCGCCAACGGATTGATCAGCGTAAACTTGAACGCTCCCAGCATCATTTGATACAGCACCGTCGTCATATGTCCGTTCGCCGCCGACCAACCGGCACACGAACCAAGTTGCCCTTGGTTGGAATCCCAAATCGGAATCCCGTTTCGTTTTGCAATGTCCCACCAGAGGACACTCCACCCTGCCGCCCGGATTTTGTCCATTTCGGCGGCTTTCTCTTGCACAACGTGCTCAAAATCCCCCCACGCAATAATCGCAGGTTGACCAGTCGGATCATACCTGCCGCACATAGCGTTGAACTCCGCGACATCCTGCGGCACATCCTCCTCTGGGATAAAACCGTAGTTTTCGTCGGGAACGTAACCGTAGTTAGTGTTGAGTCTGGTCATTGTTTCAATCCTTTTGCAATTTGCCGAAGGTTGTTTGCATAGACTACCGCATCCGGCGAAGCGGCAGCCTGTAAAATCGTGTTGAGTGTTTCTGCCCATTGTCCGCTTGTGGGTTGCTGGGCGATGGTTCTTCTGATGTCGTCGTCAACGAGGAGTCGGTTGGTTCCTCCATCCAGTCGCTCGGCGGCGAGTTCAAAGGAGGCAGCGAGGAACTGCCGCTCGGAAAAGGGACGGCAGCCCCTCCTATGGCTGCTTGATGCTCAAGTTTCGCTGATTGCTGGGACACAAACGGAATAGTCGGTGTGGGAATAAACACAAACAGTCCGCCGACAATCACGCCGAAAATGAACGGAATGATATACGGCTTTGCCCAATCCCAAAAGTTCCGAAACGCAGACGGCTTGTTACGTTCTGCGATCAGTTGCTTGTAGGCTGCTGAAAGTTCCGCATACCCCTCTTCAAGTTGAGCATTTCGCTGTTCGAGTTCTTTTTTGGTCATGATAGTGTTCCTTTTTGTTGTTGTGTTAACTTATCAAGCCGGTCGTGAATACGTTCCAGTTTGATAGCGAGTTCGGCATAAAACTTATCCCGCTCCTCCCGGCTTGATGTAATGAGTGTCATGATGTCCGCTTGATGCTTGGCAATGAGCGTTGTCATCTCTGTCCGGTGGGCATTGTCTTTCTCTTTGATGTACGAAAAGAGAGCGGGGATAGCCCAGCGTAATGAGGCTAAAACAGCAATGCCAATAATTGTCATTGCCCCAATCTCTCTGATTAAAGCCACACTTTCTACGTCCATAGTTTTCCCTCCTCTGGAGTGATACCGTGTGCGGTGCAAGCAATATGCACTTCACCGTCTGTCATTGCTCCGGCAACCTTCATTCGATTCTTGTATTGAAAGAATCGCCATCGTCTTTCACGTTTCAGGTCGGCTGGAATAGTTCCTGCACTATCCGCTGTCGGTGCCGGAGGAATGACTTTGTCGATGAATTCGCCCCACGCTTGGATGACATCTTGCATGTCTTCACTGCCGAACACTTTCCGAATCTTTGCGAAGAGAGCGAGAGCGGTCGGCAAGTAATACAAAACCTGCGACACGTAGTATGCCGCCTTCGGGCTGCTCCGAATAACTGTCCACAATAACGGTAGTATTTTCATCTTAAATCTCCTTTCGGATTATCTCTTTTTCATAAAGTTCGCATCCACATTCACCGGAATGGACATCGCCCGCTGCACTCCGGCGTGAAACCGAACCGCTCCGCCTTGGATGCTGCGCATCAGTTTGCTCGCATTTTCCTCTAACGTTTGATACGCGTCCGGTGCGGTTTCGTCTTCACTGTGCTTCGCCCGATACATCTGAATGTAGGCGACCTCGCAATTCAAATTGACCAGCGTTTGCGGATACGGCTCTGTAATCGTTTCCGGCGAGTAGGAACCCTGCCGCAACGCATCGCATACCATTTCATACGCTTGCCTTATGAAATATATTATACGTTTCTCAATTTCGGCACTGTCAGACTCTACGTCCAGTGCGTCGAGATTAGCGACCGCAAGGACGTTCGTCCGACCGAACCGAATGTAAATGTCGTCAAGTGTCGCAAACATTACTCCACCTCCTCTACGTGTCTTACAGGAACATTGAAAACCTCTTCCACGAAGTTTTCATTTAATCGAAATTTCCTATCGCTTCCTATCCATATTCCCATAAAATCAGGGTGATCTATCCTGTGCCGCTTCATCTGCGACCGTATCGAACCGGGGGACATCGTTAACTTTTTTGACAGTTCGGCAACGGTAAACCAGTGTCCATCCAGTTGCGGCTGCTGTTCCGGCACCGCTCCGATACTTTCAAACTTGTCCGAGGTGTCCGTTTCCGGTATTCCCAGCCGCTCCAATACCGCCACCTGATCGACGTTGGGATCATCTTTCAGAGTAGAGTACAGCCGGAACATGTTTTGTATGCTGTCGTCATCAAGCGGGGCGGCTTTGATATGCAACAATCCCGGTGCGTTGTAGTTCAGGTTCAGCATCGGGTCAATGAATTGCTGGTTGATGGTTTTGATGAGCCGGTTGAGCCGCGTTTGCAGAATATCGTAAGACGCGTCCCGATACGTCTGATTGCTGCTGTAAGAGCCGTATTGTCCGTCCAACACCACCCGCGACGGCAAGCCGAGGGCGTTTATCAGGAGCGACTCCTCGTGCTTGACCTGCTCTTCAAAAATCCCGCCGATGGCGGAGTTGTGCGGATCGACAAAATCAATTTCCCATCCCGGAGATTCATCGGTTGCCAATTCACGTTTCAATGTGTTCGGAATGGCAACGACACTGTTCTCGGCGAGCCCTTTTGCCAGCGATTGGGCGATTTCGTAATTATCGACTTCGGAACCGTCGGGCATTGTTTCCTTCCCGATTGGAAACTTGAGCACTGCCGACACTGACGAAATGCGGTCAAGATACTTGTCTTTGTACGCCCCCAGTTTGCACAAACGCAGGTACGGCTCCACAGCGGAGAGCAACAGCGGTGTCCCGTACCAGTTCTGCCCCTGAACATCGACATTGAACAGTATGACTTCGGAAGCAGGTATATCGACAATTTTCCCGTCCGTCGGCGGTATGTTCCGTATTCCGGCATAATTCCCCGCCTTGTCCGTCAAGATGTAGGTAAAATCCTGCAAAATCGGTTTCAGTTCTTTCACGACGAAACACTCTTTTTCAGGATTCCATTCAATCACGCGTTCAAACGCCTGCCAGCCATAAATAATCTGATTTCGCAGTGCAGTGTTGAGAATTTCGTCCCGAAACTCGTCAAGGTTGTTTTGAGTGGTCAGCCGAATCGATTCCAGTTCCTCTTCGGTAAAGAGCGCGTAATGGGGAGAGTTTTCGTCAATCACGACATTCCACGGCGATTTGGCGATGATACCGATAATCAGTTCTGTACCAAGCCGGACAATCGGGTGGAGGGCGATTTCTTTGAGAAGGAGGTAGGTTACGTTGCGTTTCCCGACATACGAGAGAATCTTCGTCAAAAGTCCCCCCGCCGAGGGAGCGAGCGTCTGCTGGCTGGTTTTTGCAACGAAAGTGGAAGGCATTGTACAATATATTATACAAGTAGTGCGATTCACTATCGTTTTGTTGCAAACGTGAAGGGGGCAGAGTGATGTTTTTTGCCTATCTTAACGTCGTCCGCCGTCTGCGGTCTGCCGTCGGCTGTCTTATAGACGTGGATTCTGCCGTCAAAATCCGGTGCAGGATTGTCCCGCTGGATCGGCATCTTCGCATAAACGAGATAGCCGAGTGCGTCCGCACTGTGTATTCTGTCGGGGTTCCGTGCGTCAATCTGTAACGTTCCCGGCTTGTAAGAGGTCGATTCCAAGTCTTTAATCAGTTCCTCGCAACGTCCGTCAATGTAAAGCCGGTTCCGATGGAGAGCGTTATTGACGCTGGCAATCCGAATGTCAACGCTGGGGTTGGCTTTGGGGTATCGGAGCGTGGCATCCGGGAACTGTTGCCGAATGATATGAATGTCCGAGGCAACCGCCGACGTTTTCCGGGCGGCACCGGTCGCATCCCCCAGAAATATCAACGGATTCCCCGCCGCTCCCCACTGTGCCAGCCGCTTTTTCAGAAGACCGCAACACTCGTAGGTGTTCGTGTTCCGAATGTACAGTTGATCCATCGCGAACATCTTGCCGTCCTGTTCCTGACAAAGCACCCACGCCATCGGATTGACGTTCCAATCGGTCGCGACGTAAATCACATCATCATTGAAGTCCGTATTGTGGACAATGCTCTTTTCCGTGAAAGCATAATAGACTTCCCCCTGTAACTCCGTAAAAACGCCGCCGAAATGCTCTTTGAACTCACGGGGGAGCATCGTTGCCCGGGCGTGTTCGATGTATTCCGGCGACACCAGTCCGTCCGCACTCCAGCCGAAGGCGGCATAAATGGAGTCCTCCGGCTCTTCTTTCCATTCATTGTAGAGGTCCTTAAATCTTGCCCCGCCGCAAGAGACCGCCTTCGGAACACCGGCAATAATTGCCACGCCGTCGGTTCGTGCCATCGCCGGGAGCAGTCCGCTGTCTATCGGCAGTTTGCCCGGCGGAGTATCGCTTGCCTCATCGCACACAATGTAGTGCCAGTCCACCCCTTCCCGGCGTTCAAGGTTTTCGGCACTGCCCAAAAGAATCCTCGCACCGGAGCGGAACGTGTACTCGTTTTCCGTCTTGGAATAGCCTTTTAACAGAATGGAAAGCCCCGAATTCGCAAAAATCCGTTCAAACTTCGGGCGGTAGATGTGTTTGACCTGTTGCAGAGTCGGTGCGTAAATCAGAATGTTAGAACTGGAATGGGCGGCGATGTTTGCCATTGTCAGAGCGAGCATTTCGGACTTCCCGCACCGTCGGGCAGCGGCAACGGCGATGCGTTTCTTCTTGCCGCCGAAGATCGCCTCCTTCAATAACTGCTGCTCCTTGTGGTAAATCAGTTGTGCCATTGTTGATGTTTTTGCCACAATGTTACAACCCTCCGGCATCTCGGAGGATATTCTTTATCTCATCACTTTCGGCGTTATCCAAAGGAGTCTTGCCATCGTTGGTTTTCAGATTGACATCGGCACCACTGGCAATCAGAAATTTTACTACGTCAGCACTACCAAATCTAGCCGCCCAAAACAGCGGCGTAATACCGTAACCAATTTGCGCATTGACATCAGCACCTTGAGAGACAAGAAATTTCACCAGATCGCTATGTCGTAGACTCACCGCCTCATGAAGAGGAGTTAAACCGATGAGAATTCCTGCGTTTCCTCTTGCATTGACATCTGCCCCTTGAGTTATAAAATGTTTGACATACTTCATAATAACGTCATTGGGGTCCCTCTTGTCTCTATTTCCTATCAAATAGAATACTATCACTTGTCTCCCGTGTTCCGCAATATACTTATCAACTTCCGATTGTTCGATGGGAGTGAATACTATTACTTCCACTTGTTCATGAGGTACGGGTGGCACAAATCCTTCTAACGGTATATCCTCTCTTTGGTCGACTGGCGCTTGCGGTATTTGCGTTTGACCTCCGCACCCGGCGACCAGCGTCAGAATCAGTGCGGCGATAGCGATGTTTGATTTTGTAATGAGGTTCATAATTTTGTCCTTTTCAGGATTATCAATTAAAGATAGTTACGACCATTCTACCAAACATCAGAACTTTTGTCCACCGGTACTAGCAGATCACTGGTTTTTTTGTAAAAAACTTTCATCAATATATTCCCCTTCAATCGGAATGAGCAGTTTCCGCAATTCGCCGAGGGCGACGTTCATCGTTTCCTGTTTGATCATCACTTGCGGCACCGGAGGCGGCGGAGACCACTTTTCGGGATTTCTCGCCCGAAGGAACTCCAAACAGTCCCGCGGCACAATCGTCCGCTTGGTCGTAACAGACTCAATTCGCTCCCCCTTCGGTGTAATCGTCAAACTCTTCGTCGTCGTCAACGCACCATGAAGCAGAGCGTCAATGTAAACCTCTTCGACCCGTTCCGTTACGTCCTCTTTCGGCATCACAACGCTCCCTTGCATATTCTCTTATCGCCATGTCTTGTAGGTGCTTTTTCCGTTTGTACCGTCTTTTCCGCATTAGATACCGCCGGGCAACCTTTCGGATACAAGTCGTCAGTTTTCCCTTTTCCGAGTCGTGTTCTTTCATTGCGGTCAGCACCACTAGATACGCATCTTGCAACACGTCCCCTTCGTAAGTGTCCTCGCCGGGGATATATTTGTTCCAATATCCGTGTTCTTTCCAATACGATAATACAAGACCGATGTACTTTTCAATCTTGACAAACGTCTCGTCCTGTGTTACACTCTCTTCTGTTGGGACGTATTGTAGCCGGTGTTCATTTCCATTGTCGCCGGTTATTTTTTTCGCCGTCTTCCCGCGTGGAGTCTATCGAGCCGTTCTTGTTTCTGCTCGTCGGTCAGTGCTTCCCACTGTGCCCGTTTCCTTTCGGACATCGCCGCCCGTCGCTCCGGTGTCCATTCGTTAGCGACCGGGCTTGCCCGGTGCTTTGCGGTCTGCACCGGGCTACAACTCCCGTCCGGCATCCTTCGCGGACACATCGCCGCAATTTCTCTACACGTCGCACATCTGTTGTCCATTGTTCCCGTTCTGATAGTGAATGATTGATTGTTTCGTCCAACGCAGTTTTTGCCGTATCGTACCAATCGGCAACGGAAAAGAATGTTTTCCTGCTCTTGCAAGATTGACCCAGCGGTACACTGTTATCGTCGAGACTTGGAAAATCCGTATGATGTCTTCAATCGTAAGAGTTTCGTCTACGTCCATTTCCTATCATTTACAACATTCCTTTATAATATATTATACAAGTCAGCGTGGCGTTTCCGATTGTGAAGGTTTCTGTGGTCATAATTTTCATTTCCTTAACGACGCTCCGGCGAACTCCACGCCGACCTGATAGGCGGTCAGCCTGTCCAGCATCCGGGCATCGTTGCCATAATACTCGGCAATCTTTTGAGGTGTCGAAATGTTCGTCGTGTAAATCGTCGGTGTACCGTAAAGTTCCCAATACTTCGCTCGTGCCGTGATAATCGCCCTCATTGGCGACTCATTGCCGAACTTCTTGATGTCCCCCTCCGCTCCGAGGTCGTCAATGACGACCACTCGCC
>Ga0099364_10005170_pt1 | contig 19492 bp, 15 predicted proteins | sample TergutTh196P3_FD_73070 | JGI IMG/M metagenome (GOLD analysis project Ga0099364, IMG submission 73070) | Microcerotermes parvus P3 segment gut microbial communities from Pointe-Noire, Republic of the Congo - Th196 P3 | ecosystem: Host-associated > Arthropoda: Insects > Digestive system > Gut ...
TTCATGGAGTTTTCACGGGCATAGCCCCGCACGTGCGACCCATATTACATGCATAACCCCGCGCAGGCGGCCCATATTACATACGTAAGCCCACACGGGCGGCCCATATTACACGCATAAGCTCCGCCTCCCTGTTTGTGCGCTAATAAGGCGGATTTTAAGGAGATTGCAATGGCTGTTGTTTCGGTAAAGCTTGAAGAGGTAGTGAAAGAGTTTGACTTGACGCCCATAGGGGGGTTCAATGACATAGACGATATTTTGGTCTCGACGTCGGAGGTAAACCGCCCCGGGCTTCAATTGGCTGGCTTTATGGATTATTTTAGCAGCGGCCGCATTCAAATCATGGGCATGGCGGAAACTGCCTATCTTGCCCATTTAAACCCTGAAGAAAGGGTTTTGCGGCTGGATGAGCTGTTCAGGCATAGGTTCCCCTGCATGGTTGTCGCCCACAAGCTGGAAGCTTTTCCGGAAATGATCGTCATCGCGGACAAGCACCGCGTCCCCGTATACGCGACAAACGAAATAACATCCGCGTTCATTTCGGAAATCATCAGGTATTTGAACGTGATGCTGGCGCCCCGGGTGTCGATGCACGGCGTGCTGATAGAGGTGTACGGCGTTGGCGTTTTGTTGCTTGGTGAAAGTGCGGTTGGCAAGAGCGAAACCGCGCTCGAAATTGTTAAAAGGGGGCACCGTTTGATTGCCGACGACCATGTTGAGATACGCAGGGTGTCCGATACCACGCTTCTAGGAACAGCCCCAGATGCGATCAGGCATTTTATTGAGATTAGGGGCATTGGGCTTCTGGACGTTAAAAACCTGTATGGCGTAGGCGCTGTAAAAATGCTGGAAAACATTAATCTTGTGATACACCTTGAGCATTGGGATCAAAACAAAAACTATGAGCGCCTTGGCATTTCCGACGAAACTACGGATATTCTTGGGATAGAGGTGCCATCGCTCGTTATACCAGTAAAACCAGGCAGGAACCTCGCAATAATAGTCGAGGTTGCCGCAATGAACCACAGGCAGAAGACGATGGGGTACAATGCGGCACAGGCATTGATAAACAGGACAATGGGAGATCAGCCCTATACTGACGCGGTATATGAACCATGCGTCAAAATGACCCGCAGGAACCGCGATTTGTTGTTTGTACGCTGACTAGCGGGCGCGATTTCGCGATGGGGCAAACTATGCTCAGGAACCGCGATTTGTTGTTTGTGCGTTGATTAGCAGAGCGCTGTTTACGCAATGCAAAACGGAGGTGTCTCTTGGATAAAAATATTTTCATCGAGAAGATTGTTGAGTTGTCGGTGGACAGCAAGGCATACGTCAATGAGCCGATGTCGGGTTTCACTTCGTTTAGGATCGGCGGCCCGGCGGATGTCTTGGTATGCCCCGAGAGCATTGACACAATAATCAAAATTACCTCTTTTTGTAGAAAAAACCGGGTTCCATGCCGCGTATTCGGCAACGGGACAAACATCCTCGTTGGCGACGGCGGGATAAGGGGGGTTACGCTCAAGCTGGGCGGCAACATCAACCAGATGAGAAGGGACAAGAACAAGGTCACCGCCGGGGCAGGCGCCAGTATCAACGACTTGGCGCGGTTTGCGTGCGAAAACAGCCTTTCAGGCCTTGAGTTCTCGTACGGGATCCCGGGTTCTGTAGGCGGCGCCATTACCATGAACGCAGGGGCTTTCGGGCGCGAAATGAAAGACGTAGTACTAAGGACGGTGTTTCTTGACGGGAAGGGGAACATTGGCGTGCTTGATGCCGGAAGCCATGAATTCGGCTACAGAAAAAGCTGTTTTCAGCGTGAAAAGAGTATCGTTTTGGAAGTTGAGTTTGAACTTGAACCAGGCGACCCGGGCGAAATACGCCCGATTATGGACAGCTACATGAATAAGAGAAGGGATTCGCAGCCCCTTGACATGCCAAGTGCCGGAAGCGTTTTCAAACGGCCTGAAAATGGGTTCGCTGGCGCAATGATCGAGGAGTGCGGGTTAAAGGGCCATCAGATTGGCGGCGCGAAGGTGTCGGAAAAACATGCGGGCTTCATTGTAAATACCGGTACCGCCACAGCAAAAGACGTACTCGACCTCGTGAGGCACATCAGACAAAAGGTAAAAAGGAAGTACTCGGTAAGCCTTGCGACCGAGATAAAAGTGATCGGTGAAAGGATGTAGATTATAATGGTGGTATATATCATTACAGGCATGTCCGGAGCCGGAAAAAGTATGGCGGCAAAACAGCTTGAGGATTTAGGCTTTTTTTGCGTTGACAATTTGCCACCGTCATTGATCCCAACATTTGTTGGCATCTGCATGCACGGCCCGGAACAAATGGAAAAGATAGCGCTAGTCACAGACATCCGGGGCGGCGCCCTGCTGAACGAGCTTATACCAAGCCTTGACGAGATTAAAGCGATGGGGGTCGAATACAAGGCGATCTTCCTTGAGGCTTCTGACGAAGCACTCGTAAAGAGATTCAAAGAATCCCGCCGGACCCACCCGTTAACGCTACAAGGCAGGATACTGTCTGGAATAGCGGAGGAACGAAAAATCCTAGCCCCGATTAAGAATATCGCGACCTGCATTGTTGACACATCGAAATTCTCTTCGCGCCAACTGAAAGACGAGATTATCAAGCTTGTCAGCGAGGAGGCCGAATGTGCCGGGTTTGCGATAAACATAATCTCATTTGGGTTTAAGCATGGGGTGCCACTGGACTGCGACCTAATTTTTGACGTCCGGTTTGTCCCAAACCCTTTCTACATCCCTGAGTTAAGGAAAATGACCGGGAAAAACCCCAAAGTGTCAGGCTATGTATACGGATTTGAGGAAACAGGCAAGTTTATGGACAAGCTCTTTTCGATGCTGGATTTCTTGACCCCGTTTTACATACGGGAGGGCAAGACACAGCTTGTCGTGGCGATGGGGTGCACAGGCGGCAGGCACCGTTCGGTGGCGATGGCTATTGACATTGCAAAAAGGCTCACCGCGTCAGGGCATAAGGTCTTCATCGAACACCGGGATATCAGGAAAAGCATTTAGAAAATTATACCCGAGAGCGAAAAGATTTGCGCTCTCTGGTATAACCGCCGGGAGTAGGTTATATGTCGTTTTCTTCAGATACCAAAGAAGAGCTTCAAAATGTCGTATGCCATAAAATCTGTTGCGAGAAGGCTAGAACACAGTCTGGCGCCTTTCTTGCGGGGCGTGGGAATAAACGCCCAAACGCTTCAAAAAAATGTTGCAAAAAAGCCGTATTAAGGGCAGCATTCCTACACACAGGCACAATATCTGACCCAGAAAAATCATACCACCTTGAAATAACGCTTAAAAGAGAAGACTCTGCGGCTTTCGTCGCTGCGGCAATGGGTTCGTTTGGCATAACGCCAAAAACCGCCCGGCGAAACGAAAGCGTTGTCGTCTACATCAAAGAGGGGGAGGACATTGTCGTTTTTCTAAATGCCATCGGCGCCCACGGCGCCTTGATGCGCTTCGAAAACGTAAGGATAAAGAAGGACTTGAGCAATAGCTTAAACCGGATTGCCAACTTCGAGACGGCAAATCTTGACAAAACGGTTAACGCATCAGTCAGACACACACAAAACATTGAATATATTAATGATAAAATTGGAATACAGGCTTTGCCGAAACCTTTGCAGGAGATTGCCAAACTCAGGATGGAAAACAGCTCCTTAAGCCTTGTGGAATTAGGTAAAATAGTTGACCCGCCGATCGGAAAATCAGGCGTCAACCATAGGCTAAGGAAGCTCGACAGGATAGCCGACAGCATTCGCATACAAGACAAGTCAAGGTTGTAAACTTCCTAATTCACTCATTTCCTACGTTAAACTGTAATATCACATGAAAATAAAGATAAGACAAAGAGTTTTTTTGCTTGCGTACGCCGGGCAAAAAGCCGATATAAATTAGGGAGCTTGATGTAAACTGTTATTCAAGAGTATGCAGGTTGTAATTGATGCTGGCAGTTTGTAATATTTGTAGGCGGTTTGCCTTGATATATATGATAATGCACTATGCAACATGGAATTTTAATAATTTTGAGGTGAAGTCATGGATATAGCAACAATTGGAGGTTTAATATTTGCCGCAGTTGCGCTTGTTGTTTCAATAACGCTTGAAGACGGGATGATGGCGATTTGGTCTTTCGTTGACATGCCGTCTGTTTTTGTTACATTGGGCGGGGGGATAGCATGTTCAGTCATGAGCTATAAACTCAACGATTTTATCAAACTCCTGAGGACGTCTTCGCTGATATTTACTACCAAAGAGTATTCTAAAGAAAACACCATACGAATGCTTGTAGAACTATCTAACAAGGCTAGGCGCGAAGGCCTCCTTGCCCTAGAAGCGGAGCAGGACAAGATTGACGACGACTTTGTTAAACAGTCGCTTCAATTAGTGGTTGACGGGGTTGAGCCGGAGACCATAAAGGTTTCGATGGAGCTTGAGCTAAATAACCTTGAGGAGAGGCATGCAAAAGGGATTAGCATATTCAGGACGATGGCTGCACAGTTTCCCGCATGGGGCATGATTGGCACCCTGATTGGGCTTATTAACCTTTTGAGATCGCTTGACGATCCGTCGGCCATAGGCCCCGCCATGTCGGTAGCCCTTGTTACGACATTTTACGGTAGCGTTATGGCTAACTACATATGCAACCCTGCCGCAGAAAAATTGACGGGGAGAAGCAAAGAAGAAATACAGCTCAAAGAAATGATAATCGAAGGGATTCTTTCGATACAAGCGGGCGAAAACCCCAGAATAATGGAACATAAGCTCAAAACCTTCCTTTCACCTGCGCAAAAAATGCGGTACAACGAGATGCAGACAGACGGCGCACCCAGGGAAGCCGCAAGCCAGGAAGCCTCTTAGCGAGAAACAACCGCAAGCCAGGAACCCTCTTTAACGATGAATGACCATAAACTAGGAAGCCTCCTAAACAATGAACAACCACAAACCAGGAAGCCAAGCTGCCGTATACCAGGAAACCCAGCCTACGTAGGGGCGGATTCAATATCCGCCCGCATAAACAATGAACAACCACAAGCCAGGAAACCAAGTTGCCGTATACCAGGAAACCCAAGCCTACGTAGGGGCGGATTCAATATCCGCCCGCATAAACAATGAACAACCACAAGCCAGGAAACCTCTTAAACGATGAATGACCATAAACCAGGAAACCCAAGCAAACGTAGGGGCGGATTCAATATCCGCCCGCTTAAACAACAAAGTATAACGGCAAAAATACAAGGCAAGATATTATTGTAATTCACAAACAGTCCCAAAAGGGACGGGGAGGTATTAAAGTGGCGAGAAGAAAGCGCGAGGAGGAGAGCTTGGGATTGCCTGAGTGGATGGCGACATATTGCGACCTCATAACACTAGTTGTAGTATTCTTTGTGTTGCTGTTCTCAATGGCGTCCATAGACATTGAAAAATTTGAAGCTGTTTTCAATTCTATCAGGAGCTCGTTTTCGATATTTGACGCTTCGGATCTAATGTACAACAACGCTGGCGACCAGATGCTTTCCTTGCTTGAAGCGTCGAACTCGCGGTATGACCGACCTGTCCCCGAACCCGGTTCAAAAGAGTATGAAGAATTTGTAGAATTTGTGATGGCCGAAAACGAATCTCTAAGAGCTGAACTGGGCATAACTGAGGAACTTACATGGGATGCCGAACGCGAAAGCGAGGAAGCGAACGAGAACGAAGACCAAGATGTAAACGAGCATGTCCTAACGCCAGAGGAACTGCTTTTTCTCGAATTAGAGGCAATCCGCAAGGAAAAGCTGGAGACTTTTAAAACTGACATTGAGGGGGAAATTGAAGCCCTGGGGATAGGCGCTTTTGTGTCAATTGTTGAAGAGAAAGACAAACTCGTATTAAGGTTGAACTCGCAAATACTATTCGACTCCGCAAGCGCGGTTATAAAGACCGATGGGCGCGATGTGCTCGACGAGTTAGGGAAAAGCTTCCGCGACCTTGACCATTTCGTTGAAGTACAGGGGCATACGGACAGCCGCCCCATCCATACCACGCAGTTCCCCTCGAATTGGGAACTTTCAAACCAACGAGCCACAAACGTAGTGCGCTTTTTGCAGGACCAGTGCGAGGTTGACCCTGTCAGGCTTCGTTCCACCGGCTTCGGGGAGTACCAGCCAATAGGCGACAACACGACCGACGATGGTCGCATGCTCAACAGAAGGATAGATATAGTAATCACAGATTAATACACCCGTCCACCGGATTCAACCCCCATATCGTATTGGTGGATTCAATCCCACACACCCGTAGGGGCGGATTCAATATCCGCCCGCTCAACGGATTCAATACCCATCCGTACGTTGGGGATATAAAACTCAAACGGCAATATTTTTAGCTTTCCAACGTCAATTGTCTCCACTTTATTATCCCTCTACTTTATTATCCCTCCACTTTTAACATATCACAAAGAAGCCTGATAAAATCACTTGAGATATTCTTGTCAAGGTCATAAAACTGCAGAACCTCGGAAAATGAAACGATTGCATTGCCTAAGCGTACAGAACCGCTGATTTGCCTTTCCGTGTTTGGAAAATACAACTCTTCTGCTGAAGTTATCATTCTTGAATCAGGCAGAAGTGCTTCAGTGTTATTCCCATTGACAATATGTTTGTAACCACCGGCTTGTCTCTCCTCCCTGGAATCTACCATTGATTGAAAATCTGCCACAGCCCTATCCTCAGCTTTAAAAAATCTCACATATGTCACCAGGCTTGATATTGGATCCTTACTGCTCCAGAGAAATTCGTACATTCTGTCCAGATACGGGTTTGCACCTTTTTGTTCACTGATAGTAAAATTGACTATAAATTCTAACTCTGAAAACTGATTAATAACCTCTTCCAGACGGTCTACCTGTTCGATGCTTAACTCAGCTATAGGTGATACGTCGACTTTTGATTCTTTGTATGCATTTCCGTACAAAAATATAATAGCCACGAAAGTAACAACCGCTAAAACAATACTTAACAAAATGCAACCAGCAAGTCTTTTAATCGAAAAACTGCTGTTTGTGCCCAAGTGCTTATACAGAACAACAATGAAAATGCTCTCAATAATGATTAACGCAATGAGCCATGTCCCTGGTCTTACCAAAACCTTCATTAAATCATTCATATATATGATAATTCCTTTCTTCGAAAGCCGTAAAACAGCTACTGCCCAGCGGTCAGCACATATTTGTCGCATTAGCAAAAGCTGTCAAATATGCGATCTTGATTGCCTTGGTAATATCAAGCCTTGTCTGGGGTTCCCCTTTATTACGTTTTCTTAGCGTTTTCATTGAATTGTCTTTTCATACATTATTATACCAGAGATACATTATTATACTAGGGATACATTATTATACCAGAGATACATTATTATACCAGAGAGCGGAAAATTTGCGCTTATTGCTTGTCTTTTTGCCGCCTTGCTTTGTTGTTAAAACTTGCAAGTTACAAAGCATTACTGAGTTTTGACGTCTTGCATGGCGGTAAAAATCTTACACAATAACCTGCAAATCCTTTCGCTCTCGGGTATAAATGAGTCAGGACGAATGCCAGCCCCTACATATGGATATTAAACCCCGTTAAACGGGCGGATATTGAATCCGCCCCTACATATGGATATTGAATCTGTCCCTACATATGGATATTGAATCCCGTTAAACGGGCGGATATTGAATCCGCCCCTACATATGCATTGAAATGTGATGGTTTTTCAAGTATAATTAGAATTGATAAAACAATTAGACAACAGTTGTATATAGTTCCATTTTTCATGTTTAGTAAAATTGTGGATTTACGAGGGGGAGTGTTCTCGCATATAATAGTATGCGGACTCGCTTTGGTTGTACATAAGACAAAATTCTTAATTAACGGGAAGGTGCGTAATGAGTACAAGGAATGGCAGTATGAAGCATGACAAGCTCAACGGTAATGGCTATGGCATGCATGACAACAGCAATGGCAAAAGCGTACAGGGCAACGGCAGTGGCAGTGGCAGTGGCAGCGGCTACAGTATACCAGGCAATAGCAGTGGAAAAGGCATGCTGGGCGTGGGCAACGGCAACGGCAGAGCCAGCGGCAAGAGTATGCAGGGTTCAGATTACGGCAACGACAGCATTACAGCCCTTAAAGGGGCTGATAGGGTTCGGCTTCGGCCCGGGGTGATTTTCGGTTCCGACGGGTTGGAGGGCTGTGAGCATTCCATCTTCGAAATTCTTTCAAATTCTATTGACGAAGCCCGGGAGGGCTACGGCGACGTGATAGACATTACCCGCTTCAAAGACAGCTCAATAATGATACGCGACTACGGGCGGGGAATACCTCTCGACTATAACCCGCGCGAAGAGCGGTACAACTGGGAGCTTGTGTATTGCGAACTATATGCGGGCGGCAAGTACAACAACAACGAATCGTCAAATTATGAATATAGCTTGGGCCTGAACGGCCTTGGAAGCTGTGCCACGCAGTATAGTTCGGAGTATTTTGACGTTACGGTGCATAAGGACGGCTTTAAGTACAGCCTGCATTTTGAAAAGGGGGAAAACATCGGTGGCCTCACAAAGGAAAAGTTCCGCCACAGAGGGACTGGTACGATTCAGCGGTGGAAACCCGACATTGACGTCTTTACAGATATTGACGTCTCCCTTGATTATTATTTGAATGTTTTGAAAAAGCAGGCAGTCGTAAACGCCGGGCTCAAGTTTCGCCTGTATGACGAAGAGTCTGACCAGAACTATGAGTTTCTCTACGAAGACGGCATTGTGGGTTACATTGAGGAATTCTGCGAGGGAAAGAACTTTTCTACGCCTGTGTATTACGAGACGTCCGTAAGGGGGCGCGACAGGCACGACAAGCCTGAGTATAAGCTCAAAATACAAGCCGCATTTTGCTTTAGCAACGACAAAACCCTGTTGGAGTACTATCATAATTCAAGCTTCCTAGAGTACGGCGGGGCGCCCGACAAGGCAGTGAGGGCGGCCTTTGTTTGCGAAATCGACAAATGCCTTAAACAACGCGGCAAGTACAACAAGGACGAGTCAAAAATTATGTTCGTTGACGTACAGGATAGCCTCGCCCTCGTAATCAGTTCGTTTTCAACGGAAACAAGCTATGAAAACCAGACTAAAAAAGCTATAACAAACCGGTTCATTCAGGAGGCTATTACCGATTTCCTCAAGCGCCAGCTCGAAATATATTTCATTGAGAACAAAGCCGAAAGCGACAGGGTCATTGAGCAGGTCCTGTTGAACAAGCGGAGCCGCGAAACAGCTGAAAAGACGCGCATTAACATAAAGAAAAAGCTTTCGGCAAACATCGACATCTCAAACAGGGTCAAAAAATTTGTGGATTGCCGCACAAAAGTAATCGACAAGAGGGAGATATACATAGTGGAGGGCGACTCGGCCCTTGGCTCATGCAAACTTGGCCGCGACTCGGAGTTCCAGGCTATCATGCCCCTCAGGGGGAAGATACTCAACTGCCTTAAAGCTGATATTGACAGCATTTTCAAAAACGATGTCATCACAGACCTTTTGCGCGTACTCGGGTGCGGCGTCGAAGTGAAGATCAAACACGCAAAAGACCTGTATGCGTTTGATATGGACAATCTCCGGTGGAGCAAAATCATTATCTGCACAGACGCTGACGTGGACGGCTTCCAGATTAGGACACTAGTCCTTACCATGCTATATCGGCTCGTCCCGACTTTGATCCGAAAAGGGAAGGTTTTCATCGCAGAATCCCCGCTCTATGAAATAACAACTAAAGGCAAGACGTATTTTGCGTACAACGAAAAAGAGCGGCACCGGATTGTTTCCAAGCTTTCCGGGAAATATACGCTCCAGCGCTCCAAGGGTTTGGGCGAAAACGAGCCAGAGATGATGTGGGAAACGACAATGAACCCCGACACTAGGAGGCTCATTAAGGTAATGCCGACAGACGAGGAGCAGACGGCAAGGTATTTCGACGTCCTTCTTGGAGACAACCTCCAGGGCAGAAAGGGTTTTATCGAAGAACACGGTCATGTATACCTGGATCAGATTGACGTGTCCTGATAAGCATACTGTTGCGAGCCTGTATCAGCGACGTGCGCAGGGGCAGACAGTGTCTGCCCACATCATGCGTAGGGACGGGTTGTGTCTATTTGCGCCTTACGGCAGGTAGTTAGAAAAGGCTAGAACAGGAGGGAAATATGGCAGGGGTAAAGGCTGACGGCAATGACGCCAATGGAAAAGCAAGCGGCGCAGCCGCCAACGGCACGGGTAAAAGCGGCGGCGCTGGCCGCAGGTTTGTTGAACAGAGGATTGTTGACACGCTGGAAAAGAATTATATGCCTTACGCGATGAGCGTAATCGTTTCAAGGGCTATCCCTGAGATAGACGGGCTGAAACCCTCGCACAGGAAGCTTCTATACACCATGTACAAAATGGGGCTTATGACGTCTGCCAGAACCAAGTCGGCAAATGTCGTTGGACAAACAATGAAGCTGAACCCCCACGGCGACATGGCAATTTATGAAACCATGGTAAGGATGACCAGGGGGAACAATTCCCTGTTGCACCCTTATATTGATTCAAAAGGGAATTTTGGAAAGCAGTATTCCCGCGACATGCAGTTTGCGGCTTCAAGGTATACAGAGGTTAAACTTGAGAAACTATGCGAAGAACTGTTCTCGGGGATAGAAAAGGACACGGTGGATTTTACCGACAACTATGATAATACCCAAAAAGAGCCAATTTTACTGCCCGTGACTTTTCCGTCCATACTCGTCAACGTAAACCAGGGTATTGCGGTCGGCATGGCCAGCAATGTGTCCAGCTTTAACCTCCAGGAAGTATGCGCGGCTACGACTGCCGTGCTTAGCAACAAAAACGCCGATATCCACAAATACATTCTTGCGCCGGACTTCCCGTCGGGTGGGCAGATCATCTATAGCGCAAAGGCTATGGAGGGCATTCTGGCGTCTGGGCGCGGGAGCTTCAAACTCAGGGGGAAATACAGGCACGACAAAAAAGAGGGCTGCATTGAGATTTTTGAGATACCGTATACAACCACTTCGGAAGCAATTATTGACGCGATAATCGACCTGGTCAAAAAGGGCAAGATAAAGGACATTAATGACGTTAGGGACGAAACAGACCTCAATGGTTTGAAGATAACCCTGGAGATTAAAAAAAGTACGGACGTTGACGGTCTTATGCACAAGCTTTTCAAGCTGACCCCCCTCCAGGATAGTTTCGGGTGCAATTTCAACATTCTGGTGAATGGTAGGCCAAAAGTAATGGGCGTCAGAGAGATAATTGACGAGTGGGTACTGTTTAGGAAAACTTGCCTTACCCGGCAATTAAATTACGATTTGGCAAGGAAGAGGGAAAAGCTGCACCTTTTGGAAGGCTTGCATAAGATACTTGTTGACATCGACAAGGCGATCCGGATCATTCGCGGTACGGAACGAGACAGCGAAGTTATACCGAATTTAATGAAAGGCTTCGATATTGACAAGCTACAAGCAGAGTACATCTGCGAGATTAAGCTCCGGAACCTCAACAAAGAGTACATATTAACCAGGGCGGGGGAGATTAGCGGGTTAAAGAAGGACATAGCCATTATTGAGGGCATACTCGCCGACGAGAAAAAGCTAGCGGGCGTCATTAGAAAACAGCTTGACGGCGTCGCAAAAAAATATGGGAAGCCCAGAATGACGGAAATAATACATGAAGACGATGTTCCCGAGTTTACAGATGAGATAATGATTGACGATTACAAGCTTAGGCTTTTCTTGACCGGGCAGGGGTACTTGAAAAAGATACCTCTTACTTCGCTACGGTCTGCCGGGGATCAAAAACTAAAGGAGGACGACGTATTTATCCAAGATATTGAATCCCATAACAAGGCAGACATACTTTTGTTCACGAACAAGGGCGTCGTATATAAGCTAAAGGCGTACGAGCTGAACGAGTGCAAAGCGTCTTCAATGGGCGAGTTTTTGCCAAATATCCTCAAACTATCCGATGAAGACGAAAAAGTTGTATACATAGTTGAAACCGACGATTATAGCGGGTATATGCTGTTTGGCTACAGGAACGGCAAGTTTTCGAAGGTTGCCCTTGAGAGCTACGCGACCAAGACAAACAGAAAACGGCTGGCAAACGCCTACTCGATAGCTTCCCCTCTGGTATTCGCCGAGCATCTAAAGGAAGACACAGAACTCGCGGTGTTCAGCAGTATCAACAAAGCCCTTATTTTTAATACGGGGAAGATAAACCCCAATACAACAAGGACGGCTAACGGGGTTCAGGTGCTGAAGGGGAAGAGGGACAGCGCAATGGTAAGGGTATGCCCTGTCGAAGAGACGGGCATTGCTGACCTCGGCTACTATAGGACTAGAACCCTCCCCGCCATTGGGCGCTACTTGAAAGCCGGCGACGGTAAGGTAACAATACAGGTTAGCATGGATGATTTGACAAATGGCTAACCCCGCATCGTGTTGGGGCATACGGATGGCATCTGCCCGCTCTAAGTAGCTGGCAATTAAAGTAGTAGCAGAAGAGTGATAGCAGTAAAGCAATAGCAATACAATAGCAGTAGCAGTACCGATAACAATAGAAATGTTTCTTGGGATAGTTTGGAGGGTAGAATGAGTTTAATTGAACTGTTTTTGCTTGCTATCGGGCTTTCCATGGACGCTTTCACAGTTTCCATCTGCGTAGGGTTTATCCTGCCCAAGGTTGATATAAAAAAGGGTTTGATCGTTGGCTTGTACTTTGGCGTGTTTCAGGCAGTAATGCCACTAATCGGTTACATGGCGGCTTCGCTGTTTGCCGACACAATAACCTCCCTTGACCATTGGATAACTTTTGTGCTACTTGTTTTCCTTGGCGGAAAGATGGTCATAGGAAGTTTCGTAAGGGGGGACGATTGCAATAAAGAGCTGGGGAGCTTTGATAAGTGTGGCAACAGTGACAGTGAAGAGAAGTGCTTCGATAAAGCAAACAACTCCGATAAGTGTGGCAACTGTGACGGTGAAGAGGAGTGCTTCGATAAAGCAAACAACTCCGATAAATGTAGCCCTCCTGTGCCTTGCCGCACAAAACATAAACCCTCAGTCAGGCCCTCGTACATGCTTCCCCTAGCCCTTGCAACAAGCATTGACGCCCTTGCTGTCGGTGTATCATTCGCCTTTCTGCGCGTCAACATAATCCCAGCCGCTTCCTTCATTGGCACTACAACACTCGTTATATCTTTGGCAGGCGTCAAAATCGGAGCCGCAAATGGCGCAAGGCTAAAGTCAAAAGCAGAGATGGTGGGCGGCATCATTTTGATATTAATAGGCCTAAAAATTTTGCTTGAACACTTAAACCTTCTCCCTTGGAACTTATCACATTAAACTCATCCGGACGAATCAGGGGGACCATCACTAATCATATAAAATCATATAAAGGTGAGTCGTATTCAATGTTCGTTTGACATTGTAAATACAACGCGGTACAATGTGATTAGAAGGAGTTGATTGATTTTGAAAACTACAAACTACAGCATTCGCCTTGATCCAGAAATAAAATCGAAGGCTGAAAAGACGTTTTCTGAATTTGGTCTTAATCTAAGCGAAGCTATCAACGTTTTCTTGCATATGTCCATAAAGAGGCACGGCTTTCCATTTGAAATTCGCGATCCGGTATTAAATGCAGAAACACTAAATGCAGTACTGGAAACTGAACAAATCATAGCGGAGTACAATAGCGGTATTCGTACTCCTAAATTATTTGCAAATGCACATGAAATGTTTTCTGCCATGGATGTGGAGGATGAAGCAGAGGGCGAAAGTGAATAAATACACCCCAGATTATACTACCAGATTTAGACGAAATCGCCGAAATCTAATTAAACGTGGATATGACATGTCAAAACTTGGGAACACGAGTAGCATATTTTAGTCATAGCAAAAAATCAGCAAAATTCTTCTTATGGATTACTGCAAACGAGCTATCTGGATAAGCCGTCTGAAATGCTTTTGGTTGTTTCGTTTTCGCGGACGGATTCCATTTGAGCTCAAACGCCGACAAATGCCCGTCTTGTTCCTCAATATAGTCAATCTCCTGTTGGGCTTGTGTGCGCCAAAACCACGGATTTGCGTAGCTTTCGGCGTATTTATTGCGTTTAAATCGTTCACTGACGAGATAATTTTCCCATAGTTTGCCTACATCGTCACGCAATTCTACTGGGCGAAAGTCAGCGATGAGCGCGTTGCGGATTCCATTGTCGGTGAAGTAAATTTTACGGCTTGTTTTTAACTCATTACGCAGATTGCGCGAATAAGAAACAAGTCTGAATATTACAAATGTCTGCTCCAAGATAGAGATATATTTATCGACTGTTTTGTTGTCCAGCCCACATAATTGACCCAGTTCCGTATAAGATACTTGTGAGCCAATTTGAAACGCTAACGCACGGAGCAATCGTGTAAGCTGTTCCGATTTTTTTATTTTATCAAACGCGAGAATATCCTTGTACAGATAGCTGTCAGACAATTCTTGTAACAGGCGGCGTTCCTCGCCGGGAGAGGTTACAATATCAGGGTAGTATCCGTAGATAAGCCTGTGCGGAAGCAAGTTTGTTTCCGAAAGTAATCCGTGATATTCAACCATTTCTGAAAATGAAAGCGGAAATAATGTAAATTGCCTTTTTCGCCCGGTCAGCGGTTCGGTTGTCCTGTTTGCCAAATCAAGCGATGAACTCCCGGTTGCGACAACTTTAACGTGTGGGATATTGTCAATTATAAGTTTCAACACTATACCAATGTCCTGTATGCGTTGCGCTTCATCAATTATGATGATATTGTGTTTGCCGATTATAACACGCAACTGCTCCACACTTTGTGCCGTAAGCAGTATGCGAGTGTTGGACGCATCGCCGTTTAGCCACAAAATGTTGCTACCATCCGCAAACAGTGAACGCAACAAAGTCGTTTTGCCTACTTGGCGCGCACCAAGCAAAACAACGGCTTTTTTTCCGGTATTTATCTCCTTGCGAATATTATCTTCGATAGCACGAGCAATCATATATTTCACCTCAATACGAGAATATTGTAAATATTGCAGGAAGTCAATCCATTTATTTCGAATTATTTAAGGATTATGATTCGGCTGTGATCCGGTTATGTTCCGGTTATGATTCGGTTATGCTCCGATGGTATTGTTTCAAGGACTGGGCAAGGACAAAAAGTCGAGCAAAAGCGTAAATCTTTTCGCTCTCGGGTATCCTAGGAACTTTTTGCTTTTATAAATGCATCGTAGCTCTGCTGGGCTATTTGGCTATGCCCGCTTTTGTTTGGGTGAACGATATCCAAAGACAAGGCCCCTGCCTGAGGGTTCAAGTTAAATTGCGACATATTTGATTTATCTGACATCAAATCACTAGTATCTATTACTATATGCCCCCGTTCCCTGCATTCTTCTACGATTATATTGTTAATTGAATCGACCAGTGCGCCTGATACATTGGAAATTTCCAAAGATACGCTCAAAATCTCTTGCGGGATTGGATTATATACAGTATTAACGATCACAACCGCCTTTGGCGCATTTGCCTTTATCCATTCCATAATCTCAGAGAATTCATTAGAGAATGCCTGTACCCCATTTTCCAGTTCAGTTTCCAACTCAGGGGGTAATGATCCAGAAAATGCAGAAAAAGCCTTCGGGGATCCTGAAATCATCTCGCCAGCCCCCGCGATAATACCGCCGGCGCCTGTTATTATTTCGCCTGCGCTCGATATAACGTCCCCAACGTTAATTTCAAAATCCTCAGAATCATTTATCAATCCACCAACATTCGAAAAAATGCCATACAAAACCCCCCATGACCCTAACAAAAGATCCCCTTCGCCATGCATAACGCTGTCTGCACCCGACACGATTTGGTTCTCAGACAAATATTCCAAGAATGGGGTTAGAATATTGTTCCAACCAATATTGATTGTGATTATTTGGGTGCCTGTGAAATATTGTTTTTCTTCCTTACCCAAGCCGCGCAGTTGTTCGAGCAGCATAGCTGTCGTAAAATTGTCCGTTGCTAGGTTTAGATAGGCGTCTACATGCCCCTCATCCTCTAGCAATCCGAATAAAACGGCAGGGTAACTTTCATCTGCCGTATTTAGGCCATACCCCGCAGATATGGAATCCCCCAGAGCGGCATAGTTGTGTTGCTCTGTTCTTTTGACGACAAAGAATACCACGACGGCAATTATTATGAGGGCAAGCACTAGTAATGCAATTTTTGCGTATTTCTCCCCCCTTGTGCCAAACAAGCTCATTAACATATCACTGCCCTCCTGACCCTAACTACGGGCTGCTAAAATAATTATAGACGCGGTAGTTGTGTTTTTCATGCTTTCGGCTTCGCCTGAGCGATTCGTCGATTTCATAGCCCACTGCATAAACAATAGACTTAAACAAACCTTTGTTGACGCCTTTTGGCGGATACTCCAATAAATTGTTGCAGCCTTGTTCGTAAAAGCTCATTAAGCACTTTACTCCTTCGTAAATCGCCTGGTAGGCGTCCTTGTCAGTTTTCTTTATTCCTTTGCGAATAAAGGGGATTTTGCTTGAAAAGCATTTTCTGTATCTATCGAGCATGTCATGAAAATAATCAAACGATTCTGGGCGGGCTATCCCATGTTTGATAGCAGACATCCTGCATCCCTCGTTCTCTAATGCTTGGCTCCATAGCATTTTTGCTACTTCCGTATCTGGTTTTTCGATAAACTGCGCGGCAATAAAGTCCTTCGAGCTTATCCTCCCCAACCCATTTTTGATTTTCCTCAACATCATATCGATCGCATCGTCTGGTATGCTGTGGGTGTCGTCCCCGAAGCAGAACTCTACCTCCCTTATAATTGATTCTTTCATAAAATGATCAGCAGGGTAACTGTCTAGGATTTCCGAAAAGCTCTTTTGAAGTACAGTTTCGTGTCCAGGAGGGGCCATGTCAGGATAACCATTTTTCCTTTTTCTCCCTTTTCCCTTCGAAACCAATTTGCCGTCTCTTGGCATTGAGCTTTCAAGCCTGTCATATAACCTGTTAATTTCGTCTTTTAGATTGGCGTTTTCCACCTCAACCCTATCACTATACTTATTTGAATCAATTAAATCCCTTTTCACAGCTGCGGCTTCGCGTTTATAGCTTTCTAAATCTTTTTCGATTGCATGAATAAAATCCTTGTACCCCCAATAGTAGGAGACTAACTCTTCATTGGAAACACCTTGAACATCCCCTCCAACGCAATCGGCAATAAAACAGCGGCATAAAGCATTGAAGCGTTCTTGTTCAATAACCTCAGTAAAATCGAACTTGAACCTATCGTGTATATTTATCGGCGCGTGAAAATCGTTTACTTCGTCGATGGTTTTGAAACTGGCGAATTCTTTTTTTATTTCGCCAATAACCTTGTCTCTAAAGGCATTGCCTTCTTTTAAGTAATTGTAGCTTGTTATTAATAATAACACCGAGCGCAAGCGGACGATATTATATATGTCGCTGTAGCTGTCGCCATAGCCACCGCCACCGCCGTTACCGCTGACGCTGCTGATGCCGCTGATGCCGCCACCGCGATGGCCGTCACCGCTACCGCTGTAGGTACCACTGAAGCCGCTTTCGCCGTCGATAACGCCATAGCCGCCCTCGTATCCGCCGCGATAGCTGTCGCCGCCGTCGCTTGCTGTATATTCGTCTATTGCTGTATATTCGTCTATTGCTGTATAATCGTCTATTGCCGTATAATCGTCAATTGCTTGTCTTATGCCCTGGGCTAATTTTAATTCATTGTCAGTAATAACCTCGCCTTTTCTTATGGGCAAGGCTTTATAAATGATATGATCTAATTCAGGAATATGCCTTAAGCCAAAAATACTGCTTAAGTACAAGAGTTGATAATAGTATTCGTCAACGAAGCCGCTAATATTGTATAAATTAATTTCGGCGGCAGAAGGCATTATAAAGCCATCAATTGTACTGTGGTAACCCTCTAACCGTTTCTTTAGGCTCAATGGCACAACAAACTGGTTGCCAGCCTTTTCGGCTTCCGAAACATATTTTTGAAGCAGATTGCACAAATTACTTGTTTCTGTTTTTAGTGCCAAATAGTACTCCAATAATGGTTCAGCCGCTCGTATTTCGTACTGCCCAATAACAAGCTCATATTCATTGAAGAACTCGTCCCTCATTTGCGAATTGAGCCCAGCAATCCACCTTACGCAATCTGCCCAATCTCCCGTTTCTTCAAATTTCGCGTCATCATGAATAATTGTCAAACCGTTGCCACTCTTAGCCCAGCCCAGAAAAGGCGCAGGCGTTACGCAAAGCTGAAACGGGGAATCTATGAATACGCCCAGGCTACATGAAGTAACGTATGATGTACTGACCCTTAAATTTACATTCAAATGCAAAAAAACATTTTGGATTAACCTTCTTGCATAAAAACAGAATGCGCCCTCATCAGCTATATCCAATGCCACAACTATTTTTCTGTCCCCACTATAAATGGCATACAATATGTTTGACAAGAGCTCCTTACTGAACATATTGCCCCTTGAGTATTTATAACCACCCCCGCCAGCTGAAATCTCTAATTGTGAAAGCTCTAATTGTAAGGGTTCATGGCTTGCGCGTATGCGTTCAACGTCATTTTGAGAAGCGAAGTCCGCAACAATATCATCAAAAAAATCTTTGTGCATAAAATACTTCCGGGAATTCTCGTTCCACCGCACATGGTTATAGTAGGCCCCCCTCGTGAACGCTTCGTCGCCAGTGAACATATTGAAAATAGTAGTGAACGTCTTTCCGTCAGTTATTACTTTATAAGCGTATTGCCTTTCGCTGACAGGGGTATTAAATATGCCCATCTTCTGCATATACCCGCTAATGTCATCGTCTCTCTTATTGCTTTTGTATAGCAAGCCATACCCTTTTCCGCTATTCCCAAATATAAACTCCATTTTATCACCCGTCCCTCAATGAACTGTGCGGCAATCCAATACTAGATGCTGCGCAATGGCGCGGGCGCCACGCAGGCTCAGCTCCGCTGTGGCGCGGTTACCCTCTAAACTTATCCATTATAAAATTTGCCAAGAATGGCTGGTTTACAGCAATGCTTATAATGACCAAAGCGATTAACCCCTTGCTTGCCCGTATTCTGTCAAATCCTTTGTTCGCATTGATTTTGACGTAGCGTTCTATCTTCTCTGCATTTGGATTTGCAATTTGCTGGATGGATTTTTCCCGTCTGGCAAATAATTTTTCGATTTTCGTTTTTGGCTGCGAATTATTAACCCCTGTTGAGTAAATCTTGAAGTATTTTATCCGTTCTTTTAAGAACTCTTCGATCCCCTCGCTGCCGCCCTCTTCGCATTTTTTAATAATCCTTAGATG
>Ga0099364_10005171_pt1 | contig 19488 bp, 18 predicted proteins | sample TergutTh196P3_FD_73070 | JGI IMG/M metagenome (GOLD analysis project Ga0099364, IMG submission 73070) | Microcerotermes parvus P3 segment gut microbial communities from Pointe-Noire, Republic of the Congo - Th196 P3 | ecosystem: Host-associated > Arthropoda: Insects > Digestive system > Gut ...
TCACATGAATCACCGGGCAGTCGCCGGTTGCCAGCTCCAGTTTCTTGGCCCGATACCATATGACGGAAAAGAGCCTAAGTACGCTTTCGATGGTTCCCGGACTTTTTCCAGCTTCCAGCATGGGCTTGACCACCTTCATTTCCAGGTCTAAGGTTTTGATGGAGTCCAAAGGGTAGGCCAGAAAAGGTTTTAGCCAGGTACGAAACCGGGCCTCGCTCATGATGAGATTATTTTTTTTGTAGGTCAGTTGGATTTGGGGCAGAACCGTTTCATTCCAGAACTGGCCCAGAGTCAGGGCCTTTTTTCGCCCTTCAATCTCGGCTGTAATCTTGGCTGCCGCTTGGGCTTGGCCGGCCTCACGGAGTTCCTTCAAGGTCTGCGGGCCGGCTCCGGTGCGCCAGTTCTTTTGCAGTTCGGCCAGAACTTCTCGGCAGTAGGCTTGGGAGATTCCTTGGCTCCACCAGCCGACACCCTCGGTATGGCAGCGGTTGTTCTGTGAGTAATGGAGGCACCAGAAGCGGTCAGGCCGCTGGCCGTGCTTGCGGCTCTCGTGTTCCCGATAACGTAGATTCCTTCCGGCGTTTATCCAGGCGGGCATGGTCAAGGCTCCTTTCCGGCAGGTCAAAGACGCGCCTTTACTGCCCACCAATTTACTACAAATTTACATTATATGCAATGGGGGAGGATGGCGGGAAATATCTATAATGACACTTAAATAGGCGATATTTTATAAGATTTTATAAAATACTTTTGGAATGGAGAAAAGGATGATGGCTGATGAACCCTAATCTATGGTTTCATCCAGCCGTTCGTAAAGCTCCATAACCGCTCCTCCTGAAGCTAAAGTCTGTTCTTACTGTCTAATTGGGATGTGAACGCAAAGGCTATAAGAGACAAGCCGGCAGAACAAGGGCGGCGGCGCTCTTTAAGCCTATCTTCGACTTGGCAAAAAGAGCGCAAAAATGGCAAAAACCCGGTCAGGGCGGGAATCATCAAAAATATAATCAATGATATTAAATAATTAAGAGAGAAGCAATAATCATGCCAACATTTAATTGGCGGAAATACAGTCTAATTTTGTCCAGGCAACTGTTCATAATACCCAAATCTAGCTTGGTTTCGCTAAAATTCCTCCGCAGATTCGTGAAACGAACATACTATATTGACGAACCAAAGTTAAGGTTGATTTAGGAGCAAAATTTTCTTAGTGATATAATATTGAGCAATATTACAGGGCATATAAAAGCTATATTTTGCTGAAAGAGGTATGTTATGGCTTATATTGCGGAACAGCGCGGTGGGAAACACACGTATCCCTGATTCCCGGTCACACATAACAGTGAATTTAGGTGGGCAGTACCAGTCGTGACATCTCACCAGGGTCAAAATGTCAAAAGACGACCACCCGGCTGAAGGAGCCCGGCGGATATATATCCTGGCCGCGGTCGAAAACCGCCACGGCCAACTCCCCAACTGAGACGCGGTTTTTAATCAGGCCCCAGACCAGCCCGAAATCCCGGTCCAGGAACTGGAAGGGACGCTCCAGGAGTGCAAGGCGCGGGCGCTGAAAAAGGGCCAGGGCGTAGAGCGCCAAACGGCGGAGGGGTTCGGGCAGGTTTTCAGCTGGTGTTTCAGCTTGGGCCTCAAGGCCAAAGGTTTTAAGGAGTTCAAGGCCGCGGCCCGGGCCGTCGGATAGGCCGGCGTAAAGCTGAAAGAAGCGGAAGTGGTCCAGGAGAGACCAGCGGTATAGAAGCTGGCTCTGACGATCCACATAACCTATCTGGCGGAAAAAGGCGCAATCGGACCAGCCGCCGAGATCGACAACCGCTCCCGGCCACCAGGTCAGCCGACCGGAATCGGGCTGTTCAAAGGCCAGGCAGCATTTCATGAGCCGCCGGAGCATTCCCAGATCTTGAACCACGACCAGGACCATCTCTCCCGGCCGGACAGTCAGGTCCAGGGGGCCGTGGAGTTGGCCGGCCTCATCGGCCAGCCGCAAGCCCTCAATATTCAAGGCTCCCGCGGAACCGTCAAACCTCCCATGGGGCATGAGTCACAAAAAAACGGCCGAAACCAGTATTATGGTCAGGATGCTGAAGAAGAAGGCCTCCGCCAGGGCTTGGCTGATAACTTCCGAGCCTTTTCCCAAATTTCCTATTTCCGCCTCGAAACCCCCATAGATCGTGAAAAAAGACAGGGAGAGGGACAGGCCCAGGCTTTTCATTATGACGGCGGCGAACTGGCCGGCCCGGGCATTATCGCTCAGGGAAATGATGAAGGACAGGACAGAGTGGCCGGTGTATTGCCAGACCACTAGGTAGGCGCCGGCATAGGAGACCAGGGCGTAGATTGCCAGAAGAGGCGGCAGGGCTATGAGAGAGGCCCAGATGCGGGGGAGGGCCAGAAAATGTTCCGGAGGCGCTCCCAGGCGGAGGAGGGTTTCAAACTGGCGGGTCGCCTTCATTACCGCCAGCTCCCAGGCGGTGGAGGCGCCGTAGCTGAAAATAACAATGACGGAAACCAAAAGAGGGGCCAAGAGCAGGGAGTTGACCGTCACCAGGACCGATGTTATGTGGTCGAGACTGCCGCCTAGATAAGCCAGGGGCCCCAGCCAGATAAAGGCCCAGGCCCCGCCCATTATGAAGCCCACCAAAAGGGTCAGAGGCAGGGCGCCGCTGGCCAATTTGAAAACTTCCTCCAGGGTCATGCCGATCATAAAGCCCCGGACGGGCCGGCGGCTGAATCGAAGGAGGCGCCCGGCAAAACCGGCCTGCCCGACCATACGGCGGAGATGGACAAGCCCCCAGCGGCCGACGGCCCCGGTCAGCCCCCCCGCCACGGCCAGGACGACAGCCGGAAGAAGCCTCAAAAGGCGCCCAGTTCTTCAGCTGACAGCACCTGATCAATGTTCAAAAGAATCTTGACCCCGCTTTCGGTCTTGGCCATGCCCAGAATGTAGCTGGTGTTGATGGTAGCGCCAAATACCGGGGGCGGTTCTATTTCTCCGGCCGTTATGTTGATGACCTCGGAAACCGTGTCCACCACGATGCCTATGGGAATGTTGTTGGCCAAGCCTTTGACTTCCACCACTATGATGCTGGTTCGTTCGGTGTATTCCTCTTCCATCAGGCCGAACTTTAACCTAAGGTCCACCACCGGAATGACCTGGCCGCGCAGGTTGATGACGCCTTTGAGGAAGTGGGGAGTCTGGGGCACCGGAGTAACCGGCAACATGCCGATGATTTCCCTGACTTTGAGAATGCCTATGCCGTAGCCTTCCTCCGCCAGTTGGAAAGTCAGATATTTGCCTTCATTCTCGCTCAAAAAATCGTTGACGGATAAGCTCGGCTTGGCAATGTCCATTTCGGGGGCGGTTTCGTTCATGCTCGTCTTCCTCCCGGCCATTCTAGAAGTTATGGCGTTCCCGGATATAAAAAAATTGGCTTATTATAGTCTGAAATACTCGTCAAGGCAAGGGTGGAAAAGGCCCCAAAAGGAAGGCCGCGGCTTTAAAAAGAGCCGCGGCCTTCGGGTCTTCAGGACAACGGCGGCGCTTGGCCGCCGTGCCCCTTCTTGGCCTTATTTGCCGCCCTTCCAGTGGTTCTTGCCCGTGGTGCTGTAATGAGTATGCAGGAGGTGATGGGATTTTTCACCCAGCGGCTGGCCCAGGAATTTTTCATAGAGGGCCTTGACCTCGGGGTTATCATGGGACTTGCGCAAGGGCAAGGCCCGGTCGGCCTCGTAGAGGCCGTCCATGCGCTGGAGTTTGACGCGGCTGTTGCCGAAGGGCTGACCGCCGCCGCCCACGCAACCTCCGGGGCAGCACATGATTTCCACAAAGGCGGCGTCGCATTTGCCCTGGCGGATGGAATCCATGATCTGGCGGGCGTTGGACAGACCGTTGGCCACCACGACCTTGACCTTGGTCCCCTTAAGATCCACCGTGGCTTCCTTGACGCCTTGATGGCCGCGAACATCGTTGAAATCAACCGAGGGCAGGGTCTCCTTGGTGACCACTTCATAGACGGTGCGGAGCGCCGCCTCCATGACCCCGCCCGAGGTGCCGAAGATGACCGCCGCGCCCGTGGAATCGCCCATGAGGCTGTCGAATTGGCTTTCGGGCAGGGCCTCGAAGTCAATGCCGGCCGATCTGATCATCCGGGCAAATTCCCGGGTGGTCAAGACCACGTCCACATCCTGGAAGCCGCTAGAAGCCATTTCCGGCCGCTGGGCTTCAAATTTTTTGGCCGTGCAGGGCATGATGGAGATTGAGGTTATCTTGGCGGCCTCCACCCCGGATACCTTGGGATAGTAGGTCTTGGCCAGGGCCCCGAACATCTGCTGGGGGCTCTTGCAGGAGGAGAGATGCTCTACCAGGTCCGGATAAAAGACTTCGCAGAAGTTTATCCAGCCCGGAGAGCAGCTGGTGACCATGGGCAGCTTGCCGCCGCTCTGGAGGCGGTGCAGGAGCTCATGCCCCTCTTCAATGATGGTCAGGTCGGCCGTGAAGTCGGTATCAAAGACCTTGTCGAAGCCCAGGCGCTTTAAGGCCGTGACCATCTTGCCGGTGGTGACGGCCCCCTTGGGCAGACCGAATTCGTCACCCAAAGCCACGCGCACGGCCGGGGCGGTCTGCACAACCACATGCCGCTCGGGGTTGTCGAGGGCTGCCCAGACCTCATCGGTCTGGTCGTTTTCAGTAATGGCCCCCACCGGGCAGACCGCAGTGCACTGCCCGCAATAGACGCAGGGGCCGTCCAAGAGGGGCAGGTTGTAAGCCGTGGTGATCTCATATTCAAGGCTGCGGTGGGCGGTGTTGATGGCCCGGACCGACTGGGTCTCCTGGCAGACGTACACGCAACGACCGCACTTGACGCACTTGGACATATCCCGAACCAGGGTCTTGGTGTCCACATCCACCGGAATGGCCTTGGGCTCATGGGGTAAGGTCAGTTCCTTGATGCCGAACTGGAGGGCCAGATTCTGCAGCTCGCAATTCTGGTTGCGGATGCAGGTCAGGCATTCCTGGGGATGCTCGGCCAGGATCATCTCCACGATCATTTTACGGGTGTCATAGATGCGGGCGTTGTTGGTGACCACCTTCTGGCCTTCCGAGACGTAGTTGGCGCAGGCGGCGTTGAGCTTTTTGCCGCCGTCGCATTCCACCACGCAGAGGCGGCAGATGGCCCGCCAGCCCAAATCGGGATGGTCGCAAAGAACGGGGATGTGGATGCCAAGCGTCCGGGCCGCTTCCAGAATGGTGGTGCCTTTGGGCACGGTGACCGGCAGTCCGTCGATGGTCAGGTTGACGCTGTTTTGCTGGCTCATTATCGGTCACCTCGCATCAGGCCGCACGGGCGGCGCTGGGTTTGACGTTGGCTTCGAATTCCGCCTTGAACAGCTTCCAGGCAGTGTTCAGGGCCGTGGCGGCGCTCTGCCCAAGTCCGCAGAAGGAGGCTTGGGTCATGGTGCGGGTCAGGCGGCGCAGGATGGCCAGATCGTCGGCATCGGCTCCGCCAGGCGTGGAAAGTTTTTGCAAGAGCTTATAGACATGCTTGTTGCCTTCCCGGCAGGGAATGCACTTGCCGCAGGATTCATGGATAAAGAACTCAGTGACGCCCTTTAAGTATTCAAGTATGGGCACGGTCTCATCCATGACGACGATGGCCCCGGAACCCACGGCCAAGCCGGCGTTCCATAAGTCATCGTAGCTGTAAACCGTGTCAAGCTGGCCCGGCCCGCCAATGGGGCCGCTCTGTCCGCCGAGGTGGAAGAACTTAAAGTTCTTGCCGCCCGCAATGCCGCCGCCGAGTTCCGGATCAAAAATGGCGTCGCGCAGGGTGACCCCGCCCAGGGGAATTTCATAAACGCTCTTGTTTTTGGCATGGCCGGACAGGCAGATGAGCTTGGTGCCGCCGCTGCCGGGGTGCCCCGCCTTCAGGTATGCGTCGCCGCCCATGTTGACTATGGTCGGAATGTTGGCCAAGGACTCGACGTTGTTGACCAGGGTGGGCTGAAGAAAAAGGCCCACATCGGCCAGGCGCGGGGGCTTTATGCGGGGCCGGCCTACCTTGCCCTCAGTGGAGTTCAGCAAGGCCGAGTTCTCACCGCAGACGTAAGCCCCGGCGCCGGAGATAATGTGGATGTCAAAATCAAAGCCCTTCCCAAGAATATTCTTGCCCAGGAAACCCGCGGCCTTGGCGTTTTCAATGGCTTTGGCCAGAATCTGCTTATTGATTTTGCGGTATTCGCCGCGGATATATATGTAGCCGGCCTTGGCCTTGAAGACGAAACCGGCTATGGTGATGCCCTCCAGAAGCCTCAAGGGCAGCTTGCCCAGGATCAGCTTGTCCTTGAAAGTGCCGGCTTCGCCCTCATCGGCGTTGCAGACTATGTATTTGTTGGGAGTCCCGGGAGAGCGCAGGAGGTGCGCCCACTTGTCGCCGGCCGGGAAGGCGGCCCCGCCCCGCCCCAGAAGCTTGGCTTTCTTGACTTCGTCGATAACCGCCTCCGGGGTCATCTCGGCGGCCTTTTTCAAAGCGGTAAACCCGCCGATTTTCACGTATTCATCGACTGATACTGGGTTTATCTTGCCAGCGCCCTCCGAAATAAGGCTTTTCAATTTTGACATATCAGCGCCTCCCTCATCTGCGGCTGGCCTTCCCGATAACTCTTGACCAGGGTTTTGACTTTTTCCTCAGTCAGGTTGCCGAACACATCATCGCCGATTTTAGCCACCGGGCCGATGTCGCAAGCGCCCACGCAACTGGTGCGGCACAGGGTTATCTTGCCGTCGGTCGTGGTCTCGCCGACCTTGGCCCCCGCGGCCGCCTCGAACCAGCCCGCCACCACGTCGGCCTGGGTGAAATGGCAGGGCGTGCTCTGGCAGATTTCCACAACATTCTCCCCGCGTGGCTCGGTGCTGAACATGGCGTAAAAAGTAAGAATGTCATAAATTTTGGACAGCGGCACATCAAGAACCTCCGCCGTCAGGTCCGCCCATCTCTTTTCAACGCAGTTGCGGCCCGAGGCGGCCTGAATGTCGAGGAGCACGGCAATGAGCTGTTGGGCGTCGTTGTCGTAGCTCTTCATGATTTTCAAGACCTGGTCTTCAGTCAGTTCGGTCATGCTTTCCCCCATCATTGAACGTTAGGGGCCAGCCGGAACAGCGGGAGGAGCCCGCGATCAAGGCCGGCCGTGACAGGACATACTTATTGAGGCAACAATCAATATTATACTGGAAGTTTAGCATCCAAGCCGGCAAAAGTCAACGGCTTCTTTTTTCGGCCTCAGGGCGACTTGATAATAGTATTTGAAAAAGAAATGTGTTATGGTGGACCATGTTCGGAATATCTCCGGCATCCAAAGGTTTTCGCAAATTTTTAGTGTTCATGACATGTAGTAATAGGGGCATAATCATGTATTTTGAGCAAATAAGAACCCCCGGTCTCGGCTGCTTTTCCTATGCCGTCGGCTGCCCCCCGGCAGGCGCTATGGCGGTCGTTGATCCGCGCCGCGACATCGACGTATACCTGCGCATTGCCGAAAATCACGGTATGCGTATCACGCATATCTTTGAAACCCATGTGCACGCCGACCATGTAAGCGGCGCCCAGGAATTGCGCGCCTCGACCAACGCGGATATTTACATCCATGAAAACGCTCCCGTGGGCTATGAAGCTAAAAAACTCAAAAACGGCGATGAATTCAAGCTCGGCGCCGCGGCTCTCCGCGTACTCTGTACCCCCGGCCATACGCCTGATTCCGTATCGTTTCTGGTTTCCGACCTGGCCCGTTCTCCGGAGCCTGAGATGATCCTGACCGGTGATCTGCTCTTTGTGGGAGATATCGGCCGGCCGGATCTGCCCGGCGAAAAAATCCTGGATGAACAGGTGGAAAACCTCTACAACAGCCTCTACAAAACCCTGGGGCCGCTGCCGGATTACCTGGAAGTCTATCCCGCCCACGGACAGGGATCATTATGCGGACAAGGCATGAGCGCCAAGCCGTCCTCCACCCTCGGATATGAACGGCTGGCGAACCCCATGCTTAAGTATTCGGATTTCAATGATTTCAAGCGCGTCGTCCTCTCAAATCTGCCCATGCGGCCGCAGAGTTTTTCCAGCATTATATCCGCCAACTTGAAGGGCGCGGCGCTTTTTCCCAAACTCGACCTCGCGGAATATGCCCTTTCCGCTGACAAAACGGACGAATTTCGTAAGGCCGGCGCGATATTGCTGGATTTGCGCGACACGCTTTCCCATGGCGCGGCTCATATCCCCGGCAGCATAAATATTGATTTCTCCGGCGGCCCCGTGCTCAACTGGGTCGGTTTAGCGGTTTCTCCAAACATACCGCTTGTGCTTATTCTCCCAGCCGGCAAAAGTTTTGAAGAAATATACACCGAATTGCGGCGTATCGGCTATGATGACGTTAAAGGATGGCTTCTAGGCGGCCTTAAGGCCTGGCTGGACGGCGGCCGGAAGACGCAGAGCCTCAAGCATATTTCAGCTTCAGACTTACGGGCGCGTCTTGCCGGGCCAAACCCTCCCGCCCTACTTGATGTGCGCAGCCCGGCAGAATTCAATAACCTGAAAATAGAAGGCTCCATTAACCTGACCTTTGACCGCATACTGGAAAAGGATGCCTGCCCTGTGACTCCGGAAACGGAAGCCGTTGTGGTCTGCCAAAGCGGATTTCGCGCGGGCATTGCCGCGAGCCTGCTTCAAGCGCGGGGCTGCACTGATGTCAGTCTTCTTACCGGCGGCATGAACGCCTGGAAAAGCTTATAAAAAGGAGGCGCCATGAATATAATCAAAATAGCGGCCATAGCGGGTTCTTTGAGACGGGATTCCTACAACCGCCAATTGGCGCTGGAAGCCAAGCGGATTATTGGGGATCAGGCGGAATTTGATTTGCTGGACTACGCCGATGTTCCGCTGATGAACCAAGATATTGAACACCCGGCTCCAAGCGCCGTAAAACGTGTGCGCGAGATTATCAAATCCGCCGACGGGATCTGGTTTTTTACGCCGGAGTATAATCACTATTTCCCCGGCGTCCTGAAGAATCTCATTGATTGGCTGTCCAGGCCCGTAAGCGATAGCGAGCCGCAAGTGCTTGACGGCAAACCAGCGGCCATCAGCGGCATTACACCGGGCATGTCGGGAACGCTGATTGCCCAGGACCATCTTGTTGCGGTGATCAGTTTTCTGAATATGAAGGTAATGAACCTGCCGCGCCTGACGATACCGAGCGCCATGCAACAGACGGATGAAAAAGGCCAACTGGCCTTGAAGGCCAGTCTTCCATTTTTGGAAAAACAGGCGCGGGAGTTTATCAGTTTCATCAAGAATAACTGATATAACTTGTTTTTTTAAACGCTCAGACCGGCCTTGTCAGCGAAAGCTTTGGAATCAAATGGCTTTTTGCAGTGATAACATATTTTTTGAGCCCTCAATTCAGGCACGCTGAAGAATTCCAGTTCCCGGCCGCATTCCTGGCATACGCCGGCAATAAGCTTGGTTTCTTCCTTAAAGCAATCGGCCTTCGGCAAAAAATCATTGTCGTCATGGGTCATGGGCGGGCCTCCGGTCAAGGTCGAGCAAGCCTACTCATTTGATCAAGCGGCGGGAGATGATTTCGATTATGCCTCTTGGCCCATATTGAAGTCAAGAGGCTTTTATTCTACTTGAGCCAATAGAGCATCTATTGTTCTGGTGTTGCAATTATCATATGCGCATACTGGCCTTGGACGTAGGGGAAAAGAGAGTGGGGCTGGCCGTATCCGATCCTTTGGGATGCTCGGCCCAGCCCTTGGCCGTGCTGCCCCGGCGCCCCCATGGCGAATTCTTGAAGGCTCTTGCCTCTCTGGCCGGGCAATACCAGGCTGAACTGGTGCTTTTGGGCCTGCCGCGGCGCACCGATGGCCGCCTGGGGCCGGAAGCCCAGCGGGTGCTGGCCCTGGCCGGGGAGATTAGAGCCAAGCTGGGTCTCGGCTGCGCCACCTGGGACGAGTGGTTCACCACCCAGGCCGCGGACAGGTTATTGCGTGAAGGCGGGCTAAAGCCCCAGGCGCGCCGTCAGGTGGTGGATAAAACCGCCGCGGCCATAATTCTGGGCAGTTACCTCGACCACCTGGCCTTAAAGCCAAGCGAACCGCCTCCATCGGGTTGACTTTACAAGGCAATGCGATTAAAACCCCGTACTAATCTTCGTTTTGAATCGCCGTCAAAGAAAGGACAGCCATATGCTGCATTTGTGGAGCGCCAAGCTGGAGATCGGCCTGCCAAAAATCGACGAGCAGCACAAGGAATTGTTTCGGCAGGTCGGAATTCTCATGGACAGGACCAAGGCCGACCGCATCCCTGAAACCCTCAAGTTCCTGGGCGGCTATGTGCTCAAGCATTTCACCGACGAGCAGGGCATACAGGCCTCTATCAACTATCCCAAAGCCGAGGCCCACAAGAAGCTCCACACCGCCTTCGTGTCCAAATTTAGTGAGTTGAGAAAGAAATTTGAAGATTCCGGCGACAATCTCAAGTTCGAGGTGGTGACGGAAATAAACAGCACCGCCATCGGCTGGCTCAAGGATCACATTATGATCCACGACAGGGAATTCGCGGATTATTATAAGCAATATCAACAGGCCCGGCTTCCCGGCGGCCTCCGCACCCCCCGGCCGGTCTGTCCGGCCCCGCCCCGCCTATGGCGCCCTGAACTGGAAACCGGCATACCAAAACTCGACGCGCAGCACAAGGAAATCTTCCGGCGGGCCGAGATTCTTCTGGATGGAGTCAACGGCGAGGCCATGAGCTGCCTGGGGGAATGCCTGGCCAAACATTTTGGGGCCGAGGAGCGGGTTCAGGCCGAGATAGGTTATCCAGCGGCCGGGGCGCACCAGAGGAATCATAACGACTTCAGGCGCAAATTCAAAGATATGTACAACAAGCAGGCATCAGCCCCTCCCGCTGACCGGGCAACGGCGGCCAGGGGCATGGGCCAGATCCTGGTCGGTTGGCTCCGGGACCACATCGTGACCCATGACCAGGATTTCGCGGTTTATTACATAAACCACCGGCGGGGCGGACGGAAAAAACGCGGCTTCTTATACCGTCTCTTCCATCCCTTTTGTAAAGACTGATGATCTTGACGCTTTGAACAGCCGGCGGGCGATGCCCAGGGCCTTGAGGGGGCGGCCTAGCTGGTGGGCGGCCAGCTCTTCAAAGAAGGCCTCGGCCTCGGTCAGTTCGTCCGGTTCAGGGGGGGCCGCCGGCTCGCCGGGGCGGGCTAAAAAGCCCCGAGGCACGAGGCGGCCGGAGCCGGGGCAGCGGGGACAGTAGAGCCCGCCGGAGGCCGAATGCCAACGCCAGCCCAAGGCGCCCGCTTGGGCTGGGACTCCGCAGGCCAGGCAGGCGTTCAAGGCTGGGCCGTAGCCGGCTAACTCTAGATATTTGATGGAAAAATTCAAGGCAGCCCGGCGGGCGGTTTCTTCATCCGGGATGAGGGCCAGGCGGCTTAAGTGCCCGGCCAGGAGGCTGAAGCTGGCCGGGGCCGGGTTCCGGGGCGCCTCAAAGCCCCGGACCAGCTCCAAGGCGAAGGCGGCCAGGGCTTGGATGACCGGATCGGGCGGCAGGCGGCGGACGCGGGGGTTTTCTTCGGCCTTTTCCACAAAGGCCAGGGTCGATTCAGGCTTCAGGGTGAAGTCGTACCAAGCCATGGCCCCCGGCGCCAAAAGGCCGCCGCCGAAGCGCCGCCGGCTGCGTCGGCCGTAGCGGGCCAGGGCGCTTACTAGGCCCAGTTCACCGGTCAGGAAGGTGGCGATGAGGTCGGCCTCGCCGTAATTGACGCTGGCCAGCACCACCCCGGCCAGCTTCCGGGTTTGGGGGGCGGTTATAGACAGGTTCATTTGCTTTCAATCAGACTTGAAAAAAACTGCTGAATGCCGTATATTCAATTATTTGGTTCCCGCCAGCATCGGCCCCGGCCGGGCCGGGGGGAGCGGGCCGCACCATCGCGGCCAAGCCTTGGGGGAAGCCGCCCCCGCCTGAGAGGCCGTTTTGGGCAATTTTTCCAAAAACCTGATCATCTGGATAATGATCGGCGTGACCGTTTTCGGGGCCATGAATTTTTTAAAGCCCGTTGAGCCGGTAAATAAAAAGCCTTATTCCGACATCTGGCGGGCGGTGTCCGAGGGCCGGGTGCGTTCGGTTTCCCTGACTGATGCGGAAATTGTAGCCCAAATGACCGACGGCGGCAAGTGGACGGCCGATTATAACCGTTTTGACCCGGGCTTTTTGCCCTTCCTCAGGGAAAACGATGTCGTCATAAATATGGCGCCCCAGACCTCCTCCTTCTGGATGAGCCTGGGCAGCGCCTTATTGCAGATAATCTTTCTGGTGGCCATCTGGATGTTCTTCATGCGCCAGATGCAGGGCGGCGGCAAGGCCATGACTTTTGCCAAAAGCCGGGCCAGGCTGCTGACCGAGGAACAGAAACGCGTCACCTTCGCAGATGTGGCCGGCATAGACGAGGCCAAAGGCGAATTATCGGAAATTGTCGATTTTCTGCGGCAGCCGAAAAAGTTCGTCCGGCTGGGCGGTCGTATTCCCAAAGGGGTGCTCCTGATGGGCTCGCCCGGCACTGGCAAGACCCTTCTGGCCCGGGCCATCGCCGGCGAGGCCGGGGTGCCTTTTTTTTCCATCAGCGGCTCCGACTTTGTGGAGATGTTCGTGGGCGTGGGCGCCTCCCGGGTGCGGGATATGTTCATGCAGGGCAAGAAAGCCGCGCCCTGCATAATGTTCATTGACGAAATAGACGCCGTGGGGCGCCACCGGGGCGCGGGGCTGGGCGGGGGCCACGATGAACGGGAGCAGACCTTGAACCAGCTTCTGGTGGAGATGGACGGCTTTGAGCCCAACGATGGGCTCATCCTCATCGCCGCCACCAACCGGCCCGATGTGCTGGACCCGGCCCTTTTGAGGCCCGGTCGATTTGACCGCCAAGTGGTGGTGCCGGTGCCGGACCTCAAGGGCCGGGCGGAGATATTGAACGTCCACAGCCGCCGCATACCCCTGTCCGAGGATGTGGATCTGGCGGTGGTGGCCAGGGGCACGCCCGGCTTTTCCGGGGCCGACCTGGAAAACCTCATCAACGAGGCCGCCCTTCTGGCCGCCCGTTTCGACAAGGAAAAGGTCGAGGCGGCTGATTTTGACGCGGCCCGGGACAAGATCATTATGGGTGTGGAGCGCAAGAGCCTGATCATGAACGAAGAGGAGAAGCGCACCACGGCCTGGCACGAGGCCGGCCACACCTTAGTTTCGGTGCTTTTGCCGGTGCTGGACCCCCTACACAAGGTCAGCATCATCCCCCGGGGCCGGGCCTTGGGGGTTACGGTGGCCCTGCCGGCTGAAGACCGCTACAACTACAGCCGGGATTATTTCAAGGCCCGCCTGGCCATGCTTCTGGGGGGGCGGGCGGCTGAAGAGGTGGTCCTGAACCAGATGACCACCGGCGCCGGCAACGACATCGAACGAGCCACCGAGCTGGCCCGCAACATGGTCTGCAAGTGGGGCATGAGCGAATCCTTAGGTCCCCAGGCCTTTGGCAAGAAGGAAGAGCAGATCTTCCTGGGCCGGGAGATCGCCCAGCACAGCGACTACTCCGAGGCCACGGCCCAGCGCATCGACCAGGAAGTGGCCGAGCTGATGAAGGACGCCCATCAGCGGGCCCAGGAAATCATCACCCGGCATCGCCCCACCCTGGCCACCCTGGCCGATATGCTCTTGGAAAAGGAGACCCTCGAAGGCGAGGAGGTTCTGGACATCTGCGCCGAAGCCTTGAAGGCCGAGGGTTTGCCCCGCCCGAACTGGGCGGACCGAAACAAAAAACAGGAGCCGCCGCCCGGGGCCGGGGCTGCCGCCGAACCGGCCGGGCCCGGGGAGAGCGAAGATGAACGGGAAGCCTGATCAATTGACTTGGCGGACCAGGGCCGGGAGCTGGACACTGGATTTCGGCCGGCCGCTTTTGATGTCCATCATCAATCTTACCCCGGATTCCTTTTCCGACGGCGGCCGTTTCAAAAGCCCGGCCGAAGCGGTGGAGGCGGCCTTGGCCGAGGAGGCCGACGGGGCCGACCTTTTTGATTTGGGCGCGGAATCGACCCGGCCCGGCGCCGGCGCCGTGAGCGGGAAGGAGGAGTGGGCCCGCCTGGAGCCGGTCCTGACCGCCCTGGTGAAGAAGACCAGCCGCCCCATCTCCATAGACACCTACAAGGCCGCCGTGGCCGAAAAGGCCCTTGAGGCCGGGGCGGCCATCATCAACGACATCTACGCCGGCCGGAAGGACCCCCGCCTTCTGTCCGTGGCCGCCGAATGGAAGGCGCCGGTCCTACTGATGCATATGCAGGGCGAACCGGCCACCATGCAGATCGCCCCCCATTACGACGATCTGGCGGCGGAAATTCACGATTTTCTTCTGGAGCGGGCCCGGGCCGCCGAGGCCGCCGGGGTGCCCCGTGAACTTATCTGGCTGGACCCCGGGATCGGCTTCGGCAAGACCGCGGCCCACAACCTGTCCATAATCAAGCATTTCGACCAGATCCTCCCCCGCGGCTACCGCCGGGTCATGGCCCTGTCCCGCAAGGCTTTTTTACGGGCCTTCCTGGGGGACGGCCCGGCCTCGGCCAGGGACGGGATAACCGCGGCGGCCAATGCCCTGGCCGTGTTGAAGGGGGCCGAAATATTGAGGGTGCATCGGGCCGCCCCCAACAGGCAGGCCGTGGACTTGGCCTGGGGGGTGGAGCATCAAACAATTGCCTGATTCAGGGGCGGAATAGTGTTTGAAATAGGCGCCATATGGCCGGCGGTGAAAGCCATGCGCTGGGAAGATGTGGTCGACGTCTTCCTGGTGGGGCTGTTGATATTCTATGTCTTCCGGCTGGTCCGGGGCACTCGCAGCGGCCAGGTCTTTCTCGGCCTCGGGCTGGTCATGGCCACCTATTTCCTGGCCGTCCGCTTTGAGTTCATAACCCTGCGCTATATCATATCATCCTTCGCCGCCAACCTAATAGTGGTGGTGGTGGTGCTGTTTTCCGCCGACATCCGCCGGGGTCTGGCCCGCCTGGCCCGCCTCTCCCTGACCCGAGGCAATCCCCAGATGCTGGATGCCGTCAATGAAGTGGTGCGGGCCGCCTTCTTCATGGCCGAAAAGCGCATCGGCGCCCTGATAGCCTTTGAAGGCGGGGTCAACCTAGGGGAATACATTGAACAAGGATGCCCCCTCGGATCCACCATCAGCGACCGGCTGCTCCTGGCCGTCTTCCAGCCCGCCTCCCCCCTCCACGATGGGGCGGTGATCATACAGGACGGCCGCCTGGCCGCCGCCGGCTGCCTCCTGCCGCTTCTGCCCTTCGAGGATAACGTCAGCCGTTTCTTCGGCACCCGGCATCGGGCGGCCATAGGCCTATCCCGGGAGACCGATGCCCTGGTGGTGGTGGTCTCCGAGGAACGGGGCCTGGTATCTTTGGTCAAGGACGGGGAGGTTATGGTCATGATGGGCGCGGCCAATCTGCGCGACCGTCTCTTGGACTATTTGAATCTGCCCCCCAGGCCGGCGCCCCAAGGCGTTCCGGCCGTCGGCTGATCCGGGCGAGGGAGAAATGCGCGGGAAAATATATACATTTACGGCCTCCGTGGCCTTGGCCTTTTGTCTTTGGCTGAGCCTGGCCGGCCAGGACGCCACAGTTGTTGATTTCACCGTGCCGCTCTATCTGCACTCCCTGCCGGGCCATCTGCTCATCAAGGGCGAGGTGCCCAAAGTCGTGACCCTGAGACTCTGGGCCAACGCCGCCCAGATGCGTTTTTTATCCGACCAAAAAGTGAGCCTCTCCCTGGATCTGTCCCGAGCCCAGGAAGGACATAACACCTTCCCGGTGCTTCTGGCTCCACTGAACCTGCCCCGGGGAGTCGAGGTCTCCGAGGTCAACCCCGGAGTCATAGAATTTGACGCTCTGCTCCAGTCTTCCAAGAGGCTGCCGGTCACGCCCGTCGTCATCGGCCTGCCCGCCTCCGGCTACCGTCTGGACAGCCTGATTTTGGAACCGGCTGTTGTGACCGTCCAAGGGCCGGTGGAGGTTCTGGCCCAGATGGACCACCTTGAGACCACCCCTCTGGATGTGGACGGCCTGACCCAGGACGCCGTCTTCACCGTTGGCGCGGCCCTCCCGGCCGAAGGAGGCGTCTTTATGGTCGAGGCCATGGAAATCCAGGCCACGGTCAAGGTTTCGGAAATACTCACCCAGGCGGTTTTTTCCGATATACCCGTGCAAATTGAGGCCCGCAAAGGAGAACCGGCTTCCTTTATAGCCCAGCCGGCCCGGGTCAGCGTCACGGTCTCCTGGGCTTCTTCCCGCAAACAGCCGATCAAGGCCGGCGATATCCGGGCCCAGGTCAGCGTTGACGTCGAGCAGTTGAAGACCGAAGGCCATATAACCCTGCCGGTGGTGGTCGTGCCGCCCGCCGGGGCCACGGTCATGACCATAAACCCGGTGACGGTCAGCGTCTCTTATGTGCCTTCCGCCCTTCCAGGCGAAAGGAGGAAACCGTGACGACCGCCCGCCGCCGGCTCTTCGGCACCGATGGCGTCAGGGGCGTGGTCAACCAATACCCCATGACCGCCGAGTTCGCCCTGGCCTTGGGCCGGGCCGTGGCCCAGTTTTTAAGGGAGGGAAAAAAGAACCGGCGGCCCCGGGTGGTGGTGGGCAAGGATACCCGCCTTTCGGGCTACATGCTGGAAGAGGCCTTGTGTTCCGGTCTCTTAAGCCAGGGGGCGGACGTCTTTCTGGCCGGACCGCTGCCCACTCCCGGCCTGGCCTTTCTCATCACCAGCCTAAGGGCCGATGCCGGGGTGGTCATCAGCGCCTCCCACAATCCCTATCACGACAATGGCCTGAAAATATTCGCCGCCGATGGCTTCAAACTGCCCGACGCGGTGGAGGCCACCCTGGAAAACTATGTGGCCGACCAGCCCTTCCTGGACCGGCGCCGGCCCCGCCCCGAAGGCGTGGGTCGGGCCGAACGGCTGAACGACGCCGTGGGCCGCTACGTGGTCTTTCTCAAGAGTTCCTTTCCCCGGAACCTGAGCCTGGAGGGCCTGAGCCTGGTTCTGGACTGCGCCAACGGCGCGGCCTACCGCACGGCGCCCCTGGTCTTTGAGGAGCTGGGGGCCAAGGTCAAACTATTCGGCGCCCGGCCGGACGGGGTCAACATAAACTTAGGCGTCGGCTCGCTCCAGCCGGAATTGTGCGTCAAACAGGTCACCCAGACCGGGGCCGACCTGGGCCTGGCCCTGGACGGAGACGCCGACCGGGTGATACTGGTGGACGGGCGGGGCCGGCTGGTGGACGGCGATCAGATCATGCACCTCTGCGCCCGCCGCTTTAAGCGCCTGGGCCGCCTGAACCGGGACACGGTGGCCGCCACCATAATGAGCAACTTGGGCCTGGAAATAGCCCTCGGCCGTTCGGACATCAAGCTGGTTCGGACCGCGGTGGGCGATCGCCATGTGGTCGAGCGGATGCGCCACGATGGCCTCAATTTCGGCGGCGAGCAGTCCGGCCACATAGTCTTCCTTGATTACGGCACCACCGGCGACGGCATCCTGGCCGCCCTCCAGACCCTCCTGGTCATGAAGGAGGAAGGCCGGACCCTGGCCGACCTGGCCGACCAGATGGAGACTCTGCCCCAGGTACAATTGAACGTCAAGGCCGCCCGCCCCCGGGAAGCCGAAACCAACCCGGCCGTGATCGCCCAGGCGGACAAGGTGGCCGCCCACCTGGGCGGGCGCGGGCGCATTGTCCTAAGGCCCTCCGGTACCGAGCCCGTGGTCAGGGTCATGGTTGAAGGCGAGGATTTGGAGGAGATAACCGCCCTGGCCGAGGAGACGGCGGAGCTGGTGACCCGGGAATTGGGCGGCTGAGGGCGCCATGCTTTTCACCCTGGATGTCGGCAACACCAATATGAATTGCGGCCTGTGGCAGGGGGATGAACTAAAGGCCGACTGGCGCCTGGTCACCCGCCGGGAATCCACCCTGGACGAACTTGGGCTATCCATAGGCGGCTTACTTACGGCTTCCGGTTACAGCTTTCGCGATCTCACCGGTTTCATCATCGCCAGCGTCGTGCCGCCCATGCGTCCGGCCTTGGAACGCTTTGGGGCCAAATATGCCCGCCTGCGGCCGATCTTCCTCGAAGCTCACCGCCAGACCATTCTGCCTTTAAGCTACCAAAACCCTGTGGAGATGGGGGCCGATCGGGTGGCCGTGTCCTTGGCCGCCTATCGCCGGGTAGGCGGGGCGGTCATAATCGTGGACCTAGGCACGGCCACCACTTTTGACTGCGTTTCCGCCCGGGGGGCCCACCAAGGCGGGGCTATCGCCCCTGGCCTCAGGCTTTCGGCGGAAGCCCTTTTTCAGAAGGCCAGCCGTCTGCCCCGCCTGGAATTGTTCGATCGGCCGGAAAAAGTCCTGGCCAACGACACCATCGCCAGCTTGAATGTCGGCCTCACCTACGGTTACGTGGACCTGGTGGACGGGCTGGTGGCCCGCTTGAAGCGCGAGGTCGGCCCGGCCCGGGTTTTGGCCACGGGCGGCTTGGCCGGATTCATCGCCTCCGGCTCGGGCCAGATTGATGAGGTTCAGCCTGATTTGGCCCTGGAAGGCTTGAAAATTTTCTATAATGAGTCTGGATGGCAGTGACGTCCCCGCCCGCAAATCGTATCTAGCGGCCGAAGCGGCGTTCGATGGTTCCCCGCTCGATTAGCTGAATGGCCGGCCGGCCGTGAGGGCAATAGGCCCCGTAGGGTTCCCGGGCCATGTCTTCCAAGAGCTGGGCCATGGCTTCCAGGCTCATCTTTTCTCCGGCCTTAATCGCGGCCCGGCAGGCTAGGCTGTAGAGCCAACTGTCGGCCAGGGTGGTCAGGGCTTCCTTTAGGCCCGCGCCGTCAAGGGCGGGCAGCTGGCCCTGACCGGCCCCCAGGATTTCCAGAAGAGGGGGCCGAGGGTCTTCGCGGCCCAGAATGGCCGGCCCGCCGCGCAGAAGAAAGCCGCCCCTTTCGCCGAAGGGTTCTAGGTCGAAACCCAGGCGGAACAAGTGGGGGCGGAACTTTTCCGCGGCTCGGGCCTCCCGGTGTGAAAGGTCCAAGGGCTCAGGCAGGAGCAGGGCTTGGCAGGGCAGGCCCGTCCGGGCCAGCTCCAGCTTCAATTTATTGAACAGCAGGCGTTCGTGAGCCGCGTGTTGATCCACCAAATAGAGGCCCCGGGCTCCTTCAGCCAGGATAAAGCTATTATAAAGCTGGGCCAAAGGCCGGAGAGGCTCAAAATTTTGGGCCTCCTCGGGCGGAGGGGAGGCCTCTTGCGGGGGCGGGGGCAGGTCGGGCGGAGCTTCTTTTTGGCCGTCAGCTACCCAAGGCGGAGGGGTGGACTCTGGCGGG
>Ga0099364_10005172_pt1 | contig 19484 bp, 17 predicted proteins | sample TergutTh196P3_FD_73070 | JGI IMG/M metagenome (GOLD analysis project Ga0099364, IMG submission 73070) | Microcerotermes parvus P3 segment gut microbial communities from Pointe-Noire, Republic of the Congo - Th196 P3 | ecosystem: Host-associated > Arthropoda: Insects > Digestive system > Gut ...
CGCGCTATCCGCCGTTTCCGGAGGAAAACCCGGCGCCGTCAGATTCACCAGCAGACGGGAGCCCAGAACACCAAACGCCGTGATGCCTGTCATGAGGATAAACGTCAGGTTCATAATGATACTGGCAGCCTGCCAACCCTCATCCTCCCTGCCCCCGTCGATGCAGCGTACCATCACCGGCACAATGGAAGACACCAGCGCTACGCCCAGTACCATTTGCAAAGAATAGGGAATGGTATACGCAACCTGATACGCGTCGGTATAGCTGCCTGCGCCAAATATGGCGGCGACCGCCGTTTCACGGAAGAATCCCAGCAGCCTTGCCAGGGTATTCATCAGCATCAGCACCAGGGCGGCGCTCGAAAAAGTGTTTCCGGCGCCCATCATGTCCGCTTCAACATTTCCACAGCGCGGCGCGCCGTATCCCATGCCAATGTGTGTAATTCCCGGCGCCGTTCTTCCTGCTTATATAATGTATCGAGAGGCATCGTTTCCATTTCTTCCAGCAGAAACGCCGCCGTCTCCCAATCAAAGGCGTCAAAGGGAAGACAGTAGCGATCCAGGTCAACCTGCTCCATAAAAGCCTCCACTTTCGGGTCATAGGAAAGGGCAAGCATAGGTACGCCCATAGCCATGGCAAAAACCAAGCCGTGGAGGCGCATCGAGAAAACCTTATCCGCATAGGAAGTCAAGGCCATATACTGGCGGGCTGTCAGGTTTTTTCCCAGACAATACAGCCTCTCCCGCATCAGATTGCCGACCTTGTCAATGGCCTCCATATCCGCCGGAAACTGCGCCGGCGCCAGGAGAACGTCCCAATCGCCGCGGGCTTGCATATCCAGGAGTTCCGCAATCGGGGCAAAGTGCCGGTTGTCTTCCCAGCAGCGTAGCGTCACCAACAGTAAGGGCTTGCGCTTTCTGCCCGTGCTGTCGAGGATGTTCATCTCCTGCAGGTATTCCCTGACCTCTTCCCTGTCCACATCTTCATAACTGAGCGCCATCACAGGGTCGCAGGCTTCCCTTATCTCTTTCTCCACACCCAGCATTTTCAACAGCTTCGCGGACTGCGCGTCCCTAACGGTGAGTACGTCGCAATGGTTCAGTATTTTCGCTGTCTTTCTGCGGATTTTCGTATTCATCAGCGGTCCTACGCCCTGGCAATAGACCATCGTTTTTTTAGCCAGGAGACTTGCCAGCCAGATAACCGACAGGTAATACTCGGCGCTTTTGACGCTGGTGACGTCCTGAATCAGGGAACCGCCGCCGCTGATAAACAAAGCCGTCCTCAACAAGGCTTTGCTCACAGCAGCCGGACTCCACCGGTCAACCGCTTCCACGCCGTATAGATCCTGCGTCCTCTCCGGTTCGCCGGAAAGCACGACGATCCTGGCGTCAGGCCTGAGGGTTTTCAGGCAATGAATCATCGCCAGCAATATGGCTTCGTCTCCATTATTGTCAAAACCGAAATAACCGCTGATTACAATTTTGGGTCCTTTTCTACGGGAGGGCACTGTCTTCCCCCCTCTCTTCGTATCGCATCCCTATCCTGCGTATCAGACGCAAGATCCATAGCAAAACCCACACGGCGATAACGCCCAGTATCATGCCGATCCATATGCCGTGCAGGCTTCGGGTCAGCGAGATCCAGAGCGGCGTATGAATATGGGCGTAAGTGTTGATCAGAGAAATCTGCCCGATGAGGCCAACGACAAGAACCGGAAGCATGGAAAAGCGGCTGCCGAAGTAGAGCAGAACCAGCATCGCAGGATGACCGACCAGAAATTCCTTTGTCCTCGGCCTGACCGACAGGATACGGTCCAGGTATTGCCGGACCTGCATCTCCAGTTCGCTTACCGCGCCCAGGCTTTCGTTGCCCGTCCGAAGGATATAAATCGCCAGTCCTGCCAACATCAGCAAAAACGCCGCCAACTGCCAAAACTGAACCTTTGCGCGGACTGTCCTGGTAAGGAGGCTGTAGCGCTCCGGCTCCCGGAGCCAGCAGACAAAGGGAACCAGCAGCAGAGGCAGGATGTGCGCGATCTTTACGCCGACAAAACTGTCCAGTTTGAGCATAAACGACGGCGCCGCCAATAAAGCCGACATCATCATGGCGCCGGCCAGGGTAAAGGCGGACAAGAAGAGATACGCCCGAATGGCCCGCAGCAGGTCGCCGGATCGGAAACCGGCGCTTGCCTGCGGGGGAACCGCTGCGGCTATGCCGCTTGAAACGGAGTCTGCGTCCCTCTTTTCGCCTTGTATGGCCAAGAGAAGGCCCAGGCTGGGAAACACAATGGCGCCGGCCAGAGCAAGAAGCTTCACCGCGAGGGCGGAAACAAACAAAAGCAGCATCGCCCAAAGCGCACAACCCGCCATAAACAGCAGGATAAATACCAGAACGGGCTTTCTCTTTCTTCCCAGCAGCGGCGCCGCCCCCGTCGCCAGCAACCAGACGCCTGCGGCGACCACTCCCATGCCGGTCAGATAGCGGAGCGGCAGGGAAACGCTAAACGGCGCCAGCACTTCCGGATACCCGACGATTAAACCCTCGCCAGCCAGCCCATCGCGGACAGCCGTGATCAGGTCCATATTGCTCATCATCGAAGCCGCCGGGTTTTCCAGGCCGTAGAACCGCAGATAAATATAGCGGATATTCCGTTCGGTTGCCGCAAGGTTGAAACGGTCCATGGCGTCCCGGACATTGGCGTATCTTCTCAATTCATTTTCCGCAATGGCATGGGCGCGCAATACCCTGTCGTTCAATCTGCCTGCCAGGCCGGCTAATCCTGTTTGGTCATAAAATTCGAAAGAAATCAAGGGTTTCCCCAAAGGCCGGATGGCTTCCGCAAGGCGATCCTGTATGATCGGATCCGCGCCGCCGCCGGGTACGGTCATATCGTTAAAGCCTATGCCGGCGAGATTCGGAATCTTTGCCGTCCAGTCAAAGACCACAGCCAGGCTGTCTTCTCTGACCGGTTCCCAGTTACGCAGCCGGGGTAGGATCTGCATTCCCTCTGCAGCAGCCGCCTCCAGCTGCGCAAGGGGAAAGCCCAATCCCAGCGTCGCCCGCTCCCCGGAGCTGAGATGTACGGCGATACCCAGATAACCCGGATAGTCAAAGGCTTCCGGATAGCGCCTTTTGGCTTCCAGTTGGGAAAATAGCTGTTCATAGATCCGGCGGTCCCCGGTCAGGATATAGGTCCTGTCCGGAACGATTTCCGGAACCGCCCTGGCAGCAGACGAAACCCCCGCTGCATTTGTTTGATAAAACAGGAGCTCTGCTCCTGTGAAGCTCAGTATATCGCCGGAGATCTCCCAGTCCGCCAACAGCCTTTCCCGGACGACCAGGCCGGTGGCCCCGGCGACGACTGCTTTTCTTGCCATATCCGCGAAGCTTATGTCCGGATTGCTGTCGGCTATACGCTTAAGCTCATCATAGTCCACCAGCAGCCCAACCGTCCTGTCTCCGGCTTCTGTAGGCAAGCGGATCCCGAAATTGATCCATAATGCGCAGAAGAAAGAGACCAGTAACACAACAACTGTCAGCCATAAGAAGGCGGACTGCAGTGTTTGGCCTGGCTTTGAGGCGCTATTGTTCATCGTTTCCTCCGATTCGATCAGGCTTGCGGCCGCATGGTGGGAAACAGGATAACATCCCGGATGGACGCCGCGTCTGTAAGAAGCATAATCAGGCGATCCATGCCTACGCCCAATCCGCCGGTCGGCGGCATCCCTTGCTCCAGCGCGGCGACAAAGTCTTCATCCACCTGATGCGCTTCTTCATCCCCGCTGGCCATTTGCTTGGCTTGCGCCATAAACCTTTGACGTTGCTCCACCGGATCATTCAATTCCGAGTAGGCGTTGGCGAACTCCCTGCCTGTGATAAACAGCTCAAAACGCGCGGTGAGCCGGGGGTTCTCTTTCAGCGGTTTTGCCAAAGGGGATACCTCCAGGGGATAACCGATCACAAATACCGGTTGGATCAGCTTATCTTCGACAAGCGCATCAAATATCTCGTACAATACCCGATCCCGCGAATCCTCTTTCTTTACGGGAACGCCCAGATCCGCGGCTGCCCGACGGGCGCTGGCGTCGTCCTGCCAGGAATCGTAATCCGCGGCCGTATGCTCTTTCACCAACTCTGTCATGGTTGCCCTGCGCCAGGGGGTTTCCAGATCAACTTCCTGCCCTTGATAACTGATCCGGGTCGTTCCCCGGATGGTAAGGCATACGCTTCGGATCAAATCCTCCGTCAGATCCATCATATCCCGGTAATCGGCATAGGCTTGATAGAGTTCCATCAAAGTAAACTCCGGATTATGCCTGGTGGAAATACCTTCATTTCGAAAGACCCTGCCGATTTCGAATACCCGCTCAAAGCCGCCTACGATCAGGCGCTTCAAATGGAGCTCCAGGGCAATCCGCATATATAAGTCCATATCCAAGGCGTTATGGTGGGTTATAAAAGGCTTGGCAGCCGCTCCGGCTGCCACATGATGCAAGGTTGGCGTCTCCACTTCCAGAAAGCCCCTGTCGCTCAGATATCTCCTTGTCTCCTGGATAATCCTGCTCCGGGTGATAAACACATGTTTCACCTCGGGATTGGCAATTAAATCCAAATGGCGGCTGCGATAGCGGGTGTCAATGTCTTTCAGCCCATGCCATTTTTCCGGCAAAGGGCGAAGGGCCTTACTCAGGAGCGTCAGTTTTTCCGTGTGAACCGAAATCTCGCCTGTCCGGGTCGTAAATACCTTGCCCTCGACGCCGATGATATCCCCCAGGTCGAGCGCCTTCCATAAATCGTAGGTTTCTTCTCCCAAGTCATCCACTCGGGCATAGACTTGAATCTGTCCGCTGAGATCCTGGATATGGGCAAACGATACCTTCCCCATCGTCCTTTTGGCCATCAATCTGCCCGCAACCGCTACGGCCCGGTTTTCAAGCTCTGTATATCCGGCAAGGATTTCGTCGGCATGGTGGGTCTGTGTAAAGCGCCCGTCGAAAGGGTCCAGCCCCAGACGGCGTAAGGCCTCCGTCTTCTCCAGGCGGATCCTGTGCTGTTCGCTTGAATCCTGAAGCGGACCGTCCATACTCATAGGCTCACCTGATTTCTTCCAGTCTGAACTTGACAACGCCTGCCGGGACCTGTACTTCGATTTCATCGCCCCTGACATGGCCAAGAATAGCCGCGCCCACCGGGCTTTCGAAGGAGATGCGGTTGTTCATGGGATTGGCTTCTGCAGCCCCTACAATGGTATATTCCAGCGTTTCGTCCAGATCCAGGTCAATCAAGGTAACCGTAGAACCCAGCGAAGCATGATTCTTCTCTTCCTCCGTATCTTCGATCACTTTTACATTTCGCAGCATTTTTTCCAGAGTAAGGATACGGCCTTCTATGAAAGCCTGTTCATTTTTTGCGTCCTCAAACTCAGAGTTTTCGCTGATATCCCCAAATTCTATAGCTTGTTTAATCCTTTCGGCTACTTCCCTGCGCTTGACAGCTTTAAGGTTTTCCTGCTCCTGCTCCAGCCTGAGCAGCCCTTCTTTGGTCAATACAACCTCTTTTTCCTGCATAGATCAACACCCCGTTTTCTCTGAAATACGAATAACAACACTGAACAAGCCAGTAGCCCTGCAATGGGTTGGCAGTCCAGTTCTTTTTCAAAATCTTTTGATCATTATATCGATCAAGAATACGCTTGTCAAGGATTCTGTCGGCTTTCCGCCTGGATTCCGCGGCATGCGCGCCTTTTTAGGGCCTGCATAAGTAGAAGTTATTGACAAATAGCAAACGACATGCAAAAATAGGTTGTACTTTTTTTCTATTCATTATTGTAAGAGTATGATCAAAAGGAGGTGGTTTGCGGAACAGCATTCGGATAAGGACTTGCGCATTTTGACTTATATAATAGGGGGGAATTCTATCATGGCTGAACCTGCAATGACGTTAGACGCGGCAAAAGTTAAGCTCTCAAACAAGGAAAAATTCTTCTTCACCTGCGGCGTCATCGGCATGATCGTACCGTTTAATCTACCGCTGGGATATCTCACTTTCTTCTGGACAGACGTAGCCCTTATACCTGCCAGTATCGTGGGTACTTTCCTGATGGTCTGCAAAATCTGGGACGCCATCAACGACCCCATAATCGGGGCCTTAGCAGACCGTACCAATTCACCCAAGGGCCGCTATCGCCTCTGGATCGTTCCCGCTGGCATCCTGTCCAATATCACCGTCCTGATGATCTTTATCACCCTTCCCGGCGTTTCAAGGACAGTGCAGTATATCTACTACTTTGTATCCTACTTTATCCAGGTAGCCGCCTTTACAGCGCTGGAACTCCCGCACTTATCCATGATGACCACGTTGACGACGGATTACACCGAAAGGGGTATGCTTACATCCTGGCGCCAGACCGGGTCACAAGTCACGATGACCATCATTGCCGCCGCCTATATCCCCATGACCGTATTCTTGTTTCCGGGCAATCGGCAAATGGGTTATTTTGTCACAACACTGATCTTTGTTATTGCTGCCACCCCTTTCTATTTCCTCTGCGCCCGCGGCGTCAAAGAACGCTATATACCGCAACAGGATGAGAAGGTACCCTTTACTGAGAATTTGAAGTGCTTTAAAGGCAATATTCCCCTCCTCATGGTTATGGGCGCCCATTTTACCCACGGCCTGAAAGCCGGCTTGGGCGGTGCGGGCATGTATTTCTGGACCTATGTGGCCGGGGATATCCTCTACTCTGCCGTCGCCATGACATTCGGATCGATCGGTAGCATCCTCGGCGCTATTTTGATGGGTGTTGTATTGAAGATCTATCCCAACAAGCGTAATATTGCCATTGTTTCCTGGTTAGCCACAGCAGTAATTGGCGCCTTGATGTACTTCATCGATGTGACCACCTCCGGCGGCAGGATGATGTGGAATATTATATCGCTGATCAATGGCGCCATCGGCTTCACCGGATTTGTCTGTCTCTTCTCCATGGTACCCGACGTATCCGAGTACACCATGGCGAAGTACGGCTTGCGCGCCGCAGGCTTCCTCTTCGCCGTCTTTAATTTCTGCTTTAAGTTCGCCATCTCCTTTGGTCAGGGCATACTGGGCTGGATCATGGGCGCTATGGGCTATGTCCCCAATCAAGCCCAGCCGCAAAGCATGATCAATTTCTTCCACTTACTCATGACCGTCGTACCGGCGATCATCACCGTTATCGGCGTGTTTTTCCTCATTGGGTTTAAGATCAACAAAGATACCCACGAAGAGCTGCTCAAGACCCTCTCCACCAGCTAATACGGATCTTATGTTCGAAAAACCCGCCTGCAGCAGCAGGCGGGTTTTCCATTCTTTTGCCTTTTTTTGCTTGAATTATCGAATCCTTTATTGTATAATTGACTTATTAATGAAGCTCCGAGCTGCCGACGGTCAGACCGGTCGCGGCAGCCGATAGGGTTATAGAGGGAACTTTATAGCCTGCTATTTTGCAAAGGAGTCTGCAAAAATCATATTGCAGGCTTTTATGTTGTTTTCTGCCCATCTGAAATCCGCATAAGAGTTTCAAGCCATTAAGAAAGGGGAAAGATACATGTTTGGCTACATGGGAAAACTCTTATTTGTCAACCTCAGTACCGGCGCAACCGAAGTGCGTGAGTTGAAAGAGGAAGACGCCCGCCTTTTCCTCGGCGGCTATGGCATCGGGGCAAAGATTCTTTATGAAGAAATGCCCGCAAAAGCAGACCCCTTTGGCGAAGACAGCGTGATCGGCTTCGTCACAGGCCCCACCACCGGGACAGGCGCCTTATTTTCCGGCCGCTTTACCGTCGTGAATAAGTCCCCCATAACGGGAGGATGGAACGACGCCAACTGTGGCGGCAACTTTGGCCCGGCGTTAAAAAAGGCTGGGTATGACGCCGTTTTCGTCAGAGGCGTCGCGGATAAGCCAGTCTATATCCTGATTAACGACGGCAAGGTTGAGATCTTAGACGCGGCGGAGCTTTGGGGAAAAACGACTCTGGAAACGGAAGCGGTTATCGAGGGGAAATATGGCAATAAGGCTTGTTCCGCCCTGGTCGGCCCTGCCGGCGAAAACCTTTCCCTCATCGCCGCGGTGATGAACGACGGACACAGAGCAGCGGGCCGCGGCGGCTGCGGCGCAGTAATGGGTTCTAAGAAGCTGAAAGCGGTGGTCGTACTCGGTAACCAGGAAGTGCCGATATTCGACAAGAAAGCATTGCAGGAAAACAATCTCAAAACACTGGAGCATATGAAAGGCCCCGGCGCGGGTTTTGCCGGTAGATTCGGGAATTTCGGCACAGGCGCAGGATATGTCGGATCGACCCAAAGCGGCGACGCCGGTGTGAAAAACTGGGGCGGCGCGGGAGTCGTTGACTATCCGGCGGATGTAGCCGAACCGGTCGGCAGCCAGGGAATCGACAACACCAAGACGAAGAAATACGCTTGCGCCAACTGTCCCCTTGGCTGCGGCGCCTTCCATGACTATCCTTCCGAGCGCTGGGACCTTAAGCATTCGCCCAGGCCGGAATATGAGACCATGGGCTGCTTCGGCAGCATGCTGCTGAACAAAGACGTGGAGTCTGTTTTCCAGTCCAACAATCTTTGCAACGAATACGGCCTCGACACCATATCTGCAGGCTGCACCGTCGCCTGGGCGATGGAATGCTATGAGAACGGCGTCCTGTCGCTGGAAGAACTGGATGGCATTCCACTGAACTGGGGCAATGGGGACGCCATTGTCGCAATCACCGAGAAGATGGGCAAAGGGGAAGGCGTTGGCAAAATTTTGATGCTGGGCTCCCGGGCCGCAGCAGACCATTTCGGCAAAGGCCACGAGTACCTTGTCGTGGCAAGCGGCATTGAGGAACCTATGCACGACAGCAGGCTCGCCTATGGCTTATCCCGTACTTACCAGTACGACCCCACGCCCGGGCGGCATGTCAAAGGCGGCATCGGTATGTTCATCACCCATACCGCAGGCCATTCGATCGACTATCGCGGTACGGGATACGCGGACATTAACGGCGTGGCGAACACAGATCTTCAGAATTGCTCCGGTTTCTGTATGTTTGGCGGCAACAATCCGCCCGGCATCGTCAAGATGCAAGTAGAAGCGGCAACCGGATTCAAGTATTCCTCTTCTGAATGGCTCAGCCTGGGGCTTCGCATCTTCAACATGCGACACGCCTTCGGCATTCGGGAAGGCTTGCGCCGTAAAGACTTTACCCTTTCCGAGCGCTTGTACAAGTCCGGCCCGCCCAATGAAGGGCCGCTGGCCGGCATTGAAGTCAACCATGAACTGCTGGGGGACAACTTCTTTAACGCGATGGGCTGGAATATGGATATGGTTCCCCTGCCGCAGGTCCTTAACAATCTAGGCGGCCTGGACCAAGTCAGGGCGGACCTGTATCCGCCGCCGCCTCCCCCGCCGCCCCCGCCGCCGCCGGAAGAGAAAAAGGAGTAGATTCGGTTTATGCAAGTTTCCGTCCGTCTGATGTGCGCAGATCTGGAAGTCCCTGCAGGGAGCCGCGAGATCCGCGTCGCCGATAACAGTACCATCGAACAGGCTTTAGCTGCGTATGTGAAGCTCCATCCCATAGATGACCCGGATAATGTGCTTCCGACGTCCATGTTTATGATCGGCAAAAATCCGGCACAGCTTCATTCGGTACTGAAAGATGGAGACGAACTCATGGTAATGCGCATTTTGCACGGCGGCTGAGGATTGCCTCGCCATACGCAGGCCCGGTAATTCCCCATTTTCCTAAGTTTTGTAGACAAAAATCCCGGAAGCACAATCCGGGATTTTTTCTTGTTTTCCCCCGTGCGATATCTACGCATTGCGCCAATATCACTTGACAGGTCTGGTTTTGAGCCTCATAATAGAAAGCATAAACAGAAGGTCAGGCCGCCGGAAATGTCCGGACAGTCTACAAAAGTCCCGATGAAAAGAGGAAAAAAATCAAGGGAGGAAGCAGCATGATACCACCTATTTCCAGTATGAAAGAAGCTTTTGATCTCAAAGGGAAAACTGCCGTTATCACGGGCGGAAACGGCGGCATCGGTCTGGGCATCGGCAAATCGATGGCGGAACTGGGCGTGAATGTCGCGATTCTTTGCCGCAACATGGAAAAAGCAGAAAACGCGCTGAAAGAACTGAGCGTATATGGCGGCAAATATCAGGCATTCTCTTGTAACGTCACCGATCCGGATAGCGTCGCCGAAGCCGTGGAAGCCGTATGCAAAGCGTTCGGCGATATCCACATCCTGGTCAATAACTCAGGCATGGGCGGCGGCGGCAACCTCCTTGATGCGGATCGGGACCTTAAGGTCTGGCGTCAAGTCATTGACACTGACCTCATCGGCATGATTCAAGTAACCCACGAAGTAGGCAAGCGGATGCGTGACGCCGGCAAAGGCGGCGCCATTGTGAACATCACTTCCAACGCCGGCAATATCGTCAACCGGGGCATGAGCTTGACGGCGTATGCGACCGCAAAGGCCGGCGCCAACCGTTTTACCAAATGTATGGCCATCGAGCTGGGCGATCATAATATCCGCGTCAACGCCATCGCGCCCGGATTTATCCACGCGGGCTTCGGCGCTAATCCCAGTCAAGCCCTATATGATCTGGTGGATATGCAGCAGCCTCTGAAACGTTTCGGCGAAGCGATCGAAATCGGCGCACTGGCTGTGTACTTGGCGTCTCCCTCAGCTGCCCACATCACAGGTGAAGTCATTACCATCGACGGCGGCTACTCTTTGCCGGCTTAACGAAATAGGAATACCTGTCGATTTGCATCAAAAAGGTTCTTTTCCTCCGGGAAAAGAACCTTTTTTTTATCCGCCTGTTCTGAGCCGGATCGCGGATTGGTACGAATTCAGAACGCCGTCAGTGTACCATCCTCCTGAAACAGAAGACGCGGCTCCCTGTCGATTTCTATATTGGCGGCGCCGGAAAGCTCCTTCACCAAAGCGCTTGAAAGATAAATCTCATCCAGATGCAGCGTGTTTCGTATCCGCATGATACGGGCTTGCGCGGGATCGAGCCTCCCGAAAGCGCGGAAACTCCAGTCCATAGCCTGAAGGGCGTTGTCGGCAATCATAGGAAGCTTGCCCCGCTGAATGAAGGTCGAGGTCAGGATATTTTCGTAAGTCGCTTGAAAGTCAATTTTATCAAAAAGCTTTCTGGTCATAAAGTCCGCCAGTCCGAATCCGCAGGCGTTGCCGTGGGCAGCTTCGGTCAGGTCGTCGATAATAATATGGCCTATCTTTGGCCTGGGGCGATCCTCCATGCCTTCGATCAGCATACGCCCGATAATATTGGTGTCCATCCCCGGGCCGGAAATGTCTTTGCCAATCCGGTCGACGACAAGGATATCGATCTGATCCGCCGGCAGCGCAGGCATCGAGGCCCTGGCAGTCTGCAGAAGTTTCTTTTCCTCTTCGACGATAACCCCTGGTTTGAGCGCGCGAACCAGCGCGGTCTGATCGTAGGCGTTCTCCAGGACGGCAAGGCCAAGTAAAATTTTGTTCTGTTCCCATATGCGCTCGGCTGTCGGTATCAGCAGATTCGCCAGGCCCCAGGCGTTAAAGCTATGGATTTCCATTGCCAGCTTGTGTTTGCCCAGCCCGATTACGCTCATTTTCACCAGCCCGCTTTCGATCTCGCCGATGAAATCGGTATGCGGCTTGATCCGGTTCACCAGAATCACCCCGTCGGCTTCCCAGGCGTTACGGTCCATATACACCCGATTGGGCAGGCCGGTATGATCGATTTCCACAACCTCCATACTCGAGCGTAAGGGCGCTCCCACGGTGCTTTCCGATATGCCGTACTCTGCGAGGATGGCCGCCTGCCCCTCCGCCGTAGCGCCGCCGTGACTTCCCATAGCCGGCACGATAAAAGGTTTACCGCCTTTCGCCTTGATAAAGTCACATACGGTTTTGATGATCAGCGGGATATTCGCGATGCCCCGGCTGCCTGTAGCGACGGCAATTTCCGCGCCTTCCGCTATGTTTAGGCCCGCGCTTTCCAATTCCCGCCGCACGCTGCCGGCGATATCCTCCAGTTTCTGTCCGTTGAAACGGAGCTTTGCTTTCCATACTTGCATGGTATTCATGCTTCGGCCTCCCTCTGCTTTTCCTTTGACGACGACTTAACAGACCACAAGCATCACCCGCCCAGGGTTTCCCCGCTCAGCCGTTCGTAGAACTTGTTGATCGCGCTGTGATCGAGAGAAGCGTCGCCGTTGATAGAAAGCCACTGCAACATTTCCATGACCAGGGGGCTGAGCTGCAGGGGAGAACCGAATTGGTGCGCCGTATCCACTGCGTTTCTCAAGTCTTTGATATGGAGGGCGACACGAAAGCCCGGCGTATAATTGCCTTCCCGCATCATGGGAATCTTGGCGTCCATCACGGCGGAGCCGGCAAGCCCCCCGCGTATCGCGTCAAAGACAAGCCCGGGATCGACGCCTGCTTTTTTCGCCAGCATGAACGCTTCGGAGCATGCGGAGATATTCGCGGCCACGATGATCTGGTTTGCCAATTTCGTTGTGTTGCCCGCGCCGATATCCCCGCAGTACACGGCGGCGCTGCCCATCTTCAGCAGAATCGTTTCCCTTACCGCTTCAAAATCTTCCCTATTGCCGCCCACCATGATGGTCAGCGTCCCGTCTATGGCTTTGGGCTCTCCCCCGGAGACGGGCGCGTCGATCATTCTGAGCCCCTTTATCTTACATTCCGCAGCAACTTCACGGGCAGCCACAGGCGCAATGGAACTCATATCGATGAGTAAGGATCCCGGTTTCGCCCCTTCCAGAATGCCTTTCTTGCCCAAAACCGCCGCCTTGACGTCTGGTGAATCCGGCAGCATCGTGATCATCGTCTCACAATGCGAAGCGATCCAGGCGGAGTCGGCGCCACGCGCGGCGCCTTCGGCGACGAGCTCGCGGACAGCATCCTCGACAAGATCATATACGATCAGTTCATGGCCGGCTTTCATCAGATTTCTGCACATTGGTTTTCCCATGATACCCAAGCCGATAAATCCGATTTTCATCTCAATCCACACCTCCATCCATGCCCGCGCCGGGCATAGCATTTTACAGAAGGCAACCACCGGCGCTGCCGGTGGTTGCCTTCTTGTTCATCCTATCCGCATGCGGTTTCCGAATGGCCTTTTAGACTTGCCAAACCACTAGCCATTATAATCACACATGAGGTTGAGTACTCTTTCCATCATGGGCTTGTCAATGACGATCGGTGAGAAATCTTTCATTCTTTCTTCCATCAGAACGTCAACCATTTCAAGAATCTTCGCTCTGGAGAAACCCAGTTTCTCAAAGGAGGGCAAGCCCACCTGCGCCATAAACTCTCTCATCTTGTCGCCAGCGATTTTGCCGATCTCCTCATTCGTCGCATCCAAGGGTACATCCGCGCCGAAAATCTCCGCGATTTTGCGAATGCGCTCTGGTACCGCGGCAGCAAAGACTTCCAGCTGGGCCGGGGTTCCAAGGCCGCAGAGCAGTCCATGGTGCAAATGGATAACAGAAGCCATCCCCTGGGCGACGGCATGCCCGAGAGTGGTAATCGAATCGCTGAAAGAAAGGCCTGCCAAGCTGCTGGCAAGGCTCATCCCCGTACGGGCGACGATGTCCGTGCCATCCTTCACCGCTGCCGGAAGATGGGCTACCACAAGCCGTAAGCTCTCATATCCTCTCAAGTCGGACATGGGGTTGCGCTGCTGGCCGGTGATGGCTTCCACGCAATGCGCCACGACGTCCATTCCGGTAGCCGCTGTAACGGAGGGAGGTACGCCCACTGTCAGCTCAGGATCCACAATGGCAAGTGTAGCGCCTGTAATGACGATACCGAACTTTTTCGACGTCTGGGAGTTGGAAATAACGCCGACGAGGGTCACTTCGCTGCCTGTACCGGAGGTGGTCGGAATCGTGAAGATCGGTACATCGGGAGGAGCGGGCGGTCCTACCACTTCAGTGATCGGTCTGGGATTCAGGATGACTCTCGATACGGCTTTGGCGGTATCCATGCTGCTTCCGCCGCCCAAGGCCACGATGCAATCGCCCTTTGCCGCCCTGAACGCGTCGGCGGCTACGGTTATGCTGTCGGATGGCGCATCGGATAAGCAATCGTCATAAATCACGCATTCGAGCTCGGCATCCTTAATCACTTTCTCTACCTTTGCCGTCACGCCCGCGGCGGTTACACCCTTATCCGTAATAATAACCGGCCTTTTTAGCCCACGCATTTTGAGCTGGTCGCCCAATATGGACAAGGCCCCCACGCCGAACATCATTGTTGTTCCTTGTGACATTTTCTGTGCTGCCATGAAACAATTCCTCCTTCAATTTGTCTTTTTTAGTGAAACTTATCCGCCCTTCAGGCGGGAGTATCCTATCCCTCGTAGTCGCACATCATGCTTAAGGCCCTCGCGGCTACTTCCTCATTAATTTCAATCGGTGAAATATCCTTCATTCTCTCCGCCATCAGCATATCCGTCTGCGCAATGAGCTGTTCCCTTGTATACCCTAGCTGCCCAAGGGACGGCAATCCGACAGCAGCCATGAATTCACGCATCTTCTTAGCGGCAATCTTACCGATTTCCTCATTGGTTGCATCTAAGGGCACATCCGCGCCGAAGACTTCCGCAATCCTCCGTACGCGCTCCGGAACGGCTTCGGCAAATAATTCAAGCTGAGGAGGCGTGGCAAGCCCGCAGATTAAGCCGTGGTGCAGATGGAACGCAGCAGCAAGCGCTTGGGAAATCGCGTGTCCGAGGCTTGTGGTCGAGTCGCTGAAAGCCAGTCCTGCCAGGCTGCTGGCTAAACTCATTCCCGTGCGGGCGACAATGTCTGTCCCGTCCTTCACTGCGGCGGGAAGATGGGCAACGATCAGCCGCAAGCTCTCGAAGCCTCTCAAATCAGACATTCTGTTTCGGTTCCTTCCGCATATGGCTTCTACCGCATGCGCAGTAACATCCATGCCGGTCTGTGCGGTAATGACAGGGGGTACGCCCATAGTCAGTTCTGGATCCACAACAGCCAGTGTTGCGCCTGTGATCGAGACGCCAAATTTTTTGGAAGTTTCAGAATTGGAAATAACGGCTACAGTAGTCACTTCGCTGCCTGTGCCGGATGTGGTCGGGACGGTAAAGATCGGTACATCCGGGGCTCCGGGCTTCCCAATGATATCGGTTATTGGCCCGGGATTGAGGATCGTGCGGGATACGGCTTTGGCGGTATCGATGCTGCTGCCACCGCCCAAGGCCACAATACAATCGCCCTTCGCCGCCCTGAACGCATCCGCCGCAACGGGAATGCTGTCGGATGGCGCGTCAGATAAGCAATCATCATAGAGAACACTTTCCAGTCCGGCTTCCTTAAGCACATTTTGTACTTTCGCCGACACACCCGCGGCGGTTACTCCCTTGTCCGTGATGATTACAGGCCTTGATAATCCACGCATCTTGATTTGTTCCCCCAGTATGGAAAGTGAACCTGCGCCGAACATCATCATCGCTGCCTGTGACATTTTTTGTGCCGCCATTATTATCACTCCTCCTTCATATTGATTTGTATAAATCTCACCGTTTCAAAGGCAACAGTCTACATGACCCACTTTAAATTGCCAGCGATTAATTGTCAATACTCTGATCGGTTTTTTAACCGGTCTCCTGCCTGAAACTTTGACTTTTCTAAGGCGGAGGTCCCGAATAAGAACGTCTTGGCGACTGGGACGCGATCAGGTACTGCAGCAGTAATTCTTCAGCGCCTGCCAGCGTCGTGCATAAAAACAACTTTTGTTTCGTTGCCGCCGTCCCCGGTAAACCTTTCAGATACCAGGCAAGGTGCTTGCGCATTTCCGGTATCGCTTTGCTTTCCCCTTTCAGCGCGACCATTCTCCGGCAATGCTCCAAGGCCATTTCGACTTTTTTCTTCGCCTCCGGCGCCTCCCCCGGATCCTGATGAAGGAGGTATTTGCGTATCCTGCCGGGCAGCCAGGGATCCCCCAGTGCGGCCCTGCCTGTCATGACGGCGTCGCAGCCCGTTAGCTCCCGCATTTGCCCGGCTTCCCCGGGCTGCCGTATATCTCCGTTGCCGATAACCGGTATCGATACGGCTTCCTTCACCATACGGATCTGCTCCCAGTCCGCCTTCCCGCTGTAATACTGCTCTCTTGTACGCCCGTGCACCGTAATCAGCGCCGCGCCCGCTTCCTCCATACGCCGGGCAAAATCAGGAGCGACGATATGCCGGCTATCGACGCCAAGCCGGATTTTTACCGATACCGGGATAGTTACCGCCTCGTCCATCGCCGCTACAATCCGGGCTGCCAGAGCAGGTTGCTCCAGCAAAGCGGAGCCTTCCCCATTCTTCACTACTTTGGGGACGGGACAGCCCATATTGACGTCGACGAAAGCAGCGCCCCTTTCCTGTGCCTCGACGGCGGCAGCCGCCATGATTTCCGGATCTGCGCCAAAGAACTGCGCCACCGTATAACCGGGCTCTTCGTCTATATCCAGCAGCGCCTTGGTTTTATCGTTGCCATACGATAACGCCTTGGCGCTTACCATTTCTGTAAAAGCCAAACCTGCGCCCAACTCCTTAGCCAACCGGCGAAACGTCCTATCTGTGATTCCCGCCATCGGCGCTAAAGCGACCGGGTTATCCTTTAGTATTTCCTTGATTCGATTGACTTTTTCCCTTGTTCTGCCCGTATTGCCGTAAAGCAATAGCCTCTCCCTCTCTCCCGGCTTCCCGGCGCTTAAAATTTCAGCAAAACGCCGATTACCGCGGCAATGGCGATGTAAACGACGGGATGCCATTTCAGCTTATGGTTCATCACCGTCATGACCCCAAACATCAGGATGGCCGGCAGACGGAACAAGCCGGTCAGGGAAGCGGAACCGCTGATCCGGTAGGCGTCCAAATCCAGCAGGGATATCGACATGATCTTGTAGGCCGCCGCGCCGATGAGTCCGCAGACAGCGGGCCGAATGCCATAGAATACGGCTTCCACATAGGGGCTGGCTTTAAATTTCTCCAGAAACCTGGCGACGATGACGCCGATGAGAATGGAGGGGATGATATACGAAACTGTAGCCAGGACGCCGCCCAAAACCCCGGCTACCGTATAACCCACGTAAGTGGCCATATTGATGCCGATCGGACCGGGCGTGGATTCCGATACGGCGACCATATCTGCCAAATCCCCATGGGAAAACCAGGCATAGCGGTCAGACAGCGAATAAAGAAACGGCAGGGACGCCAAACCGCCGCCGATGGCAAAGATGCTGATTTTCGCGAACTCGATACACAACAGCAGATAGCGGCTCATTGCTCCTCACCTGCCTGACTCTCTTCGTCCGTGTCCTTGTCCCCTCCGTTTGGCGCCGCCTGTGTCTTTCGACCCAGCTTCCCTTCCCTCATACTGAGAATCAGGCCTGCGGCGGCGGCGGCGATCACCAGGGGAACCGGACTGACCTGCAGCCAAACAGCGGCGATAAAAACAGCCAGCGCCAGTACAGCCGTGATCGGGTTGATTATCGCCTTTTGCGCCATCGTATAGATGGCGTTGACGACCAGGGCGCAGACGGCTACGCGAATACCGGCGAAGGCGCTTTGTACAACGGGTAGACCCGCTATATTTTGAATCAGCGAAGCAATAGCTAATATAATGAGCAGAGAAGGCATGGCGAACCCTGCCGCGGCCGCCACCGAACCGCCTCTGCCCTTGACCTTATACCCGATCAGGATGGCGGCATTGACGCCGATCATACCCGGCAAGCATTGCCCTACCGCATAGTAGTCGATCACCTCCAGCTGGCTGATCCATTGTTTCTTTTCTACGGTTTCTTTCTGCAGCAAAGGCAATACCGTATAGCCTCCTCCGAAAGTCAGGATGCCGATGCGAAAGAAGGTGAAAAAAAGCGAAAGATACACGGCCCTTTACCTCTCTTTTCTATTCCTGTTATAGATCAGGCGCAAGCCTTCCAGCGTCAGGTTTTCCTCCACGGCGTCAATCGTTTCCGACTCCTCGGCTATTGTGTCCGCCATACCGCCTGTGGCGATCACCTTGGGTTTCAATCCGGTTTCCTTCATGATACGGTTGACGATACCGTCCACCAAGCCAACATAGCCGAAGATAATGCCGGACTGCATTCCGCTTACCGTGTTTCGGCCGACCACTTGCCTGGGCTTCACCAGTTCGATCCTGGGCAGCCGGGATGCCCGCTGAAAAAGCGCTTCCGCGGATATGCCGATACCGGGGCTGATGGCGCCTCCCACCCAGCGCCCTTCGTCGTCGATCACGCAGAAGGTAGTTGCGGTGCCAAAGTCAATAATGATCAAAGGATAGCCATACAGCTCACAACCCGCTACCGCGTTGACGATACGGTCTGCGCCGACCTCTCTGGGATTGTCATACAAGATGGACAGACCGGTTTTCGTACCCGGTTCTACAATTAAGGGCTCCACACCAAAGCACTTGCTGGTCATCTTAGCCAAAACCGGCATAAGAGGGGGCACTACGGAGGATATAATGACGTCGCTGATGTCTTCCGGGGAGATTTGGGTATGGGACAATAAAGACAGAATTTTGACTTCAAACTCATCCGCCGTCTGATTCCTGTCTGTGAATAATCGCCAGGAGTGCCGGAGTTTATCCTCCCGATAGATTCCCATGACAATATTGGAATTGCCTACGTCAAAAACCAATAGCATACGCGCACATCCTCAGCTGAATTTGTTATACAGCCCCGTCTTCCCCTATGATTCTACTAAGCCTATCCCGAAAATCCGACGCCGGCATTTGTAAGCGGATTCCCTCCGTCAAATGGGGCAGCGTCCATTTTGTCATTAGGCCGGGATCCATTTCGCCTAAAGGCCCCAGCACAAACGCCCTTTCCGCCATCCGGGGATGGGGCAGCGTAAGCGCCGATAAATGGAGAATCAGATCGTCGATGAGCAGGATATCTACATCCAGCGTCCTCGGCCCCCAGCGAATCGTTCTTTGGCGCAGGAGGGCCTTTTCCGCTTGTTGGCAAACCTCCAGTAAGGCCAATGGCGAAAGGCGGGTTTTCGCATGGATCACCATATTCAAAAAAGCCGGCTGTGCAGTATAGCCCACCGGTTCCGTCTCATAGACGCCGGAACCATTCTTCCATTCCAGGCCATGACTTAACAAAAATGCCGTGCCTGCCAGCAGGTTTTCAAGACGGTCTCCCAGGTTGCTCCCTAAGGAGAGCCAGGTTTGCGCGAAAGGCTTCATCCCATCGCCTCCCTGCTTCTTTCCATTTCCACTCCGGCGTAATCCAGAGGCCCGCCTAAGGGCGCCTGCGGTTTCTTCACCAGCACTTTCACTCTATCCACCCGGGGGAAAGTGAAACACGCACGGATCACAGCGGCCGCCAAAGCTTCGATCAAAGCCATAGGGGGTCCTT
>Ga0099364_10005173_pt1 | contig 19484 bp, 13 predicted proteins | sample TergutTh196P3_FD_73070 | JGI IMG/M metagenome (GOLD analysis project Ga0099364, IMG submission 73070) | Microcerotermes parvus P3 segment gut microbial communities from Pointe-Noire, Republic of the Congo - Th196 P3 | ecosystem: Host-associated > Arthropoda: Insects > Digestive system > Gut ...
TCTGCATAAAAACCTCCGTGATGAATGCGTACATAATCTTATACGTTTCTCATGGCGATTTGTACGGAAAAAAATCTAAAAAAAGTAATCTTGCACGTCTACTGCGCTCACCCACTCTTGTGTTCCGTATGGTATAATGCTTCGGAACAAACAATAAATGGAGGTTTTATGAAACAACAATCCTTACGCATGAGTCGGCGAAGATTTCTCGCCGCTGGTACTTTAGCGGTTGCATCCCCGCTAGTTCTTTCGTCCGACATTCTTGGACGGGGAGGTGTCATTCCGCCGAACGAACGAATCGTTCTGGGGCTGGTCGGCTACGGAAACCGAGGAGGCGAAATCACGGGCGAGTTCACCGGCGACCGCAACAACTATCAACTGGTCGCCATGTGCGATTGTTTCAAAACACACCTCGAAAGAGGAGTGGAACGTGTGAACCGAGACTACGGCAATTCGGATTGCCGCGCCTACGACAACTATGAAGAGATTCTGGCAAGAGAGGACATTGATGCCGTAGCGATTGCCACCCCCGATCATTGGCATACCAAGATGTCGGTCGAAGCGTGCAAAGCCGGTAAAGATGTTTTCTGCGAAAAGCCGTTGACACACACCCCTGCCGAGAGTCGGCAAATCGTCGCTGCCGCCCGAAAGTACAATCGGGTTTGCTCCAGCGGCTCCCAACGTGTCCTGGAAGACTACGGCTACATGGCACCCGTCGTGCAAAGCGGTGCACTCGGCGAAGTCAAGGAAGCATTCTTTGAATGCGGCGGTCCGCCGGATGATTCATATTATCCCGAAGAGCCGATTCCCGAAGGCTTGAATTGGGATCGCTGGCTTGGACCGGCACCTTTTGTTCCCTACAATTTCCAACGGTTCAGCGGAAGTTACGGCGGCGGATGGCGGCGCTACAGCGACTACGGCAACGGTTTCCTTGCAGACTGGGGAACCCATAAACTTGCCGGCATCCTTTACGTGCTGGGCATCGACCACCTGGAACCTGTCGAAATTATTCCGCAGATAGGCGCACCAGACACACGGGAACACTACGCGACGCTCATTTATCCGGGCGGTATCAAGATTCATCATGTCCGACGCGGACATGACATCACCCTTGTTGGTTCGGAAAGGGAGTTTCGGCATAACGTTGATCGAAATCGAATCAGACCGATAGGACATGTTGCTGTTCGCCGATACAATGGCAGCGTGCAACGTTTGATACAGGACTTTGCGTACAGTGTACGGCATCGGCTTCGACCATTTCAGGATTACCTTTACGCAGCGGCTGCTGTCACGGCGTGCCAACTGATCCACTATGCGTACAGGTTAAATCGTCCGCTGAAATGGGATGCCGAAAACACGGCGTTTATCGACGATGAACAAGCCAACCGATTCGTTTCGCGACCAAAAAGATCCCCATACGAAATCCATGGGTAGCGGACCCGTCGGGAGACGTAATGTACTGTGCATGAATAACTATTCCGTTTGAACTTGTCTCTTCGTCATTCCTGCCTGTGTGGGAATGACGATAGAGCGGGGACGTATTACGACAATGAACAACAGATATTATGCAAAACATACGTTTATTTTTTGTTTCGGTTTTCGTCTTCGGACTCAGTGCTCCGGTTTCGTCCTTCGGTCAGCAGTCCGTCCCGGAAAACGCCGTTGCGGTCTTGTTATCCCGACTTGACTTGTCGCAGCCGGGATTGGAACAAGTGAGAGACGCTGCCAATCCCGAAGCCGCCACAAAGAAATTTTTAAACTACTACCGTGAACGCACTTTTGTCAAGCATCCGATTGACAGAGCAGTAAAACAAACATCACAAGGAAAATATGCCTCAGCCAGAGATATTGAAACGGCAGACAACGCACTCAAACACATTTTTGTGGGACAGCCGGCGTATCCCCCCTTTTTTTGCGGAGAAGATATCAACTGGAACAGCCGACCCGTTCCTGACAACGAATGGGTGTGGCAGTTGAACCGGATGACTTTTTGGACGGCAATGTCCCGCGCCTATTGGCACACAGGCGATGAAAAGTACGCCGAGGCTTGGGTATATCAACTGTCAGATTGGGTAAAAAAGAATCCCCGAGACAACGATCATGCACACGCTTGGCGTTCCATTGAGGCGGGCATTCGCGGTCATCAATGGACATACCACTTTCAACACTTTATCGATTCGCCTGCCTTTACGCCGGAATTTCTCGTTACTTTTCTAAACAGTTGTTATGACCACGCAACTTATTTGATGACCCGATACTCTGCGAAAAGTAATTGGGGATTGATGGAGGCAGAAGGAATGGCATTCATCGCCATCATGTTTCCCGAATTCAAAGACTCCGAAAAATGGATAACGGAAGCAATCCGAAGATTGAATATCGAAATCGACAATCAAGTTTATTCTGACGGACATCACCGCGAACTGGCTATCGGCTACCATTTGGGATGTATTAGTTGGTTCAGTAGGACGCTAGATCTTGCCCACATGAACGGCAGGGAAGATGCTTTTCCGGTCTCCTATCGGGCAACGATTGAAAAGATGTGCGAAGTCCCTATGAAATTGGGTATGCCCGATGGTTCAAACACGCAGTTTGGCAATTCTTGGAAAGGGAGTCCGGGTGCGAATTGGGGAAACTTGCGGCGTTGGGCAGTACGGTATAATCGTCCTGATTTCTTGTACGTCGCCACAGATGGCAGAGAGGGAGAAATGCCCCAAGAGTCTGCCTTCGCTTGCAAGGAAAGCGGACTCTATTCGATGCGGAGCGGATGGTATCGGGATGCCATTTGTCTGGTGTTGAAGTGCGGTCCCTATGGCGGCTGGCACACACATCCCGACAACGGCACGTTTGAACTGTACGCAGGAGGGCGACACCTGATGCCCGACAGTGGAGTCTATGTTTACAGCGGCGATCCAGAAAACACAAGTTGGTTTCGGCAGTCGAGGGTTCACCAAACGCTTACACTCGACGGAAAAGATATTGCTTTTGCGCCTAACCTTCTATTTTGGCGAACCGGTGAAGATTGGGATGCGCTGGTCGTTGAGAATGTGAGTTATGTTGACCTGACGCATCGCCGGGCGGTCTTTTTCGTCGATAAGTCGTTTTTTGTTATTGTCGATGAAGCCTACGGCGGCGGAACAGGGGAGACGGCGATTCATTTTCAAATTGCCCCCGGTGAAGCAGTCTTTGACCAAGACGCGTTGACGGTGCGTACTGATTTTCAAGACGGCTGGAACGTACTGGTGCAAAGTGTCCTGCCCGACGGAGCAACATTGGAAGAGGAGAAGGGTCGTGTTTCTTTTGTTTATACTCGTGAAGAACCTCGACCTGCTTTTCGCTATCGTATTCCCAAAACGGATGCAGAGGGTATTCGGTACGTTACCCTTGTTATACCGTATGCTGATAGTCCGCCGAATGTCAAGGTGAAATTATTGGGCAATCCGGTTATCGGCGGCAATGAACTTGAGATGACCGTTACCGTAAATGGTGCGGTTCGGCAAATTGGGTACAGTTTTTAGACCGCTTTGCAATGACGGTTCGAGTCTTTCACTCAAGTCTGTTTCCTTGTTTGATGGGGTAGCCTCGTAAGAATTCGTGAACCTGCATCATTTTTTTGCCTGCTGGTTGAATCTGTTTGATCCGTATGGCTCCTTTCTCTGCTGCTACAATTAAATCGTTTCCTTTGGCAAGGATTACCACTCCCGGCTGCCACCATGCCGGACGTTGAAAATCTGACGGCTTGCTCACGACGGACATGATTTTCGGTGTTGATTTCAATTCTGCCAAGTTGTCCATCTTTGCATCGAACAACAACGGAGCATCGTAAGATGTCTGAGCGAAGTTTTCAAATACCAATTCTTCGAGTGCGTCGTCCAGTGGGGAGACTTCCCCTAAAATCAAGCGGAGCGGCGAACCCTTTTCCCGACCCCAATGTGTGAATGAGCGAGGCCATGGCACCATCGCCCGACAGTGATTGTAAATTTCCTGCGATGAGCGATTCCACGGCACCAAGCCACTCTCCTTCGTAAAGCGGGGTGCCTTGGAAACCCTATCGTGAAGTTGCTCTATGATGCGGACGGTTTTGCCGAGTGCCATTTCAACCACGGTGGCAAGTACCAGTTTAGCACCGTATTCGGCAAGCCGTTCTTCCAGTTCGATCACCGTTTCATGAGGACTGATCGGAATCGGCGGGGTCTGTGCAATAACGGGTCCGGCATCGACCTGCGGGATCATGTGAATGATGCTCACACCAGTGTCTGCTTCGCCGGTAAGAATTGCCCAATGGACGGGGGCGGCACCGCGAAACCTCGGTAAAAGCGAACCGTGAAGGTTGATCCCACCGAGTATCGAACCGAATAATGTTTGCCGGGACAGAATTTGACCGAAATCGCAGACGAAAAACAAATCAGGACGCACTAGGTAGAGAAAATCCGCAAAATCCTTCGTATTGACGTTTTCATGGTAGGTAATGGGAATCCTGTACTCGGCTGCCACCTTTCGCGCAGGTGTGACCATAGGATTGCCATTTTTGTCATAGCGCAACGGACTCGTTACAAGGCAGACGATTTCAATCGAGTCGCACTCGCACAATGCTCGTATCGAGGGGACGGCAAATGCGCCTGTCGCCATTATCACAACTTGAAACCGCCGCCTCGAAGAAACCGATTGTAAAGAAGACTCAGTGTTCTCGAAAATGCCCTCTCCTTTCGTTTGGCTACATTTTACAAAAAAAACAAAGACAGGGCAGGGGGCAGTAATTCTTTCCCTTGTTTTGTCCTCCATTTCCGCTATACTATTCGTGCTAGTTTGCCAAACTCAATTCTCAAATTCAATTCATTGGAATCCTATCTATGGAAATCAAGCCCCTTGTTGCCTATCGTTACAATCCCGCCAAGATCACCAGCCTGGACGACGTGGTCGCTCCTCCCTACGATGTGATCGACGAATCCTTGCAGGACGCTCTTTATCGCAAGCATCCGAATAACGTTATTCGGCTCATCTTGGAGAAAATGCATCCCACAGATAGTACCGAAGACAACCGTTACACCCGCACCGCCCAAACGCTGAACGAATGGAAAGAAAACGGCATCCTCCGACAAGAAGAGCGACCCGCCATTTATGTTTATCACCAAATCTATGAAGCCCTCGGCACAAAGTACGTTCGCAAAGGATTTATGTGCGGTTGCCGTGCCGTTCCCTTCGGATATGGAATGGTCTATCCGCACGAAATCACGATGAGCGGTCCCAAAATGGATCGGCTTATGCTCACGACGGCATGCAAAATGAATTTCTGCCAAATCTTCGGACTCTATCCCGACGAAGAAGGTTCGGTGCAGTCCCTTCTCGAAAACGCACTGACACAAGGAAACTACACCGATTCGGCAGAAGCAACGGATCATCTCGGCGTTGTCAACAAAATGTGGGTCGTCGAAGACGAAGAGATCATCAAGCAAGTCGTTTCGGCAATGGCACCGAAGCCTATCTTCATTGCGGATGGACATCATCGCTACGAAACGGCATGCAATTACCGACAGCAACTCGATGATATGGGCGTGTTACACAGCGAGCATCCGGCAAATTATGTCCTGATGGTGTGCATTGCGATGGAAGACCCCGGCTTGATTGTGATGCCGACGCACCGTTTGTTTCCGGGCTTGCCGGAGTTGACCAACGAAGAGTTGGCAGCAAAATTGGGTGAATGTTTCCGTTTAGAACAAGTCGGCAGCGGAATAGAGGACGCTTCCCAAGTATGGCAGCGAATCGAACGGGAACAGCGTCAGGATGCCATCGGACTTTACACGGCAAAGGATGGACGCTGGTCGCTGACTTCACTGACAGAGGCTGGTAAAGCAAAGATGGACGAAATCGCTCAGGATCACCATTCTGAATGGCGGGAATTGGGCGTGAGTTTGTTGCACCGGTTGATTGTTGCGACGCTCTTGGATGTGCCGGAGCCGCCGACACCGAAGTATGTGCATTTGATTGACGAAGTCGTATCGGGTCTGCAATCGGGTGGCTATCCGTTGGCGGCGTTGGTGATGCCAGCGACGGTCGAACACATTCGGACGTTGAGTTTGTTAGGCGACCGAATGCCGGCAAAGAGTACCTATTTTTATCCGAAACTGATCGGCGGATTTATCTTCAATCCGTTGGAGTAATGTTTCTGCGTAAGAAATGGGAACCCCTAAAAAAACCTTTGCGGTCAGGATCAGAGCCGCAACCGGAAGGTTGTGATTGCCGTAGCGACCTTCCGGGCACGGCTTTGATTGACCCAGATTGACTCATTTTTACCTTACTCTATGCACGTAGCCATTCTCGGAGCAGGCACAAGCGGACTTGCGGCGGCGTATCGGCTCCATCAACTGATGCCGCAAGCAACGCTTCGGATTTTCGACCGACGAAACCGTATCGGAGGCGTACTCGATACGGCACGTCGAGACGGTTTCCAAATCGAACAAAGTGCCGACAATTTCATCACGACCGTCCCCTGGGGACTTGACCTCTGCAAAGAACTCGGACTCGGCGACGAACTCGTGCAAACGAATCCTCATGCCCGGCGGACTTACGTTGTCCGAAAAGGGAAATTGTATCTTCTGCCCGACGGCTTTCTGATGATGGCACCGACCAAGTTATTGCCGATGGCAACGACACCGATTTTGTCGCCGCTCGGAAAACTGCGTGCCGCTCTTGAACTGCTGATCCCTGCCCGAAAAGATGACATCGACGAAAGTATGGCAGCGTTCGTCCGCCGACGATTGGGAAGCGAAGTCTTTGAACGGCTGGTCGAACCGTTGGTCAGCGGAGTCTATGCTGCCGACATGGAAAAGTTAAGCGTGCTGGCAACACTGCCTCGATTTCGGGATATGGAGCGGCAATACGGTTCGCTCATTTGGGCGATGCAGCGGCAACTGAAAGCGAATAGGGCTGCACATCTTTCCGAACAGAGCGGAGCAAGGTACAGTATGTTCGTAACATTGCGGAACGGACTTTCCGTGATTGGAGAAACTATCGCTCAAAAATTGCCTGCCGGTTCCCTCCAACTCGGCACGGAAGTTACACAGATCGACAAAACGCCGGAAGGACAATGGGCAGTTCGCACAAAGGAAAAAACGTCGATCTTTGATGCGGTGATTGCTGCCGCTTTGGTGTCGGATACGTCCAAAGTGCTGCGCAACAGTATGCCGGTGCTTGCCGAAAAACTGGGGGCTATCGAACACGAAGGGACTGCCATTGCGACGTTTGCGTTTGATTCAACGCAGGTCAAGCAGGAGTTTCGCGGCTTGGGGTTTGTTGTGCCGAAGATCGAACAGAGTCCGATTTTGGCGGGGAGTTTCAGCAGTGTGAAGTACGAACACCGTGCGCCGCAGGGGAAGTTTTTGATCCGTATTTTTGCCGGCGGAGCAAGACACCCGGAGTTAGCCGAAATGCCGGCGGAGCAACTTGCACCGCTGTTGCTGACCGAATTGCGAAGGGTTGTCCGCATTGAAGGGGAACCGCTTTTTACGACGGTTGCTCATTGGGCGAACACGATGCCGCAGTACAATGTGGGACATCGGGAACGGATACAGGAGATTGAGTCGCTTGTTTCGGCGGAGTCTTCATTGGCGTTGGCGGGGAATGCGTTTAGCGGTGTCGGTATTCCGAACTGCATCCGCACGGGCTTCACGGCGGCGGAGAAAATCGCGCAAAAAATTTCCGGGGATATTCCGACTATTCTGGAATGATATTGATAACGCTGATTTCGGCGGGACAAAATAACCGGATTCGCGGAGCCCAGCCGCGTTCCATACCGCTGCCGCGAGTCACCAAGAGATGCCCCCCATTGGGATAGGCAAAAAAACCCTTCCTCATCCTACGAGGTACCTGGTCGGTCTCGAGATACTTGCCGCCTCCAAAAGGGACGGGACCGTAAAAAGGCAGGACAACCTGTCCGCCATGAGTATGTCCTGCGAGCATCAAGTCAGGTGCTCTTTCTGCATTGCGGTATCCGCTTCGGGTTACGCCAGTGTCTGGATTCGTGTATCCGTCAATCGCAAAGTTCGGATAATGTCCCGCCATCACGATAAAATTGCCGCTGTCCGTTAAGCCGCGCTCACCGAGTCCGCCCGTCGAATGTCCGAGACTGAGCAGCACCAAATCGATGGGAGGTTCCCAGCCTTCCTCTTCGCCCAAGTGATCGAAAACTACGGTATTCCGAATGAATTTGACACTGGTGCCTTCAAACAAGTCCGCATCACTCGCTCCGGCGTGTCCGCCGATGTTCCCTGCCACTGCATAAACGCCGAGCGGGGCTTCGAGCGGATGGTCGAAAAACATCTGGCGAAATTTTTCCGGCAAGTGTTGTTCCGGCGTGTACTCATACGTCTGAATATAATCGCCACCGAGGATAATTAAGTCGGCATTCTGCTGCTGAATTTTTCTGAGCGTGTTAATTTCGTGAGACCCAATACGATCGGTTTGAATGTCGGAAACAAACACAATCCGCAGAGGTCTCTTGATTTTAGAAGTTCTGATTTCGTAATGTTCAACCCTCAAATGGTAAGGTTCCCAATAAAGCATGTTGAAGCCCAGAGCGGCAAGGCAAAAGGCACAACATCCGAAAATTGCGGCAGTAACATGCCGCCGATTCCAATAAAGCAATGAGGCGGCAACTATCAAAAACAATGTGCCATGCAGTGCAATTCCTTCGACAATACATTGCCCCACGTTGAAGCGATAGATATGTTTTTGTGCGAAGTCGGTAAAGATGAGTCGGGCAAAAACGGCAAAACAGACGAGAGCGAAACCGCCGAAAAGGATGACACCAGAAATATCCCAAACGAAGGAAGAACGGCGGACGGCAACAGGGACAAAAAGCGATTTTTCAAAATAATAGGTACTGGAACGTCCAGCGTCCTTATTTCGGCGATGCCGAAACCACAGGAAGAGTCCGCCCCAAACGACAATGTCCAACGCAAAGAGTATCAGATGAAACGGCGTTGTGTCCATAGTTCAAAAATCTAGCATCACAAGAGGATGTTAGATTACAGTATTATGGGGTGAAAAGCAAGCAAGACGACACAGCGTTCAGTAGGCAAAGCGTTAAGGGCGGCGGATTATACCCGCCGCTCTTGAGCATTGTCGCTTAAAAAGCCGGAACAGCCCTGCCGCTGGCGGGATTGCCCAATATCCGTAGTATCTCCGAACTAACGTTATTGTTTATAAACCGTACCGAACCATCGAACAAGCCGACATTCATACCGCCCGGATGAAAACTGCCGACACGATTACCCGGCGCGTTGACACCCTCTGCCAATTCCTCCAACGTGATGTTCCCATGGGGTGCCATCCAGTTGAATGAATCATTGACCTCCACAATGGCAAGCGTGTTGCTCATGCCGTCGGTAATTCTGGCGAAAGTGTGTTCGCCAGATGAATGGGCTTTCGTATTGGGCACCAAACTTCCACCGACAATGGCAGAATAAGAACTGCCGCCCTGAGGACTGCTCGGACAACGATAAACGGCAGGTGCCATACCATGAAACTGGCTATTGTGCGGACTGTCCCACGGTTCGTCGAGCCGGATGGCTTCGTACAGTGCCGTTTGCTCCATGTAGGGCAACAGCAATACCCGCCAACTGTGCAGCGGCTTGCCGTTTGCGTCCACCGTGTAAAGAGGTGGCAACGAATTAGTTGTGTCGTGATAATTGTGAATTGCCAGCAAGATTTGCTTCATGTGGTTCATGCACTGCATTCGCCGTGCTGCTTCCCTCGCCGCCTGAACCGCCGGTAAGAGCAGGGCAAAACCCATGCCGGCGGTTGCGACCGCAACTTGACCGCCGCTCCTTTGGCGAAACAGAAGTTTATCTTCTTCGACATCGGGCAGCGTTGTCCTCAACAACCCTTTGGCAAATTGAAACACAAACGGCGATTGGAAAATCAGCGGCACGTTGTCGCTTTCCCGTTCCATCGTAAATTGGGCAAAATTGACTCCGAATTCAATGAGGTTTTCCAACATCCCGTGCAACATTCGGGCATGGGAAGGACTCGCCATTTTGACAGTCATCAACACGTCATTGTTCTTCGGCGGTTCGGTGCCGAGAATGTTGTGAAGCGACACAGAGGCACTTGCCCAGTCGATTCGCTGTGCTGCAAAGAGCAGGAAGTTTCGGACTTCGAGCGACATATCCGGCGGCAACGGAGCATTTTGGATCATCGTTCGGACTTGCCCCGGAATCGCAACGGCAAACTTAACTTCCGCACCAGCAACGCTTTGCAATGCCTCGTGAATCGGCGAATTTACCGGTGTATCTTTATCGAGCCATCCTTTGACGATTCCCTCGGTCGCTTTTATACGAGAATCATCTACCATTGGCAGAAACAGGAAATCGCCGACTTGAAACATACCTTCTTTGACGGCTCGCTCGGGAATATCGGTCAGAGCGATGACCAATGAACAGAGTGTTTCACGTTGTTCTGCCGTCTTGTTTTTCCATGGGAAGGCAACGACTCCAATGCCGTTTCCGAGTTCGACAATGCTCATATCGACGATAATTGCACATTCCCGAATCCCGAGTGCCTTCGTAACGGTATCGAAATAGGGGCGGACGAGAAAGTCGAGTTTTTCCAGTTCGACGGCGAGTTCACGGGCGGTTGCCCGATGCGAGCGTTCGTCGAATCCGAGTTGGGTGAGGAAGTCTTCTCCTGTTTTTTGGAGAAAGGATTTAACGTTGTCGAGTTCGACCTTGGTGAAATCGACGTGGACGAAGGCGACGCAATTTTCGGAGATGAGGGGTGCAAAAGTTTCCTGAGCGTTCGCTTTGGCAGCCGTCAGGAAGAGGAAACAAAGCAAAAGACGTGAGAGGGTTTTCATGGGGCGGAAGGGGGCTGGGGGAAAAGAGACATTATAACACAAAAGCCGGACGGAGGGAGTCAACGATTGTGTTGGCGATTCGTGTTTCATTGATATTGCCTATCTGCCGCGATACACGATTGGTGTGATTCGTGGTACAATGAGCCGTAAAGGATGCGAATACTCCTTTCTTTTGTTCTCACACAATACCCTATGCTCTGTACAGCGAAAAAAATTTTAGACGATGCCCGCAAAAAACACTACGCCGTACCGGGCTTCAACTGCGTCGCCGATGTGATGATTCGAGGTATCCTTGACCGGGCGGAACGTCTCCGTACTCCGGTGTTCCTAATGCTCTACCCCGGAGAAATTGACGACAAAACCTGGTGGTATTACCCTGCCGTCATTCGTGCCGTTGCCGAACGTTATACGATTCCCGTCGTCATGCATCTCGATCACGCAACCGCACTGGACGACATCCGCACCGCACTCGATAATGGTTTCACCTCGGTCATGTACGATGGTTCGAGCCTTCCTTTTGACAAGAACGTAGAGATGACCCGCAAGGCAGTCGAACTTGCACAGCCTTACGGTGCTTCGGTGGAAGCGGAACTCGGTCTCGTCGGCGGGTTCGATTTGTCAGCAACAGACAACGTTGCTAACGTTCTCACTCAACCGGACGAAGTTGTAACATTTGTCGAACGTACCGGTGTTGATTCGCTTGCCGTGTCGATTGGAACGGCTCACGGTGTTTATCAACAATTACCGAAATTGGACATTCCGCTTTTGAAGGAATTGAACGCAGTTAGCACCGTTCCGTTGGTTCTGCACGGCGGTTCAGGAACGCCGGACGATCAGATGCGAGCCGCCATTGAAAACGGAATATGCAAATTCAACGTTTACACAGACCTCCGAATAGCGATGTGGGATTGCTTTAAGCAGATTGCGGTCGAACTGAAGCGGAACGATCCACTCCCGAGCGGCTACATAGCCCGATTGCAGGAAACCCTCGGCAACGCCGTCGAAGCAAAAGTAACATTAGCCGGCTCCGCAGGGAAGGTGTAAGAGTGGAGACTCGGACTTAACTTTCCAACACATCGCTTTCTCGGTTTTTTGCGAGTTCGTTCGCTTCGTCTTCGTATTTTTTCGTCAGTTTTTGGATTTCTTCTTTGGTGCTGTCCCGCACATCTTCCGAAAAGACTTTGTCCTTTTCAGATTGTTCCGCCGTCTTGTTGCCATCGCGCCGCACATTGCGGATTGCAATTTTTGCCTCTTCGCTGAGTTCTTTCACTCGGGCAACCATTTTTTGCCGCACCTGCGTCGAAAGCGGCGGAATGTTCAGCCGGATGACCCGACCGTCATTGTTCGGTGTGTAACCAAGGTCGGCAGCGATGATTCCCTTTTCAATTTCTTTGAGCGTACCGGTATCGAAAGGACGAATCACGATCTGATTCGGTTCGGGGCAGGCAATCGTCGCAACCTGTTTGAGCGGAGTGGCAACGCCATAGACGGACACTTTTACGGAATCAACGAGACCGGGATTAGCCCGACCAGTACGGATTCCCGACAGGTTTTGTTTCAATTTCAGGATCGCCTTTTCCATACGATCCTCGACATCGAGGAGTATTTCGTCTGCCTGCATAGCGTAGCGAGGATTATTTTATCGAGAAGAGGATTATACCATTGCCGTTTGCGTTTGACTAGTGGATGGTGTGCAAGAGGGATGGAGCGCAAGAGCGGGAGGTGTTAGCCGCCGACTCGCAAAAAAGGCTCCCGGAAAGGGCGAAAATCTGTCTTGATTTCCTTTGTCGAAATTGCTACCATTTCCGATGCTATGATCCGACCGACGCACCAATTCAGAGCGATATTTAACGGCACGACCATTCCCGTGCTGGAGCAGGTTGCGTACTTCAACGAAGCACGGCAAGCGTTGCTCGCCGGTAACATCGCGAACTTCGACACGCCGCTGTACCAGGCGAGGGACATGGACGTAGGCACTTTCAAGCATAAATTGGCACTGGCGTGTGAACGCCGATGGCGACCGCCGGGACCCTTCGGACCGGATTGGCCTCTGAAACATGGCACCGCGTCGGCGGTTGGCGATAATTGGCCCGTCGATAATCCTATCTTGTATCACGACCTGAACAACGTCGGAATGGAATTCCAAGTCACGGAAATGGCAAAAAACAATATGGAGTTCAACACCGCCGTCAGTATTATGCGGCACCAAATGCTCCTTCTCCAAACGGCAATCAGCGAACGAGTCTAAAAATTTTTGCACGATTGCGCCTGTCCTACAATAGCGTTGTTGCGTAACCTGGGTCCAACCGGGGGGCTTACGCCGCCCGCTCCTGCTCCGCATAATCGCTAAAATCGCCAAATCCGTTAAAGTTTCGCCAAATTGACTCCGATTAAGGGAAAACGAGGGTATTTCCTCAACGCACAAAAGCGCGACGCAAAAAAGCAACGCACAAACGCGACGCAAAAAAAAGCGAGCGGGGGGCGTTAGCCCCCCGTTAAAAGCCCGCGTTAAAAGCCCCGCGTAGAGTATAAGAACGGGGGGCTTACGCCGCCCCGCTCGTGTGTGAACATTCCCCCAAACTGAAAGGACGTAACCATGAAAAACTATCTACTCCCCCTCGTTTTACTAGGAATCATGCTTGTCGCCATGCCGGTGATGGCAAATGACATTCCAACTACCGGCACGCCTACTGGCATGGGCAATGTAACGCCGGGCAGCGACGCTGCTGTCAAAATTGTAGTCGATTCCCCGGTTGCTTGGTACGATAGCGGCTGGCAAGCCGGTACTAATCCTGTTACTACGAACGGCACTTTTAACTTCGGCGTACTGAACATTAACCTTACGGGCAGTAATGCTATCACGGGTACAGCAACCGATACAATTTATTCGGGGATACACACAAATGCTCATGAAGGTACTTTCAACCTCGGCAAAGGAACTATTACCATTCATGCTACAACAACGACACTAGACAATGATGTCATACGTGGATTCCGTCACGAGGGCGGTACATTTAGCGGCACCATCACCGGCGGAACAGATATTACTGTCATCGCTACGGACTCCTTTTACGCGACTGCCGTGGGTTTTGCAACGCGTCCTACATCAGACGTGTCACCAGGCAGTTTCGACAATGCTAACATCACTTTCGGCAACCTCACGGCGAAAACATTGCTCTCTGCTGGCGGAACCGTCCCCAGTGGGGGTAGCGGCGCAACCACATTTAGGTCTGGAGACTTCACGGGTACCGGCACGGGAACTCACGTTACACTGGGTACTTTGACTGCTGAAACTGAATACTCCGGTGCAGGTGTCGCTGCTATCGGTGCGCACATCGGTACTAATGGGAGTAATGCTATCCAATTAGGCAGTTCTTTATCCATTGCAGGAATAGATGTAAAAAGTGCCGGAAGTGCAGGCGGACTCCTGTTGGGTAATGCAACGGGAACTCTGCCAGCCAATCTGGGCAATTCTGCCGGTGATATTACCATCGGCACCATTGATGTAACCGGGGTTGGAGAATCTTACGGTATCCGGGCTAAAGATATGGCGAACCTTACTTTGACTGGAGACACTAACGTTACTTCAACACACGGAACGGCTTACGGTGCCCAAATTTGGGGCAAAGTTACAGGCAGCACTAAAGTTACCGGTAAAATCACCGCCATCGGCGGTAACACAGGCGACGACGGCGCAGCGGGCTTTGCCGCATATGGTGTCAATAACGGCACCATTGCCCTCGGCGATATTGAAGCCAAAGGCAACTGGGCGGTGGGAGCCCATTTTACGCAAAATGTCCAAGGCAACTTATCTATCCATGATATAAATGTAAAATCAGGAACACACGAGGCAACGGGACTTGCCGTAGGAACTTATGCCGGCGGTACTGTAACTCCTTCGAATATCAGCAGCAGCGAGGCGATGGTCGGCAGTATTACAGTAACATCGGAAGAAGCCAATGCATTCGGTATTCGTGCCGGGACGGTTAACAACCTCAGATTGAGAGGCGACATCAACGTTGCCGGTGCTGGAAATGACACATCGGGTATTCGAACGTATGGCACTACCAATATCAGTCTTTTCGATAAAGATATTAACATCTCAGCGCAACACACAAGAGTTGCTGATGATTGGGTTGGAGCAGGTATTTGGACGACAGGCAAGTTAGACATCAACCTTGCCGGAAACAACCTAACCACTGGAAGCGTCAGAGTGGACGGCGGAAATGACCTGACCATTAAGAAGAACGGTACTGCCCATCTGGGAATCGTAACGATAAGTGGCGATGGCAAGGTTAGTATCGGTGAAAACAATACCGACACTACCCACGTTAGTATTCATATTGGCAGCAAACTCGGCAAGGACAGTGAAAACGTACTTCACGCCGGAGCGACGCTTGAAATTTCCGGCACAGTTAACTTCGATAGCAACCCGATTGAGGATCTTGGACACTGGACAGGTACAAACGGCACTGCCGCGGGAAGAGGCAAACTTGCAGGCGGCGGTATCTTCGCCGGATTTAAATGGGAAGATGAAGATGAAAACATTAGCCGCATTTTGGCATACCGTCTCGACTACGCCAACATGAGCGACGGTTATCTTGCGGCTTTCACGATGCACAACCGCTATGCCGCTTGGAATAGCGTGCGGGATCGAATGATTACCGGCAACGGTTTTGCCGCCCGGTCTTCCCGTGGTTATTATCGCGGACAATCTCCGTGCAGTTGTAATGCCTGTGCGCCGATTGATTACGGTTACAGTCCTTGCGATCCGGTGATGGTCAATCCGTGCGATCCGTGCGGTCCGGGCAGCGTTACCCGATCTCTCCGTAACGCTCCCGCCGCACGAACCGCTTGGGTTAACTACACCGGACGCAGTGATGCCTATCGCAGTGCGTACCACAATCAGGACTGGCGGCTCTCGGCAGAAGGGGTGCAAGCCGGTACTGACTTGTTCCGCACCCGACATTCGCAGTTCGGCGTGCTCTTCGGTTACGAAAGCGGCAGAACGCATAACGTTGCCGACAGAATCAAGATGGACGACATTTATGTCGGTCTTTATGCGGCACAGGTTTTTGCCGGCGGTGCCGACATTCGCGGTGTGTTCGCTTATGGTTTTCAAGATTACGACATGAACCGATGGCACATGGATGGTAGTCTCTACACTTCGTCCTTCAAGGGGAACACGATGGAAGGTTCTCTCGAATTGGGCAAACGTCTTTCGGGCAGAGCGTTAAGTCTTCGACCGGTCGTTGCGGTGGATGTACAGAACAACAGGCTCAAGAGTGCAGTGGAGACTGGCGACGGAGATAATGCAGTCAGATACGAGAAGATCGATTTGACGCAGGTGTTTGTCCGCACGGGGGCGGAACTGCGTTATCAGATGCGTTACTTTACGGTCAACAGCGGTATGTACTATGCTTATGATGTTCGCGGCAAGGAATTGCGGACTCATGCGACGAAGCGCGATACCCCTGAATTCAATGCACCGCTTTCTGGTACGCGATTGGGTCGTGAACTTTTGTCGTTCAATATCGGCGGCGAGTGTCAGTTGACTCGTGGTGTTTCGGTCTTTGGCGGTTATCAAGGGGAGTACGTCATGGATCGCAACAATTCTGGAGTCCACAGTGCTGGTTACATCGGAGCAGGGTTTAAGTGGTAGTCTGAGAGAGTCGGCGGCTGTGTCGCCGTATGTGCGGCGGCACTGTCCCGACTCTCGAACATAAAATTAGCATTGACTTGGCACTATACTTCTCCGCTTTCCTCGAACACGCCGAGTTTGCGAAAACGTTCATACCGCTTGCTCACGCGTTGCTCGGTGGGTGTTTTTACCAACTCTTTCAGTTGGTTCCGTAAATAGAGTTTTAATCGGGAAGCCGCCAAATGCGGATCACGATGTGCTCCGCCGACAGGTTCTTCGATGATTTCTTCAATCACGCCGAAGCCCAGCAGGTCTTGTGAACGAAACTTCAACGCTTCCGCCGCCTTGTCTTTGTACTCATGACTCTTCCACAGAATGCCGGCACATCCTTCGGGACTGATGACCGAATAGTAAGCATGTTCCAGCATTGCCACGCGGTCGCCGACACCGATGCTGATGGCACCGCCTGAACCGCCTTCGCCGATGACCACACACACAATCGGTGTGGGAAGCAGAGACATTTCAAACATCAATTCGGCAATAGTCAGGGCGACTCCCCGTTCTTCCGAGGCGATGCCCGGAAACGCTCCCGGCGTGTCCATCAAACTGACAATCGGCAGATTAAACTTTGCCGCCATCCGCATTGCCCGCAGTGCTTTGCGGTAGCCTTCGGGATGAGGACAGCCAAAATTGCACGTTTGCCGCTCTTTGAGATTGCGTCCTTTGTGTTGTCCGACGACCATGACTTTAAATTCGTCCAATTTTGCCCAGCCGGTTCGGATTGCCGGGTCGTCGCCGAAAAACCGGTCGCCGTGAAGTTCGACGAATTCATCGAACATCATTTCGATGTAATCGAGAGACTGCGGACGGTTCGGGTGCCGGGCAACTTCGACGGTCTCCCAGGGACTGAGGGACGCATAAACATCTTTTTGGAGTTGCAGGAGTGTTTTTCGTAATCGGGCAATTTCTTCGCGGGTTTCCGGTTCAGCGGAATCCCTTTTGAGTGCCTCTATTCGGGCATCGAGTTCAAATATTGGTTTTTCAAACGATAGTCGTTCGGTCGGCGGCATATATTATTTGCAATTTGCCCTTTTGATATTGTGCTGATATTGTGCGGCAACACCATCGGGTATTGTAACATTTTGTGTGAAACTGGCAAGACAGCAGACGCACAACACAAGAGCGGAGGACATATGTCCTCCGACAAGTTAGCGTTGCAGGATAACATCCTTTCCCACAATTGACCGCAACACTTCGGGAACGGCTAGCGAACCATCCTTTTGCTGATACAATTCCAAGATGGCGACCAACGCTCTGCTGATGGCGATTGCCGTACCGTTGAGCGTGTGGAGAAACTTCGTCCCCTTTTCCCCTTTGATTTTGTATCGAGCATTGAGCCGCCGTGCCTGATAGTCAGTGCAGTTGGACGTGCTGGTAACTTCGCCATATTCTCCGCCGTTGCCGCGACCGGGCATCCACGCTTCCAAATCATATTTCCGATACGCCGGTCCGCCGAGATCGCCCGTCGCCGTGTCCACCACTTGATAGGGAATGCCTAGCCCATCGAAAATTTTACACTCGATTTCGAGCATCTCTTGGTGCATCGCATCGCTCTGCTCCGGCAACGTGAACGCAAACATTTCGACCTTCGTGAATTGATGCACCCGATAGAGTCCTCGCGAGGCACGACCGGCTGCGCCCGCCTCGGTGCGGAAACAATGCGAAATGCCACAGAGCCTTATCGGCAACTCTTCGGCATCGACCGTTTGTCCCGCCAACATTCCCCCCAGCGGAATCTCTGCCGTTGCGACGAGACTCAAGTCGGTGCCGTCAATGCTGTAAATCTGCGTTTCGGGACCTCGCGGCGTAAAACCAGTGCCTTGCAAAACATCGTTGCGTGCCAGGTCCGGCGTGGTCGTCGGTGTGTAACCGGCTTGAATCAAAACCTCGACGGCGTAACGTTGCAAGGCGAGTTCCAGCAAGACGGCTTCGTTTTTCAGAAAGTAAAATCCGGCACCGGCAACTCGCGCACCGGCTTCAAAGTCGATCAATTCAAGTTTTTCTCCCAGCACGACGTGGTCGAGCGGCGTGAAATCAAAGGACGGAATCGGCGTTTTGCCCAATGCCAAGCGAGTGTTAGCGGTGTCGTCCGTTCCAATCGGTGCGTCGGGATGCGACATGTTGGGAATCAAACGTTGAATCGATTCGAGTTCGGACTCAATCGCATCCAATTTTGCTTTCGTCTCGGCAGATTTTTCCCGGAGGATGCGTCCCTCTTCCTTTTTGGCATTACGTTCGCTGTCGGACTTTGCCTGTCCGATGGATTTGGAGACGGTATTGGCTTCGGCTTGAAATTTTTCCAGTTCTTGTTGAAGCGATTTGCGTTCAAGTTCAAGGGCAACGAACTTGTCCACATTAACGTTGACGTTCCGGTGAACGCAATTTTGTTTTACGGCTTCGGCGTTTTCGAGGATGAACTTTCGGTCAAGCATAGCAGGGCAAGCGGACGTGTTATTGGCAAACCTTCGTCGAGATTTTACACGGTTCAACCGGATTCGGCAACGCCGCTACTTCGTAGAGAGTTTGGTCTTATAGTGCGTGTTGTCTCGAATGACATCGACCGAAAGGTCAGTGCCGTCCGATTTTAGTTTGTCCCACTCCTGAACTCCGACATAGCGTATATCGTTCGCCGCTGTCATCGCCCACGGATCGATTGCAGTAATCACGTCGCCTACATCGAGTGCCGCCCGCTCCGCCGGACTGTCTTTACGGACTGCTTTCACAACGATTCCGCCTTCAAATTGGTCGAGAAAATCGCTGTGCGTTCGTGCAAATTCTTGGGTGGGTATCGGAGCATACAGGATACCGAGATTTTCCCAGACCCTTTCGTCCCAGTCCGCTGCTCTGGCGGCGGTTCTTTCGTTTCTCGCTCCCACATTTCCAGCCGTTGGGGGAGCGGCGGCGGCAGGTTGCGGTGCAACCGTTTGCGGTGAA
>Ga0099364_10005174_pt1 | contig 19478 bp, 16 predicted proteins | sample TergutTh196P3_FD_73070 | JGI IMG/M metagenome (GOLD analysis project Ga0099364, IMG submission 73070) | Microcerotermes parvus P3 segment gut microbial communities from Pointe-Noire, Republic of the Congo - Th196 P3 | ecosystem: Host-associated > Arthropoda: Insects > Digestive system > Gut ...
AACGGTGATAACGATTCACCAAACGGTGATAACGTTGAGCAAATCGGTGATAACGTTCCATCAAACGGTGATAACGTTGAGCAAATCGGTGATAACGTTCCACCAAACGGTGATAACGTTGAGCAAATCGGTGATAACGTTCCATCAATCGGTGATAACGTTCCATCCGCGAGCATCTCTTTTTGTACGAATTCCGCGTTTTTTTGACGAATTTCCGGCAGAATTTGGTGAATAAACGGGTTATTCGGGGGATTTTTCAATACGAACCACACGAAACAACGAAATTGACGAACTTTATCTCCCGTTTCCACGCTTCGATTCGGCGGTTTTTGCCTCGTCCAAAACTCGTGGACAAGGGCACCTTGTCCCCTTTCGCAATCATATCAATTTTTTGCATTTCTGCCAAGACAAAGTCGTGATACAATTTGGCATGACGCCCGCGGTGGGGCAGTATTGCCGTATTCCAGGACTCGCCAAGTTTCAAATTGTATTTACTGGCTATCGCCTTAAACTCAGGAGTATATGCTTTGTTCTTATTCGATGCGAAATGATGTAATTCGTTACATTGGGTATTATGCACCAACACGCAAGTCTGGCCATACTCATATTCCTTTGCAAGAATGAAGTAATTATGATTGCCTTCGACGGTGAAGTTAAAGACAGCAATGCCACCATCTTGCTCAACACGCACGATGTTTGTAAGGGTTGAAAGCTCACCATTCGCCCCGAGGAAGACATCGCCAACACGCAAGTCCTTTCCACGAATCATTCATTCTCAAAGAAACCGTCTAATTCTAAATCATCTACATTGTCAAGTAGAGGACATTGCCAGTTGTTTATTGCCATGTGTGTTAAAAAATCGTCCGGCAATTGAATATGGTATTTTTCAACATAATACATCACATCAGATGTCCACTCCCATGTACCATCGGTACATATGTCTGGGCCAAGCATGATGATCTCAGGCGGGGCCAAAATATCTTCAACAACTCCCATAACATGTGCATATTTGTATCCTCCATTGAGATAATGAAGTATCTTTTTTTCCATGTCATGCGGAGCGTCTCGCTTTAATTTTGAAAGCTCAAGTTTTGGATTTGTTTTATCGTCGAAAAAACCGAATTTTATTAACTTTGTCATTTATTTCCTCCTGGAATAAAAGTTTGCCATTTTCCGCCAGGCATAAGTTGTAAGAATCCATTCAAATAAATCTTTATCTTTGAAGTTGCTGCTTTTACTGTCACACCAAGTTTATTTGCTAAGTCTTGAGCAAGGTTTCCTTTTCCTGCATCGCATGAAATCAAACGTATGTTGCCGGTTATACCTTTTGATTTGAGAAAATTTGCAATATCTCGCTGCGTTAGATATTCCCATTTACCATTATGAAACACTGCAAACTTTTTTGGGGTACCATGTATAACTAAATCATTGAACCCTTTTTCCGGGCGAATGTTTTTTGCGTAGGGGCGTGCATCATTTGCCCATACAATTGTCTGTGTACAAGGCACTTTTGAGTTATGCACCAACACACAAGTCTGGCCATACTCATATTCTTTCGCCAGTATGAAATAATTGTGATTCCCTTCAACAGTAAAGTTAAAGACATTGATTCCACCTTCAACTTCAAGTCGCAATGCGCCGATCAGAGTTGACAATTCGCCATTAGCACCGATAAAAACGTCTCCCGGTTTAAGGTCTTTGGCTTCCACCCAAAAACCATGCGCAGTTGCACCAATGTTTTCATGATAGAACCAGAGATCATTCTCAAAGACATAATCTCTCGCCTCACGCTCCAAATCAGGTTCATCGGTCACGACCCAGAAGGGATGCGTATCGGTTGTCTCAAGAACTTGCTCAATGCCGTTTTCGTCAATGATAGTCAGTTTGTTGATGTGATCACTGCGCAAGGCACTCGTTGAAACCACAGCTTTTTGCGACACTTCACCAGTCGCGGTGTCATACGAATACACCAAATCACCGACTTGCACATCCTCAATATTCACCGTGACGTATTGCACAAAGTTGCCGTCAGGATCGTACTCCATTCCGACAACAACCTGCGTGCCTTCGGTGAAGCAGTACGTGCCGACGTTTTTCGCCCTGTACAGCGAGCTGCCCATGCTGACAAAGCTCATCATCGCGCCGAGGTAGTTGCCCTCTTTCAACTGTTCCTTGCCCTGCTCATACGACAGTGCGGCAACAACAGCGTGCGGTGCCGCTTGAATCGCCGAGCCGATTTTGCAACCGACTTTCGCCGCGACTTTTTCGCTTGCACCAACCGCTTTCAAGCCTGTTGCCGCCGCCTTCGCCACAGGCAAGCCCGTAATCACAGTCGCCGATGCCGTTGCAAGGTTCATCGACATCATCAGATAATTGCCTTCATACCAGTAAATTCCCGCATTCACCACATCCGCCACGCTGCCAATGTAGGGAATCATGCCAAGCACGTCAAGTCCCGTGTGAATCCAAGCACGGCATTGAAAACTTGCAAAACTTCATAGGCAAATACATGAATCATTCATCACTCCATATTTCTTGCAGAACCAGACCCTTCAAGTTATATTTTTCAATGCAATACTTGAATTCCTCTTCTTCATCACTCATAACTCCATCTGCAAGATACATTGTGGAGCTGTTCAGTTCAGGAATCGTGAATATCGGAGAATCGTGTGTTAAGGTAATGCGGTTTTTGTTGAATACATGTTTGATAATGCCCATACGTTTTTCTTTCCAAACTGTATTTTCGTCGTCCAGACAGTCATAACAATGTTTAGGGCGGAAAAACGTAAATTTCTCATTCTTATACTTGAATTTGAAAAGTTGCCCGGACATCTCTAAAACTGTAAGGGTTTTATCTAAAGCATATTCATCAATGATCATACAATTCGGTGCTGCATTAACAACATTAAAAAAATTTGGTTTGAGAAGCTTTGGTTCTGGAATGAAAACACTTGGTAATCGCCAGTCGTTGGGCAACCGAGCGAATTCAAATTCAAAGAGTTTCTCTACAAGGGTCTCGTCTTCTGGTGCCTCGTCATCAAACATGAAATCCTGATAATCTGAAACATCAAAGTCAATTGCATAAATTTTCATAGATAGCTTTTCGTGTTTATAGTATAAGAAAAATTATAATGAAAAAGTTTTGTCATATAGGAAAAGGAGTTATCCTCAAAAGTTGTGTATGGTTGGAACGTGGCGGCGGTCATGGCGTGACCGCCCTGTCACTTTGCATTCTGCATTTCCTTCGTGTCTTCGTGGTAAAAAGAAACGGCAATCACAGTGTGACTGCCCTGCTTTGACTGATCATTGACTGGCGAAAGCATTATTCTTTGACGGCAAGGCGTTGGAGTTGTTTTGCCCGGAACAGGCGTCCGATGCTGTCCGGCTCCTGGGAAGGCGTCGAATAGTAACGGATCGCTTCCTCGTACTTTCCCTGCATTTCACAAACGCGTCCCAGGTGATAGTTGGCACCATGCCGCCATTGCTGGGCTTTGATGTTGTTGACAACCCGTTTGTTCACGTAATCATACGCGGCACTCAGCGAGCTTTTGCGGCTGTTCGCGTTGGTTGCTTGCAAAGCCTCCTCGAAATGAATCTGCCCCAGCCAGTAATTGGCCGTTCCGACGGCGATTTCAAAAAGAACCGACTGGAGTTGCAAACCCCCGAAATTCATTTCCATTCCGGCAGTGTATTCCTGACGAATCTGCTGCAAATTCTGCAATTGTGTCTCCAATTCCGGCCTGTCTTTTTCCGACGCCCCTTGCAGGGCGGTTTCCGTTTCCCGGATTTGCACCTCAAGTTGCGTCATCGGCTCACTCATGGCAGCGGCTTGCCTGTCCATCATGGCCAGCAACTCCCGGTCGGAAATGCACGCGTGTTGCAGTTGACCGCTTGCGGCTTCCGCCCCGGTTTTGCGACCGGAAAGGTAAAGCACACGTCCTTTCCACAACGGATTGGGATAGTCTGGGTTTGGCGCGAGCCGGAAAAGTTCCAGTCGAATGTCCTGTGTCCCGCGTGTGAGGCAAGACTGGAAATCGGCCTCGAAGGGATAATTCCATCGCGTGACCGTCGCACCGGGCAGTGCGTCTTCAAAGCGTTGTTTCAGATCGGACCAGGAGGTGAACAGCACTGTCTTGTTTGCTCCGGTCAATGCCTTTTCGAGGATCATCATGCGTTGCGACCGGGCAATCGGGTTGGCGGGAACCGCCATGGTGGTTTGTTCGAGCAGGGTGCTCACCAGTTCGACGGAATAGTTGTCACCCAGGCAGGCGGTCAGCAATCCGGGATTGGCCCGCAATTGGTCGAACGTCACCACTTTGCCGAAAACAAGCCCTTTTTCCGGGTCGAGCATGATTTCGTCTTCCGTGACCAGGGGCAGGCCGTAACGCATGAGAAAGACATGCACTTTTCCGTCAAGCAGCACGCCGACCCCCCAAGGCGACTTTGCAACCTGCCCCTGAGCGTCCTGAATATTTGACAAAAACAAGCACGCATCAATCCGGTGTTGGCGGAGCAGTTCGACAAACACGCAAGCCCAATCGGAAACACTTCCCTTGCCGAACAAGAGGGCTTCCCAGGGCATTTGGGGCGTAGCAGGCACGATTTCATTTTGCGGCGTCCGAATGATGGTTTGCATCATGAGATTGCGAACCGTCCAGTCAAACAGTTCCTTGACCCGTTCGATTTCGTCCTGGCGGCTACCGCAAGCCCACAGCGAAACGCTTCGGCACCAGAACGTCTGTTTCAGGTAATCGCCGTCGAGTCGGCGGAAATTAAGATCAGACCCGCGAAAAGTCTCCGCAAAGTGGCTGAACGTTTCGGACAGGTTGCGAAAGTAAAGAACCAGTTGCATTGGGTTTCCGCCAAACTGCTGGAGCTGCCCCTGGAAGAACCTGCGGATGTCGTCCTCCGAAAGATTCCGGCTTTTGGCGACTGTGGCATAGGGTCTCAAAATGCCCTCGATTTCCCGGACATTTTGAAGAAATTCGAGAAAATGCCGTACTTCCAATACCTGATATGCCGCAGTCAACCGGTCCAGGAGTGTCTTCGCAAGATCGGCGGCATTTTGAACATCATCCGGCGTCAAAGCCGAATCGGATTGCGGGTCGCCGCCGATGATCTTTTCCAGCGATTGTGCAAATTGGGAAAAACTTTCGGCAAGAGCGGTCAGGGATTTCTCCTGTTCGGCATAAAAAGCGTCTTCCTGCCAGGCCGGATCGGGCGATTGTTCCGCGATCCAACCGTTGAGCCGTTCGAGCATCTGCGTCAGACTGCCTTGGCCGAAGTGGTTTTCGAGATGGTTGAGGCTGTCAAGCACCTGCGAAAAAACCTGCTCATTCATACCGGTGCCACGGGAACGATCGGTTGGCTGTCGATTCGTCGTTTTCTTCGGCTGTCTGGGACAACCGACCACTCCGGCAAATGCCGTGAGCAGGATGAATATGGTAATGATAAAGAACTTGTGTTTTCGGGCAAAATTCATCTTGGCGGTGCCCCGGAAATGCTAAAGAATCCAAAACTATTGAAGATGGCACACAATCGGCCCTCTCGCGTTGACAATGATATTGTACACGATGAAACGGATTCTTCAATGAGAAAAGCCCATGATGTGTCGAAAATGCCCTTGTCGTTCAATCAGAGCCGCAACGGTAACGGAACAGTCGTTCCGCTCGATGACTCCCGCAGCTCCGATTGAAATGTCCACGTTGATGATTGCACTGTCCCATCGTGTTGACACGCCGGACCCGCCCCTTGGATCCGATGTGTTCCAGATGGCCTGCTATTTCTTGCGTGACGTGCGAGCTGAACGCAAATTTTCAAACCCGGTTCAACCGTTTTTTTGCACCGTCCAGCCATTGGGCGGTTTGCAGGCTGGCCAGGTTTCTGTCGCTTTGCGATATGGTCTCACGCTCCAGTGGTGTTTGGCAAAGGTATGTCTGCCAAGTGGCGCGACTTGTGTCACAAAGGATCATACCACGCGACTTTGCGGGATAATCGCCAACCGGGGCCGGCAGTGAAAACAAAAAACCGTCGCAGGGAGCAATCTCCGGTTTGGCAGGTTCGATGCCTTGCCGCGTCACTTGTAGCGGACAAATCCAATCCGTTGCCGTAGTGCGGAATGCCGCTTTGCTCGGGATGTCTGCGGGGAGGTACAACTCCAATTCGGCACGCAACGATTCCGTTTCCAGGAGTTTCAAAAACTCCGGGGACAGTCCTGACCGTGACGCAACCACCAATGCGGTATCATTCCCGGCAAGGCACTGCAACAATCGCCGCAGTGTTGTTGCCTGTTCCGAAACGGAATTGTAAGCAAGAACATCACGCCATTGTTCCGGGAAAAATTTTTTTGCCCGGAATGATGCAGATAAAACCGGGCCGGCAACCACAGGCACCGTCCGTGTTTCACAATTTGCGAAACAGGCGATGCCTCCTCCCGCGACGGCGGCTCCGAGCGAAAAACAAAATTCTCGTCGGTTCATGACGCCTCCTTATCGTGTGACCCCTTTTTTCAGGAGAATATTACCGTAAGTTCTTGTTTCGGTCGTCATAACAACGGCAAACGCCTGGCGGGCGCGTTCGTAAAATTCAAAGCGGTCGATCCGCTGGATCGGCGGCGTACCGGGAGCGTGTTTGTCGATGACAGCACGGAAAGCCGGTTCAACGGCGGGGTCGGCAACGTCACCTTCCTGAACGGCCATCATGATGACCGGAGCCTTCACGGCGTGATCCAGCGCGAAGAGCGGCAAAATGGCGTCAAGCATCTGCGTAACCACCAGGCCGTCGGCGCGGATGACGCGGTTGTTGACCGTGTGTCCGGGAAAATGAGCGTCGGCCAGAATCATTTCGTCACCGTGCCCCATTTCGGCAAGGGTTTTGAGCAATTCCGGGGAAATGAACGGGGAAATACCTTTGAGCATCGTTTGATCCTTTCGTGAAAAACTTGTGACTGCACTTTTCAAAAGACTGAAGAAGAGATTCAGCTTGCTTCGGAAACGACCAGTAGAGTTCGCAAAACGCACGGCAAATCATCCCACTGGCAACCGAGGCTAATGAAATATACCGCACAACGCCAACAAAGTAAAGTTTTTCAACAGCAGCCCGGAGCGTAAGCGACGGGTTAAAATGCAAATGTCCGCGATGCTTGACAACCGGTCACTTGCGTTTCCGACTGCCACTCACAAAATTCAACTTGGCTGGTGGGTACTGGAATCTCAAACCTGTCACAGTCTTGACTTGGGCTTGGCAGTGTTTATCATGAGGTATTATGCGAAGATTTTATCGTCAACGAACCAACCCGCTGGACACAATGATCCGGATTGTCACGCCGGAGAATATTGCGTTTTCGTACCAGTTGGCGTCGTTTTCGCAACGTGCCTGGGCCTATTTCATCGATATGATGGTCTTGGGACTGATCGTCATGGTGATCGGGTGCCTGTTGATGGTCATGGTGTCGTACCTGTTTTTGCCCGGTGGTTTGGCAATGGCCATCCTTCTGGTGACGGTTTTTTTCCTTTATTGGTTCTTCGGAGCATTCTTTGAAACCGTCTGGAACGGTCAAACGCCCGGCAAGCGGTTGCTCGGTATCCGCGTTTTGAGTACCGAGGGACAGCCGATCAACTCCTTTCAGGCGTTCATCCGCAACATCATGCGGTTTGCCGACTTGCAACCGTTCATGTGTGGCGGGATCGCGTTTGCCGTCATGCTGTGCAACAAGCGGTTCCAACGATTCGGCGACCTTTTGTGCGGCACAATGGTCATCGTCGATGAAAACACCTACGGTCGGCACGGGCTGGTGAAATTCAAGCATCCGGACATTTTCCGCGTCGCGGAACAGTTTCCGCCGATCGCGTTGCCTTCGGAAACGCTCAAGGCACTGGCACTCTACGTCCATCGTCGCAAGGCGATTTCGCCGCGTCGCCGCGAACACATTGCCGCCATTCTGGCTGTCCCGTTAATCGAGCGTCACGGCCTGCCGGAAAACGTCCACTTCGACCTGTTGCTCTGCGCGATCTATCACGCCCATTTCGTTGCCCTGTCCGGTGAAGAGGAATCCGGAACGGACGCGCGGCCCGAACCGACACCACTTCCTGGTGGTCCATTACAGGTGTGACTTCACTGTTTCACCTCTTTATCTTTGGCATGTCTTTCGCCGGATTCAATTCTTCAAACGCAATCAGAACGGTTGTTTTGGGAGCAATATTCCTCGTTCGTGAGGTCATCTTCTGTGATGGCCACGATCACAATGCCGTTTTTGTTTGCAAAATCAATGACATCCTGTTGGCCCACCAAAACCGTCATATTTGCCTCGACGACCAGCACTTTTCCTCCGGATTTGGCCAGACTTTGGACCGTTTGCATCCCGAAGCTGGGCATGTCGAACCGCTTGTCCTGTTGCGGCTTCGCCAGTTTGAGCATGGTAAACCCCTGGCACAGCCGCCCGGAACGCGCAATGCACTCGTCCGTGCCTTCGAGTGCCTCAAGGGCAATGACCGCTTGATCCTTGACCGTAACTGCCTGGCCGATGTCAAGCCGCCCCAGTTCCTTCGAGATGCGCCAGCCGAATTGAATGTCTTTCCATTGAGCCTTCGTCGGTCCATGTTGGGTCAATCGTTCGTGTTTCACAAGCATCTCCGGGGCCAGGTCGGTGCCTGGCAGTATCGTAATTCCTTGCCGTTCAAAGGCTTCCACACAGGTCAGTAGCAGAGAATCCGAGGTGTTATCTTTACTGCGAAAAACAAAATGCGGTGCGAACAGCCGGATGGTGTACCAATCGGGCATGTATCGCCAGATGATCCACGGGTGGTGAAACTGCCGCTTGGAAATCCCCCCGGCCATGGCCGCCTGCGTGACGCCGTGTTTTTTGAAAAAACGCACGGCTTTTCCAAATTGACCGAACCCCATCCAGCAATGGCCTTGACAATAATCAAATATCCGGGCGTCCACTTGGTCACGAACGCCGAGACAATAGACATCGTAGTTTTTCTGCTTCAAAAATCGTGCAAGTAAAACCGGATAATCTCCAAAACCTGCAATGATTCCAACTCGTTTCATGCTTCCATTCTCACATTTTTGCACACTGATAACACGGATTGAACAAGATTTTCACCGAATGAATTGATCCGTGCAAATCTGTCTAATCTGTGTCGTCAGTGTACTTTATCATTGAAACATATTTCTCTTTCGCAAAAATATTACCCAGATTGGCCCGATTTGTCAACAACAGTTGCAGCGAAAAATCCGGGATTGATTACTGATTCAACAAAGACGTTCCCCTAGTCAGGCAAGTGTTTTTGGGGACAATATCACGCGATTCTGTGGTGATGATCGTTGCTCTGTCCGAATCGGTCGGGGGATCATGCGCAAAGCGAAAAACGCAGAACTTTGAAACTATCTTTGCGCTTTGCGCTCTGCGCTCTGCGCTGACCCAACTTTGATTTGAAAGGAAAAACAACATGGGAAGTACAATTGTTGACATTCGCGGCCGTCAGATTCTTGACAGCCGTGGCAATCCGACTGTGGAGGTCGATGTTCGTTTGGCCTGTGGCGCATTTGGCCGGGCAGCGGTTCCGAGCGGCGCGAGTACCGGCGTGCATGAAGCCATTGAGCTTCGCGACGGGGACAAGTCGAACTATCTGGGCAAAAGCGTCTTGAAGGCCGTCGCCAACATCAACGACGTGATCGCCGACGAAATCTGCGGCATGGACGCACTCGACCAGACCGCCGTTGACTACCGTATGATCGAAATCGACGGCACGGAAAACAAAGGCAAGCTGGGTGCCAACGCGATTCTCGGCGTTTCGCTGGCCGCTGCCCGAGCCGCTGCCGACATGTGTGAGCTGCCGCTTTACCGTTACATGGGCGGTATTGCCGCACGAACGTTGCCCGCCCCGATGATGAACATCATCAACGGCGGCGCACATGCCGATAACAAGGTCGATGTGCAGGAGTTCATGGTCTTTCCGCTCGGATTCGACACGTTCACCGACGCCATCCGTTGCGGTTGCGAAGTGTTCCACAACCTCAAAAGCGTTCTCAACAAGAAGGGTTTCTCGACCAACGTCGGCGACGAAGGCGGGTTCGCGCCCGACCTGCAAAGCAACGAAGCCGCGCTCGAAGCAATTGTCGAAGCCGTTAAAGCCGCCGGTTACAAGCTCGGCGAACAGGTTTTCATCGCGATGGACGCAGCCAGCACCGAGTTTTACAATGCCGAAACGAAGCGTTACACGCTCGACGGCAAGGACATCACATCGGCGGAAATGGTCGATGTCCTCGCAAGCTGGGCCGCGAAATATCCGATTGTGTCGATTGAAGACGGTTGTGCCGAAGACGATTGGGAAGGCTGGAAACTCCTGACCGACAAACTTGGCAAGAAGGTGCAACTCGTCGGCGATGACTTGTTCGTGACGAATACGAAACGCCTCAAGAGGGGCATCGACGAAGGGATCGCGAACAGCATTTTGATCAAGGTCAACCAGATCGGCTCGCTGACCGAAACAATCGAAGCAATTCAACTGGCCGCGAGGAACGGTTACACGTCGATTTCGAGCCACCGCAGCGGCGAAACGGAAGATTCGACGATTGCCGACCTGGCCGTCGCGCTCAATACGGGACAAATCAAGACCGGCTCGGCCAGCCGTTCCGACCGCATGGCCAAGTACAACCAGTTGCTCCGTATTGAAGAACAACTCGGCAACGCCGCAGTTTACGGCGGGAAATTCTTCCCGTACAAGTAATTCAGAGCCTTTTGTGGAAGCAAGATGCGATTCGATGAAAACCCACGAATTTGTTTTGAGATCACCACAAGAGGAGTCATGCAAGGATAACGTGAACACTTCAATCCGAGTTGCGAGAGTTATCGGGCGAAATGGCCGCTCCGTGACCGTCGCGGCTCTGATTGATCACACAACTTGTTTTTTGCAAGTCCTTATCTGCTTACTTCATGCGTTTTGGTTCGCGGTTTTTGTTTGGCAAATTCCTGGAGATCGGCCATGATCTCCGATTCGATGCGCGTTTTCGGTTCCAGAGTCCAGGGGAGCAGCACGGTGAAGGTGCTGCCCAGTCCAAGTCTGCTTTCGACAGAGACGCTGCCATCGAGCAACCGGCACAGTTCTTTGACGATGGAAAGTCCCAGCCCGGAACCGGAATACTCGCGTTTCATGGCGTCGCCTTCGGCCATGGAGCTTTTCCCCTGGCGGAACTTTTCAAAAATGATTTGTTGATCTTCCTCCGGGATACCGACGCCGGTGTCAATGACCTTCATCTCGAGCATCGGTTGGCGGTAACTCGCATGAACCGTAGCGGTCTGCGACTCAGTACCCGACTTGATGCGGCGAACCTGCACTTTGATGCGGCCGCCTTCCGGGGTGAACTTGATCGCGTTGGACAGCAGGTTGTTCAAAATCTGTTGCAATCGCGTTGCGTCCTGGTGCATCGGCGGGAGATGGTCGGGGATGTCGTCGTTGATGTCGATGTTCTTGCGGTCGCCCAGCGGTTTGGCCATGTCGCACTGGGCACCGACAATCGACGCAATAGCAAACGTCTCCGGCTGCACGACAATGCGTCCGGCTTCGATTTTCGCCATATCAAGAATGTCATTAATCATGCCGAGCAGTGTTTTTCCTGACTTGCTGATGTTATCGACATAACGCTTCTGCTTGTCGTCGAGCGAATCAATGGAGCTGAGAACCTCGCTGAAACCGATGATGCTGTTGAGTGGTGTGCGTAATTCGTGGCTCATCGTGGCCATGAAATCACTCTTGGTGCGGTTCGATTCGTACAACTGCATGTTGAGTCGCGCGAGTTGATCGATGCGCTGGTCGAGTTCGACATTGATGCCCCGAAGTTTTTCCTGGGAGTTGAGAATATGCCGGACTGTCCGGTTGAACGCGAGAGCCAGTGATTCAAACTCGTCACCGGTATGCAAATCGGCCCGCTGTGAAATGTCACCGCGACTGATCGCGTCGCTGACCCTGCGGAGGTGGCGCAACGGTTTGATGATGATCCAACGGATGATAATATAAAACGCGAGCATGGCCAATGTCGCGGTGAGAATCGACGCAACAAGCAGACTGACCCAATATTCGTCGGTGACAGCTTTTGACGGCGGGTCAACAATGATGACCTCAACAATGCCGATCAGGTCGCCCGGTTCCAAATCGGGGGAGTAAAAACGGTGGCAAGTCAGACATATGCCGGCTTCGGCCCAACGCGGTTCATAATAGCGGTAATGACCGTTATTGTCCATCTTGGCCACAAATTGCGGAGCGGATTTGACGTCGGCATCCATTTCCGAGGCAATTTCAAGAGGTGTCGGCCCCATCACCGATGGACGACCGGCTGGTTGTGGAAGCGGCGGAACCTGATCGACCAATCTTTCAGCAACCTGAATGTCCTCCGGTCCGATGAGAGTGACACCTTGATTTACTGAGGCAAGGTTGGGCGATTTGCGAAACTGTTCGAGCAACTCTTCTTCAAATTGATTTTGCGGCAACTTTTCCGGTGGGATGCGTGAATCCACAAAACTTTCCGGGCGACGTATGACACGGGTTTGTTCCGGGTTGGAACCCAGGAGTTGAGTGATGGCCTTGCGGTAACCGGAATCGTCCAGGGGACGCTCCACCCGGCCGGAAGCAGTAAACAGTGTCGAAGCCGGGGGAACCAATGACGAGGCAAGCGGGGAATCCAAGTCCGCATTGTCCTTGCGAACGTGTTCGAAAACAAGATGCTCTTTTGCCAACGAGCGTGCCATCGTTTCGTTTTGCGTCTTGATCAACGCATCAGTCACGCTCCAGTACATCCGGAAACTGACCGTGATCACGATCAACATCGCAACACCGAAAAAAAACAGGCATTTCAGCTCAAGACTCGACTCAAACATCTGCTGGTTATTGCTTGCCGATCGTTGCATGGGAGGGATGCCCCGTTGAAAAACACCTTGAGATTTGTATGATATCCTCTATAATTCTAACATAAATAATCGCCGGAACATAGAGAAGATTGCGGAACCGCCAAGAGCGTTTGCAGACAAGTCTCAAAAACGCACTTGTTTTTCAAATCACCGCATTGACAATATTATTGTTGTGATTCAGCCTGATGAAAAACAAATAGAATAACGCTCGAAATACAAAAACGCGATGAAAATTGACATCACACAAGGTGTTCGCAGAGTCTTGCAAAAATCCGAACGATACCGGAAACATGAAACGGACTTGCATTTTTCCGAACCCTTTGCTGTTACAACACTTGGCGTATTGTTGGCATTACTTGACGAGGATGAATGTCGTGCCGCAGCATGGCTGGATGAATGCGGAATGAATCGTCTTTTAGTTGCTAATACATTGATTTTTGAGACGTTGGATTTAACATCGGAAGAAAATGGGGAAAAAAGCAAAAATATCGAAACTGACAATAAGTTTCCGACAAGAATTCGTTTTTTTCTCGATGGTGATGAGGTACCCGTAGGACGGCTGGAGCCGGAATTTGTGAGCGGTGTCTTTCAAGCGACACAGCATCTGCGAGAAATCCTGCCGCAGGTGGTGTTTGCAACCGAACATCTTTTGTATGCACTTTCGTTGGCGGAAGACGAAATAGGTACGTTTTTGCGGGATCACGATGTTACCCCGGAACGCCTGTTCGGGAAAATATGTCGTCAAGAAGGTATCGACCTGGAGGAACCGGAAGTGATCAGCGTTGCCTGGGATGATATTTCCGCAAATGATTTGCCGATGGAAATGCCACAAAGCGTCACAAACATCTTGCTCACTGGCATGCCGAATGATCCTGCGACGGTTTACCGGATACTTGACGCATCGGCAAATCGGGCGGTTGAGGCGGTGCGAGTCCTCGAAGATTACGTGCGATTTGGGCTTGACAATGCGGAAATGGTGAAGATGACCAAGCAAATGCGGCATGAGCTGGCGTCGGCATTACAGGAACTGCCGCAACACGAACGCCTGGCCGCGCGAAGCACAGCCACAGATGTCGGCACCAACATCGAAGGGACAAACGAATATCGCCGCACCTCTTTGGCTGACGTGCTGGGAGCGAACTTTTCGCGATTTCAGGAATCGTTGCGAAGCCTCGAAGAATACGGGAAAATCGTTGCTCCGCAACTGGCTCGAACCGCCGAACGGTTGCGTTACCAATCCTACACGTTGCAAAAGGTCGTTCGCGTTCCTTATACCACCGGTTCGACAACTTGTGACGTTCAGCAGCGGTTGCTCCAATCGTGTTTGTACGTACTGATTGATTGCCGGAAACCGGAGACGGAATTTGTCGCTTTGGTCCAAGCCGTCATTCAGGGCGGTGCCGACGTGATTCAACTCCGCGACAAGCAGGCCGATGACCGCCTGTTGTTGCAACGGGCAGGAAGTCTCCGCGAATTGACCACCGGGACACAAACACTCATGATTGTCAACGACCGGCCTGACCTTGCGTTGCTGAGTCGCGCTGACGGTGTGCATGTCGGCCAGGAAGAGTTTGCCCCATCCGATGTGCGGCAACTTGTCTGTGCCGGAATGCTAATCGGCGTTTCAACGCATTCAATCGAACAGGCAAGGCAGGCGTTACTTGACGGTGCCGATTATCTTGGTGCAGGTCCCGTGTTTCCGTCATTGACGAAAACATTCGACGCCTTTCCCGGCACGGATTTCCTCAGGCAAATCGCTGCGGAAATTTCTCTGCCGGTGTTTGCCATCGGCGGTATCAACCCCGACAACCTGCCGCATGTCATAGAAGCCGGTTTGCGGCGTGTTGCCGTCCAATCGGCCGTCACCGAATCGCAAGACCCTGCCGCAATGTGCCGGCTAGTGAAAGAAATACTTGCAACCCACCCATGATCAACCACCCATGACACTCCCCATGCAACTGACAATCAATGGTGAAACCCGGCAATATGCAACTCCCATGACAATCGCGGAACTTCTTGAGACGATGGGACTCAAGGGGAAATTCGTTGCCGTCGAACGCAATCGCGAAGTGGTTTCCTACACGAAATACAACGCGGTGACGCTCTCCGACGGCGATCAACTCGAAATCGTCACGCTGGTCGGCGGAGGTTGAAAACGTGGCAGTCACAGACGAATCACTGAACTGAAATCCCCATTGATATCCTGCCGAACGCCATTTGACTGGTATTCATTTTGTGACCTTTGTGAAAAGCTTTGTGGCCTTTGTGTTAAATATTTCAACACAAAGGGATGCACAAAGTTCGCAGACATCAATGCAAAGTCCATGGCGTTGTACGGTCTAAACATCTTCGCTCCTTGTGGTGAATCTTCTACCGCACCCGTAAAATTTCAGCGGCAAGCAGGTCATCGACCGCCTGGTGTTCGAGGAATTGTTCGTCAATCAACGTGGTCATGATCGCGCCGTGGCGACGGCAGGCGGCGTTGTAATTTTCCTGGTGCCGGCCGAGATTGGCCAAATACCGTTTGCGTGCGAGTGTGTCGAGAAACAGTTCGAACCGTTGGTTGGTTTCTGAGTCGATGAGCCGCAGATTGCCCTCTTCCGGCGGGTTGGCGTCGCTTTGGGCCAGCAGTTGCACAACGACCGTCACGGCCGCGTTGGCCGCAAGTGCCGCGACGACCGGTTCCGGGTCGGCCAAAAACAGCAGATCGCTGACAAAAACCCGGATGCCGCGCGGCCGCCAGCTTGGGGGCTGTTGCTGCAAGGCATCTGCCGGTGTTTGTACGCTTGTCAATTCAAACGGGTCCCACGCGGTCGGCATACCGGTCGAACGCCCCAGTTTCCGGCAGCCGTTGTCCGTGACCCACAGATTGAAGGTGAAATGCGCCTCGGTGGCCGCCGACGCGAAAAATCCGGCCAAAGCACAGGCCGCTTCCTCTTTGCGCGAGCCGGGCAGTGCCATCGACTTCGACACGTCGAGTAGCAAATCGACATGCGGGTTGACCTCATCGCGGTACAGTTTGAGAGCCAGACGGTCATTCCTCGCATAGGCATTCCAGTCGATGCGCCGCAGGTCGTCTCCGGCCTTGTACTCGCGGTGTTCCATAAATTCGAGGCTGCTTCCCGTCGCACGGGCCGGCGTGTTGCCAACCGTTCCCGTCGGCGAAACCGGAGGGTCAACAAAAAGATAATTGCTCCCCCAGTGATAACCCAGCATGAGCGATTCAATATGCGTTTCTGTTGACATTGACATTGGAAGTTTGGAGTGGGGAGTAGTACAAAAGGCAGTCGCCGCATGGCATGCCATGCGATGATTGTCACGGATGCATTATACAAAGAGTTTATCAAATCAGGTCAATGTCGGCAACAAGGCGGAAAACCTTGACATGACAGACCGATAGGTCAACGTGCAATTTGCATCCATGCCTTGTGTCTCCCAAACAATTCTGCCAATTCTGTAAAAAATGGGGTGCCACTTGCCAAGTTTACGCAAATTCAAGGTTGGACCCAAAATATTTGTTTTTGTGCATTGAATTGGTTTGTACTCGATTCCAGCTTTGATGGAGTATCTTTTCAACCGTGGAGCCGATCATGAGGTTGTGACCGCCTTGCCTCACAACATATCCAGCGGGTCAATATCAACGATCCAGAGTGTGTCGGCCGGCGGTTTGAGATTGTGTGTGGCCAGGCGAATGACTGTTTTCATGCGGTCGGGGTCGATTGCGTGGATGTGGATGTGGAACCGGAAATTGCCGCGCAGTTTGGAAAACGGGGCCGGGGCGGGGCCGAGGATGCGGCATTTCAGTTCGATGTCAACAGCACATTTGGTCAGCGTGGTCGCTATATGTTTTGCAAATTCGAGCGTTGCAAGTTCGTTCGGACCGCGCAGGACAAAACGCGCCATTTTGGAGTACGGCGGATAGCCGAACAACTTCCGAATCGGCAGTTCACTGTTGATGAAAGCGTGATAATCGTGATTCGTTGCCGCCATGATTGCCGCATGATCCGGGTTGAAGGTCTGCACGATGACCTGTCCGCCCTGTTCGCTGCGTCCGGTTCGGCCTGCGACTTGTGTGATGAGATGAAACGTCCGTTCCGACGCACGAAAGTCGGGCAGATGCAAGGCCGTGTCGGCACTGATAACGCCAACGAGCGTGACGTTCGGGAAATCCAGCCCCTTGGCAATCATCTGCGTACCAAGCAAAATGCGGACTTTGCCTTCGCGGAACTGCGTCAATGCCCGTTCGTGGGCACCGTGTCCCTGCATCGTGTCGGTGTCCATCCGCAACATCGGCACGTTCGGGAACCGTTGCTTGATTTCCTGTTCGAGTTTTTGCGTTCCGTAACCGCTGTATCGAATGCCGGGAAACGCACATTTCGGGCATTTCGACGGCGCGGTGATCTGGTGGTCGCAATAATGGCAAATCGCGACGTCCGCCGTGTGGTGGTGCGTCAGCGTCACGTCGCAGTCGGGACACTTGACCACTTCGCCGCAAGCCGGGCATTGAATATGCGTCGAGAACCCGCGACGGTTGAGCATCAAAATGACCTGTCCGCCGCGTTCGAGCGATTCGGCAATGGCCGTATGCATCAGCCGGTGAATCGCCCCGCGCGTGTGACCGCCGCGATCCGCCGACCGCAGATCAATCGTCGCGACACGCGGCAACGGCAGGTTGCGAACACGATGCGGCATCGAAAGCAACTGGTACTCGCGCGTTCCTGCGGCACGATGCCAGCTTTCGAGCGACGGGGTCGCCGAACCGAGTAAAAGCGGGATATTTTCCTCTTCCGCCCGACGCTGGGCCACGTCCCGCGCATGATAACGCGGTGCCGAGTCCTGCTTGAACGAGTTTTCGTGTTCTTCGTCGATGATAATCAGTCCGGGGTGCGGCAGCGGGGCAAACACCGCACTCCGCGCACCGACGACCACCTGCACCGTGCCGGAGGCGATGCGTTGCCATTCACGATGCCGTTCCGCATCGGTCAAATGGCTGTGCAACACGGCAACATGATCGAACCGGGCGCGAAACCGTCCGACCGTTTGCGGCGTCAGGCTGATTTCCGGCACGAGGACAATGGCCTGCCGGCCGCTTTGCACAACGTCGTCAATCGCGCGAATGTAAACCTCGGTTTTGCCGCTCCCGGTCACGCCGTGCAACAGGAACGTGCGATACTCGTTTCGCCGGATCGTTTCGCGGATCGTTTCGAGGCAGCGTTGTTGCGAAACGTTCAAATCGTGCGGCTGTTGACGCGGAATGGGTGCGTCGTCGATGGCTGAACGCTGCCGCCGCTCGGTGCGAACGCGAAACAGTCCGAGCCGCTTGAGATGCTGAACCGGCACCATCGAACACTTGGCCGCACGCGACAATTCGGCGGCAGTGAGCGGCACTTCCGAATGCAGCAGGACGTCAAAAACATGTTGCTGCTTGGGCGTCAGCGGCTTGGATTTCGCGTTCGGCATTTTCGCCAGTTCGTCGATTTTCCGGCGGTAATCGTCCGGCACATACAAAATCGAGGCCAATCGCGTCCCGGCATGTTCGCGCACCCCGGCGGGCAAAACCGCCTCCAGCACCTGCCCTTGCGGACAGAGATAATAATCGGCGATCCAGCGTGTCAGCCGTAACATTTTGTCGGAAAGCAACCGTTGCTCATCAACGACGGCGAGCAGTTCTTTCAACCGCCGCGACTTGACCTCTTTGCGTTCCACGGCAATACAATAACCCAGTGTCTCGCGGTCGCCGCGTCCGAGCGGCACCATGACGCGCAAACCCGGCGTGATCTGTTCGGTCAGTTTCTCCGGCACAAGATAGTCGAACGTTCCGTCCACACCTTTCGGAAAGATGACGCCCGCCACCCATGCCAGACGCACATCATCCAACTCCCATTCGGGTGTGCTTTCCCTGAATAAATTGCGTTGCGACATGGAAGTTTCGCCGAGCGTCCTGGACGCCGGTGGTGTGTTTAGCCGCCGGTTCTGGATCGGCGACAGCGATTGAAGGGCGGTCACGCCGCACCACTGTGTCACCAAAGCAACAATACCCGTGGCCGCCGCAAAGTCTCATCTTACCTCATTTTTCCCAGGAAAACAATCCCGGCAGAGTGCAGAGTGCAGAGTGCAGAATGCAGAGTGCAGAGTGCAGAGTGCAGAGTGCAGAGTGCAGAATGCAGAATGCAGAGTGCAGAATGCAGAATGCAGAGTACAGAGTGCAGAGTGCAGAATGCAGAGTGCAAAGTGCAAAGTGCAAAGTGCAAAGTGCAAAGTGCAAAGTGCAAAGTATTCCGCTCTGCACTCCTAGCCACTAGCCACTCGCCACTCTGACTGTCAAACTCTAACATGCTATACAAAACAACAGTCTGTCTTATGAGAGAAAACGTTATTTTTTACCCAAACGACTCCGTTTACCGTCCCGATTTAACGAATATGCAGCATTTCCGGCCAATTTCTGATTCAAAAGTGATCAAACTTGAGCCTTCAGGAATCATTCAATGATTCAAAAGTGATCAAATTTGAGCATTCGGCAATCATTCAATGATTCAAAAGTGATCAAACTTGAGCATCCGGGAATCATTCA
>Ga0099364_10005175_pt1 | contig 19475 bp, 15 predicted proteins | sample TergutTh196P3_FD_73070 | JGI IMG/M metagenome (GOLD analysis project Ga0099364, IMG submission 73070) | Microcerotermes parvus P3 segment gut microbial communities from Pointe-Noire, Republic of the Congo - Th196 P3 | ecosystem: Host-associated > Arthropoda: Insects > Digestive system > Gut ...
TTATCTATCGGAAAAAAGGAAGCAGCAGAACCTGAACCAACCACCCAGGACTGCCCTTTTTGTCTGACCAAGATTAATATCAAGGCGACGCGCTGCCCGGCGTGTACTTCCACGCTGGCGAACGACACTATGTGAATGAAAATGCATATCCTTGACCCTACCCAGGTATTTTCAATCCAAATAAAAATCCTCTTTAAAATAAAATCATTGCACCCTTCTCATCTATATTTGGCGAGAAGGGTGCCTGTGGCTTAAAATAACGGTTTGTAAGCGGCTGGAGGTTGGTTGGGTTGGTTCGTGGGATGATGGAAATGACCTAACGTGGTACTTCGCTATCTTTACATTGCCATCCACCCACGGGCAGCCATTATGTGATTCAACATTTTTCAATAGCGGCGGGCTGGGAGTTGGCTTTTTTAATCCGTTCGTAACCAGCGTCGCCAAATTTGCGCTGCCTGTCGTAGGTATATAATCCGTTGCATTCCTGCTCCACGTCGGTGAGCTGGGTGTAGCAAAAGCCCATGATCTTTGGATTATCCAGCAGGGCGTTCGTCAGCCCCTCATAGCGGGCGAGGAACTCCGCGGCGTCCGCCGGGCCCCGGCCATAGCCCCAGGCCGAATCGCGGTCGTCGTCGCTGATGCCGCCGCTGTCCCAGCCGATGCCGCCGTATTCGCTCATGAACACCGGCAGGCCCGGCGTGTATTTCTGCCGGTCCGCGTGGGGCTCCCGAAAGAAGAAGTCCCCCTCCGCGCTGCCGTGGCGTTCGTGAAAAACGGCAACCTCCTGCTCGTAGTCATGGATGTCGTAGATATCCGTGACCACATGGTAGTTCCCGCTGGTGTCGATGCAGGGGCGGTCGGGGTCCAGCCGCTTTGTCACATCGTATACCGCGCGCAGCGTCTCGCCATAGACCCGCTGGCCGTTGATATCCCAGGTTTCGTTGAAGGGGCACCAGCCCACAATGGAAGGATGATTGCGGTCGCGCTCCAGGGCCTCGCACCACTGCGGCAGAAAGTGCTGCAGCGCCTCCGGCTTCGCGTGGTCGATGCCCCAGCTGGCAAACTCTCCCCAGACAATATAGCCATGCAGGTCGCAGTAATGCAAAAACAGCGGCTCGAAGACCTTTTGGTGCAGCCGCGCGCCGTTGAAGCCCGCCGCCATGGAGAGCTTCACGTCGTTTTCCAGGGCCCGCGCGCTGGGCGCCGTATAGATTCCGTCGGGATAAAAGCCCTGGTCGAGAACCAGGCGCTGGAAGACGCTCCTTCCGTTGATCAAAAAGCGATAGCCCTCCAGCGCCAGGGAGCGCAGGCCGAAGTAGCTGTGAACGACATCCTCCCCGAAGCGGAGCTCCAGGTCATACAGGCCGCCCCTGCCCAGCTCCCAGAGATGCGTTTCCTCCAATTCCAGCGTAACCCGCGCAAAGCCTCCGCTCGCTGTCGCGCGGGCCGTTCCAACCGGCCTGCCCTGCCAACAGGCTTTTGCCGTAAACGCGCCGCTGCCCTTCACGGCGGCCCGGATATGCAGGCGCGCGTTTTCCGGGTCGGGCTGATACACCGCCGAAACGATATGCTCCGCGGGCAAAAATTCCAGCCAAACGGTCTGCCAGATGCCCGTGGTGCGGGTATAGAGGCACTGGTAGGACTCCAGGCGCTCGCTCTGCTTGCCGGAAGCGATCATGGGATCCCGGGTATCGTCCAGGCACCGTACGGCAATCACATTTTCGCCGGGCTTCAGGCAGGCCGTGATATCGAACGAAAACGAGGTGTAGCCGCCCCTGTGCGTCCCGGCCTCCCGGCCGTTGACGAACACGGTGGTCTCATAATCCGCCGCGCCGAAGTGAAGGGCCGCGCGGCCCTCCAATTGTTCCGGCGCGATTTCCACTGTGCGGCGGTACCAGACCTCCGCCATAAAATCCTTGTGGCCGATGCCGGAAAGCGCGCTTTCCGGACAAAACGGAACGATAATCACCCGGCCAAAGGCCTCGGAAAAGCCGAATTCCCATGGGCCGTTGAGGTTGAGCCAGTTATCGCGCTTCCATTGGGGGTTAGGGTGCTCGGGGCGTGGAATGGTCATGTGTGTTCTCCTTCATTTGATCATTTTATTTTTGATTTTTTTGTTTTTGATTGTACAATAAAACGCCGCTGATGTCAACGACTATATATTATTTTCGAAAAATAATTCCCTGAAAATAATTCCTCCCGCGCCCGGGAACACTAAGCTTATCTTGATTCTCATGCGACGAAAGGCCTGATTTCATGCCCGCTAAAACAACCGCCAACCGCCTCATCCATGAATCCTCCCCCTACCTCCTGCAGCACGCCCATAACCCCGTGGACTGGTATCCCTGGGGCGACGAGGCGTTTGCGCGCGCGCGGGAGGAGGGAAAGGCCGTGTTTCTCTCCATCGGCTACTCCTCCTGTCACTGGTGCCACGTGATGGAGCGGGAATCCTTCGCCGACGAGGAGGCGGCGCAGCTGCTCAACCGGGCCTTCGTGTGCGTGAAGGTGGACCGGGAGGAGCGCCCGGACGTGGACCATTTTTATATGCGGGCCTGCCAGGCGCTTTCCGGAAACGGCGGCTGGCCGCTGACCGCCTTCCTGGCCCCGGACCGGCGGCCTTTTTACGCGGGCACGTATTTTACCCGGGAGCGGCTGCTGTCGCTGACAGCGCGCATGCAGGTGCTCTGGCGCACTGACCGGGAAACCCTCCTCACCTCCGCCCGCGAGCTCATGTCGGCTACCCTGGAGCGGTTTAGCGCCGTCGGCCATTTGCCGGAAACCGCGATAGAGGACGCCGCCCGGCTGCTCATGGAGCAATATGATTCCAGATATGGCGGCTTTGGCGGGGCGCCGAAATTTCCCTGCCCGCACAATTTGCTGTTCCTCATGCGCGCGGCGCGGAACGAGGCCCCGGACAGCGGCGTCTGGCGGGCGGTATCGAAAACCCTGGACGCCATGGCGCGGGGCGGGCTGCGGGATCACCTCGGCGGCGGCTTTTGCCGCTATTCCACCGATGAAAAGTGGCTGGTGCCCCATTTTGAGAAGATGCTTTATTACAACGCCCTGCTGATGATGGCCTGCGCCGAGCATTTCGAGAAGACCGGCAGCGAGGTCAGTGCCGCGCTTATCCACGAGACGGCGGCCTACGTCTTCCGCGAGATGACTGACCAGGAAACCGGGATGTTTTACACCGCTCAGGACGCCGACACCCAGGGGGAGGAGGGGCGCTTCTACACCTTCACGCCGGAGGAAATCGAGGACGCGCTGGGCGAGGACGCCGATTACTATTGCCAGATTTTTAATATTCACCCAAAGGGGCACCTGAAGGGCAGAAGCGTGATCAACCTGCTCCACCTGCCCAAGGTGCCGCTGTTCGACCCCACGCTCCGCGCGCTGCGCGAAACCCTGTTTGAGCTTCGAAAAGAGCGGCTCGCGCCCTTTTTGGACAGCAAGTGCCTGCTCAGCTCCAACGCGCTGATGGCCGCCGCCCTGGCAAAGGCGGGGGCCGTCCTGGGCCAGGGGGCGTATCAGGAAGCCGCGGCGCTTTCCGTGCGCGGCGTTTTAAGGCACATGCGCGGGGAGGAAGGACGACTCCTCGCCGTCTGGACGGATGGCCGCGCGGGCCCGCCCGCCACCCTGGATGGCTATGCCTATCTCATCTGGGCGCTGATTGAGCTGTATGAGGCCGATTATGACGCCGGCTGGCTTGAGGAGGCCGGGCATCTGAGCTGTCAGGCGCTGGAGCTGTTCGAGGGGGAAAACGGCGGACTCTATTTCAGCGGGCGGGATGTTACGGATTTGCCCCGCCGGGAAATCAACGCCATGGACGGCGCGGTGCCCTCCGGGCAATCGGTGATGGCGATGAATCTCCTGCGGCTGTCGCGCCTGCTGGAGCGGGAGGAATGGGAGGACCGCGCCCGCGGATTAATCAACAGCCTGGCGGAGGACACCGCGCGGCAGCCCGCGGCGTTCCCCTTTCTGCTGGCGGCGCAGGCGTATCTCATGGACGGCGGCGCGCATGTCGCGGCCACGGATATTGAGCTGCTCCGCGCGGCCCGGCGCGGTTACCGGCCCTATCTGACCACGCGGCTGATGGAGGGCGATACGCCGCAGGCGCGGGTATGCTTGGGAAAAAGCTGCTATCCCGCCGTTGAAACGGTGCGGGAGCTGGCGGAGCTGCTGGAAAAGACAAAAGGCGGTTGACATGATGCCCTCAATCGTGTATACTATTATTATACCAAAAAAGTATACAGGGAGGATGCGAAAATGGACTTTTATTCTGTCCGCGAACTGAGAACCAGCTCCAGAAATATTTGGGACAGCCTGTCCAATAAGGGAGAGGTGGTGATTACCAACAATGGAAAGCCCTCTGTCTTGATGCTGGACATTTCCAGCGGCAATATGGAGGAGCTTCTGCGTGCGGTCAAGCAGGCGCAATTGATGATCTCTGTCAACAGGATGCGAAAAATAGCGGCAAATTCTGGTTTTATGACGGATGAAGAAATCAACGCGGAGATTCAGGCTGCCCGTAAGGAGATTGATGAATGATTGTTGTAATTGATACAAATGTTATCGTCTCTGCCTTCTGGTCAAAAAGCGGAATTTCCGCCAATGTTTTAAATTTGATGTTAAACGAAGTCATCCGTCCATGTTATGACGCGCGGATTCTCATAGAGTACAGCAAGGTTTTGTTTAGGCCTCATTTTAAATTTCCGCCCGAAAACGTCGTAAGCTTATTAAGCAAAATTGAAGAGTTTGGCGTTTCGGTCACTCCCGCACCGGTCAGCCTGCCTTTCACCGATATAAAAGATAAAAAATTCTATGAAGTAGCCAAGCATTGCAATGCGATACTTATCACCGGGAACGGCAGACATTTTCCACAAGAGCCAAATATAGTAACCCCCGCGGAATTTCTGAATAAAATTATTTTTTCGGGAGATGACCAGTCATGACCTTTTTCGAAAAACACTTCACCATCCCCGTGGGCGGAAAAACGCCGGAGGCCTGTGTGGTTCTCTCCAGCTCCGGCAGGCTGCGCGTGAGCGTGCTCAGCGAGCGCCTTGTGCGGGTGGAGCGCAGCGAATCCGGCGTGTTTGAGGATTCGCCCACGCAGATCGTCTGGCATAGAGATTTTGCCGAGCCGGGCTTCCGCGCGGAGCAAAACGGGAACCGCATTCTCATCCGGACGGACAAGGCGGCGTTTTTCGTTGACGCCAAAACCGGCGCGATGCGCTATATCCAGCTGGAGGACGGGCGCAAAATCACGAATTATAAGCGGGGCAATCTCAAGGGCACGCGCCGCACCCTGGACGCCACCTTCGGCCCCATGCCCCTGCAGCCGGGCCTGATCTCCAAAAACGGCGTGGCCGTGCTGGACGATTCCGCCTCCCTTCTGCTGGACGCGCACTCCCGCATAAGCCCCCGGGCAAACGAGGAAAGCGACAAGTACTACTTCGCCCATGGCCGGGACTACCGCGCCGCCCTGCGGGATTTCTACGCCCTCGCCGGCCCCGCGCCGATGATTCCCCGCTGGGCGCTGGGCAACTGGTGGAGCCGTTACTACGCCTATACGCAGCAGGGCTATCTTGATTTGATGAAGCGCTTCGCCCGTCTAAATATTCCGCTCACGGTGGCGACAATCGACATCGACTGGCATTGGGTGGATCTGAGCCACTTCGGGGATTTGGCCCGGCGCAAAGAAAAGGGCTCCTCCCTTAGCAAGCTCTGGGAGTCCGGCTGGACGGGCTACAGCTGGAACACCGAGCTCTTCCCGGACTATAAAGCTTTTCTTAAAGAGCTGAGAGAAGAGTTAAATCTGAAAGTGACGATGAACCTGCACCCGGCGGACGGCGTGCGGGCCTTTGAGGACCAATACGAAGAAACGGCAAGGGCCATGGGCGTGGACCCGGCGTCACAAGAGACCATTCCCTTCGACATTGGCAACCCGAAATTCGTGGAGGCCTATTTCAGCCATCTGCACCATCCCTACGAAAAAGACGGCGTGGACTTCTGGTGGATCGACTGGCAGCAGGGCAAAAAGAGCAGGCTGCCCGGCCTGGACCCTCTCTGGGCGCTGAACCACTACCACGCCCTTGACAACGCGAAAAACGGCCAGGGCCTGACCCTTTCCCGCTATGCCGGCCTGGGGAGCCACCGCTATCCCCTGGGCTTTTCGGGGGATACCAGCATCAACTGGCTGGTGCTGCGCTTTCAGCCCTATTTCACCGCGGCGGCGGGCAACGCCGGCTACGGCTGGTGGAGCCACGACATCGGCGGGCACCACTGGGGCCGCAAGGACGACGAGCTCTATATCCGCTGGCTGCAATTCGGCGTGTTCAACCCCATCAACCGCCTGCACACCACCAGCAACGAGTTCGCGGGCAAGGAGCCCTGGAAATGCTGCGGCGGCGTGGAGCGTCTTTCCGGCGAATGGATGCGCCTGCGGCACCGGCTCATCCCCTACCTCTACAGCATGGCCCGGCGGGCTCATCAAGAAGGCATCGCCCTGTGCGAGCCGCTGTATTATCAGCACCCCGACGAGCCGGAAGCCTACCGCCACCGAAATGTCTACTACTTCGGCAGCGAATTGATCTGCGCGCCCATTACCCGCAGGCTGGACCGCATCACCCAGCGGGCCCGCGCCGAGGTTTGGCTTCCGAAAGGCCGCTGGACGGATATCTTCACGGGCCGCGCCTACGAGGGCGGGCGTACATATAAAGTCTACCGCGGTCTGGAGAGCATCCCTGTCTTCGCGAAGGCGGGGGCGGTTCTGCCCATGGCCCCCGCGCCCCTGGACAACGACTGGCGCGCGCCACAAACGCTCTGTGTCGACATCTATCGCGGCGACAACGACTTCTGCCTGTTTGAGGACGAGGGCGAGACGCGTTTCGTTTTGCGGGAGGAGGGCGGCGCCCTCACGCTGCGTATCTCCGCCGGCCGCCCCCGGGACTACGAAATCACCTTCCGCGACCTGGAGGGCTCTCCCGTTATCTCATTAAAAAACATCACGAACAAGGAACTTCGCATGGAGGATATCCAGCCCATCAGGCATCCCGCGCCGCGCGAGGCGCTCATTGACCTCATCAGCTCCTTCCAGATGCGCACGAACGTCAAGAAGAGGAAATACACGGCCTTCATCGAAAAGCCGGAGGCCGGGAGGATTCCGGGGAACCGGCATATGCGCGGGGCGATCAGGGAGCTGCTCGATAGTGACTAAAATTCCCGGAATTTCATTGACTTTTTATCGCATTTGCCCTATAATAAAATAGATGAAGCGTCCGTCCATTCTTTTGTTTGATTGAAAGAATTTTTGAAAGGATGATACTCATGAAACGCCTGTTGTCTGTTGTGCTTTCCGTTCTGCTGCTGATGGGGCTGCTGCTGCCGGCAGGAGTGGCGGCGGAGGCTGTGAGCTATACCGTCAGCTATAACGCCCTGGGCAGCGGAGCGCCGGAAGCGCAGATAAAGCTCCACGATGTGCCGCTGACGCTGAGCGATGAAGAGCCTGTCTTTGAGGGCTGGATCTTTCTTGGCTGGGGAGTGAATTCCTGGGGCCCGGTTGCATACCAGCCCGGCGACACTTACACCGCCAACAGCGCCGTTGTGCTGCATGCCATTTGGGCAAAGGCGCCGCCTACATACCCCATAACCTACGACGCCATGGGCGGCACCGGCGCGCCCGCTCCTCAGACGAAAGCGCAGGATGTGCCGCTGCAGCTGAGCGACGAAATACCCGAGCGCGAAGGGCATCGCTTTCTCTATTGGAGAAACAACCTCAGGCCCAATATGAGCTATCAGCCAGGCGACATCTATACCGACAACGCGTCCCTGCAATTGCAGGCCGTCTGGCAAGCGTTGTATACGGTGTTCTTCGACGCCAATGGCGGCGTTGACGCGCCCGAGCCGCAGGTTCTGATTCAAAACACGTCGCAGCAGCTGAGCGACGAAACGCCCAGCCGTGAGGGGTATCTCTTTCTTGGCTGGAGCTTCTACGACACATCGCAATTGCCGATGCTTTCTCCCGGCGGATCCTTGAACCGCAATACCGACCTGCTGCTGTATGCCGTTTGGGCGCCGGAAAACGTGCCCGACGAAGGTTTTACGCCCATCTACACCCCGGAGGATCTTGACAACATTCGAAACAATCCCAGCGTCAAGTTTATTCTGATGAACGACATCGATCTGGCGGAATGGGGCGATTGGGAGCCGATCGGCGGCCTTTCTTTTTATGATTACGCTCAATATCGCCTGTCGAGCGGCCTGCCCGGAACCCTGAAGGCCTTTTCCGGCGTATTGGACGGCAACGGTTATGTCATTAAAAACTTAAACGTCAGGCATTCCGCTTTTTCCGTTTGGAGTTATTCTGGCTGGCTTTTAATAATTATCTCGCCTCAGCGCATAGTGTCGGCCGGGCTGTTTACCTCTATATCCAATGCGGAAATTAAAAATCTTGGCATAGAGCAAGCCAATGTGCTTGCGGAATACACGGACCCGCGTCCTGATTCCTTCGGCCCCGATCTTACCGCTGCGGGAGGAATCGCGGGCTTTGCGCATAACTCCAAAATCACAGACTGCTATGTGCGGGGGACGGTGCATGCGTACAACGCGGTGGGCGGCATCGTCGGTTTTGCGGAAGGCGGCTCGGTGACCAACTGCTACACTGCTTTGGATCCATTCGAGCCTACGGGAAGGAGCGGCGGCGGTATCCAAGGCGTTATGCATAACTTTTATCCCGAAAGCACCAGCACTGCAACCAGCGTCACAAACTGCTACTCTCTGCAGGAGCCCATAGGAAACAACCTTTATGCCTTGCCAATCGACGCCACCAACTGCGCCGTTCTCAGTGACGAAGAAATGCTTCAGCAAGCCAGCTTCCCCGGCTTCGATTTCGATACGCCGATTTGGTATATCCAAGAGGGCGTGAGCTATCCGCAATTGCGGCCATTTATAACTGACAACACGGATATCGAAGATCTTGAAGATCTTAATGATCCCGAGGAGCCCGAACAAGTAGATCCTGAGGTGCCCGAGGACGTTTCCTGGTGGTCCTCTCTGCCCTCCTGGCTCCAATGGGTCCTACGCTGGCTTTTCTTCGGCTGGATCTGGATGTAGAAGCGTGAAAAACCAAAAAGATAAGGCTTTTTTAGTTGTAGTGATATGCTGTTCTTTTCTCGCGGCGAAGCGGAACGATCCAGGCCTCATGCGCTCGCGCGCAAAATTCCTCCGCCCCTTCGGGGCACCTCCTTTGCTTTCAAAGGAGGCTTTTGCGGTCTTCGCTTTGCTATCCTAAAGCCCCCTTTGAAAGCAACTTGACTTACCCCAAAAAGCGCAAACAGATAACCGAAAGGGCAAGGCACGAAAGGGATTGAGGGATCAGGGGGACGAAAAAAGTATCGCAATTTCCTCCAAAATGTGTTATAATGTAGTCATCACAAAAACACAAACACGCAAGGAGGAAATCGCGATGACTTATATTAACACATTGGGGAACCGTTTGAAAAGGGGTCTGCTGAAATTTTCTGAAAAAGTTTCGAAAGGGCTGCCGAAACCCGCGCGCAAATTCGTGGCGGAGATGGTTTACGGCATTGCCGCATCGAATAGCTGCAAGCTGACCGAGATTGGCCGCGCGCTGAAAGAAGACATCCCGCTGAAAAAGTCGGTGGATCGCCTGAGCCGCAACCTCGCGAATTTTTCGCACAGCGAAATCGTCATGAACAATCTTGTTGCGGCCGTGCGCCCGAGCCTGGGGTCAAACACCATGCTGCTGCTTGATCCCAGCGACGTGACCAAGCCATGCAGCCCCAAAATGGAGGCGATCGGCAAGGTGTACGACGCCAGCACAGGCAAATTCGCGCAAGGGTACTGGACGATGGGCGTCGTCGCGCTGACGGAGGAAAACCAGCAGCCGGTTCCGGTGTATGAAAGATTGTATCCCTGCAAAAAGCAGGGCGGCGCGGGCGGCACCGAGGAAACGAAGAAGGCCCTGCAACACCTGCGCGAGCATTTCGGGCCCGAAATCCCGCGCGTTTTGGACAGGGGTTTCGACGCGGAAGGATATTTTCGGGAGTTTTTCGCGCACGATGAAAAATTTATCCTGCGGCAAAACCAAAACAGGGTGGCCATTCATCACGGAAAAAGAACTTGTATCGACGAGATTGTCCGAGGGCTGGACTGCACGCACGAGCTCAGCTTTCGCGGAAAATACGGTCTTTCAAAATGCCGGATCGGCATGACAACGGTCGCGCTGCCGAACATGGGCAATCTGAAAATGAATCTGGCGGTGTGCAAGGGCATCGGCGCGAAGCCGCTCGCGCTTTATACTAATCTTGATGAAACCCTTGATACGCTTGCCGTTCGCGTGGTCAAGGCCTATCTGATGCGCTGGCGCATCGAAGAATTCTACGCCTTTAAGAAGCAGGCGCTTCACTTTGAAGATTTTCGGGTGCGCGGGCTGAAATCTATTCAGGCCTTAGATCTCTTGCTGACCATTGCCGCCGCTTACATCGGCCTGCTCAGCGCCAACGCAAGCTCCGATCCCTTTGTCGTCCGGCTGATTCAACTTTCAAAACGCGTTGAGCGCCTTGCTTCCTTCCTCAAAAACACGAAGTTTTTCTACTACGCCCTCGCCGACGCCGTCTCTCGCTCCCTGGCCTGTCTCAATCCACGCCTTTCCCGTTTCTATTCATCCCCCTCGCTTCCATCTCCACAACTCTGCTTCGCCGACTTTGTAAAAATGGGGTAAGTCAAGTTGAAAGCAAAGGGGGCTTTAGGAGAGCAAAGCGAAGGCTGCGGAAGCCTCCTTTGAAAGCAAAGGAGGTGCCCCGAAGGGGCGGAGGAATTTTGCGCGCGAGCGCATGAGGCCTGGATCGTTCTGCTTCGCCGCGGGAAAAGAACAACGTATCACTACAACTGTCTGAAAGAGCTTTTTTATTTTGAATGACATTTTGAGATGATATTTTGAAATAGCTTCCCCATCCCCAGCACCGGACGGAAGGCTATGGCGTCAATGATGTTTGCGGCGAGCTTTGTTCTGCCCAGCGGCGCTTCGAACAGCGCCAGACGGGCATAGCGCAGCGCGCCGGGGGCGTAATATTCCTGATAAGTCACCACATGGGTGCCGTATACGGACAGGTCCTTCTCGTTCAGCTCAATCACCCGCACGCCGCGCAAAGGAAGCTTGCCGTAGGCGCCGAAGCCCGCGGTGGGCGTGTTGACCAGGTCGGGGCCGTCGTCTCGGAGAAGCTGGAAGCTGTTCTCGTGATCGTGGCCGACAAACAGCGCGCGCACGCCGCCCGCCTCGCTCATGGCCGCGTACTGCCCGTAGTTGAAGCTGCCCGGGCAGGGAGCCTCGTTTAGCCCCTCCATCCCCTCCGGCGTGAGAAAATCAAGGATCTCGGGCACGATGATGTGCTGGAACGCCAGGGACGGCAGCGCGTCCAGCGCCGCGTTTTTCGCGCGGAACCATTCGATCTGCGGGGGCCGTACACCGTCATAGCTCCGGGCGGCGCCCTCGTTGGAGTAGTCGCCGCTGTCGAACATCCACAGGTTGAAGATGGGCCGGGCCCCGGTTTTGTCCTTGACAAGAAGGTTGTGCGTGCCAAAGTGGTGGGAGCTCGCGCCCATGGCCCCCTCGTCGGCCTCGGGCATGGCCACGCCGATAAAGCTCTCGTGGGCGGCGTACATCCAAAAAGACTCCTCGCGCGTGACGCGGCTGTGCTCGGTGTCGTGATTGCCCAGCACCATGGTGACCGGGATACCATGGTCCCGGTAAATCTCGTCGAACACACGCATAACGGCGTCAATGGAACGCTTGATCAGCCTGCGCCGCAGGCGCTCGCGGCCAAAGGCGGGCAGGCGCTCGCTGATGTTGTCGCCGGTGAGCACAAAAAGGTCCGGCCGCTCCGTTTTGGCCAGGCCACGCAAAAAATCCCTCGTGAGGGCGCTGCCGACGACAATCTCGTGCAGATCAGACACCTGAATGATTTTAAAGCTGCCGTCCTGCTTGCATTTTAGTTCCATCTCTTCGGCTTTCGCTCCTCTTCTTATGTTTTTTTATATTTTTTTTATTTTAAGCTGCATGCTTATTTTATCACAGGCAGCCAATTCTTGTAAAGCTCTTTTTTTGAAGGGCCGCTGTGGCTTTCATTCAAAATGGCGGCGGCGGTTTTCGTTTTTCCATGCATTTTTCCGAATTTATGAAGTTTTATAAGATTACGCTTGCAAAACTGCTTCATATGCGCTATACTGATTGTATTATCATTTATATTTTGACCAAAGGAGAACAGAATTTATGATCACTGTTGCGAACAAAGCGCTTGCCGCTTGGACCAGGGAAGTAGCTGAGCTGTGCCAGCCGGACGAGGTCTATCTTTGCGACGGCTCGCGGGAGGAGTATGACCGGATGATCCGGATCATGGTGGACCAGGGCCTCGCCACTCCGCTGAACCCCGAAAAAAAACCGGGCTGCTACCTGTTCCGCAGCCACCCCTCCGACGTCGCCCGGGCTGAAAAACGCACCTTCATCGCCTGCAAAAACAAAGAGGACGCCGGCCCCACCAACAACTGGGTGGAGCCCGGCGAGCTCAAGGCGGCCATGACGGAGATTTACCGGGGCTGCATGAAGGGCCGCACAATGTATGTCATCCCCTTTTCCATGGGGCCCGTGGGCTCCTATATCTCTAAAATCGGCGTAGAGATCAGCGACAGCCCCTATGTCGTCATCAACATGAATATCATGACCCGAACCGGCACGCAGGTGCTCGACTGCCTGGGGGAGGACGGGGAATTCGTCAAGTGCCTGCACTCCGTGGGCAAGCCCCTCGCCGAGGGCGAAAAGGATCTGGAGTGGCCCTGCATCCCCAACGTGGATGAAAAATATATCAGCCACTTCCCCGAAGAAAGAATGATCTGGTCCATCGGCTCCGGCTACGGCGGAAACGCCCTGCTGGGTAAAAAATGTTTCGCCCTGCGCATCGCCGGCGTGCAGGCGCGGGACGAGGGCTGGATGGCCGAGCATATGCTGATCCTCAAGCTCACCAGCCCCGCGGGCAAGGCGCGCTACATCTGCGCCGCGTTCCCCAGCGCCTGCGGCAAAACCAATCTGGCCATGCTGGAGCCCACCATTCCCGGCTGGAAGGTGGAAACCATCGGCGACGATATCGCATGGATGAAGTTTGGCGAAGACGGCCGGCTGTACGCCATCAACCCCGAGGCGGGCTTTTTCGGCGTCGTCCCGGGCACCTCCATGCAGTCCAACCCCAACGCCATGCGGCAGATTCAAACGAACACCATCTTCACCAATGTCGCGCTGACCGACGACGGCGACGTCTGGTGGGAGGGCAGCGGCACCCCCGCCCCGGCGCATCTCATCGACTGGAAGGGCAATGACTGGAGCCCGGATTCCGGTACGCCCGCGGCGCACCCCAACGCCCGCTTCACCACCCCCGCCAGCCAGTGCCCGGTGATCGCCCCCGAATGGGAGGACCCCAGCGGCGTGCCGATTTCGGCCATTCTCATCGGCGGGCGCCGCAAAACCACCATACCGCTGGTCAGCGAAAGCCTCGACTGGAACCACGGCATTTTCCTGGGCTCCCTCATGGGCTCCGAAATCACCGCCGCCGACATCACCGACAAGGTCGGGCAGGTGCGGCGCGACCCCTTCGCGATGCTGCCCTTCATGGGCTATCATATGGGCGACTATCTGCAGCACCTGATCAATATGGGCCAAAAGACCGACGCGTCCCTTTTGCCCAAAATATATTTTGTCAACTGGTTCCGCAAGGATGCCGACGGCAAATTTATGTGGCCCGGCTTTGGCGACAACATGCGCGTGCTGGAGTGGATCGTCAACCGCTGCGAAGGCAAGGCCGGCGCCGTGGAGACCCCCATCGGCAGAACGCCCCGGCCGGAGGACATCAACCGCGCGGGCATTGAGGACCAGGTGAGCGCCGAAACGCTCGGCGCCCTGCTGAACGTGGACGCCGCGCTGTGGCGGGACGAGGCCGAGGGCATCGCGGCGTTCTATGACACGCTGGAGGGCAAGGTGCCGCGGGAGCTGATGCAGGCCCTGGAGACGCTGAAGGCGAAGCTGGGATAATCCGGCCAGGCCTTTATGGAGCCTTTATCAGAACGCGCGCCGCACCCGCGGCCTCCTGGCACACCATCACCCAGCAGCCCACCGGCGCCGGCGCGTAGCGCATCGCCTGAACAACGGGCATAAGCGGCGGCAAGTCAACCGTCTTTCCGCCGCCGAGCTGAAGCGTCGTCGTCTCCCGGTCAAACGAAACGCCAACCTGCCGCCCCCGCGTGCCAAACGCGAGGCGGCGGGTGTTTTCGTCCACGGCCACGCCGCCGCAGACCATCGCGGTCACGCACAGGCAAAGCAGGCTCGCCAGGGCGAACCGTTTGAGCAGTTTGATTGATTCGTTCATCTCAGTTTTTATCTTTGTTTTCATCTTTGTTTTCATCTTTGTTTTCCCTCGCAGCTTTCATCGCAGCTTTCATCGCGGCTTTCTTCATTGAAACTTCCTCTCCGCTCGCTAGCTCTTATGCCCGTCCATCCAGTTTGCCAGAGCCTGCCCCATCAGCCGCCCGCTGTAAACGGCCTCCTCCAGAGTGTTGGCGTCGGAGCCCATCTCCAGCAGGAGGGAGTACGGCGTTTCGTTCATGTTATACCGGCGGGGGCAGAAGAAGATGGGACGCATGAGGCCCGGTGCAAGGTTTTCGGCCTCCCGCTGCAGCTGAAGGGCAAAATCCAGGTTCCGCTCCCAGTCGGGGTAGTCGATAATCAGGCCCTCCTCAATGCCGGTGATGAGCATGACCTGCGCGGCTTTTTTGCCGTTTATCTCCGCCACGGGCTTGATCCGCGCGCCGGATTCCAGATGGATGGAATCCCGGTGCACATCCAGGGTGATGAGCAGGCCGGGGTTTTCCTTGAGCACGCGCCGCACCATCACGCGGGAGCGGTCGTACGCACCGTTGTATTGGCGGTCGTAAATCGTTGTGTCGTGAATCACCTGATACCCCGCGCGCTGGAGGATTTCCGCGATAGCCTCCCCCACGCGCACAACGCTGCGCCCGCCGTTTTCCGTGCGCGAAACCCAGTCCCGCGCGTACCACGGGCGTTCGATGAGCTCATAGCCTTCCGTTGTGTGGGTGTGGTAGATCAGCACAGCGGGCTTCGCGGGGTCGATTTTCAGGGGCAGCTTCGTTTCCAGGCGTTTTTTGATGTCTACGCTCTGGTGTGTCGCCGTGGTGTTGCGAATGGAGATATTCCCCAGCTCCTGCGTGCCGTCGTGGTACTTGTAGCTTTTCTCCTTGATGTCGCCCTCACGCTTCTGGTCGGCGAATTCCGCCCAGGCGCCATCCATCACGGCCTGGATATCCATGGGCGTGGCCGTGATATCGAATGCCTTCACAGCGGATTTCGAGGCCTTCGGCTGGTTGTCCGAGGCCGCGGGCGCTTTGACGACGACCGCGATCTCCCCTTCCGGCGCGCTTTGGGACGCCAGCAGCGCCGGCGCGCCCTGGGGCAGCTCCAGGCCCGCGGCCACCATGGCCGCCCCTCTGACCAGGCCGTCGGAGGCCAGCAGCGTGAGCGCCGCCACCATCGCGCAGGCCGCCGCCACCATTCCGCCGCGCCGCTTGCGGTGCTTCAAGCCGATGCTCCCGGCCCGCTCCTCCCGCGCATACGCTTCCCGCTCTTCCATTTTTCACCCTTCTCTTCTTTTACTGTTCTTTTTAGTCATATGAGAAAGAGCTCCGGAATATGAAAAGAGCGCTCTATGCCGTTAAGGCAAGAAAATCCTCTGGCTCCAAATGGGGCTGCAGGGCACAGTTGATGGCCATGGAGATCAGCCGCGCGGCGCGGTCAACCACAAGGTCAACCTCCCGCGGCGTAACCATCATGCCCTCCGCGCCGCCCTCCGGCTCCCGCTCCGGTTCTGCCGCGAGGCCGCGCCGCTCCAGCAGGTCAAAGGCCAGCGTCGCGGCGTCCACCACCGTAGGTACGCCGATAGAGATCACCGGGATCCCCAGGGTGGCGGGCTGTATGGCCTGCCGGGCATTGCCCACGCCGGAGCCGGGAACGATGCCGCTGTCCGAAAGCTGCACCGTGCGGCCCAGCCGGGACAGCCGCCGCGCCGCCAGGGCGTCCACCACAATCAGGGCCGCCGGCTTCAGCTTCCGCGCCACCGCGGCCAAATGCTCGCCGGACTCCATGCCCGTGCGGCCCAGCACCCCCGGCGCGAGGCAGGCCACGGGCCGCAGATCCCCCAGGCCCGCGCTGCGCGCCAGCTCGCCGCCGATGTGCCTGGTCGCCTGCACCAGGGAGCAGCAGCGCGGGCCCAGAGCGTCGGGCGTCACGCCGTCGTTGCCCAGGCCCGCCACCAAAACGGCCCCCTCCGGCGGCAGCAGCCGCCGCAGCTCGCGCGCGCAGGCGTCCAGGGCTTCGCCGTAAACGTCGGCGTATTCCCCCAGGGGCGGCAGCTCCAGGGTGACATAGCGGCCCGGCGGCTTTCCCAGCGCCCGCGCGCCCTTCTCGTTTTCCACAATGACGCGGGTAACCCTGATTTCGCCGAAGCTCTCCTCGTCGCAGCGCAGGCCCTCCGGCAGGGTTTCCAGGGGCTCGCGGCATTCCAGGGCGAGATCCGTGCGGAAGTTCATGGGAATTCCCCCTTTGCTCTCATTCTTGGCTTTTGCCCGCTTTGATTATAGTATTGCGCGTTTTACAAAAAAATCGCAGCTTTTTTACCCAAATATAAAAGAAAAGCCTTGCATTTCTTTTTCGGCTGTGCTATAATATTTTCTTGTATGAGGGAAGGAGGTGGCAAATCCCGATGGCAAATATCAAGCAAGCCAAAAAACGCGTGCAGATCAACGAGGCCAAGGCCGCGCGCAACAAGTCTCACAAAACCGCGCTGAAAACCGCGCTGAAAAAGGCACAAAACGCCGGCGCGGCGGACAGGAACGAGCTTGTGCAGGCCGCGATCAAAAAGGTGGATCAGGCGGCGGCAAGAGGTTTGATTCACAAAAACAACGCCGCGCGCAAAAAGTCCGCGCTGACGAAGCTGCTGCAGGCCTGAGCCGCGGGCAAAAGGAACCAATAAAAAAGCACTCCGCGTCAACGGGGTGTTTTTTGTGTGGTCCGCAGCTTGAATTCTTTGAGAGGCTTATTTGAGAGGCTTTATATGAACCAGGCTTACCGAACCATTCTTGATGAGGCCCGCGCCGAAACCGTCGTCAAAAAATCCCGCTTCCTTGGGCAGCTCGCCCCCGCGCGCTCCCCGGAGGAGGCCCGCGCTTTTGTGTCTTTGACAAAGACCGCGCATTGGGACGCCAGCCACAACGTGTGGGCCTACAGCCTGCGGGAGGGGCAGCTGCGCCGCTATTCCGACGACGGCGAGCCCCAGGGCACGGCGGGCCTTCCGGCGCTGGAGGTCCTGCTCCGGGAGGAGCTGACCGACTGCGTCGTCGTTATCACGCGTTATTTTGGCGGAATCCTGCTGGGCGCGAGCGGGCTCACGCGGGCATACGCCCAATCGGCGAAAGCCGCCGTCGACGCCGCGCGGATCGTCACCATGGCGCACTGCCAAACGCTGCGCGTGCGATGTGACTACGGCTTTTACGGCAGGCTCGCCGCTCTCGTGCCCGCATGCGGCGGCACGGTGCTGGATACCGATTTCGCCGGGGAGGTCACGCTGACGCTGCGCCTGCGCTCTGAACTGGCGGCATCGTTCCACGCCAGGCTGACCGACGCGAGCCACGGGAAATACACGGCGCAATTTATAGACGAGGGTTTTCACGCGGACAGATGAACCGCAGGGGCTCATCCGTAGGGGCTCAAAATTTTGAGCCCATGTAAACGCATTATATATCTGTACACGCATTGTACACCTGTACACGTGTTATATACATGTAACGTGTTATACACATATACACATATTAATATAATTGCATGCTCAACAATCGCTTCATTGCATGGGCTCAAAATTTTGAGCCCCTACCAGTGATGCCGCCATTTTTGCGAATCCAGGCAGGAATTCAGATATCTTTCGCGTATATCAGTATAGACAGGGGGGGGATATCCATGACTGCCGCGCATATCCGCGAGGCGGAGGAGCTGCTGGAGCATCAGACGCTGTCGCCCCTGGCGGCCCACGCGGACCAATCCAGGGGAAGGCTCCGCGCCGAAACGCCCTGCGCCATCCGTACGGCCTATCAGCGCGACCGGGACCGGATTCTGCATTGCAGCTCGTTCCGGCGGCTGAAGCATAAGACGCAGGTCTTCCTCTCCCCGGAGGGCGACCACTACCGCACCCGGCTGACCCACACCCTTGAGGTGGCGCAGATCGCCCGCACCATCGCCCGGGCCCTGCGGCTGAACGAGAACCTCACGGAGGCCGTGGCGCTGGGGCATGACCTGGGGCACACGCCCTTTGGCCACGCGGGGGAACGCGCGCTGCAGCAGGTGCTGCCCGGGGGCTTCTTCCACTACCGGCAGAGCCTGCGCGTGGCGGACAAGCTGGAAAAGCAGGGCCTTGGCCTCAATCTCTGCCACGAGACCCGCGACGGCCTCGAGCGCCACACCAGCGGCGCGCCCGCTGTCACCCTGGAGGGCCAGATCGTCCGTCTGGCGGACAAGATCGCCTACATCAACCACGACATCGACGACGCGAAGCACGCGGTCATCCTCCGGGAGGAGGATATTCCGGCGCCGATTCATGAAACGCTGGGCAGCACAAAGAGCGCGCGGATCAACTCCCTGGTGCTCTCCTGTGTGCGAAACAGCGGCGAGAGCATCTCCCTGGATCCACAGACCCAGGCCGCGTTTGACTTTCTGCACAGCTTCATGTTCGAGCAGGTATACACCAATCCCCTGTGCAAGAGCGAGGAGAGCAAGGCCATCGACATGGTCATCTGGCTGTATCAATATTTTACCGGTCGGCCGGAGCAACTGCCGGAGGAATACCGCCGCATCCGCGAGAATGAGGGCCCCGAGCGCGCCGCCGCGGATTATATCGCGGGGATGACCGACCGCTTCGCGGTACACACCTTTGAGGAGTGCTTTGTGCCAAGGGCCTGGACGCTTATTTAGATTTTAGATTTTAGACGTTAGATTTTAGATATTAGACATTGAACCTCTTGCGAAATTGATATTGGTTACCAGCGGGCGCACACAGTGCGCCCCTACGATGATCCTTCGCGATGGACTGATCTCAAACTGGGGCAGAATTCATAGTAGGGGCGACCTGCGGTCGCCCACCGGCAAAAAGAAAATCCCCCAGCGCAGAATTTTGTTCTCAAGCCAATTGATATTGGTTACCAGCGGGCGCACACAGTGCGCCCCTACGATGATCCTTCGCGATGGATTGATATCAAGCTGGGGCAGAATTCATAGTAGGGGGGGCCCGTTGGCGGCCCCCGCCCCCAATAAAAAACCCCCCCGCCGGGCTTTTTTTTTTTGTCCCCTCTTTTTT